>Ga0210039_1000665_pt1 | contig 35535 bp, 34 predicted proteins | sample CryGeyCG2114_250_3_FD_185460 | JGI IMG/M metagenome (GOLD analysis project Ga0210039, IMG submission 185460) | Groundwater microbial communities from aquifer - Crystal Geyser CG17_big_fil_post_rev_8/21/14_2.50 (SPAdes) (version 2) | ecosystem: Environmental > Aquatic > Deep subsurface >...
ACAAGGGATTTAATTTCACCAATAATTTTTAATTGAGAATTTGGGCTTTTAAAAACAAGGGATTTAATTTCACCAATAATTTTTAATTGAGAATTTGGGCTTTTAAAAACAAAGGATTAATTTCACTAATTTTTACATTTATGGTTTTTCCAAGCAGATTTTTCTTACTATAAACAACAATTGGTTTATATGCATAGTTTCTTCCAACAAAAACACATCTGGCTTTTTTTTCATCAACAAAAATCTTGCCAGTCCAATTTTTCCAAATTTTATTTCTAATCAAAGCGAATTTTTCAAATGAAGTGCGCGCTAGTTTTGAATGTTTTGCTTTTATAATATCATTGATTTGGTTTGGCATTTTTGCAGCTAATGTTCCTTGCATAGGCCAAAATCTCGAAATATTCAAAACATCAAATAATAGGTCTTTAACTAGGTTAATAGAATCCAAAAATTGCTCATTTGTCTCGCCTGGAAAACCGCAAATAATATCAGTAGAGAGTGTTAAATCTGGATTTTTTAGCCGCAAAATTTTTATCAATTCACTAAATTCTTCAACAGAATATTTTCGGTTCATTGCTTTTAAAATATTGTTGTTTCCAGATTGCACTGGAATGTGAAGAAATTTGTAAAATTTTTGAGTATGGCTGAAAAAGTCAGCAATTTGAGCGCGCAACAAGTAAATATGCTTAGGATTTGCCATTCCTAATCTTACTTTAAAATTCCCTTTTATTTTTTCAACACACTTTAATAAATCCAAAATATTAACCCTAAGGTCTTGGCCATAAGCGCCGCAATCTTCTGATGTAAGCCAAAATTCGTAAATGCCTTTTTTTAAAAATTGTTTGATTTCAGATACAATATCTTTAATTTTGCGCGATTTTAAGTGTGCGCGGCTAAACTTTGTTTTACAATATGTGCAAGATTCATAACAACCAGAACTAATCGGAATTATTTTAACAAAAGGATTATTTTGAAAATCTGCTGATTTGTATGCTTCTTTTTCATTGCTAATAACAACAACCCTTTTGCCAACCAATGCTTTTTCAGCAACTTCAACTATTTTATTAATAGTATTTGTTCCAATCATTGAAAAATTTTTCAACTCCTTGCTAACTTTTTCTCTATTGCTTTGGGGCATGCATCCAGCGACAATTATTGGCTTTTTAAGTTTTTCAATTTCGCGCAAATAACTCAAAATCTTCTGCTCTGTTGGTATTTTTACAACACAAGTATTGACAATAAGTAGGTCTGCTGATTTTTCAGAATTAGCATGGTTATAGCCAGCGTTCAAAAACAAAGAAACCATTCGCTCAGAATCAGAAATATTGTGGCTGCAACCATATGTTTTGATGAAAAAACTTCGAATTTTAGTCATAAAATTTTTGTGATTTTGCAAATATATATTTAACCAAATACTTGGTTTGCAAAAGCGCGCGATAAATTAAATAAAACACCCTTGCTAAAAATAATAAATCTAAATTCTAACAATAGATTTGAAGTGATTAGAATAAATTATAAATATAAAAATTCTAACAATAGATTTGAAGTGATTAGAATAAATTATAAATATAAAAATAGAACATATTTATTTACATTCACTAAACAGCATTTTATTTATATATAAATTTATCTTTATTTATTTCTTTATCTAAAATATTTGGTGATGCTCCTGCGTGCCAGCTTAATTTTGGTCTGACGCGAAGCGTGTAAAGCTTTTCAGAGTTATCATCAAGAATCAAGCAAACACCTTTTACTCTTGGCAGTGTTGAAAAATATTCTGCAATGTCATAATGCATATATGTTTGTGCAACACTGCGCAATGCTTCAATGTCTTTTTTAGATGTCAAAAGATGCGAGATAACAATATCAACCTGTGATAGTACTGTTGGTGACAAAATTCCTGGCTCTTGTGTAGCCATAATTAAAGTTAAACCTGGCTGCCTTCCTTCTCTAATCCATTGCAAAAGCGGTTTTGTTGCAGGTGTTTCAGTATCAGAAGCAATAAATTCGTGCACTTCATCAATCAGAGCCACAACCTGAGGCAAATATTTGAACTTTTCCATTGTCGGCGGCTTTACATTTGGAATATAATGACTCATTTGCTCACTTTCGTCGATTTTGCGCGCAGTTACTCTCGCATCAAAAATTTTTCGTAAGATTAATCCAATAACCAAAGCGCGCACACTCCAACCATATAAAAACTCAAATGTGCTAACATCAACAATAGCCACTTCTCCAGGCAAAACTATTTGATCAATCGGCGTGCCTTTGCTATCAAACAGCCCCCACCCCTTTGCTCCTTCAAATAAGTTTGCTAATAATAGTTTTGCCTTTTCATTTGCTTTTGTTTTTTCAATAGCTGCAATAATATTATCTAAATCAAATTCCTTTTTTTTGTCAATAATATTTGCTAAAACCTTTTGAAGTAAAATACCTTCTTCTGAATTTATATCTAACCTAAAAATTAATGCCCAATCAACTACACTAAGCTCGCCTACTGCAAGTTTTATAAGTCCTTTATATTTAATACCTAAGCTATTGTATTTTTCAATAGATTTCTCGTTTATAAAGATATTAACAGGCACTCCTTGTGGCTGCAACCCCGAACTTTTGACAAGATCTGCATCTTGATAATTTGGATATAGCATACTCCAAAAAATCCCCATAGTGTCAAACATTACTCCTGCAATATTTTTTCCTATTTGCTTAGAAAACAAAGTAATTTCTTCTGCGATGACAGATAGAGTATATGATTTTCCTGTTCCACGCTTTCCACAAACCAAAACAATATGTGGTTTTGCCAAATCCATATAAATATTGTTAGTCAAAGAAAATGTCGCGCCCATCTGCACAATCGTCTTACCTAAATACCCACAACCAATTTTTCCAAATTTATTTATTTCTTTCTTATCTCTACCAAGCACATATTCAAAATTTTTGATAAAAGTCATCTTAAATTATTTTAGAGCAAAAAACAGGATAATATTAAGTTAAAAATAATTTCTTTGCTTTGACATTTGTAAAATTAAACAAGCTAACATAAAAAATAAAAGCAAACCTTTATTAAAGAAACAAATATTAAAAATTAGTTAATATACTACATATAGTTAAAACCAGTCAATTTATCATCAATCATATCCACTCATAAATATGTTTTATTTATTGCTTTGGCTCTGGGCATAAACTCTTCCAAATAAACCAAAAATTATTAAGTATAAATAAACGGAAAATACACACTCTATATAAAAAAATAAACCTAACATTATAACATTTAAAATTGATCCAAGAAGTGTATTAACAACAAGTATTGGAATCAAAGCCATATATCTCACAAACAAACTTGTCAATACTACCAAAAAAATTAAAGCCACTACTACAATACATATTACAACAAAACACAAAATACATGCCACAATATAATCCAAAGATTTGCTTCTAAACTCAACCAACACTTCTTTTAATTTAAAAGCATCTTTAATTTGCTCTTTATAAATAAACCGAATAATTGCAATCATAATAAAAGGTAATAAAGCAACATCTAATAACAAAGATATTATACTATTATTAATAACTATAAATGCGCTACTCTTTATCCCCAAAGCAAACATAAATATAAAATAAACAATATAAAAAGGCAAATAATATGCCCAGTAAACAATAAATATTCCAAAGCCAACTTTAATTAAACCCTTTTTATTTTCCCAAGAAGGTAAGTCAAGATTTTTGTTAAGTATGTTTTTTAGCCAGCGTCCAACATACCCTAAAATAAAATAAATACACAACAATAAACAAATTATATAAACAATACCCCCCAACAAAAAAAAGTCCATTTCATAATTGCTCCATCCGAATTTCAATACAAAATATAAAACAAGCAAAACACTAAAAAAAAACAAAAAAACACCCCCACTAACAACAAGCAATTGTTTTCTGTTTTCTTTTGTAAAAGGTGCTTTTAAAATATCTCTAATAGAAATATTATCTTTAACTTCTGACTTGCTAACTTCTGGATTTTGTATAAATATAGGAAAATCAACAACATCCTTAACATCACCCTTTGCTCTTGATTTCGCAACTTTTGGTGTTTTTTTAGCTTTTTTCTTTACAACCATATAGTATTTAGTGGAAAGTTTAAAAAGGCTATTGAGCGTTGGTCTAAACAAGACAAATTAGATTCACTATATGTTGTTCTAATTTATTCAAACAAATCTTATAAGAAAATTATAAAAAAAGGAAAAACTGAGAAAAAGCAAAAAAGCAATAGCAAGTGGCTCCTCGTCAGGAGCCACCTACCAAAGTTCCAAAAAGGAACTATTTATTTTTAAACTCTTTATTTATAGAGTTTAGTTGTTGCTTGCGTTGCTTGCTACTTCCATACCAGACATTGGAGTAATGCCTTTTATTGCATTAATCACTGCTTGAGCGCCAGCTTTTGTTTGAGCTGCCTCATATCCTTCAATGATTAATACATTGTAGCCACCAACCTCTTGCATCTTGACTCTGTATTGACCTTCTACCAATCCAGATGCAGCACCGTATGAAGGGTATGGTTTGTCTTTTAATGCAGCTGTGATTTTGTTAATCGCAGTTCCACCAACTACAACCATATTATTGGTTGGAGCTGTTGCACTAACTTCTATGTCATATTTAGCAACACTGCCAACAGACATAACTTTTGTTGGAGCTGCACCGCTGCCTACACTATTGATTTTTATCAACTTGCAAGATGCGCAAGAAGAGTCACCAATTGTGTCGCCTGCTTTTGCTGTGTTAGTTCCACTGTATGTGCATCCACCAGCACTACCTGCTGTCATTTTACAAGATGTTAAATCAAAGCTCGCATCAGTAGCATCTACTCTTATATTTGCCTTGATTGGCTCTTTGAACAAAGTCACTGTTGCAGTATCACTACCTCTTGTAGCTATTGTTCCATAGTTTATTCTTTTTGACTTATCGTTGTCAACAGATATACCATCTATAGACACGCTTGCAACTTTATCTCCTGTGGTTTGGCCTATGCTATTTAGGTAAATAGTAGTATTTTTACTTTCCTTGTCAGATATAGTTACATTTATATTACCTCCTGTTATATTTAGCTTAATTTTGCCCATATTGTCTTTAACATCAGCAATAAGCATGTTACTATCAGTAGCAGTATAACTATAATTAACATTTACTTTTCCATTACTTGTAGCATTTATTGTTGCCAACCCTAGCACTGAACTATTCATATTAGTATCATTTACAGTATCACTGTATGAAATCTTTGAATATTTCAAGAGATATTCGTTAGCGTTTGAGTTGTTTACTTTTGTGTCAACCCTATATATATCACCATCTAAATCAGCTATATATACAGGTGTATCAGCATTAGTTACATTTTGAACAACAATATCATTATTAATGTTTTGATTGTGTGAAGTTGTGAATTTCAAATTAAGTCTTGCTTTGTTTAGGTCATTATCTCTTGAAGATGTGACAACAACATCTGTTTTGTCTATGCTAGCTTCATTTGTAGTAAACACTAATTTAGATAGGTTTTTTGGAAAATTAATAGTGCCACCTTCAACAACAGCATTGCTGCTTTCATATGAATCACCACCATAGCTTTGAGATGAGCTAACTTCTATTTGTTTAAGATAATCTGTATTTGTCCCCAAAACAAAGTTAACATAATATTTTCCATTAGTATCTTCTTTCAAGTTTTGATCATAGGTCTTTCCATTATTTAAAGTTATCTTAGCACCTTTATCACTAACACGAATAGTAATAGAACCTTTTCCATCAGATGTTTTTGATGATTCAATAGGTACCTTTACTGCCATTCTTAGATCAGTGTTAGGAATATTTATTGTTGATCCATAAGCACCACCTTGTCCAGCAGACACGCTAGTTGTTGTACCTGTATCAATATTTGTTACTTGAACTCCACCATTTCCTCCATAACAATCACAACAAATGTTTATGAATTTTAATTTTTTACCACAAAAAGAAATTTCTTGATTCTCATTTACTGTTTGTTCTACTCCTGGACTAAAAGAAATTTCAGATGAAGTAAGTACATCTAAGGTATATAATCCACCAAAGATATTTATTTCTTTATTTGTTGTATCTGTGTCTGCAGTATCATTTACATTTACACCATCTGCATTTGTTTTTGTAAAGTCAATAGTGTATTTAAAATTTTTAACTGCAACACTTGCTTTTATACCATTGTCAGTATCATATCCTGTTGTAGTATTTTCTACACTTATATAGGTTTTAAAGTCAACTTCTTCGTCATTGTCATTTAAAGTATATTTTACCTTACCACCTGATAAAGCAATATCTGAAAAGGCTTTTGAAGTGCCAATATTAGGTGTTTCAATTTTTGTGTTTGAAGCAGTGCCACTTGCTGTTGAAAATTCAACAGTTCCTGCACCTGTAGTTGATTCTTCTTTGACATTTGCCAAGACAGCTGCAACATCAATAGCTGATAAAACATCAGCCACTTTTGCATCTTGCCCAATGACAATGGTAGGCATTTCATGGTCAGAAATCATTGCACCTGAAATATCTGATAAATCAGCTGCAAAAGTTGTTGCACCAGCAAAGCCTAAAGTAGCAACCAAAGCAGTTGCGCCAATTATTTTTTTTAATTTAGACATTTTATTGTCCTCCTTTGAATTCTCTCATTGTTGCTGTTGTTTTGCAACTCGCATCATTGTTTAGAATTCTTTTTTTGTTTGAAATTAGTTTGTATGTCTTGACTGCAATTTAAAAAAAGCCAAGTAAGCTGATAGCAAATATTAAAAGCATAATGCCCTTAGATACTATACTACCATATACTTATTTAGTTCACTTGCTTATATACTATTACGAATAAAACCAATATAAATTTACTTAAAAGAAAGAACTTTAAAATAATTTTAGGGTTGGTTTTTTGTATATTTTAATATCTTTTTTAATACTTTTAATGTTTTATTCTTTTCTACTTCTTTATTCTTTTCTACTTTTTTTAAATTTCTTGCGAATTTCAGGTATTCTTCTATTTTTTCCAATATTAATTTTTATTGTTCCTTACATATGCTCTTCTGTTCAAATACCGTGCAATAATATTTATTTCTCTATATCTAAGTATTTTTTCTTAATAAAATTTAATTTAGATAAGATATTCTAATTTTAATTTCTGATAATAACCTGTTTTGTTTTGTATTTTTCAAAATATTTAAATTTCACAATTTTGTTTGTTTTTACACAACACTCTTTGCAATCTTGCCTATTTCAGGGAAAAATTCAATTGCTTCGCGCGCCACAGGTCCTTTAATAATTGTGCCTTTTGGTGTTCCGTCTGCATTAATTAAAATAATTCCATTGCTTTCAAATTTAACATGCCATCCGTTTGCGCGGCGGTATTCTTTTTTTGCTCTTACAACAACACCATTTAACACAGTTCCTTTAATTTTGACATCACCGGCAGTTATGCTACCCCAAACCATATCTCCAACTCTGGCTGCAGGCATTCGTTTTTTAGTAGTTACATGACCTTTAACTGCAATAATTTTAATTTCTTTAGCTCCTGAGTTATCAACCACTTTAACAAATGAATTTTTCGGCAAACTACGGCTAGGAAAGCCTTTCATAATATGCCCTCCTTTTCTTGCTTTTTTTGCCATTATTTTTTATCTCCTAAAAAAATAATGTTTTGAAAAATTACATTTTTCAATGCCATTATTTTCTTTCCTTAGAAAATAATGTTTTGAAACTTTGTTTCAATGCCATTAGTACCCTCTTGCTCGTACAAACTTTATTTTGATGTGCATGTAATATCATAATTTTATTATGTTTGTTTAAAAGAACTCAATTAATTTTACTTTTTGAACAACAATTTTTTTAATAACAAATGTCGTTTCTGATAACAGATAACAAATCCAACTATACATAAAAAACAATTATTAATAGATTTGTTACAAAATTGAGAAAACTAATAGCGAAAAAGCCAAAAAATTGCGATTAAAAGAAGACATATTCCAATAATAATAAGCGGAGGAATTTGAATTTTTGACAAAGTATTTTCACTAAAAGACATTAACCCAGCAGTTTCGCCAGGCATAAGAATTTTGTTGCTCGCCATATATTTTTATAACAAATTTGATGCGCCTGCTGAGATTTGAACTCAGGTTAAAAGCTTGGGAAGCTCTTGTCTTGCCACTAGACCACAAGCGCTTAATGTTTTTTCCAATATTCTTTCATGCGAATAGCATCAAGTTCTATATTTGGGGACTCGCTGATAATAGTGCCACTTATTTCCTTTTCTTTCAAAACATCTAAAATTTCGCGCCAAGGAAATTTTGACTCTTCAAGTGTTTCGTGGTTGTGTTCGCCATTTTTATTGTAAGCCACACCAGCCATATGAATGTGTAGATGCTTGAGCGCATCTTTTCCAAGTGTTTTTTCAATTTTTTCAAGGATTTCTGTTGCAAATACGCGGCCGTCAACCTCTTTTGCTTTTTCTGTATTTTCTAAAAAAGTTGTTGTTTTAGCCATTTCACTCACGCATTTTTCAGAAAAGGTTGTTGTTTTAGCCATTGTGCGCGCCCACATATGAGCAAAATCTAAGCAAGGCTTAACATTTGGTATATCAACACTTAATTGTAAGATTTCATCTATTGTTCCAAATTGACTTACTCTTCCCATTGTTTCAGGGCAGAAAGTAATATTTATGTTTTCTTTTTGAATTTGTTTTATAACAAATTGTAAATTTGTTTTTATTGTTTTGTATGTTTCGTCTTTTGTTTTTTTTCCATAAAAGCCAGGGTGAAAAACAACGCATTTTGCACCAGCAAGCCAACCTATTTTAGCGCTTTGGTATATGAATCCCTGGCTTTTTTTGACAATATTTAAATCATCTGAATTGAAATTTATAAAATATGGTGCATGAACAGTTAAAATAATATTGTTTTTTGATGCAATTTCTTTGCATTCATTTGCTTTTTTTTCATCAAGATAAATGCCGCGCACAAACTCAATTTCAAGAACATCTAAACCCAAATCTTTAACTGCTTTAATTCCACCTGTTGTTTTTGTTTGTTTAGCAGAAATCGGCACGCCAGCAGTTCCAAATAAAACAGCCATAAATTTTTATAAAGCAATAAAACAAACAAAAGCAATATTTTTAATAATTACTAATTTTGACAATGTTTGTGAGTTTTACATACTTCTAGCATTTTCAACTAACGTTATATGTCTTCCTTCAAAAGATTTTGGAATATAAATAGTTAATTCTTCTTGCGTAGAAGATTCTGGGTCAGGGTATAATTTGTATAATTCTTTTGTTAACTCATCTACTTTCTCAAATATACCTCTATTATCTACGTTAGTAGTATCATTTCCAATATTATTCTTTTCTTTTACATCTACTTTAGTAGTATCATCTCTAATAGTATTAATATATGTAATAAGACTTTCACCTATGCCTTCCTCATCATTATATATACTATATTTAATCTTCTCTTTGTTGGGCAGTATTTGTGTATAATTCAAATTATCAATATTTATCTTCCCTTTTATTGTATTGTATTGTGTTTCAGCATATTTTCTTTGTGCTTCAATCTGTTTTTTTTGTGTTTCAATAGGTCTTTTTAGTATTTCGAAATATTCTTTTTGCTTTTTAGTACTTTTTATACCTTTTGAATTTAAATTTGCAATTTCTTCTTCCCTTCTTGCAATTTCTGACGATATGTATTCTTGTGTTTTGTTGTATGATTTAGTAATTCTGTTAGAAGCATTTTCAAAATTATTATAATAATCAGGAGTAATTATTATTTTTGTATTTTCTTGTAATTCAAGATCAAGATTCCAAGATCCAATTATTGGATCTATAATAGTTGTATTTATTGATGAGGCATGTGTTGTATTTGATGAGGCATGTATTTTAATATCGCTCTCCCCATTACCAATACTTATAGGATTAATTAAATAATTATTATTGCTCCCATATATAGAAAGTCCTGCCTTTTCATTAAAACAACTAATATTATTTATAAGTATGTTGTTTGAAGAAGAATATAAAAAAATTCCATACTCCTTATTTGAATTTGCTATGTTGTTTGTTAGGGTGTTGTTGTTTGAGTTATGTTGTAAAATAATTCCACCATAGCTATTTGAATTTGCTGTGTTGTTTGTTAGGGTGTTGTTTGGGGAAGAATATAAATGAATTCCCTCCCAACTATTTAAATTTGCTGTGTTGTTTGTTAAGAAATTATTTGAGGACAACCATATCTTAATTCCATCCACATCATTTAAATTTGCTGTGTTGTTTGTTAGGGTGTTGTTTGGGGAATAATCTAAAATAATTCCATTCTCACTATTTGAATTTGCTGTGTTGTTTGTTAGAGTGTTGTATGAGGAAGAAGATAAACAAATTCCCGTATCAAAATTTGAATTTGCTGTGTTGTTTGTTAGGGTGTTGTCTGAGGCATCTATTAAATGAATTCCTATTTCGTTTTCTTCTGATTTAATAGATTTAATAATTTTTTTGTTTTCTATTTTCTTTCCTTTTTCTTCTTTTAAAATAATTGACTCGCTCTCTTCTTTTTTCGTTTTTTCTTTCTCTTCCTCATTCTTTTTCTTGTTCTCTTCCCTGTTCGTTTCCTCTTTCGGTTCCTCTTTCTCTCCTATGTTCGTTCCGTTCGTTTTCTCCACCATATTATTATTATATCGGAGTATTTAAAAACCCTCAAAAAATAATAAAAAAAAACAAACACTAAGAAGTATATTTCAAATTTTAAAAATGCGCGTTTTCTACACTTTTGTAGGTAAAAATCCAAGAAAACCCTATCAAATCACTCCAAAATATTTAAAAACCTAAAATACTTAAAACCAAAAGTATTTAAAAGCAATATACAAGCACTTAAAAACCAAAATACTTAAAACTCAAACTCAGCTACAATTCCATTATATTCTGCTCTTTTTTTCAATGACATATCAACAAACCCAATATCTTTTGCCCCAACTGCATCTTTAATTTCATTTTCAAACTTTTTTAAAAAATTAGGGCCCTTTATTTTTAAATTGATTTTGTTAGTTATATTTAGGTTCGCGTCTTTTCGATTTATTTGAATCGCGCGCTTTAATTCTGCCAAAAGTCGCAGCTCTTTGACTTCATCTGTTTCTTTTGTTGAAATTCGCAGATTGAAATTATCTTTAATAGAAAGAGTTTTATCTTTTACAGGCACAGATCTTAATATAATGTCATCTGTCTCAAGTGTTATGTCTTGTCCTTCAATCTCAATTGTTGTTGGAAGTTTTTCAATGATTTTAGGATTGCTTTTAACATATTCTTCAATCTTTTTTAGCAATTCGCGGTATTTATTTCCAAGTGTTTTGTAATTTATCATTATATCTTTTTCAGTTTCTTTTTCTACTATTTCAATATTAATTGTATTCCCGTCTTTTTTTATTTTGTCGCGATTTTCTTCAACAAGCGCGCGCATTTGCTTGTCTCCTTGCTTAGAAAATTCGATTGTAAGCTTTTCAATTGGCCAACGCAATGAAAGTTTGTTTTCATTTCGCAAGAAGTTTGCGCGCTCTTGAATTTCTTCAAATAACTCATAGGTCTGCTCAATTTGATTGTTAATTAAAGTGTTGTTAAATATAGGCCATGTTTGTAAGTGAATTGATTCTGTTTTTCCGATCTGATTCCAGCAATATTCTGCAAAAAAAGGTACAAAAAGAGCCATCAATCTTAAATAGCGATCAAGAACATAATATAAAACTAATAAAATATTGTTTTTTTCTTTTTTATTCTCTTTAATGCGTTCTCTTATTGCTTTTATATAATTTCTGCTTAAATCATTTACGCCAAAATTAATAATTTTTTTGATTGCTAAATGGGGCTGTAAATCTTCAAGGTCTTGTGTTGTGCTTTTAATTAAATTGTTTATTTTGGACAAAATATATTTGTCTTCTTTTTTTAGATCATCGCTGTTTATTTTGGACAAAATATATTTGTCTTCTTTTTTTAGATCATCGCTGTTTATTTTACCTGTATTTTTTTCACAATATGTTTTGTAAAAGTTAAGTATGTTATCAATTATAATTATGTTTTTTATTCCTTTGCTAAGAATTTTTGTGTTAAATTTTAATCTGTCCCACGGAGCATCCCATAAAAGATACAATCTAAGCAAATCAGACCCATATTTATGAATTACATCTTGGGGATCAACACCATTTCCTAAACTTTTAGACATTTTTTCACCTTTTTCATCTAAAACAAATGCACTCATCAAACATTTTTTGTACGCTGGCTGATCAAAAACTGCTGTTGATAGCACCATTTGGCTGTAAAACCACCCGCGAATCTGATCTTCTCCTTCTGCAATAAAATCAGGAGTGTTAATTTGCTCTTTTATATTTGAAAATGGGTAATGAAGTGAAGCCCAGCCCGCTGACCCTGAATCAAACCAAACATCCAAGGTATATCCACAGTGTTTCATTTCTTTTCCTGATTTGCTTTTTATTTTGATGCTACTTATTCTATTTAAATGCAAATCTAAATTTTCAGGCAAATTTTCTGTACTTTTCTCTTTTAATTCTTTAATTGAGCCAATTACTTCTTCATTTCCATCTTCATCTTTCCATAAAGGAATTGGAATCCCCCAAACTCTGTCGCGCGAAATTGGCCAATCATTATCAGCTTCATCAATCCAATTCAAAAATTGTGTTTCTGCGAATTTTGGACTCCAATATACTTCTTCTTTTGCGAATTTTTTCATTTTTGGTTTTAGTGAAGATATATTAAGAAAAAGTTGATTGCTTAATCTTGTTATTAAAGGAGTCTTACATCGCCAGCAAACAGGATAAGAGTGTGTAATTGTTGTGCTGAAAAAAAGTTTATTGTTTTTATCAAGATGTTCTATAATTGATTTGTCAGCATCTTTTACAAAAACCCCCCGCCATTGTTCAACTTTTTCAGTGAATTTGCATTCGTCGTCAAGAGGAGAAACAGATAACAAGCCATAGTGTTTTCCAATTTTAGCATCAACATCTCCGTGTCCTGGCGCGCAATGTACTAATCCAGAACCTGTTTCCATATCAACCACATGACTAAAATCAATTTCTTGTTCAATTTCTTTTTTTGCTGCAATTTTTCCTGCTGCTTTTTGCTTTAGTAAAGGAATTGAAAGATAAACTTTGTGGGTTTTGAGATTTTTAGAAAGTTCGCGCTGTTGATTGCAGTCAATGATCGGCAAATATTCCAAGCCATCAAGGTTTTTTCCTATAAATTCTTCGAGGATTTCATAATTTGTATTTTTAGATTCTTCAGCAATGGGTTCTATTCTTTTTTTTGCTAAGATTAAAATCTCATCATCATATTTTGCTTTTATATAAATTTCATCTGGGTGCGCAATTATAGCAACATTTGCTGCTAATGTCCAAGGTGTTGTTGTCCAAACAAGCAAAAATTCATTTTTTTTATTGACAATAGGAAATTTAATATAAATTGAAGGATCTGTTTTGTCGCGATATGCGTCTGTAGATTCATATCCTGTTAAAACAGTTTGGCAACGAGGACACCACCATACTGGCTTTTCCCCCCATCGCAATAAATCTTTGTTATAAAGTTGTTTAAAAGTCCACCAGGCACTTTCAATAAATTCATTAGATTTTGTTAAATATGGTTGTTTCCATCCACGCCAACAAGCTAATTTTTTATATAATGGTGACCAAACTTCAAGTCCATGATTAGTATATTCTTGGCATTCTGCTATAAATGCACTAACATTTTTTCGAATTTCTTGCTTAGAATGAATTGCTAATTTTTCTTCAACTTTAACCTCGATCGGAAGGCCGTGAGTATCAAATCCTGGCTGCCACCAAACAGCATAACCTTGCATTTGTTTAAATTTTGAAATTACATCTTTAAGTGTAGATGTTAGTGTATGACCTAAATGCGGAACCCCAGTTAAAAAAGGGGGTCCATCAAGAACATAAAACTTGCGACCAGTTCGCACAAAGTTCGCTTGAAAATCTGTTATTTTCTGCGGGATTTGCTCTTTTTCCCAAAAGTTAAGGATTTCTTTTTCTGTTTTTAACGGGTTGTAAGGCATAAACTATTTTTACAAAGCAAAAATTTATAAAAATTTGCGATACAAACCCTTAACCATTATATAAATAATATATGGAAAAAGGTGCCTTGTTACAAAAAGTACTTGCATTAAAACAAAATGGGTACACTAACAAGCAAATCATAGCTGGCCTTTCTAATGAAGGTATTTCAATGACAGATATTCAGGAAGCAATAATTCAAGCAGAATTAAAGAGAATTATCGAAGAACAAAATAAACCTCTACAACAACCCCTACCTCCTACCTTACCTGATTTACAAAATATACCTCCTCCATCTTTTCCACAAACACAACCTTTAATGCCAACGCCAGTCGAATCAAAAAAAGTCCAGCAAAGTCCATATTCTCTTCCTGTTTCTAGCTCACAAAATTTCGAAGTTCCTGTTTCAAAAAACATCCCTGTAAATGTCATTCCCTCATTGCCACATCCTCAAACAAATTTGCCCCCACCCTATCTTGATTCAGAAATGAAAATAGAAAGCAGTCAAAACATTACAACCTCAAACATCTCACAGGAAATTGCTGATGGAATTGCAAAAGCAAAGGGCGAAATAATTGCAGAAATTAAGTTAGAATTAGAAAGAATAGTTGAGATTATTGTAGCTGAAAAACTTAAACAATATGAGACCTTTGCAGATGAAATTAATGAGTCACAAAAAGAAACTTCAGCAAAAATCAAAGCAATAGAAGTAACAACTAAGCACATTAATTCTGCGATTGAACGCAATGACATTGAATTAACAGAACAAACAAAAACCTTGAATGAACACATCCAAAAATTAACAGCAGAACTAGTTGCAATGAGCAATATTGTTGAAAAAATACTTCCTGTTTTTGTAGATAATGTAAAAAAACTGACTGTGATCACTGATAAAATCAGCAGAAACACAGATAATATTACAATTAAAGGTAAAAAACAACCAGAAAAAAAAAAAGAAGAAAGCTAAAAAAATAGAATAAAAAATAAAGATTAAAAACCCAAAAGTAAAAAAAGAGAAAGAAAACCAATATATATTTTATATAAATTTATAAATAAAGATAAATATTTATTAAAGGCCTAGACCGAACAGAACTTAATAGAAATTGGAGAAATTTGTCGGGTGAAATAAAATTACAATCTAAAGGAAGTCTAACATATAAAAGTTGAACAAAAAAAAGCTAAAATTAGAACAACAAATAAACCAAAAGAAAGGGGAATTATTACTGAAAAGAATGTATGATATAAAAAAGGGATTAAAAAATTTAAAGTTTTATATGAACTTCAGCAAGATATAAATGAAAAAAAGGAGAAGATGCAAATTTACTCTTCCAGAAAACGACAAAAGCAATATAACATTAGTTTTGTTTGTTTTTCTTGATTTTTTGTTTTTAAGTGGGCTCGACGGGATTTGGACCCGCGACCAACAGATTAAAAGTCTGCTGCTCTACCAGGCTGAGCTACGAGCCCAACAAACAAAGTGGTTATATGCATTACTAATCTTTTTTGTTTGTTTTATTTTTATATCTATATATTATTAAATAACATAATAATATATAAATTATTTTGGCAAAATTTGCTCTTTTACTTAGGCTGCGCGCTTTTTATGCACTCTTTTCTTTTTCTGGTTTGTTGATTCTTCTTTTTGCTTTTTCTTTTTTTATATTGTCTTTATGTTCTTCTATAATCTTATTATCTGTTTCTGATTCTTTTTTTATGTATTCTTTTAAAATTTTAACTATTTTCGTTTTTCCTATGTATTGGCAAAAACCTGCAAAGTTTGGACCTTCGTCTTTTCTGAACAATATTTGATAAATCTTAGCATAAAATGCCTTTTTGTCAAGCGCATCTGCTGTTGTAATTTGTTCAAGTTTTGTTTTTATAAGCTCATCACTTACTTTTGGCTGATTTAGTAGTTTTATAATTTGCTTTATTATTTCAATTTCAAAAGGTAATATTTGCTTTTTAATTTCTTGATCTACCCCCTGCCTAAGTTTATATTTATATTTTGAAGGAGCATATTTTTTTAGCCAATTTTGACAGCAAGTCATGTATTGCAAGTACAATTCTTCGTCATTTACACTTAATTTAATTTTGTGGTTTTTTTTAAGATAAGCAAGCGCTTTTTGAGGTGTTTGGAAAAAATTCATCAAAAATACAAGATTGCGAATGTCAGGTTGCACTGGTTTTATGACACTTGGTGTTCCAACAACACTCATTTCATAAATACGGCAAAACTGTTTTATATTCTTTTCACTTATTCCTTGCCGAATATTATTTGAATTAAAATATATGTCTTCGTGCTTGAAAAAATCAGCAAATGTTTTTAAATAACTCTCATCGTCAATGACAATGCTATACTCTGTTTCAGGCCGCGCCCTTGCAAATAAAAACCGCACTATTGATGGAGAAAATACTTCGAACAAATCGCCAGGACTTATGTTTCCACCAACTGATTTTGACAACTTGCCTCCTTCTCGCCCAATAATAAAACCATAATGTTGGTGAAGGGGTGGTTCGCGCGCCCAGACTTGATTTATAATTTCTTTTCCTGTGTCAAACGAACCGCCAGCTACTGAATGATCACTTCCACTAGATTCAAAATCAACATCATAAAATTTCCACCTCATAGGCCAATCAACTCTCCAACCTAATTTATAATGAAAATCCTTTAATATATTAACTGCTCCCTCAAAACCGCAAGACGAACAAGAATATTTATAATTTATTCCTTGATTTTCAATAATTTGTGTTGTGTCCTTGCTGCATTTTTCACAATAAATTTGAATTGGCAAAAAATCCTCAGCAGCTGTTTTATTTGTTTTGATCTTGTTTAAAATTTCAGTAATTGTTTGTTTATTCCCAAGTACGCGCAAACATTCTTCAGCATATGTGCCCTTTGTATATTCTACAGATTGATATATATACTTTGGACTAATTCCTATAATTTTAAGCTGGTCTTCAAACGGTTTTTCAAAATGCTCTGCCCAAGAAGAATGGCACCCCCACAGATCAAAAACTTTGCTAACAGGAAAGTAAAGATATTTCTGCATTTCTTCTCTGTTGAGAAGATCAGAGGGTAATTTTCTTAAACGATCATAATCATCCCATATAAAAAGAAAGCGCACACTTTTGCCAAGATCGAGAAGCGCGCGCTCAACAAAACTGCAAATCATCACTTCTCGCAAAGTTCCAATATGCATATTTCCACTTGGTGTAATACCTGCTTCAATAGTATAAAATAACTTGTTAGGTCGCTTATTAATTATTCTTCGTGCTAAATTATCTGCCCAAAAAAGCGGTTCTTCTAAACTGTTTGCCATATTATTTTTGTTGTAAATGTATTATATAAATATTATTATATAAATAATATGGTAGAAAAAACTCCTAACAAACAAGACTCTCCTGAAAATAAAGTTGAACAAGAAATAGCACTAAACCAACAAACAGCTTACCAATGCAGTCATCAACTGCAAGAAATTGAGCAACGCATTGTGGTTTTTACAGAAATTTATGAAGAACTTAAAAAATTGACTGATGACGAGGTCTTTCAAATTATTGGAGATGTTATGATTAAGAAAAAGCGCGCAGATGTTCTTGTTGGATATGAGCACCGCATAGAAGATGGAAAAAAGATAAAAGAAGTTTTGGAGCGCACAATACAACAAGCACAAGAAAAGTTAGAGAAGTTGACAAAAAATAAATAATTGGTTTGTGTCGCTATTTGAAATTTGAATATTCAAGTATGTTGTGATTTTTTTGTTTTGTTTGTTTTAATAGTTGTCATGTGTTTTAAAAAATTTAAGTCAGGGTAGCTCAGTTGGTTTAGAGCGCTAGACTCATAATCTAGAGGTCGGGGGTTCAATTCCCCCCCCTGATACTTTGCGAGCAAAGAGTGTAAAGATTATAATAATTGTTTAATAAGAAAACCCCAATAGTTTTCACAGAACCCAAACATTCAAAGAATTCTAGAGTGTAAAGATTATAATAATTGTTTAATAAGAAAACCCCAATAGTTTTCACAGAACCCAAACATTCAAAGAATTCTATTTTCAATCAGACTTAACAAAATACCACATCAAAGCAATCATACTAATAATAATCACAATAGTGATAAATATATCTGGAGTGAAAAACGCATGTAAAAGACTAGTAATAGGATTTACCTCAAACATTTTTAAGGGCACAAACACAAATTCAATCAAAAACCAAAAAATAAAACCAATTATTAAAGGATAAATTACTCCTTTAATAATTAAACCAGTTACTTTTGCTTCAGATCTTCTCTCTAAATAATATTTAAGGTTAAAGTCACCCATAAGTGTCTTCATATCAATGCCAAACATTCCTAAAATTATTATTGTAATTAATAAAATTATCAGCAAAATCGGCAAAACCCCAAAAAAGCCAGTAATAGCCTCTTCATTAGTGTTCCATACCACTAAAAGAACCAACAAACCAAAAGTAGCAGATAGTATAGCATTTGTAACAATACTTGCTGAAAATATTTTAGATGCAGATAAAACTCCATACAACAACGCCATAAAAAAGATAGCAATGAGTACAGGATAAAGTGGTTGCAAAAAGATTGTGAAATCTACCATATATTATTGTTGTAATTTGTTGTAATTAATAATGTTTAATTTAAAACCCTTAAAACTCTAAAATAATCAAATTCAAAAACAACAAACATATTTGCCTACACCTTACAATTAATATTCAAAAACAACAAAAGAATCTAATATGTTGCTAACACTATAATCAACTAATTAATACTTCAAAAACAATTTTGATCCTATTATTGAAGCTGCCATAAAAAGCAAAATATAAGTCCAAAACCAACTAAGCGATACTCCAAAAATAAAAAGCACCGGTCCTCTGATGCATCCTTCTCCTGAACAAATTACTTGCCTAATAGAATCAACATTTAAAGTCAAAATACTAGAAAAAATGCTCATAAAAACAGGGTTTTGAAGCAAGAAAAAGAATAAAGGAAACAATATGAAAGATGCAATAAGATATTGTTTTTGATATTTCATCATTGAAAAAGTAGACATAAGCACTTGTTTAGATATTTCTGTTTGTTTTTTAGAGCTTGCTTGTTTTGCTTTTTCTTGAAGTGCTTTAATTTCTTTCTTTGCCTTTTGAACACCTTCAAAATCAACTAAAAAATATTGCAAAACAAGTGTAATTGCCTCTAAGATCAACACCAACACCAAAATATATATAAAAGCATCAAAAGAAGAGATGATACTCATTTTGCTTTCCTTAATTTAGTTTTATCAAAAGCAAAAACATTCATCTTGCTCTCAAAAACGCCACATATCATTTCTTTACCTCTTTTTTATTGTCTTGCTTTGTTGCTTCAAAAATTTCATCAAATTTCTTTTCACCTTCTTTAACTACAATGCAATTAATTTGAGCAGTGCCTTTAAAAACAGTGGTTCCTATTACGAGTTTTCTGCGACGGGTTCCTTTTCTTTCGCCATGCCCAACATAGCCAACAGTATTTTTATTTAAAAGCAGACCCTTTCGCTGAATTCCCAAAACTGATTTGTTCATAGGAACACCTGATTTATCTGAGCCTCCAGCAACTTGCAATTCATAGCCATACAAATCTGAAACAACACTACCACCCTGTATTTTGTCGCCAATTTTAGAGTTAAATAACTTTTTTTCATTTTCCCCTTCAATTTTAAAGGCGCGCGTTTTGCCTTTGTAAGAAACATTAATCTGAACCATAATATATTTGTAAAAATACTATGGTTAGCAAAAAGAAAAAACAAAAATCTCCTAAACAAAAAAACAAATCTCTTCAAATTAAAAATAAAAAAGATGAAATCTTGCAACAAAATATTCCTACTCTTGTTAAAAATAAAAAAAACAAATCTCAACAAATCAATAAAAAAAATCAAAACACTAAACCCTGCCCACAAAACCAACCCTCTATATTAATTTGTTTTTTAAAAGAAAATCTTATTATATTAGGATTATTTGGACTAATTTGCATTGTTGCGTGTTGTTATTTGCTGTTTGCTCAACAAGATCAGCAACCCCCAATATGTCAGTTGATCAAAGAAAACGCAACCTCTGCAAGCTTTATTATAGATGGCACGCCCTGGCAATTTAACACAAAAAATCAATTTAATATTTACCAAATATCTAATCTAACACTAAACAAAAAAAATGTGACTCTTTATGCTAATTGTCAAGATGTGCTTAATCTAAAAAATGAGCCAAATTTCGCAAATTTGTCTGTTGATGGAATAAAAAGCGCGAAGCGAATATATATAATAACTGAAAAAAACAATCCGTCAGAAGGACTTATTCCTTTGTTTGAGTTTGGATCTTTTTGTGCAAACGGAGAGTATAGATATCTCAACGCAACCTGTAGTATCGAGACAGACACAGAATTAATTAAATTGGCAAACAAAAGCTCTGGAACTTTTGTAATAATTTACGCAACTTTAAAAAATACAGGCATAGATGTTAGCAAAGAGAATATAATTGCATTCTCATCAGATGATCTAAGAAAATTAGAGATTTTCAACAACTATTTGATTTATAAAATTTTAGGGTTTGTTTGATGGTAGCGAAAATTAAAGATAACAAGAAATTAAAAATAACAAAAATTAGATTAAATAAAAATAAATTTACTGAAAATCTTGTCAAGAAACAATTAAAGATTAAAAATATGGAGATAAAAAACAACCTTGCTGAAAATCTTGTCAAGAAACAATTAAAGATTAAAAATATAGGAAGCAATACAAAAACCACTAAAACAAAAGACAAAATAACAGTTGTAGCTGTTGTTGGCTTGCCCTCTTCTGGAAAATCATCAATCGCAAAACATCTTGCCGAAAAATATGGTTTTTACCATATTGAAACAGGAAATATTGTCAGGGATTTTGCTAAACAAGAAAGGAGTGTTGCAAATAAAAAAAATGTGTTGTGGGCAGCAACCTATTTATTTAAAAAATACAAAGACAAATACATTATTGACAAAGTAATTGAAAAAATTGAAAAGCAAAAAAAGAGGGATATAAAAAAGTTTGTAGTTTCTGGAATTAAAACAATATACTCTTATAAACAACTAAACAAATTGTTAGGCCCTTTCAAACAGCTCGCAGTAAATTTAGACGCAGATATGCGGTATAAAAGATCAAAGAATCGCAACAGATATGATGATGAAGGCGCTGATTCGCGCGCAAATTTCAACAAACGCACTCGGCGCGAACTAAAACAAGGAATGGGAAATATTTTAGCAATATCTGATTATTTTATTGACAATTCGGGAAGTTTAGAGAATAGCCACAAGCAAGTTGATGAAGTTATGAAAAAAATGAAAATCAAACCCACAAAAAACATAAAATAACAGAAAGCAAAAAAAACTATTTTTTATATTCCACTTCTTTATTTTCCAAAACAACGAGTTGAATCTTTGCTTGTCTAAACAAATCTCTAGTTTGTTTAGCAGTGTGATATTTATATTGACACACAACTCTTTTTATACCCACAGCAATTATTAGATGGCAGCAAACAGGACAAGGCTCCATTTTAACATAAAGTGTTGCTCCTTCTAACGCCACCCCCATTCTAGCTGCGTGACATATGGCATTTTGTTCTGCGTGTATTGTACGAACACAATGATCATGCAATTTTCCTGAATTATCACCTTCTTCTGTTGATTTGATTATTAAATGCCCTATTTCATCGCAATGTGGTAACCCTGGCGGAGAGCCAACATAACCTATAGATAAAATATGGTTATTTTTTACAATTACGCAACCTGCGCGCCCTCTGTCACAAGTGGATCGCAAGCCAACAACGTCTACAATTTTCATAAAATACTCATCCCAAGAAGGCCTTTTATAAACCATATTTTTTTTATAAATCAATATTGCTAAAAAATATATAAATCATAATTCAACTGACTCAACCACAACCTACGAACCCTTTTTAACATTTGAAAAAAATATACAAAAAATATTTAAGTCAGATGTGATAGATAATGTGACTAAAGAATATATACAAAAAATAATAAATCTGCTCTTATAAATACCTTCCTTTTAATAACTATTGTCACTTTAACACAACTTTAGCAAATTTAACTAAACCTAAAGAAAAATAGATTGTTGGGTTTGCTATAGTATAATAAATATCATAAACAAATTATTAATATAACAACAATTAACTTTATCCTCGCAAGATATTAGTAATAAAATTAAACACAAAAATACTCAAAAATTAAAAAACATATGTTAGACAATCTAAGCAAATCTCTTTGCAAAATTATAGAAAATATTAGTGGAAAAAATCAGCTGAATAAACAAGAAGTTGAGAAAGTGATTTTGGAATTGCAGCGCGCTCTTATTCGCGCAGATGTTGATGTAGAACTTGTGTTTCAACTCAGCGAAAAGATTAAATCAACTGTACTAAAAGAAAATGCGATTTCTACTGCGAGCGACCACCTTATTACTACTTTATACAAAGAGCTTGCAAAAATTTGCGGAGCTGAAACAAAATTTGAATTAAAAAAAGGAAAACCTATTTCTATTTTGCTTTGTGGGCTGTTTGGAAATGGCAAGACAACAACAGCAGGTAAACTTGCGCTATATTTCAAGCGAAAAGGAAAGCGCGCAGCTTTGTTTGGACTTGACACAACAAGGCCGGGGGCAATGGACCAGATCGAGCAAATAGGACAACAAATTGAAGTTCCTGTATTTATTGATAAAAAAAGCAAAGACATTAAGCAGGTTGTAGAAAAATGGAAAAGCGAAATCAACACTTATAAAAATAATTTTGATGTTTTGATTTTTGATACAGCAGGAAGATCAATGCTTGACAAAGGGCTTGTTGAAGAAATAAAATATATAACAAAAGAAATAAGACCAGACTATCGCTTTTTGGTTCTTGGTGCAGACATTGGGCAAAGTGCAAAAAAACAAGCAGAACTATTTAAAAATGCTGTTGGAATTAATGGAGTAATCTTAACAAAAATGGACTCTTCTGCCAAAGGCGGAGGAGCAATCACTGCAAGTGCAATGACTGGCGCGCCAGTGTATTTTATTGGAACAGGTGAAAAAATGGAGCAATTTGAGCAATTTAATTCGCAAAGATTTGTTTCAGAGCTTCTAGGATACGGAGATATTCAGACATTAATGGAAAAAATTGAAGATTTGAAAAAAAGCAAAGAACTAGAAGATACAAACATTAGCGACATTAGTCAGTTTGATTTAAACACTTTTTATAGCCAAATGAACTCAATGAAAAAATTAGGTCCGCTTAAAAGTATTATCAGTAAGCTTCCTCTTTTTTCGCAAAAAATTCCTGATGATATGCTTGAAGTTGGCGAAGAAAAATTGAAAAAATACAAATTTGTTATTGATTCTTGCACAAAAGATGAGAGAAAAAACCCCGAGATAATCAATTTATCAAGAATAAAACGAATCGCGCAAGGAAGCGGGGTTCCTGAGCGTGAGGTTGCAGAGTTTTTTAAGCAGTTTAAACTAATGAAAACAATGCTTGGAGAAGCACAAGACGGAAAAATGCCAAAAAAATACAAAAATATGATGCGCGCAATGGAGCAGCAGTTTGAATAAGTTTTAATTTTTAAAGTTGTTTTATGTTGTTGTCTTTGTCTTAATCAAACATAGTGAATGGCAAGCTCGTTAGGATTGCTGAACCTATTAAAAATACTGCTAATACCAGAACAAAAACAAACAAAACCATTGTTACACCGCTGTTATCTTTTGTGTTGTTTTCTCCTTGAATAGGTATTTTGTTTATGTTGTCTGTGTCGGTTTTTTCTTGAACAGCAAGGTTATAGTTTTTTTGTTTTTCCATAACAAAAGCATGAGTATCATTAAGAAGATCTATTAAATTTTCGTAAAAAACTTTTGTTGAACTTGCTTCTGGTAATAGTGAGGATTTGGTTTTTTCTATATAGTTTGCAATTATTCTCCTTCCTTCTTCATTCAAAGCTTTAAACTCTCCCCCCTCTTTAGGTATTCTATAGAAAAGAAAAGCACAAGATACTATTCTATCTATCATTCCTATTCCATCTACTGCAAGACAATAATTCTTATTAATATCCTCAATATTCTTACTTTTAGCCATTTTACCTAAATAATAAATAGACATATAGAAAGCTTTCTTTGCTATCTCATAGGTTAACTTCTTTAACCCTTTCTCTCCTAATCTCTCTTTTAAATCTTTTTGTTCTTCAGGTTCTAAAGAAAAAATTGAATCATAAGCAGAAATATATTGTTTTTTTTCTATATATTAAAGTATTTTATTTACTTTCTCCACTCTTGGGGTTGGTGATTGTAGATATTTTTTTACTTCATCTTCATAGTTTATTTCTTCTTTCATAATATATTATAATACAATAGTTTAAAAACTCCTTTTTAATACAAATATAATATGGCTTGGTTAAATAATAAAACAAAAAGATACAACCAATTAAAAACCAACAAAAAAAAAAAATTAAAAAACGTTGTTGAATACAACATATCAGAAAGAGCAACAAGCAATAAATATATCAAGAACTTGTGGTATTATTTAGGCGGGGCTAGTGGTGGCTTTTCACTAAGCGCAATATGTTTTCCGTTTGCGTGGAAGTTTTACTGCGACATGAAAGAAGACACAAAAACAAATGTTTCTCTAAAAGCATACAAATTAGGGCTTTTGACATATATTGGTAGCGTTATTGGCGCGACAGCAACAGGCGATTATGAAATAACAAAATGGCTTCTTATTTCAAATGCGTTAACAAGTCCTTTGGTTGGAGTGTCTTATATAATCTCAAATAAAGACAAAATCAAAGATATATTAAATGAATATATAAATAAAATAAATGAATACTCTAATAAAACAGACAAACTTATTGAAAAATATGAAACTTGTTTTAATGGGTTTGCTGATAATGGAAAAAAAAAATTAAAAGAACAGCAGCGACATAATGAAATAACTGAAACAAAACAAACAAAAGGAGCAGCAAGAAGTATGCATAAAATAATAGAAAAGATTATACAAAGATTCTTATCCGAGATAAAAAAAAATACGCCCCTATAACTTGCCAAATTCATAAATGCTCTATTAATTCACAAGACTATAACTTGCCAAATTCATAAATGCTCTATTAATTCACAAGACTATAACTTGCCAAATTCATAAATGCTCTATTAATTCACAAGACTATAACTTGCCAAAACTTCATATGTTGTTCTTATCTTTGAGGTTTTGCTCATCATAAAATAAAACTCCTTAACCTCAAAAACTCCAAAATCTGTTTTTTTATAGAGCTTGAAAAAGCGCGCCATTTTTAATTTATCAAAAACAGAAATTATTCTACTGAGTGTCAAATGTGGAACAAAGTTGTGAACATCTGCTTGAGATAATGGTGGCAAAACAGCATCAATTTGCTTTCTTAAACCAAAAAGCGGTTTTGATTCTTCAACTCCAAGCCATATAACACGCGCAAATTGCTGTGAAGGAAATGCACCTATGCCGCGCAGTTGAATCAAAAATATTTTTGATTTGATTGATTGCAGCGCGCTCTTTACTTCTTCAACTTGTCTATCAGAAAGTGCTCCACCTAAAAATTTAAGAGAAATATGTAAATTTTCATAAGACACAATTGTTGATTTGCTAAACTCATTGATTTGCGCGCCAACAGAGAAAACGCTTGCTACAATATCAGATGGCAACTTAATGGCAATAAAATAATTGTTCATAAAGTTTTTAAAATTTTTTCTAAAATACAATCTTAAACAAAATCGCAACTACCTTTCTTCTGGTGTTCTGCGCGTAACAAATAAACAAACAATTTCATTTCCCTCTATCTCGCGCTTTAATCGTTCTGCAAGTATTGGTTTAATATTTATATCAGTACGTACTTTAAAATCATCATAACTCTCAAAAGGCTTTTTTGCGCGCTCTTCCAAAATATCTCTCAAATTGTGTGGCCCTATTCCATGAAGCATTCCTAAACTGTGGTGCTGTGCTGAAATTGGAGGAGCAATATTAATAAATTTAATAAATTTCTGCTCATTATCTGCAACAATTTTTTTGCAAACATCAAGCAAATTTAGGCGCGCGCTCCGTGTCATGCTTGACGGAAATACAGTTCCTGCAATATATTGAATTTTATCTCGCTTCTGGTCTCCAATATATATTTTCTCGCCAGGTATAAAAGTAGCACCAAGCCGTGGCACGCATTCTAGCAAATAAAAGGTCTTGTTTCCTATTATTTGAACTAATGAAGTGTGTTTTGATCTAAATGACTTTCTATCTGTTGGCATAAAAAAATCAAGTACATAACCAATTTCGTCCTTTCCTTCAATCATTTTCACGCCCTAAATACTTTAAGTATCTTTGTTTGCATTGATGAATCATAATCAACAAGCTGCTTTGAAAATGCTAAACGCAAATCATCTGTGTCTTGCGGTTGCATGTCTAAAAGTTGAACAACCAACTCAAAAGGCAAACCTAAAGAGTCAAGTTCTTTTGCCTGTACCCTAACTTTTTCAACAGAAGGTGTTGTTGTTTTGTTAAAAAAATCCTTAATTTTTCCCTCAGCAAGCGACAAATCTTTTTTATCTTTCAATTGAGTATTTATAATTTCTTTTGCTTCAGCAACTGTAATGTTTTTTATTTCAAGAATATCTCCCATTAAATCATACTCCTACTAATTTTCACCATTTATACTACTCCCTCATTAGTTTTACTTATTTGTACTGCTAGTCCGCCAAGCTTTTGAAGATGTACTGGATGTGCAACTACTATTTTTGCCTTGCTACCATCTAAAACCGAAACAGCATAACATCTACCTTTTTTACCAACAATTTTCCCTTGCTTGCCCAAAAAGCGAGAATTTGGCATTCCAGAATGACAATTTGCAATTGTTCTAATCATAACAATATCCTCTTTTTTAAAATCTTGCAATTGTTTTGCAATATTATGTGCTCCTTTATCTCTGCTTTTAATTCGCAATTTATAGCGCGTACCTGATCTTAAACCTCCTGATCTCCTCGGCATATGTTATTTAGCATATATTTATATATTTTATATATTGTTTTAGGAAAAAGTTTATATTATTAAGCCATTTTTATCTTCAAAATCCTATTAAAAGCATGGTTTATGAGTGATACTAACCAAACCTTATTAAAATCAGAGAATTTTTATTTTTAATATTTTCAATTAATTTAATCTGTTGTTCTTGGAGCAAGCAGGAAATACATTCTAAACATATCTGTCGCGCTAAACGAAAATTTACCTATATGGTTAGTGCTAATATTAAGTTCTGCGACTGGCGCGAGTTTTGAAGTGGCAAAAATTCTGCGCAAATAGTCAATAGAGAAAGTAGATTGCGCGCTCTCTTTAACATTTAGATCAATTAATTTGTCTTTGATTAGATTGAGATTTGTTGAGTGAAATTCGCTTTTTGCAGCAACTTCAAAATTCCCCTGTGTGGCTTTAAAAACCAACTCATCAGAAATAATTGAAGCATCATCAATAGCAGTAACAATAATGTCTGTTTCTGCAACTATTTTTGCTGAAAATTCTCCTGTTGTTATTTTCGGAGCATCTTCAATTGATTCAATCAAAGGAAGCACAAATTCGCGCGTAACTTTACCTGTAGTTATAATTTTAAGTTTATTGTCAATATTTTCAATTTGCACTGTTTCACCTTTATTTGCGCGCTTCAGCACATTGTAAAATTCTTCAATACTAACCCCTAATTCTACTTCTTTTTCACAAATATATTCGTCAAAGCCAGTTCGGGGAATATCAAGCACAATCATTATAATTTTCGCAGGGTCAGTGGCAGACATATGAACACCATCATTGGTCATCTTGAATTTTGCCTCTTTTAAAATATCATTCAAAACTCCTACAATTCCGCGTAAAGTGCTAACATTTTGCAAAACAAGTTTTACCATAATATATTTAAACCACATAGTTTAAAAAGGAAACAATTTAAAAGATTTTGTGTGTAATAATATATTTAAACATATAGTTTAAAAAGGAAACAATTTAAAGGATTTTGGGTGTAATTTTTGACAAAAAACATATTGTGTTAGTTTATTTTGTTTTTGAATAATACTAACACTAAATTTTTTAGCAATAATATTTTGTAGAAAAATAAGAATCAAAAACAAAAATATGTTAACAACACGCAAATCTTCCCACCCGTAGGCAGTACAAATACGCGCGCGCAGAGCTTAACTTCTGGGTTCAGAATGGGACCAGGTGTTTCCTCTATGCTATGGTCGTTAACATAATATATTTAGCAAAAGTTTATCTATTTTTAACTTATTTAGCAAAAGTTTATTTGTCTTTAATTAGAAGTATTACTATCTAACGAATATTATGTTTAACTTCCTTGACAACATTCTTAAATACAATATTAAACGCAATAAAAATTCAAAGAAGAATATATCCTTACCTTACAATATCAAAGTAGATTTTACATATCTTAATCCAAACAACCAATATATTGAAAAATTAACAAAATCTATAGTAAAATATGCTTACAAACTTATACAACTCTTTTAATAAATTCATCAATTTTAACCCCACGGTCTCCGAGCGCGCCACCAATAGGATATGTTTTTTTAACACCTTTTCGTCCAAATCCGCCTTTAGCAGGAGGTAGTTTAAAATAGTTCTTAATATTTGGAATATCCTTGTACAAAAGTTCTCCTTTAAATAGTGCGTCTGCGAGTTTGTCAAATGTTTTGTATTTTGTGTTTTTAGATAAATATTCTTCTGTAAGCAATTTGTCTCCAAGAATGCGCGCCCTTTTTTCAAGTAGTAGTTTTACTGCTTCCTTAGATAATGCCCCATATGTTATAAAATCCTTAATTTTCTTTAAAAAACCCCGGGTTTGCTTTGTATTTGACAAAAGAGTTGCGCGATGAGAATATTGAAGATTAAGCACCCTCATTGTCTCTCGAATAGTATCCCTCACACTAACTGTTCCTCTGATGCGGTAGACAAACAACAATTTTGCTGTTTCTGGTGTTTTGATGTTGGTTATAATGCTTATTGGTTTTTTTGCCACAAACTTTGTGTTTTTTGCGAGTTTTTTTAACATTTTAGCCCCGCATCCTTGTTGTTTTGTCCAAGGCCTTAATTAGTGCTTTTGTTGCACCCAATCTGTTTTTCAAGGACCCACGCACATTACAATAAACATCTTCAATACCTGCTAATTGAATAACTTTTTTCAATTCTTTTGACGCAACAATACCTGTACCTTTTGGAGCAGGAATCAAAATAACTCTGACTGCGCCGACTTTGCCTTCAACTTTAAATGGCAAGCTATGTTCTTCTTTTGCATCGCTGGTTTCCCAAGAACCGCTTCCTCTATTAAATTTAAAAATGCTTTTTTTTGCAACAGTTAAACTCTTGTCTTTTGCACGCATCTTATCTGCCCCGCCACTTGCATAACCATAACCTATAACTCCTTTTTTATTTCCAACCACACACAAAGTTTTAGATGAGGTTCTGTTTCCGCTCTTATGCTTTCGCTGTGTGTTCAAAAATATTCCTCTAACACCTGCTCCTCCTTTTCCAATAATATAGCCAAGTTCAATATATTGGTGTTCCAATTCAGGAAAAACTTTATCAACTATTGCAGTTTCTAAAATTTGCTTTCTTTTTTCAAGCAGTTGCTCTTCTGTTATTTTTCCTTCTATTGCTTGCTTTCCGAGGCGCGTTTTAACAACAATTGGCGCGCTTTGTTCTGGTTCGCGGCGATTACTTGAAAAATTTCTTGCATTTCTCTTTAGTCCCCACTTGCTTTTTTGTTTTTCAGGTTCTGCTATATTATCTTGTTTTTCAGGTTCTGCTATATTTTCAGCAGCTTTTTTAACAAAAACACTATCAGGGGTTTGGTTTTCTTGATTTTTAGGCAGAGATATTGTTGATATTTTTGAATCAGATAATTTCTCTGCTTCAACACCGCTCTCTTTTTCTTTTGTTCCTCTGTTATTTTTATTGTCTAAATCAACCATATATTTTTTAACAAAGTAAAAAGGCGCGCTCTACCATGCCAACTAATTCTGCTCTTTCTTTACTTTTGGTTTTTCTTCATTTTTTTTAGTTTTATCTTTATCTTCTTTTTTACTTTCATCAAATGAAAATGGCAAATCAACATCTGTGCTTAAAACACCGCGCGCGCACGCTACAACTCTTGCTTTATTTTTCCCAAGCCCTAAATCCAAAATCATTTTTTTAATTCCAAGCTCTTTTGCCTTTTCTCCAATTTTTACACCTGCTTTTTGGCAGCCCTCTTGATTTTTATTATCAAAACAAGTTGCTTTTACAAGATCTCCTTTTTCTTTATATTCAACTATTTGGCAAATAATGTGTTTGTTTGTAAATCTAACAACTAATCTTGGCAATCTTGAAAGCAAAAGTTTTATTCGCTTTTGATAATATGTCTTGCCTTTGCGCCGTCTTTTGTAAATTTGCCTTGCTTTCATCTTAATTTTCCTTCTTCCTTATTTTTTTGTCTTTTTGTTTGGCTTTCATCTTGATTTCTTCCTAATCTTGTTTTTTTGTCTTTTGATTTAGAAAGGTTGTCTTTTTCTTCTGACATTCTTTCTGACTCAAGGCCCCTTCGCAGATCAGCTCTTGATTTAAATTTGCCTCCTGAAATTTGAGAATAAAATTTTCGCTTTGTTTTTGAAGTAAGTTTAAGACTTTCTACTGCTTTTTTTAATTCGTCACGTTGTGCGCGCACTTTTTTCACCCATTGTTCTTTTCGTGGGGTTCTTGCATTTTTAGTGCCTCTTTTTCGTCCTTGGCCTTGCTTTTTATTTTTTTTTGCTTGTTTTTCTTTACTTTTGACAACTTTCTTTACTTTGAAAATCGCGCCTGCTTTGATTAACGCTTTAACATCTTCGCGCGTAACAGAACTCTTGAAATCATCAGCATACCCTGCGTCAAACTTTATTTTAGTTTCGCCAACTTTCAAAATGTCGCTCGCTAATCTTCGTAAAGTTTTGTATTTAGCCATAAGATATTTTAACAAAGTTAAAAATAATATAAAAAGTTTGAAACAACTTTTATATATTTTATAAAGAAACACAATAGAAAAATATATTGTTTATAATTTTAGCTTGTTTTTTATAGTTTTATTCATAAATCTATTTACTAAGAGACAGTAGATTTTAACTGGCAGGTCTTAACATCTATTAAATATACACTAATCAACAGAAGGTTTTAACTGGCAGGTCTTAACATCTACTAAAAAGGTTTTATTTCCACATACAAACATCCACATCGGCTCAGGATCAAAAGCAAGGCATTTGGATTTAACTTCACTAGCAATAATGTCTGCTTGTTCTATGGCAAAGTGAATATTACAACCAAATTCAACTCGAGAATTAAAAATTTCAAGGTATTTTGGCTTTTTTTCATCAAAATCATATATTAAATTAGCTCCCCTATAAACTACTTTATCACCTTCGCACACAGGAATTCTTCCGTAAAAAAACACAAGCTGTTTATTGCTTTCAATTTTTAAGCTATACATCACTTGAGAAAATAAATAATCCTTAAAATCAAAAATAGTATTTTCAACTGCGCGCGCAAAAGTTAACTGCTTATGGGCTGCTATTTGCTTCTTTAATTCCTGCATCTGAATTTCTGCTGTTGGTGTTGGAGTATTATCAATAGGAATAAATGATATTGTTGGAAAAGATGTTGTGATAATCTGCTTAATCAAAAGCATTAAAATAAATACAATTATAGCATAAGTAAAATATGTTTTGACATAGTCTAACGCTGTTTTAGTCATAAACTATTTTGTTGGGGAAATATATTAATTTGGTAATATTATAATTATAAACTATTTTGTTAGGGAAATATATTAATTTGGTAATATTATAATTATAAACTATTTTGTTATGGTATGTTTTTATTGGATCAAAACTTTCAAAACGTTTTACTTTCTACATATTTAATAGCATTTATCTAAAACCTCTCTTATCTGTTCTGCTTTTTTCTTGCCAATCCCTTCAACTTTTTGAAGTTTTTCATTGGAAGCAACAACAATTTTTTTAGGTGTTTTAAATTTTTTAAGAAGTCGACGCGCCAACACAGTATTTATATTAGGCAAACCAGCGATAAAAAACTCTTGCGTATCTTGAATTGTTGATATTTTCTTTTGACACCTGACTACTACTTCTTTTTTTAAATCAAACTGCTCGCGTTTGGCAAGCTGAAACAAAAAGCGCGCGCTTTCATTACTATTTTTCATCCACAATATTGGAATTTTAAAATCAACAGCCACAGATGCTAATGCTCCAAAAAATGCATTTGGGCCAAGATTGTGTGTAGAATTTGTTCCCTCTATGAGTAAAATTGGTGACTCTGCTTTCCTTAAATTCGCTAGTTGCTCAAACAGGCGGTTGTCTAAAATAGATAAAATAAAATCTCCTATTTCTTTTCTTTCTACAACAACATCGCAAGAAACAACATAATCACCAACATCTAAAGGCTTCATTTCAATTTTCGCGCCAAGTAAAGCAAGTTCGCGCGTAACAAGCGAATGAAATTCGCGCGAATCTATAATTATTTTTGGAATAAATTCAGGAACAGACATATAATTTTTGAAGATTTATCCACAAGCTAACAAAAAACATACAAAAGCAGAACTATTTTTAAGATGTTTGTTTACAATTTTCCACATTCCTGATCCATATTGGCTCGCTTTCTTTTTCCTAAAAGCAATTTCATTGCTCAATCTAAGATGTTTTGCCAGCAACCTTAAAAGGTATTTGTTGGTTTTGTTATTTATTTTGAGTTCAAACAACAAATCAAGGCAAAAATCTGCAATTTCTGTGCTTATATAGGGAAGCGCGCACTTCTTATCAAAATAATCAAATATTGCTTTGTTTTGAAGCAAAACAAAGTGTAAATTGTTTGTATCTTTTGCTATTTCTTTAACTGCTGCGTCAAATAACATTTTGCTGTGGCGACTATAACCTCCAAGAAGTTCGTCAGGTCCTTGACCAACAAAAACAATATTTTCAACAGCATATTTTGCAACAAAAAACAAAGGCAGATTATAAGAAATTGAAAGTAGAGTAGGACGCAAAAATTCGTCTTTATGCTTTTCATAGAGCGCGCTCAAAATTTTACCCAAAATTTCAACTGCATCACTAATTTCTTTTTCAGAGACAATTATTTTTTTTAATTTAATACCTATCTCACAGCAAGACAATTCTGCTATCTTAAAATCACTACAACCACTTACACCAACAACATAGCAAGTTTGTGTATAACCCAAATCCTTTAATAATTTTGATAAAACAGAACTATCAACGCCGCCAGAAAAAGCCACTGCTACTTCTTGTTTTTGGGCTTGGTTTGTGATGTTGTGTTTAATCATATTTTTGAAAGTCTTAACATAATCATTATTTTTCATTTTACTTATTATGTTGTTTATTTCTATTTCGCCTATCATAATGCTTATTAACAAACTAAACATTTTACCACTAAGTATTTTATATTAACAAATCTAAATATTTTATTATTAATTGTTGCTTATTAACAAATCTAAATGTTTTATTATTAATTGTTGCTTATTAACAAATCTAAACATTTCACTATTAATTATTGCTTATTCAAACTAAACATATTAATACCTACACTTATTCAAAATCCAAAAGATTCTTATGACTTTTGCTTGAAGATGAAGATTTATCAGCAAAAGAATTTTTATCTGGTTGCCAAGATTTATCAGCAAAGTTGTTATTTTTTAAAATATCTATTGTTTTTTTCATTTGCTTTTTTTTCCATTGCGCGCTCCAAAAATAAACCTCGTCGCGCGTTCCTTTTGCCAAGAAAATAATTATTTTGCCAACTTTGTGGCGCGCCACTCTGCCTGCGCGTTGAATTGCGCGGATTTCAGACGGAACTGCTTCAAAAAAAATAGCAATATCTACCCCCAAAATATCTAAGCCTTCTTCGCCAACAGAAGTGCAAACAAGCACATTTGATTTTCCTTGCCTAAATCGCTCAACTGCTGCTTGTTGTTGTTTTTGTGTCATCCCTTCTTTTTGCCCGATAAGCTTAACAGGAACACAAACCGCGCAAATCGAGTTAATAATCACATCAACAGTAGAACGGTATTGCGAAAATATAATGATTTGCTTGTTCTTGTTTTCTTCAATAATTTTCACTAACTCTGGTATTTTTGGGTGTTCCAACTTTTCTGTTGATAAATATTGTGCTTTTTCACAAGCAAATTTAAAATTTTCATCAGATAAAAGCGATTTTGCTGCTTTTGATTTTTGCTTTTTTAATTTCTCAAAAAACCCTAAAAGTGCGCTAATCCCTTGCGTTTCTAAAAGTTCAATTGCATATTCTACTTTTATAAGTCCAGCAAGCAAAGATAGTGCGCGAAAAACTGTTTTTTCACCACTATTTGCTACAAGGTTGTGAAGTTTGTTTTGCAGCAAGATTAAGTCTCGTTTGCTGTTATTTTCAACAGAAAAACCTAAGTTATATAATTGCTTTTGTAAAGTTTTTGAAGCAACAGTTAGTGCTTTTTTTATGCTCAAAAATTGTTCCGGCAAATTTATTTTTCTCCACTCTATTTGTTTTTTCATTATATACAAACTCATATCTTTATCTTCCTCGCTTCTAATTTCTATGTGTTTGATAAACAAATTGTTTATAATTTCATCAATTTTTTCTTGGTTGCTACCAGGAGAAGCAGTAAGTCCAAGATGTTGCGGTTTTGAATCCTTTGTTTGAAAAAACTTTGAAATAAATACATAACTGTAATTAGAAACCGCATGATGCGCTTCGTCAAACACAACAAACGACAAATTATTAGAGTCCAAGCGACCAGTAATAAGATCATTCTCAATTGTCTGCGGTGTGGCTATAATAATGTCTGCTTGTGCATATATTTTCTCTCTATTAAAAGCAGGAACCTGACCTGTAATTTCAACAATTTCAGCATCTAAAAACTCAACAAATGTCAAAAAATGCTGGTGCACTAATGGTTTTGACGGAGCCATTATTAAAATTTTTTGATTTGGGTGGGTTTTTAACTTTTCAACTGCCAAAGCCAAAGCAAGAAAGGTTTTTCCTGTTCCTGTTGGTAAAATAACAAGCGAATTTTTGTTTAAAATATTTGTCAAAATGTTTTGTTGATATGCGCGCAATTGCAATGGTTTTTTAAGCATAAATATTTTTAAAGAAAAATATTTATAAATTACGAAACAAAGTGGAGTAATTGCATAAATATTTTTAAAGAAAAATATTTATAAATTACGAAACAAAGTGGAGTAATTGCATAAATATTTTTAAAGAAAAATATTTATAAATTACGAAACAAAGTGGAGTAATTGCATAAATATTTTTTACAAATAGTATATGAAAAACAATATTGCACTATTTTTGAGTTTCAGTTTGTTGAGT
>Ga0210039_1000670_pt1 | contig 35374 bp, 32 predicted proteins | sample CryGeyCG2114_250_3_FD_185460 | JGI IMG/M metagenome (GOLD analysis project Ga0210039, IMG submission 185460) | Groundwater microbial communities from aquifer - Crystal Geyser CG17_big_fil_post_rev_8/21/14_2.50 (SPAdes) (version 2) | ecosystem: Environmental > Aquatic > Deep subsurface >...
CTTTACTTAATTCTTTACGCTGTCAATTTTTATGCTGTCAATGAACTTCTTATTTTTTCGCTTTTATTTCCCCTCCTTTTTAAACCCTCTCTCTCTAAGCGGGTGCAAATATATAAAGGTTTTCTAAATTGCAATGATATAATTTAAAATATTTTTATTTATTTTTAAAATTTATTCTACGCTCTTATTTTACAGTTATTTAAAATTTGGAAGAAACTTAATTTTTTTCACTAATTACCAAATTTCTTACTAAAACCGCTTATAAAATAAACTTTAACGCTTTTTATAATTTGCATAAGGCTCCTTTTTTTAAGGGCTATATATGTCGTATTAAAATTTGGGATGAATTAGCATTGTAAAAGTGGTTGTTTTCAATATCTTTGCAAACTATTTATTAGACTATTGAATATGATAAACATTACCTTGCCAGATGGCTCTGTTAAAGTTGTGGCAAAAAATAGCACACCTTATGATGTTGCTTGCCAAATAAGTGAAGGTTTAGCACGTGCAATTGTTTCGGCTAAATTTAACGATTCTGTTGTAGAAACCTCTACGCCTCTTGTGCAAGATGGTAGTTTAAAGCTCTTCACTTGGAATGATGATGAGGGTAAGCAGGTGTTTTGGCATTCGTCTGCTCATATATTAGCACAATCTATTCTATACTTTTACCCAAATGCAAAATTAACGATTGGTCCTTCAATTGCTAATGGTTTTTATTATGATGTAGATTTTGGCAATGAAACTATCAGCGAAAGCGATTTTATAAAGATAGAAAATCAGTTTTTAGAATTTGCACGTCAAAAATTTGAATTTAAAATGCGCTCTGTTTCAAAGGTTGAGGCCCTTCAATATTATAAAGCGCGTAAAAATGAATACAAGGTTGAACTTATTGAGAATTTAACTGACGGTGAAATTACATTTTGTGATCATGCCGATTTTACCGATTTATGCCGAGGTGGACATTTGCCAAATACGGGATTTGTAAAAGCCGTTAAAATAACCAGTGTGGCTGGTGCTTATTGGCGGGGTGATGAAAAAAACAAACAACTCACCAGGGTTTATGGTATTTCGTTCCCAAAACAAAAGGAATTAAAAGACTATTTAGAATTTTTAGAGGAAGCCAAAAAAAGAGACCATCGCAAATTAGGCAAAGAAATGGAGCTTTTTGCTTTTTCGGCGAAAGTGGGTCAGGGTTTGCCATTATGGCTTCCAAAAGGCGCAGCTCTGAGAAAACGACTTGAAGATTTTTTAACAAAAGCACAAAAAAAAGCCGGCTATGAAATGGTTATTACACCACATATTGGGCAAAAAGAACTTTATGTAACTTCGGGACATTATGCTAAATACGGTGCAGATAGTTTTCAGCCAATTCACACCCCAAAAGAAGGTGAAGAGTTTTTTTTAAAACCTATGAATTGTCCGCATCACTGTGAAATTTACAACGTAAAAAATTATTCGTACAAAGATTTGCCAAAACGTTTTGCCGAATTTGGCACGGTTTATCGCTATGAGCAAAGCGGTGAACTTCACGGTTTAACACGCGTTAGAGGCTTTACGCAAGACGATGCTCATTTATTTTGCACGCCCGAACAGTTAAATGATGAGTTTAAAGGCGTTATAGATTTAGTGCTTTACGTATTTGGGGCCTTAGGTTTTGAAAATTTTACTGCACAAATTTCGCTAAGAGATAAAGTTAACAGAGATAAATATATTGGTTCTGATGAAAATTGGGAAAAAGCAGAGCAAGCAATTATAAATGCCGCTAAAGAAAAGAATTTAAAAACGGTTATTGAATATGGCGAAGCTGCCTTTTATGGTCCAAAACTAGATTTTATGGTAAAGGATGTTTTGGGCAGACAATGGCAATTAGGAACCATTCAAGTAGATTATAACCTACCTGAACGCTTTGATTTAACCTATAAAGGAAGTGACAACCAACTACATAGACCGGTAATGATTCACCGAGCACCTTTTGGCTCTATGGAACGGTTTATCGCCATTTTACTAGAACATACAGGTGGTAATTTTCCATTATGGCTTACGCCAGAGCAAGTAATTTTATTGCCCGTAAGTGATAAATTTGAAAATTATACGAAAAAAGTTTTAAAATCATTAGAAAATTCCGAAATTCGCGCCCTCGTAGATTATAGAAATGAAAAGGTTGGACGCAAAATTAGAGATGCCGAAATGAGCAAAGTTCCTTTTATTATTGTAATTGGCGATAAAGAAGAACAAAATCAAACCATTACCGTTAGAAAACACGGTGGTGAAGCTATAGGAGAACAAAGCGTTGCTGAATTTATAGATTATATAAACCAAGCAATTGCCAGTACCTTAAAACAATTTAATTAACTTAAACTTAAGAAGTCATAGCTATACAAGGAAAAGGTCGGGAACGAAAACCCTGGAGGGTTATTAAAGAAGACGCACACAGAATCAATAGAAAAATTCTAGCCGACGAAGTCCGTTTGGTAGGTGACAACGTTGAAATAAACGTTTATCCTATTAGAAAAGCTTTAGAAATAGCAGAAGAACTTGGTTTAGATTTGGTTGAAATATCACCAAATGCAACGCCTCCAGTTTGTAAAATAATGGAATATAAAAAATTCCTTTATGAACAAAAGAAACGCGAAAAACTCTTAAAAGCTAAGTCAACTAAAGTTGAAATTAAAGAAATTAGATTCGGTCCTCAAACCGATGAACACGATTATGAATTTAAAAAGAAACACGCCATTAAGTTTTTAAAAGAAGGTGCAAAATTAAAAGCTTATGTGTTTTTTAAAGGGCGTTCTATCATCTATAAAGATCAAGGTCAAATATTGCTCCTAAAACTAGCAACCGAGATTGAAGATTTTGGAAAAGTGGAACAATTGCCAAAACTAGAGGGTAAACGAATGATTATGTTTATTGCACCTAAAAAGAAAGCTTAAAAACTAAAAATATAGCAAGATTAAAAGAGAAAAAAGATGCCTAAATTAAAAACAAAATCAGGTGCTAAGAAACGTTTTGTACTTACCGGTACAGGAAAAATCAAAAGAAAGCACGCTTTTAAAAGTCACATTTTGACTAAAAAAAGTAAGAAACAAAAGCTACGATTAACCCACACCGGATTGGTTCATCAAACAGACCGAAATAGTGTGTTAAAACAATTAGCTTTAAAATAAGCCTTGTGCTTATTTTGGTAATTAATTATTAACCCTGTATGAGTGCTCATAAAAATGTGAAAAACATTGCCTCATTCAAAAAAAATTAAAACAATATGCCTAGATCAGTAAATTCTGTAGCCTCAAGGGCTCGACGCAAAAAAATTCTTAAACAAGCCAAGGGGTTCTTTGGCAGAAGAAAGAATGTTTATACAGTAGCAAAAAATGCTGTAGATAAAGCCATGTCTTATATGTATAGAGACCGTAAGAACAATAAAAGAAATTTTAGAGGCTTATGGATTCAACGTATTAATGCCGGCACACGCCAGTACGGGATGTCTTATTCTCAATTTATAGGAAAATTAAAAGCAAACCATATCGAATTAAATCGCAAGGCTCTTGCCGATTTAGCTATGAATCATCCAGATGCTTTTAAAGCCATTGTAAATCAAGTAAATAAATAATTTATTAACAATCTTGCTAAATAAAAAATCCGAGTCTAAAGGCTCGGATTTTTTTATGGATATTATTGTATACTTGTTTACAATTCTTCATTATTCATCTTTAGCTTTTCAGTGTTTTCGGCTAATTTAAGCTCGTCGATAATTTTTTGGATATCGCCATTAACAATATTGCTTAAATCGTATAAGGTAAGTCCAATGCGATGTTCTGTTACCCGACCTTGCGGATAATTATAAGTTCTAATTTTGGCAGAACGGTCGCCACTTGCTACCATCGTTTTGCGCTGCGCCGAATCTTTTTCTAATTTTTTTGACAATTCCAGTTCATATAACCTTGAACGCAATACTTTTAAGGCTTTGTCAAAGTTTTTGTGCTGCGATTTTTGATCTTGACATTGCGCTACCAATCCAGTTGGTAAGTGTGTTAGTCGTACAGCTGAATAAGTAGTATTTACCGACTGTCCACCGGGACCTGAGGAGCAAAATAAATCTTTGCGAACTTCCTTCATATCTATTTCAACATCAAATTCTTCGGCTTCGGGCAACACCATAACAGTGGCAGCAGAGGTATGAATCCGACCTTGAGTTTCGGTTTGTGGAACGCGTTGAACACGATGCACACCCGATTCAAATTTTAAATTTCCGTAAACCTCTTCGCCTGTAATGTTTACAATCATTTCTTTAAAACCACCTGAAGGACCTTCATTAAAATCAACGACTTCCATTTTCCATCCTTTTTCAGCACAATATTTATCATACATTCTATATAAATCACCTGCAAAAATACTGGCTTCGTCGCCACCCGTACCTGCTCTGATTTCCATTACCACATTTTTACCATCTTCGGGGTCTTTGGGAACCAACAAAAATTTAATTTCGTCTTCTAAAGCGGGAATTTTTTGGGTAACTTCCTCCAATTCCATCTTGGCCATTTCGGTCATTTCCGAATCGGTATTCTCACTAATAATTTGTTTGGCTTCGTTTATGGCATCAAAATACGATTCATAAACCTTAGCTTTTTTAACTATTAAACCTAGTTCTTTATATTCTTTGTTGAGACTGATGTAGCGTTTTTGGTCTGAAATAATCGTTGGCTGAATTATTAAATCAGAAACTTCATCAAACCGTTGTTTTATAATTCGCAATCTGTTTAACATAATTCATTTACTAATAAGGGGCAAAAATACACAATTTTGAAGGCAATTCAAAGTGATAAAAAATTTGACTTTCTAAAAAATAAGTTCATTAATAGTTACTGAATTAAGGATTAATATTTAAATTTGCATCCTAAAAACAAAATTAAAACTATGAAAAAAATTGTATTCAGTTTAGTACTTTCATTAAGTATGTTAAGCTTAGTGTCTTGTGGCAATAAAGCCAAAGAAGAAGCTCCTAAAGTAGATGAAGCTCAAGTTGCTCTAATTGCAAAAGGTCAAGCCTTATTTACCGAAAAAACTTGCGTTGCTTGTCATAATGCAGATGCAAAATTAGTGGGACCATCATTACAATCAATTGTTGACTCTTATAAAGCAAAATCTGTTGATATTAAGACTTTTCTTAAAGGAGAAACAAAATCAATACTTGATTCTACCCTTGTTGATAGTTCTATGGTAACCATAATGGCTGCAAATGTTGTAAATATTACTTCTACAATGGCCGATGAAGATTTAGATGCGTTAATTGCCTACATTAATAGTATTGTAAAATAAGCCATTCTCAAATAAAATAAACAGAGCATTCCGTTAATTCGGGATGCTTTTTTTATGCAGAAAAGCTTACTTTTGTATTATGGCAAGAAAAAAAATAAACCCGCTATTTACCAATATCCTTGTAACGGATGCGGGAGCAAAAGGCAAGAGTATTGCAAAAGCGCCTGATGGAAAAATCATCTTTTTAGACCATGCCATTCCCGGTGATATTGTTGACATACAAATTATGAAAAAACGCACTGCCTTTTACGAAGGGCAAGTGGTAAAGTTTCATGCATATTCCGATAAGCGCGCCACGCCAATTTGCAAACATTTTGGCATTTGTGGAGGTTGCAAGTGGCAAAATATGAAATATACCGAGCAGTTGTTTTATAAACAAAATGAAGTCAAGCAAAACCTTGAGCGTATCGGGCATTTGCATATTGACGAATTTAAACCCATTTTGGCTTGCGAAAATCCTTATCAATACCGCAACAAAATGGAATTTTCTTTTTCCGATTCTCGTTGGCTTACCAAAGAAGAAATTGCCGATACCCAAACACCATTTGACCGCCGTGCATTCGGGTTTCATAAACCCGGAATGTGGGATAAAATTATTGATATTAGTGAATGCTTTTTACAACAAGAACCTTCAAATGCCATCCGCAACGGCTTAAAACAATTTGCCATTAGCCATAATTTATCCTTTTTTAATCCACGCGCTCAAACAGGATTTTTAAGAACCATGATGATTCGAATAACTTCAACGGGGGCGGTCATGGTAATTCTTCAGTTTAATGAAAATAACCAGCCAAACATCAAATTGGTGCTCGATTATTTAGCAAACAATTTCAGTCAGATTGATTCTTTGCAATACATTGTCAACAATAAAGGAAATGATAGTATTTATGATCAAGAAGTTATCCTTTACAAAGGTACTGACCACATTATTGAAGTGATGGAAGGTTTACAATTTGCCATTAATGCCAAATCATTTTATCAAACCAATTCCGCACAAGCCTACCAATTGTATAAAGTTGTACGTGAATTTGCTGATTTAACTGGTGAAGAATTGGTTTACGATTTATATACCGGTACCGGAACCATTGCATTATTTATTGCCAAAAACGCCAAAAAAGTAGTCGGAATAGAAAGCGTTCCCGAAGCTATTTTAGACGCTCAAAATAATGCCAAACAAAATAATATTGCCAACACTTCGTTTTTTGTAGGCGATATGGCTAAGTTGTTTACGGATGCTTTTATTGCCGAAAATGGTCATCCTGATGTGATTATAACCGACCCACCTCGCGATGGCATGCATAAAAACGTCATTGACCAATTGCTCAAAATTTTACCAAAAAAAATTGTGTATGTTAGCTGTAATAGTGCCACCCAAGCACGAGATTTGAGTTTGTTAAAGTCGCATTACACCGTTAAATTATCAAGAGCGGTTGATATGTTTCCTCAAACACATCACGTAGAAAATGTTGTACTTTTAGCCCGTAAATAACCTGTTAATGAAAACAATTAGTTTAGTTATTCTTTTATTTTTAAGCTTTTGCGGGTGCGAAAAGGACGATATCTGCATTGATCCCATTACACCAGACTTTATCATACGCTTTCGCGATATTTTAGATGCCAGCAAAACCAAGGCGACAAGCAATTTGCAAATAAAAAATATTGATATTGACAGCATTTATAGAGAAAATATCGACACAACCGACTCTATCACCATTCCGTTAAACGTCAATCAAACTTCCTCAACTTACGTGTTATCCATTAACAGTACCGACACAAATTTGATAAATTCCGATACGCTAACTATAAATTATTCACTCGAAACTGTTTTTGTGGGACGTGCCTGCGGATTTAAAACCGTGTTTAACACGGTTGTCATCAGCTTGACTGCCGATAGTGATAATTGGATAAAAAGCATCATCCCAAGCAATTCACCTTTAAATGTTACAACCCAAACCGAAGCTCATGTTGAAATACTACATTAATCTGATTTTTGTTTTATTTGTTACAAGCCTCTTTGCACAAACAAAAGACAGCATTATTATTACCCATAAATATGGTTTGCGTGTGGGAATTGATTTATATGGTCCCTTGCAAAATTATATTACTCCAAATAAAAAAAACTTTGAAATTGTTGCCGATTACCGATTATCATACAAGCTATTTATTGCCGGCGAGCTAGGCAAAACCGATAATTTAACCAAGTTAGATTATATGCAATTCAATACAAATGGCACCTATTTAAAAGCCGGTATTGATTATAACACCTATCAAAATTGGCTTGGAATGGACAATATGGTTTATTTTGGAGGTCGAATTGGCTACAGTAATTTTAGCCAAACACTTTTAAATTATACCGTAAATAGCAATCCTTTTTTTATTGGAACACCATTTACCACACCTCAAACATTTGATAATTTAAATGCTAAATGGTTTGAAATTGTTTTTGGCGTTAAAGCCGAAACCCTTAATAATTTATACTTAGGATTTAGTTTTAGAAGCAAATTTATAATTGCTACAAAAGAACCTACAAATTTTAAAAACCTATACATTCCAGGCTTTAACAACGTTTTTTTAAATAATTCCGGTTTTGGTTTCAACTATACTTTGTCTTATTTAATTCCGTTTAAAAAGAAATAACAGCTTCTTTAACTTAGCGATGAATTCACGTCCCAAAATAATTTCTGTCATAACCTTCGGCCTATTTTTGCTGGTTGTTAGTTATATTTTGCACTTTACTAATTATAAAAATATAGCAAATACCCTTGCTAAAATGGGTGTAATATTCGAAATTTATGCCCTTGCTTTATATTTGATAAACCAATATAAAAAATCAAAAAATGGCTAAAAATAAATTCAGCAGTTTAAGTGAGCTTGGTGGATTTGTATTTTCTACCAATCAAAATGAGGATTTTTCTGCTTTTGCCGATAATGATGAGCAAGAAACCTTAAAGCCACAAGCGCAACAACTTGAAGCTCATTTTTCAAACAAAGGACGCGGTGGCAAAACGGTTACCATTATTAAAGGCTTTGTTGGTAGCGAAGCTGATTTAAAAGAATTGGGAAAAATCCTAAAAACCAAGTGTGGCGTGGGCGGCAGCGTAAAAGATGGAGAAATAGTTGTTCAAGGCGCGTATCGCGATAAACTCATGCAAATTCTTAAAGAAATGGGCTATAAGGTCAGGCGCATTGGCGGATAAATTGTATCTTTACTTCTTTTTTATCTAAAAATTTATGAGAAAAATAGCAGAGTCAGAACTCATTTTAAATCCCGATGGGAGTGTTTATCACATCAATTTAAAACCAGAACATATTGCTACAAACATCATTTTTGTAGGCGATCAAGACCGTGTGCCAAAAGTGGCTGAATATTTTGACACCATTGAATTCGAAACTCAAAAACGAGAGTTTAGAACCATAACCGGAACTTATCGCGGAAAAAGAATCACCGTTTTATCAACCGGTATCGGTCCCGATAACATTGATATCGTGATGAATGAATTAGATGCACTGGTAAATATCGACTTAAAAACACGACAAGTTAAACCCAATTTAACTGCTTTAAATATTGTGCGTATCGGCACTTCGGGTTCTCTACAAGCCGATATTCCGGTAGATAGTTATGTTTTGGCGCGTTATGGCTTAGGCTTTGACGGTATGTTATTGTTTTATGATTGTGATGCGATTTTGCATCCTGTTATTGAAGATGCTTTTATTAAACACACCAATTGGAATCCGCGAAAAGCGCGCCCCTATATCGTTGAAAACAGCGCAGAATTGGAAGCAAAATTGACTTCAGATGAGATTTTTGTTGGAATGACTGCTACCGCAGGCGGTTTTTTTGGACCACAAGGACGCGTGCTGCGCTTAGCACTTCAAGACCCAGAACTCAATCATAAAATTGACAATTTTGAATTTAATGGCATTAAAGTTACCAATTTAGAAATGGAAACTTCGGCTATTTACGGCTTGTCAAAACTTATGGGACACCACGCCTGCTCTATGAATTGCATCATTGCCAACCGTGCCAATGGCACTTTTAGCAAAGATTATCACGCCGCCGTTGAAAAGCTAATTAAATATACCTTAGAAAAGTTGACAGCATAGTGATTAGTGTATTTATTTTTTACTACTTGATAATTAATACTTGATACCTACTACTTGATACTTTTTTTTATCTTTGAAAAACCAATCCTATATAAAATGAAAAATATTTTTGGCAAATTTGCACTCTTAGTAATTTTATCCGCTTTAATGACCGCTTGTTTTTCTACAAAACAAAGCTGTGGCGTAGCACATACACAACAAAACATAAAAAGAGAGCCTGTTCAAAAATATGTTATTACAAATCCAAAAGTTGGAGCTAACATACAGCAAATAGCTAAAGGTAAATAGCAAAAGGCTATCAGCTAAATTCAGAATCTCCCTACCACTTAATTGGGTTTTTCCCCTTCATGGTTAAATAAGCATTTGTTTTACTAAAATGTTTGTTTTCAAACCAATAACCACGATTGGCGCTTAAGGGCGAAGGATGTCCGCTAGTTAAAACACAATGTTTTGTAGTGTCAATATTTTTGCCTTTCTGTTTGGCAAAACCACCCCAAAGCAAAAAAACAACGTTTTCTTTTTTATCTGAAATTTGTTGAATTACAGCATCGGTAAAAGGTTCCCAACCACAATTTTGATGCGACCCAGCTTGATGTGCAGCTACTGTCAAGGTGGCATTTAACAACAATACACCTTGTTTTGCCCAGCTTTCTAAATTGCCACTTTGCGGAATGGGTAAACCCAAATCTGTTTGCAATTCTTTAAAAATATTGATTAATGATGGTGGGGGTGCCACGCCGTCGTTAACCGAAAAACACAAACCATTTGCTTGACCCACATCGTGATAAGGATCTTGACCAATAATAACAACTTTTACCTCATCAAAATCACAAGCATTAAAAGCTGCAAATATCTGATTTCCTTTAGGATAACAAATATGTTTGCTATATTCAGCCTTCACAAAATGGATTAAGTTTTTAAAATATTCCTTTTCAAACTCCGGTTCTAAAACGGCTTTCCAACCTGTTGAGATGTTAACATTTAAAGCCATAAAGCAGCGTCTTGAATTAAAATATTAAACTTATTTTTGTGTTTTCAAAAATACAACATTGAAGTCTAAAATAACCTCAAAAACATTACAAGATTTAGAGTTTAACATCGTGTTAAACAAGGTAGCCGAACGCTGTAAAACGGCTTTAGGAGCTGAATTAGCGCTTAAAATTATACCACAATTTCATAAAACATCCTTGCAAAATGCCTTGCAGTTAACCAATGAATATTTGTCGTCTTATGAAAATGAAAATCAGCTACCTACTTCCTATTTTGATGCTATTACAAAAGAAATTAGCTATTTAGGTATTGAAAATAGTTTTTTAGAGATTGAATCATTTTTAAAAATTGTCAGGCTGACAAAAACTACGAAAGAGCTACTAATTTTTTTGAAGAAATTCAAATCTTATTATCCTGGTTTATTTGAGTTATCAGAAGTTATTGATTTACAAGCCGATATTTTAAAATTCATCGCCGAGATTATGACCCCTTATGGTGAAATTTTACAAAATGCTTCGCCTATTCTCAATAGCATTCGCAAAGAAATTCAAGAAGTAAAAGGAAAAATTAGCAGCAGCTTTAATGTGGCCTTATCAAAAGCAGGAAGTGCTAATTATTTAGATGAAATTAAAGAATCGGTTGTTGACCATCAGCGGGTTTTGGCAGTTAAGGCCATGTATCGCAAAAAAGTAAAGGGACTTTTGTTGGGAACATCTAAAACGGGGAATACACTTTTTATTGCACCTGAAGAAACCCTTAAACTTACCCGACAATTACAAAATTTAGAATTTGATGAACAACAAGAAATCATTCAAATACTCAAAGCATTAACCAATAGCATCCGTCCATTTGCGCCGGATTTAAAAACCTATCAAAATTTTTTAGCTAAGCTCGACATGATTTCCGCTAAGGCACTTTATGCCAAGCTAATAGGCGGTATTTTGCCAACTATGAGTGATGAAAAAATTTCAAATTTTAAAAATGCTTATCACCCATTGCTACTTGAGCACAACAATAAACAACATTTAAAAACCATTCCGCAAAGCTTAATTTTAAACCAAGATCAGCGCATTATCGTAATTTCTGGTCCTAATGCAGGCGGAAAAAGCATCACCTTAAAAACCATTGGTTTATTGCAAGTGATGTTTCAAAGTGGCTTGCTGGTGCCCGTTCACACCAGTAGCAGTTTTCATATTTTTGATTCCATTCTAACCGATATTGGCGATAATCAATCTATTGAAAATCATTTGAGTACTTATAGTTATCGGCTAAAAAATATGCGTCAGTTTTTGCAAAGCAGCAATGATAATACCTTGCTTTTAATAGATGAATTTGGCACAGGTAGCGACCCCGAACTCGGTGGTGCTTTGGCAGAAGTTTTTTTAGAATCATTTCATGAACTTCAGGCTTTTGGCATTATCACTACGCATTATACCAATTTAAAAGTTTTGGCCGATGAATTGCAATATACCGTAAATGCCAATATGCAATTTAACGAACGTACTTTAGAACCTTTGTATCAATTATTTATCGGTCAAGCTGGAAGCTCATTTACCTTTGAAGTTGCTAGCAAAAATGGCATTCCGTTTAGTTTGATTAATCGCGCTAAGAAAAAAGTAGATACCGGAAAAGTCCGTTTAGACAAAACCATTTCTAAACTTCAAAAGGAACGCAATAAGTTGCAAAAAAATTCAGATTCTTTAGAAAAAGAGCACCTTATCATTAAAGAAAAAGGTGATTTATTGGCTACTGACCAACAAAAAATACATCAAAAACTGGTAGAATTTAATACCCTTTACGACAACAATCAAAAAATGTTGATTTATGGGAGAAAGATTAATGAATTAATAAACAACTATTTTCAAACTAAAAACAAAAAGCAGCTCCTCGCCAATTTTTTTACTTGGACTGCCACTGAGCAGGCAAAATATATTAAAAAAACAACGCCCGAAATTAAAAAAGTCAGCAAAAACGAGAAACTTAAAGCGCTTGTAGAAAAAAAACAAGTTGAAGAACAATTAAAAGTTGTTGAAATTGAAGTTTTAAAAGAAGTGGCTGCCGTAAAAAAAATAGAAGAAAAAAAATCAATCCTCAAAGCAAAATTAAAAGCCGACTATCAATATAAAATCAATGACCGCGTGCGATTGATAGATAGTCAAACAACAGGACTCATTCAAAAGATAGAAAAAAATAAGGTTTTTATAAATTATGGATTTTTTACAACCACTGCTAAAGTAGGTCAAATTGAACTGGTTGAAAAAGCCTAATTTAAATTTGTCAAACGACTTAAAAAATATTTTATAACTTTACCATTTAAAGTAAATAAAAAAAATAAATGAAAAATTTTGTTTTTGCATTTTTTACCTTTTTAGTCTGGGCAATTTTGAGTGCCTTGGCACATCAAAAATTGTTTAGTGTTGTTGCTGAATTAAAGCCGACCGACAGTTTAAATATTTTGCAAAGTGCTGTTAAAGAGCCTATTTATAAAGATACATTAAAAGTTAAAACCACTAAAATAGATAGTGTTGTTGCCTTGCCAGTTAACAAAACCTATCTAACAAGCACCATTTATTTTGGTGTTAATCAAGATAAATTTAAAGAGCTAAATAAAATCGACAGTTTGACAAAGGTGCTTAAATGGGTGCTTTTAAATAATCAAGATGCCCATCTCTATATTGAAGGACATACCGATAGTATTGGTCAAGTCGAAACCAATTATTCAATCGGTTTAGAACGTGCAAATATTTTTAAGGGTTATTTATCATCGCAAGGCATTGACGCACTAAGGATAGAAACCTCTTCGAAAGGAGAAACAGCGCCTAAATATGAAAATTCAAATATTGAACATTTTAAAAATAGGCGTTTAGAACTTACCGTTAAAACATTTAAAAACAACTAATAATGGGGCTAAATAATTATATCGAGCTATTTATTTATATGTTGGGTTCCTTTTTAATAGGTTATGGTTTTGCCTATTATTATTATAAACAGAAGTTCGACAAATTAAATTCGAGCTTTGGTGCGCGACATATTGACGACAAACTTGAGGAAGTTGTGATTGGCAAGATAAATGCCAAGAAAACTTTTGAACGAGGCGGCAAAGAAGTTGAAGAAAACCGACAAAGTCAAATTGATTTTTTTGTTGAAGAACCCATTATTAAGCCCAAGGCAAACAACAAAAAGAAGCCTCCTAAAAAAGCTTAGGCTTCATGCTCAAATCGCGCGGTTTCCCTATCAAAAAAGGCGTTTGCTTGCGCCACTAAATCTTGAACAAGGTCTAAAATTTCTTCCTCACTTTCTTCTTCTAAATCGTCAAACCAAGTAATATCATCGTCTTGCAGATTGATTACAAATCGCGGATACTCGGTGTGTATCACAAAAATAGCCTCTTGATAATCGGTATTATCGCCCAATAAAAATTTAGGTAGTTCCATGGTTTGAATGAATTAATTTTTTGGTAAGGTAATCAAATCTTAAATATAATAAAAGTGCCGAAGCGGTTAAACCCGATAATAAACCAATCCAAATGCCTTGAGAACCAAGACCTAGGGTTTTTCCTAGAAAAAAGGAAATTGGAAAACCAACAATCCAATAAGCGATAAAGGTGATGTAAGTCGGAATTTTGACATCTTGCAATCCGCGCAAAGCGCCTAAAACCACTACCTGCACACCATCTGAAATTTGAAAAAATCCCGCCACAATAAGCAAGGTAGATGCTGTTTTAATAACTTGCCAATTGTCAATATAAACCAAGGGCAAATAATTTTTTAAAGTTAAAAAGCCTATGGCAAAAACAAATTCTATCAAAAATATCTGTAAAAAAATGGATAAAGCAATACGGCGCAATTCAATATATTGTTCTAAACCTTTTTGGTTTCCCACGCGAATAGTTGCCGCAACACCCATTCCAACGGCAATCATAAAGGTCATTGAAGCTAAGTTAAGCGCAATTTGGTTGGCTGCTTGGTCTATAACGCCTAAGGTTCCCGAAAGCCATACTGCAGCTGTAAAAACTGCGACTTCAAAAAACATTTGCATGGCTGTTGGAAACCCGAGGCTGATGATTTTTTTGAATTTTTCTTTTTGAATTTCAGCTAAACTTAATAGCTTTATATAAGGAATGAATTTTGGCTTTGTATTTAAAATATACCACATAAAAGCTACCATGGCAATTCTTGAAAACAAAGTGCCAATACCAGCACCTATAAGTTCAAGTCTTGGAAAAATCCAAATTCCATAAATTAAAAAATAGTTAACAACTATATTTATAATATTTGCAAAAATAGCAGCATGCATGGCGTGTTTGGTTTGTGATAAACCATCGGCAAATTGTTTTGAAGCCTGAAAAATCATCAACGGAATGATAGAAAAAGCGATAATTCCCATATAAGGTAACGCCAATTTAACCACCTCAGGAGGCTGGTTCATGTGATTTAAAAGGGGCTTTCCTAAAAGCAGCAAAATAAACATCACGACTCCTAAAACAATAGAAAGCAATAAACCATGTTGAAAATCGAGCCGTCCTTTTTCAATATTTTTACTGCTATCTGCTTCGGCAATTAAAGGTGTTATGGCAAAAGTAAATCCGATGCCAATAGATAAGGCTATAAATACCACGCTATTACCCAATGAGACAGCAGCTAATTGTATAGCACCGAGTCTTCCAACCATAACATTATCGGCTAAACCTACCAAAACATGTCCAAGTTGGCCTAACATTACCGGATAAGCTAATTTGAGATTGAAATTAAATTCTTTGGTATAATTCGCTAATCGCAAGGTTTTGGTTTTAAAAATTAAGTGCGCAAATGTAGCGGTTTAAAACTATAACACACTAATTAAGGTTTTACTTTTAGCTTCGGTTTCTTTCCATTCGTTTGCCGGATTGCTATCTTTGGTAATGCCACCGCCAACATATATAAATGCCATTTGATTTTTTAATTGCATACATCTTAAATTTACGAAAAGATCCGTCGTTTTTTGTGCCTCTTCATTTTTATTGATAAGTCCCAAATAACCTGTATAAAAACTGCGGTCATATTGTTCGTTACTTTTTATAAAGTCAATGGCATCTTGCCTTGGCAAACCAGCCACTGCCGGCGTTGGATGCAAACAATTTACCAATTTAAATAGGCTAACTTCTTTAGGTAATTTACCTTTGATATCTGTGCAGATATGTACTAAGTTTCCCGCTTTAAGGTTACGAGTTTTTAAGGTTTTAAATTCTATTTTATTTTTATTCAATACTTTAACTAAATAATTAGTAACCATTTGCTGCTCTTTTAACTCTTTTTCCTCCCAAACAATACGTCCTTCGGGTTTAAGAATTTGCGTTCCCGCTAAAGCCATGGTTGAAAAATTAGCATTTTTAAGTGACAATAATTTTTCGGGAGTAGCGCCCAACCAAGTGCCTACCTTAGGATGATGCCAAAAATAGGTAAGCGAATTTGGATATTTATACAATAATCTTTTAAAAACATCTTCTGATTTAATTTGCTCTGCTCCAATGTATATTTTTCTAGACAGCACCACCTTTTCGAGTTTTTCATTTGTGATTTGGGTTATGGCTTTATCAATTAATTCAAGGTACTTGTCCCGTTCTAAAGACGATTTTTGATTAAATGGCTCATGATTTGGTGTTGATTTTTTATAAAATTCGTCGGTAATTTCGTAGGTATCAAAACTTGACACTTCAAAGGGTGTTAAAATACAGCTTTCAGCCGTATCAAAAGGGGCAAAAACAAAACCCGATTCTCCCAAATCTAAAGAGGTGTGTAGCAGGTCATTTTTTTGAATGATAATTGAAATATGTTCATCATTAGGCAGCCTAAAAGCCACAAAAGGTAATCGATTTGCGCGGGCAAATTGTAACTTACTAAAAAATTTATGTATGGCCATCTTTTAAAAATTATTTCTTTTAAGCGCAATGGTCGTGAGTTTGCAAAGCGAAACTAACTGATTTTGAGAGTTTGTAACTTTAATTTCCCAAAGCTGGGTGGTTCTTCCTTTGTGTAAAATTCGCGCTGTTGCAAAAATAAAACCTTCTTTAACCGACTTAATATGGTTTGCTGAAATTTCAATTCCGCGAATTTCAAATTCACTGTTGTCAAAAAATAAATGAGAAGCCGCACTTCCCACACTTTCGGCTAGTGCCACAGTAGCACCGCCGTGCAAAATGCCATTAGGTTGATAAACCTTTGACGTTACGGGCATTTTTGCAACCAAATAATCATCACCATAATCAATATATTCTATTTCAAGTGTTTGCATTAAAGTGTTTAGAGAAAGATGATTGAGTTGGGCTAAAGTTTTGGCTTTTGACATAACGCAAATTTTTTGTGGTAAAATTAAGCAAATAATAAGTACATATTTATCAAAGTTTGTAACTTTGTCAACTACTAAAAACTAGAAATATGATTTATAAAGTTAGGGTCATTGCTGACTTAGAAGAAGATGTTATTAGGGACATCGCCATAAGAAGTACCGCAAATTTAGAAGATTTACACAACACAATTGTCAATGCATTCGATTTTGACGGCTCAGAAATGGCTTCTTTTTATTTATCCGATAAGGAATGGAATCAAGGTGATGAAATTCCGCTCGACGATGTTTCAGATGACGCCGATTCTGAGGTAAAAACTATGAGCAATTACCAACTTGCTGATTTGTTTAAAGAACAAAATGACAAATTAATTTACGTTTACGATTTTTATTTAATGTGGACTTTTTTAATTGAATTAATTGAAATTACCACTTATAATAAAGAACGCGACTTGCCAAAAATATTATATTCGTTAGGAAATTTGCCACAAGATGCCCCTGAAAAAGAGTTTGAAGGTGAAAAAATTGAAGAAGGTTTTGAAGAATATAACGATGACTTTGATGATGATTTAGATGATGATGAAGGTGGCTATACCGAAAATTTTGACGATGAATATAACTTTAACTAATGATATAAGTATTCACGTTTTCGTAATTTCTAATCACAAAATCAAGTGCGTATTTTAAAATTTCACCCATTGTTTTGGCGTGTCTAAAGTTAACATCCTTGGTCATAGCCATAACTTCGCGACGTAGTTGTAAAATTTTTTCGGGTTTTGAAATTTCGTCAACCATCATACATTTAATCAACTTTTCTAATCTCAAATGCGAAGCTCTTGCGCGTTTTGCCAACAATGAGCGCTCTTCATTTTTATATTGAGCAACCGATTCTGCTTGCAAACTTTTTTCAACCATTTTTACTAAAGTACTGTTTTCTTTAAAAAACTGTGGAAGGTAAATTTTTAAAGCCCCTTCATAAGATTGTTGGTCAAAATCTATGGCCCTAATGCGGTATTGAACTTGGTCAAAATCGTGTGATACCACAAATACATAATTATATGAGCGCATATCGCCCAAAAGGCGAATCATACAACGTTCATTAAACTTAACAAACTCTTTCGAAATTTGCTTTTGTTCGCGAACCGTTAAATTAGGCAAGTGTTCTTCAATAAAAACATCGCCCGGAATGCCCAAAATATGTTCTTCAATTAAGGTGTCTTTATACATCAAAAAGTCGACCTTGTTTGGCGATAATAATTCCTCTAATTCTAATCCATAAATACGAGAAGCATCGGCTTTTTTAACATATAAATAGGTATAATTATCATTTAAAATATTTCTGATTTTAACTCTAAAAGGTTTTGAATTTCCAAAGGTGCAATAATCAATCGCATCGACATTTAAATGCGGAATGGCAAAATCGCTCCCATCGGAATGCATAATGGTATAGATTTTTTTTAAGTTTAAATCAATGTTTTCGCGTTCGTGGTCGGGATAAATTACGCGAATCCACATAGTATCATTGTCATTTTTATCAAAAACCTCAAAAGAGCCCGAAAAGCGCAACAAATCTTCATAAAAAATAGGGATGATAATGTTACGTCCATATTCAGTTAAGTAGCTGTATAGCATTTCGCTTATCGGATAAGTGGGTTTTTTTAAAGATATTTTTGGATGATTTTTCAAATTCGCAGATTGTATGTGTAAAAATAAGCGGTTTTTAATTAAGAATTGGTAACAAAAGATTAATTTCATCGTCCTATTTTAAAATTAATCAAAACTTCAACATTGGAAATCATCTTAAACATTCAAAATCTCTCTAAAAATTACGGACGTCTAAAGGCGGTTAGTGATTTATCTTTTGAAATTAAAAAAGGGCATGTTTACGGCATTTTAGGTCCAAATGGAAGTGGAAAATCGACTACTCTCGGCATCATTTTAAATGTGGTAAATAAAACTTCGGGCACTTTTAGCTGGTTTGGTGGCAAATTAAGCACACACCAAGCACTAAAAAAAGTAGGCGCTATTATTGAGCGACCAAATTTTTACCCTTATATGACCGCAAAACAAAACCTTCAACTGGTTTGCAAAATTAAGGAAATTGCCGAAAACAATATAGATAACAGGCTTAAGCAAGTCAATTTATATGAGCGTCGCGACAGCAAATTTAGCACCTTTTCGTTAGGGATGAAGCAGCGATTGGCCATAGCATCGGCTTTGCTAAACAATCCCGAAATTTTGATTTTAGACGAGCCTACCAATGGTTTAGACCCGCAAGGCATTCACGAAATAAGAACGCTAATTAAGGAAATTGCAGGCAAAGGAACCACTATTTTGTTGGCTTCGCATCTATTAGATGAAGTCGAAAAAGTTTGCGATCAAGTTGTTGTCATTAGAAATGGCATAAAACTTTATGCAGGGCGTGTTGACGAATTGACAAGCTCTTTTGGTTTAATTGAAATGGCATCCTTTAACAATCAAAAAATTGTTGAAATCTTAAATAATTACGAAGGCATTTCCTCACTTAAAATTGAGGGCGATTTGGTTTTAGCGACTTTAGATAAAGCCGTTTCAGCAGCCGAAATAAATACTTTTTTAGCTAAAAACAAAATCGTTTTATCGCATTTAGTAAAACGAAAACAAAGCCTTGAACAACAATTTTTAAACCTAACCAATAATTAAAATTAAGCTATGTTTCGTTTACTCAACATCGAAATTTATAAACTTCAAAAAAATTTAGCCAGCAAAGTGCTGGTTATTAGTTATTTTTTATTGCTGGTTTCAATCGCCTTAATTGCCGCCATTAAATTTGATATCGGCCCAATAAAATTCCATCTCGCCGAACAAGGCATTTTCAATTTTCCTTATATCTGGCATTTTAACACCTATATCGCCTCCATTTTTAAGTTTTTTTTGTTGTTAGTTATTGTCTCAATGATGGCAAATGAATATTCAAATCGCACCTTAAAACAAAACTTAATTGACGGTTTGAGCAAGCGAGAATTTATTCTGTCAAAATTTTATACCGTAATACTATTTGCTTTAATATCAACACTTTTTGTGAGCATTGTTACGTTTGTTTTAGGATTGGTTTACTCCGATTTTAACAGTGCTAACATTATATTTTCCGATTTAGAATACCTCTTGGCCTACTTTATAAAATTGGTTGGATTCTTTTCTTTTGGTTTGTTTTTAGGGATTTTAATCAAGCGTTCTGCCTTTGCCGTTGGGGGTATGTTAATTTGGTTTATCGGAGAAAATATTGTTTACGGAATTATGCGTTGGAAAATTTTTGACGATGCCAAACCTGCCGATGCCATTTCGCAATTTTTTCCGCTTAAAGCGATGGGAAATCTTATAGATGAGCCTTTTACAAGATTAAGTGCCGTAAAATCGGTTGCCAATCAACTAGGCGAAAAATTTAAATTTGACTATGCCGTTCATTGGTATGAAATTGCCATTGTTTTAGTTTGGACTTCAATTTTTATTTATCTTTCCTATTTACTGGTTAAAAAACGAGATTTATAGACGGTCATTTCATACCTTTAGGGCTATAAATTATAGCGCAATGAAATCTCAATTTTTTAAATCAATTTGCTTGTTTTTTTGCCTTTTCGGATTTTTTACCATTTCAGCACAAAATTCAAGATTTAACAAGTTAACTTACACAAACACAAAGGGCGACAGTTTAAATTACCGCTTGTTAGCTCCCGATTACGATACCATTCGCAGTTATCCATTGGTGATTTTTTTACATGGCTCTGGCGAACGTGGCAGTGATAATGAAGCCCAGTTAAAATGGGGAGTCAGCAATTTTGCAACCGACCAAGCAATGACTTTATTTCCCGCATTTGTCATCGCTCCACAATGCCCAGAAAATGACTGGTGGTCTCATTTTGACACCAATAAAAATAACCGTGCGTTAAAACTTAATGGCATGCCAAGCAAGCCAATGGCACTTTTAATAGAACTCATTCAGCAGTTTATAAAAAATAATCGCGTTGATGTCAATCGGATATACATTACCGGATTATCGATGGGCGCTTATGGAACTTTTGATGCCTTGATGCGTTATCCCAATTTATTTGCGGCTGCCGTTCCGGTTTGCGGAGCTGGAGACGTTTCGAATGCAGCGAGTATTGCAAAAATTCCCATGTGGATTTTTCACGGTGCTGAAGATGCCGCTGTTAATCCACTTTATTCAGTTGAAATGCACCAAGCTTTGATTAAAGCAGGCGCTCATCCGGGCTTTACAATGTATCCCGAAGTTGGACATTTTTCTTGGCTTGCTGCTTATAGTGATCCATTAATGATGGCATGGTTATTTAGGCAACACAAATAAAATAGGCTGTCATTTTTGAATTATTCGTAGCTGTTTCATCCGCTTCCAAGCCAAAAGATGACGCTGTTTATAGAGCCATAAACATCCCAAATCTAAACTAAAGTAAAAAAAGCTGATGCCACTTGGCGGATTGGCACTTTTAAGAAAGGAACCTAAACCAAACGCCGTATCGGGCCAATACCAGCATTTATAAGACGTCCCAATTATTTCTAAAACTACAACCACCAGATACATTGTTAAATAAAATAAACGTTCGCGTGGTCTGTAACTCAAAATCCAGACTGTTAAAATGCTTAAAACAAAGCCAAAAACATCATGAGCAAATATCAAAAAGGCAGTAGCATAAATGGCAATAAAAACGATTAAAGCCTTTTCAAGTATTGACCTGTATTTTTTTACAGCTGGTTTTCTTGTAAAATATATTGCAACAATGTAAATAATGGCATGCCCAAAAAACACATAAATAGGTACGCTTTTAAGACGATAAGTATACATTTCTAAGCCTATAGAAAGTAAATTTTCACCAACAATGGCTATCAAAACCGCATAAATCATCAGCTCTTTTGACCTTTTAGTGGCATTATTGAAAATGCGCAAAAACATCAAAATCATAGCCCCATTGGCAATCCATTGCCCTTGCGTAAATTTTGACGTAACTAAAACACTGTCAACAGATAGGCCAATTATAATAAATATAAACAGTCGCCCTAAAGTTTTATAAAAAGACCTAAATAAATCATTACTATTATAGGTTTTTATAAATTTATATTCAGTCATTATAATAAATAGCTTTAATTGCAATTGATAACAAACATAATAAAATAGATTCAACCTGAAATTAAAATTATTAATTTGGATTTAAATTATTAAATCTTAAAAAGTTATATTTGTTGGAGTTAAAATGCCTATCACGCCTCAACCAAATTATGGAAATACTCGAAAAACAGTCTAAACTAACCGCTATTATTGTAGATGATGAGCTTCACGGAAGAGAAAACCTTCGGCTTATCATTGAAACTTATTGTCCGGAGCTTGAAGTTAAAGACTGCGCCGCCACAGTAGTTTTGGCAATTGAAATGGTAAAAATCCATCAGCCGGATGTGGTATTTTTAGATATCAATATGCCGGTGCTTGACGGATTTGATTTTCTAGATGAGTTTGAATGTCGAGATTTTATGGTGGTAATTGTAAGTGCGCATCAGGAGTTCGGAATTAATGCCGTTAAAGCAGGTGCGGTAGATTATCTGCTAAAACCCATAAATATCAAAGAACTCAAACTATGTGTTAAAAAATTAATGGCTATTAAAACCGAAAAGGATAAAACAAAACCCACAACAAAAAATAATAATTTGATAATTCCTGCCAGTCACGGATTTAATGTGCTGCAAATTGATGATATTTTAAGGCTTGAAGCCGATGGTTGTTATACCAAAATCATCACAAATGATAAAAAATCGACCATGGTTTCGCGGACTTTAAAAGATTTTGAAGTCTCTTTACCAAAAGATACCTTTTTTAGGATTCACAAATCGCACCTTATCAACTTAAAGTATATCAAGGATTATTCAAACCTTAGTGGTAGTTTTGTAAGCATGACTGATGGCTGTAAAGTTGAAATTTCACGACGCAAATCGTCAGAATTTATCCAACAGGTAAAGGTGTTTTTAAAGGCTGTTTAACCATGTTTAAAAAACATTTATTTTTAAACATCTTTTGGCTATTTTGTGTTGGTCAAATTATTGCGCAAACCCCATCCTACTATCATTTTTCATCAGCCGATGGGCTGGCATCATCTACTGTATATGATATCATTCAAGATAAAGAAGGCTTTATTTGGCTAGCTACTGTCAATGGTATTAGCAAGTTTGACGGCAAACATTTTAGCACATTCCGAACCAACGAAGGTTTAAACTCTAACTCAATTATTTCGCTTTTAGAAGGGAGTGAGGGCGAATTGTATATTGGTAATTTCGATAAGGGGATTAATGTTTTAAAAAATGGTAAAATTGAAAATTATTGCGATACCATTAACGGAAAAAATATAGCTATTTCATATTTGCTAATGGATTTATCTAAAAAAGGAACGCAACAAATTATTGCTTTTAATCGCTGGGGGGGGTTAAGTTTAATTATCGAAAATGATAAAGGCCAACTTAACACTGAGATTATTAGTCCTTATCCAATCTATATCAATAAACTAGAACCAACTTTAAATGGTGATTTTATAGCTTTAACAACCACTGGATTATATAATTATAAAAATAAGGCTTTCTCAAAAATGCCTATTGGTGGTTTGCCAGAAACCAATGTTTTAAGTCTTACCAACAGTAAAGATGGTAGTTTTTTTATCGGAACCAAAGGAATGATTTATCAAATAAAAAACAAGCAAGTCATTAAAAAATACCCGGTTAATATAGCTGGCATTAACGAAGTTAATACCATTTTAAGTGACAAGAATCAAAATATCTGGTTTTCTATTATGGGCAGAGGCTTTTATATGATTTCAAATGGTACCGATAAAATAGTTAATATCGGAAAAAAACTTGGATTGGAGCAAACACAAATTAACAAATTATTTGAAGATCAAGAAGGCAATATTTGGTTTTGCACTTATGGCAAAGGCGTTTATTACATTAACAACCCTTATTTAAAAAACCTTGATGAAAATGATGGCTTAATTAACGATAATGTCTATTCCATTGCAAAAGAGCATTCTGGTAAATTGTTATTTGGAACTTTTAACGGTGTGAGTATTTTGGATAATGGACATTTTAATCAAATTGTATATGGCTCTAATGAATCGATTCATCAATATATATATAACATTAAAACGGTTGATAATGCGTTTTTTGTTTGTGGGGCACTTACCACAAAAAATATGATAAACAGTTCTTATCAAGGGATAGCAATTCATTTATTCGACGGACTTTCATTTTGCAAATTGCGTTCTGGATACTATTTATTTGGAACAAGGGGGAATTCTATAAAAATTAGTAAAACGCTAAATCCTAGTTTAGCACAATTATCTGAAATTATTATTTTTGGTGATAACAATAACGCGATTCGCATTAATCAAATTTTTGAAGATTCCGAAAAAAATGTGTGGATTGGAACCGGTTTGGGTTTGTGCAAAGCAAAAATCATCCTCAATAAAGACAAAAAAATCACTCTAGAGAAAACATTCTTTAAATTGAATACCGTATTAAATTCAAAAATTAACGCCATCATTCAAGATCAAAACCAAGGTATTTGGATTGCTAGCGAAAAGGGCATAGCCACTTATCATCTTAAAAATGATTCCATTGAAAGCTACACAAATTTAGGAGCTTATGATTTATCTTCTTCAACTTCGCTTGCCGTAGATAAAAAAAACAGAATTTGGGTTGGCAATATGAAAGGACTTTATTTAGTTGATGGCGCTAGCATTAAATACCTAAATAAACAAACTGGCTTACCATCAAATGAAATCTATTCGCTTTTATATGAACCGGCTAAAAACCAGTTAATCGTTGGTTCTAGTGGCGGAATAAGTTTTTTAGATATTGCGCTTTTCGATAAACAAATTCCAAAACAACTTCAAGTAAATATTATTAGCATCAAGGCGGGCGATTCGGTTTATACCAAGTATGAAAATCTAAAATTTGAGCCCAAACAACGCGATATAATCGTAAATTTTAAATCGCTTAATTTTACTTCACCAGGCTCCATAAGATATCAATATCAATTAAATGCCAATAAATGGAAGGAAACCGAAAATGATTTTCTTGATTTTATTGCTTTAAAAAATGGCACTTATCAATTGCAAATTAAAGCAAAATCTCAAAATGGCGTTTGGGGCAAACCCACCCACATTAGCTTTGTTTTAAACCCCCGTTTTAGTGAAACTTTATGGTTTGATTTTTTAGTTTTAACAATTATAACCCTCATTGCTATTTCCGTTGTAATTTGGCAATCACGCGTTAAGCAGCGCAAAATTCGTGCGGAATTAAATTTAAATGAACGCATCAACACCTTAAAACACGAGGCTTTGTCGGCTATGATGAATCCACATTTTATCTTTAATTCGCTTAATTCCGTTCAATACCTCATCAATTGCAAGCGCAATGAAGAAGCCAATAATTACATTGCAATCATGGCAAACCTGATTCGTAAAAATTTGGATATGGCCGGAAGCCGATTTATCCTTTTAGCCGAAGAGATAGATCGCCTAAAACTTTATCTTAACCTAGAAAAACTAAGGCTTCAAGAAGGTTTTTCCTATGAAATTATTACCGCAACGGATGTGGATACCAATCACACAATGATTCCGAATATGATTATCCAACCCTTTTTAGAAAATGCCCTTTGGCACGGCATCATCGATTCGGGAAAAAAGGGATTGGTGAGCATTTCATTCGCTTTCGAAAATGTAGAAATTGATACTAAAATTTGCAAATCGCTTATTATTAAAATTACCGATAATGGCATTGGCATAATTGAAGCAAAAAAACACAAAAATCAAAATCATACTTCAAAAGGCATTGCTATAATTGAAGAACGGCTTAGCCTATTGAGCGAAAAAATGGCCTTGCCACAACCCATTATGATTGATGATTTAAGCAAAAAAAATCAAAATTCACACGGTACCGAAGTCATTATTTCATTGCCACTACCACTTTACAATATTTTTGACTAGGCGTCTAAACCCAATTTGCAGGCCTAATTTACCGTTAAATGTCCAAAACCTACCGTTTACTTAATAGTTTATACCGTTCACTTATTTGCTATTGACAAGCTAATGCTTTGTAAATAGCTTTACTGCAAATTGAATAAAAAAGTGAACGTATTAAAAAGGCTGTTTCAATTATTTAAACGCAAATCCCCTCAACAAAATTTAAAATCAGCCCCACTTTTAATTATTAAAAAAGCGGCTGACCATGATACTATTAAAGAGTATAATTCAATTGAAGAAGCCATTGCCGATTTAGAAAAAGACCCCAATGTGTCATTAGATAAAATAGAACATTTAAAATTATCTGTCAAAATGCTAAAGGATAAGTCCTCCATAAAAATTAAAAATGGTGAACTACTAAACTAAAAATCAACTATTATGAAAAAACTACTCGTATTTCTTTTATTGGCAATAACTTTTCAGGGTTTTGCACAAACTAATTACATTACTGGTATCAACATTTCGCTTCCTTCCAATCCCGATGCAAATATTGAGAAATGGTCTAGTTCTATGCCGCCCTTTATGATTTCGGCACAAACCAGATTAGAAAACGGAAGAGTGTCGCCAATAGTTATGGAAAGCAACATTTTAGTTTCTATTAGAGGTGGCGGTGTAGCTTGTGGAAGCTTTACCAAGGCAAATGCCCCAGCAAGTAATTTTAATGCCACTTCAAAAGTATGGGCGGGTAAAGCGGCCCTAGACCTGTTAGGCACGCCTTGTATTTTAAAACCAGGAAGCTATGAACTTTGTGTCCAGTTTTTTGGCGAAGGTGCTGCTGGTAAAACTTTAATTGGCGAAGCTTGCAAATCATTTACCGTTGCAAATGTAGAAACCGAGGCTAAAATCTATCAACCTCCCCAAGCCTTAACGCCAGCAGATGGTACTCAATTTAGCGATTCTGACCTAAAAAAACCAATGACTTTCCGTTGGACACCCGTCATTCCAAGACCACAAGAACCCCTAACTTACCGTTTAACAGTTTGGCAATTGATGCAAGGACAAACCGGAACACAGGCGATGCACTTAAACCAACCAATTATTACCAAAGATGTGGACAATATGACTCAGGCGGTAATCTATATTACCGGTGATTTTACTTTCCCTCAATTTATTTGGAATGTTCAGGCATTAAATAAAGAAGGAAAACCCATTGGCGAAAATGAGGGAAAGAGTAAGCCTTTTCAGTTTTCGGCAAGTGCTTGTGATGTCAATTTAAAGCTAGAACTCAAATCTATCGTATGTTTGCCTGCTACTCACGGCTTTAATAACTATAAAGTCTGTGTGTCTTCAACTTACACCAGTTCAAATTATAATTTAACCTATTCGGGTTCAAACGGATTTAAAGCTTATGCGCCATCTTATTCTCCCTTTTATACCGTTTCAAACATAACCCCTGCATTACAAATTCAAAATAGTGGCTCAACCACAACCGTAAACTATTGTTTTGATGTGAGTGTGCCAACCGGACAAACGTCTATAAAAGTTGGTTTACAAGGCGATGATAAAGATCCTGGTCCTATGGTTTGCCAACCCGGAGCTGAATTGGATCTAAGGTTGCCCAATTGTACAAATCCTACCTGCGATTGCGGCACTTGGTCGCCATTAACAGTGTTGGATGCCGCGCAAGGCAAGCGTTATGATTGCGGCAGCACCATTGAATGGACTTGCAAACAAGCCCTTAATTTTACCGCAAATTATCAATGTAGCCCAAATGACAAAACTTGTGAAGCCAAAACCACTTGGGAGGTTAAAAAAGGAAATATCGTTATCAAATCAGGAACAGGTACTAGCCAATTAAATGACGGATTTAGTTTACTTGAAAACGGAACTTATACCCTCACCTTAAATGCTTCTTGCAATGACAAAAAATGCCCACCTTGTACTTATACCATTATTGTTAGGGATTGTACAAATACCACATGCGATTGTGGTAAGTGGGATAATTCTGGCATCAAAATACAGAAAAATGGTGCAATTATTTCAAATGTAAAATGTGACGGTGATGTTTCTTTAGGAATAGGTACTTATGGCATACAATATCCCAATTTTATTTGCAACCCTAACGACAAGACTTGCCTAGCTTCTTATTCTTGGTCAGTGCTAGGTCCGGTTACAGGAAACGGAACAGGTAATCTAATCAACTTTAATTTTAGTCTGGCAGGAACTTACATAGTTACCCTCACGCCATTTTGTGGTGACAAGCGTTGTGAACCATGTAAAATTGTGATAAAAATAGAAGACCCTTTGCCTTGTAATCTTAGCTTTACGGATAACCTAAAAGACAAATATTGTGTAGGAGATCAAGTTACGATCAATTGGACGGGAACACCTCAACCATCAACAGTAAATCTTGTTTTGATAGATTTTACAAATTGGACTGTTTATCAGACAATAGCAACAAGCATCCCAAATTCAGGAAGTTACACTTGGACATTGCCAGCCAATCTTCCTTGTGATCCTGAAAGAAAATGGAGTTTTTATGTCACAGACCCAGCCCAAAGTCCGCAATGCTGGAATTACAGCAAGGAATTTACCATTGGATGTTGCATTGACAAACCTTGTGAATGTGGCACTTGGTCTTCCATAATGGTAAATAGATTAAAATATAATTGTGGCAATAAAGAACCTATAAAATTGTCTTGTAACAAAGCAATTGATTTCTCAAATACCTATCAATGCAGCCCAAATGACAAAACTTGTGTAGCCGAAACAAAATGGGAAGTTACTAAGGATGGCCAAAGTTATGGTTCAGGAACTGGTAGCAACGGTACTTTTACACCAACCGCCAATGGCACTTATGTTTTAACCACCTACGCCAATTGTAATGGAAAAGAATGCAAACCCTGCATAACTACTTTTATTGTTGAAGATTGCAAACCTTGCGATTGTGGCACTTGGTCGTCATTAACAGTGCAAAATGCATCAGGAATAAAATCCTACCCTTGTGGGATAAAGATGGTGATTCCTTGGAGTTGTAATCAAGCCTTTAATTTTACCGATTCTTACCAATGCAGCCCAAATGACAGAACTTGTCAAGCCGAAACAAAATGGGAAGTGAAAAAAGGTAACATTATTATCAGTTCTGGAACGGGAACCAACAACTTAAACGGAACCTTTACGCCTACTGAAAACGGATTATATACCATTACTTTAAATGCTAAGTGTAACGGTAAAAGTTGCACGCCTTGCACTTATACCATAAGTGTTGAAGATTGCTGCCAAGATTCTAAAATTATCATTAAAAAGAAAAATGTTGTTATTTCCAATAATGGTGAGTGTCTTAAATCTGGTGTTTATACATTTATTAACAACCTTGCCCCTTCAACACCTATTGTTAACGGTACTTATGTTTTAACAAGCACGCCTAATAATGTAACGGTGAGTACAGGAAATTTCACTTCGGGTGTTCCCCTAAATTTAACCATCCCACAATATGTATGCGGTTCGGTTACCGGTTTTAAATTAACCTATACTTGGAATCGCGGTAAATGTTCAAAAACTATTGAACGCACTATTTGTCCGCCTCCTTGTTGTGATAATATTACCCTTAAAAAAACAAGTAAGCTTTTAACGGGAACTGACCTAAATTTTACGACCGAATTTTCGGTGTCACCTTCAACAACTTTCACTAAAGTAAAGGTGCAAATTTTGGACATAAATGTTAGTGGTGTAGCAAAACCTTGGGCAAATATTTTAAGTTTGAATGAAACTACCTGGGGCAGTGGAACTACCAACCCAGCAATCACAACGCCTGGTAATGCAATATGGTTTAATGGATCATTAACAGCTAGCGGTATTTTGACCTTTAACGGAAAAATTATTAATATTTATGGATCAGCTACTACAAGCACCGTAAATCTTATTGTTCGTTTTACTTTTTATCAAAACAATGGCAGTTGTAATGAAGTAATCTGTGAAAAAGATATTAGCTATAATAATGTAATTGGACCAAGATAATCTGCCAAACGAATCATTCACAATTAAATAATTTATACTAAAAAATAAACCTTATGAAAAATCTCAAATATATAGCCGTTTTTCTACTAATAATCAGTTCAAGTTTGACCTTTAAAGTCCTTGCCCAAAGTAGTTTAACCCAAGGTGTGTTAGCACCCGTTGGACCTTATGCCGGTGGCACTTTAGTTACCATTCCTTATTCTATGGAATTTACAATGTTAACTGGCACTGTAGCCGAATTAAACATTGCATACCCTAGCACTTTATTTGATTTTGTGAGCAGCGATTTAACATCAAGTGGAATATGGACACTTATTAACGCTACTTCAGGAAATTTAACTTATCAAACCGCTGCTTTTACTTCCGCCGATAACAATTATACTTCAGCAACCGATTTTACGGTAACTTTTAGGGTAAAAAGCGCCAGTTGTAATCTGCTAAGCGATAGTATTGTCGCAACTTTAACAGTAGGTAGCAATACAACTCCCGTACAAATATCAACACCAATTAGCATTTTAAATTCAGGAACAGGTGTTTCGGCAACCATGAATTTAATTCAGGGTGATGAATGTAGCAATGCCATGTATGAAATAAATAGTTTTGGGTTGGATACCTCTTCTAGCAATAGCACATTTGCTTTAACATTGCCTGCTGGCGCTACATTACAAGGTGTTTTTAATACAATAGGAAATCCCGTTTTTTTTACATCATCTGGATCTACTTATTCATGGCTGCGCAGTGGCATTGCTAATGAACTAAGTCAAAAACATTATGTAATTATTGCATTTGATCAAAGTGTACTTTGTCAAAATAGTTCACCAAACCAATTAGGCCTTGTTTTTAACAGTCATAATGTTTGTAACCCAAACACAGTAATCACCAGCACAACCAATCATCTTTTTTCAGCCTGTTGTAACCAGCCACCAAACACAATGAATGGCGTTGTACTTCGCAAATCGTTGATTAAATATCCCTTGCGCTATTTTCCTAGTCCTAATAATTGTAAAACTCACGACTATATCATTAAGGTTGACAACTTAACTGCAAACAATCTGACTGATTTTTATTTAAACGATTTCCTTAATGATATCATTCCTAGTTTCTCGGGTGAAATTGAGGTAACTCAAATTACCGCTGCGTTTAATTCAATAATTCCTGGCGCTTCATTTAGTTTGAATAGCACCCTAGGGAGTTCATCTATGGGGACAACCTTATCATCTTTTAATCCAAATCAAATATTATTTAATGCTGGACCTTACTTAGATTCAAACTTTAATTTAACAGGCACAAGCGCTTTTCCAAAATACAGTTCGTTGACTGTAAAAATTACGCATCGCTTAGGTGTAGATCCATTGTCAACACCTTATAACAACAAAGCCCAACTCGATTTTAAAGTTGGCACAACGCCTTATTCAGGCACCGTAAACCTTCAAAGTGTTAAAGACAATTTTGAACCTTCAATTATCATAGAAAAAAAGGTTAAAAATATAACCGATAGTGGTCCTTATAGCAGTAGTGTAAGCGCCAGCCCTAGCGATAATTTGCAATTTGAAATAAAAATAAAGAACTATGGAATGATGGCAGTTAGTAATGTTAATTTAACAGATTTGATTACAAACTTACCATCAAATTTTAACAACCCAACTTCATTTTTGGTTACCGGAACTGGCTATACTCCAGTACAATTAGCTGCCATACAATCAGGTTCAATCTCATCTTCAGGTTTTACACGTAATTTTACAATAAATGCAGCACCGTGTAATGGCTATACCGAACTCGTATTAACCTACAAAACATCGGTAAAACCTAATATCACTTGTAATTCAATCAATACAAACAAGGCAACTATTAATTATAATTTCAACTCTAATCCTTATACAAAATCAAGTACCGCAACTGTTAATATTGACTTATTTAAAAATATTTCCTATAAGTTAGAAGCCAGCTGTAAAAGTGAACAAGGTCCTTGGGTAATTGGCGCTATCAACGGCATCCCCGGACAACCAATTTGGTTTAAAGCCTCTGTAAAAAACAATAATAACTATGCCGTTTCCGACTTAAAGATGATGGTTCAATTGCCTTCTCTACCTAGTTTAACAAGCAATCATGGCTCAATTAATTTGGTTAGTTCTGCGCCTTCTTTACCCATAGGCACCAATCTTCATCCAGAATTGGGGTCTGTAGTTTCAAATATTAATTCAATGTCAATTACAAATACAGCCATGTCTGGTTGGCTTAATGGCTCAGGTATTTTACCAACAAATATACCTACAGCAAATGTAGCTATATATAAGGTTATCCCTTCTTTGAACAGTCAAAGTGAAACTACAATTATCTATAAAGTTATGGTGCCTGTTAACACTTTTGGCACTCAATATTCAACGGCTTTAGGTGTATCTAAGTCTTCTAATTCAGCTTGTCCAATCGTAAAAAATACGTCACTTAATTTAACGGTCGCCTCAAGCAACAACTGTGGTTCCATTTCTGGTTGCGACCTCATTCTATTTGATAGTAAAGTAGAAAGAGACCTGAGCAATTTGATGAAATTTAATATTACTATTTCAAATATGCTCAATAGTTATACTGGTTTTAACGTCGATAATTTCGATATCGTTGTACATCAGCCTTATTCTGATATTTTGACTCCGTCTCCTTATACAAACTTAATGATTGGTTATAAATTAGACGCAATTAGTTCGGGTATTCCGCTTTATACTTTTCCGTTAGGCACGCCCGTTGTTGGTGGTCGTCGTTACCATAAAGTCAATAGCAGTGTGCCTACTTTAAATTTTGGAACTGTTAATTTTGATTTGATTTCAACAAATTTGCCACCATTTTATAACAAACTTACCTTTCCTATAAATATTACTTTTAGGGACAAAGCAAATCCTTGCACAATTTGTGAAAGAACTATTTATCTGAATTACACACCTCCAGCTTGGACTCCTTGGAACCAGCTTATCCAAAAAGACATGCTCGAAAGTGAAACTGACCCAGTGAATTTAAGTTTAAATGCAGCTCGTCAACGCTTGCAAAAATCACCAGCCGGTCCTAAAATAGAACAGTGGTACAAAGATTTAAAGGACCATGACGGCATCAGCAAGATGATTCTTAACCATCCAATTGATGTTATAAAACTGTTTAGCGTTGCACGAAAAATGATTGAAAAAGGTGGCGTTTTTGAACAAGAAGATTACGACCTTATTGTGAAAAATATGCAAATCTTAAATGAGATTTCACCAGCTCCTAAAGGTTTAATTGACGATTCGTTAAGACGTTTAAAATCTTTAATTGGTCAAAAATGGAGTATGTCAATATTTGACCGATGGGGAAATTTTTAAATTATAAAACTATTAAAAAGTAATATCTAATCAGCCAAAAAATGAACCATCTCAAACAAACGGCAGCAATTATTATTTTGTTGCTTGCTTTTCAGGCAAACGCCCAAGAAAAGAAAAAAACCTTTTCTGTTACGGGTAGTATGGGCCTTACCTATGAAGCTTATGGGCTGAATAGAATTCCGGGACCTCCCTCAAGCCCTTCTTTTTATTCAGCTCGTAAACCTTGGAACCTCGTTAGGTATTCCTTTAATCCTACCTTTATGGTGGGCAAATGGGAAATTCCAATGAACTTTAATTTTAGTCCCCTGCTAAATAATTTTACCACCCCATCAGGAACAAAACAAAATCTGTGGCAATTTTTAACCAATCCGGCCAATAATTTTGGTTTGAACCCTAAAATTGGCAAAACTGAACTGCTATTAGGAACGCAAAACCTAAAATATAGCGACTTGAGTACGGGTGATATAGGCGTTTTTGGTTATGGGCTTAATTTGGCTCCGGGAAAATTTAGAATTAAACTATTTAAAGGCGTATCGCAAAGCCCTGTCAATTATGAAGCCCCTAGCATTCCAAATCCTAATGGTGTTATTGGCGCTTACCAACGCAATCAATGGATGGCGCAGCTTGGTCTCGAAAAAGAAGGCGTTTACTTTACAGGATTTAACTTTGTCAAATCTATTGATAAACGCAATTCTGTTTCTGCTCCTCCTTTATCGCCCATAGATCCTCAAGAAAATATGGTGATTAGCTTTTTTACCACGGCCACTTCTGAAAAAGGTTGGAGGTATCATATTGAACTCGGTCAAAGTTTTCACACACTGAATTTAAACACACCGCTTTCTATAACACCTGTTGCCGATTTTAAACCCTTTATCAATTCACACACCTCTACCAATAAAGACAATGCCGTTATAGCCGGCATCGCTAAAAAAGGGGCAGATTGGGAGATTGGTACCAAATTTAAATATTTTGGCGCTGGCTATTTTACAGCAGGATTTCCCTTTATGAAAAACGACCTTATTGATTATTTAATTGATACGCGATTTAATCTTTGGAAGAAAAAAATGAATGTTGTAGGTAGTTTTGGTGAACGTTTTGGCAACTTAAGTCGCACTGCCGGGCCTGATAGAACCCTACAACTTATCGCTAACATCAACATTTTTACGCAATTTACCGACCGATTTAGTTTAAACACAAGCTTTAATAATTTTGGTTATAGCGCTCCTGACCTTTCGGGATATAAAAGTGTGAGCAACGAACTCAGCCTAAACCCTTCTTATACTTGGAGTAACACTAAAATGAGCAATATGCTTAGCGCCACCTATACCAAAAGTATTTACGACGAAACCATTGTTTTTGTTACCACCCATAACAATACTCAAACCGCCATGTTGCTTTATGTACCCACCTTTTTCGATAAAAAGCTAAACCCCGATTTTAGCTTGATGTGGTTTAAAAATACCGCTCCTTTAATAGACCTTACCTTGTTTACAGCTACTACCGGATTGACTTGGGATGTGAGCAAAAAATTTAAGTTTAAGGGACAACTACAATACAACACCAGCACAATGTTGCCCTTTACTGCCAATAAAAATTTGATGGCTACCGCTAGCTACGATTGGAAATTACAAAAAAAACTCTCTTGGCAATTTTCAATGACCGCAAATGTGTTCCATTTTGGATCTGAAATCCCCGGAAACACCTTAACTCCTATTTACTCTGGCAATCCTCAGTATTACGAAACCACCATGAAAACCGGATTGCTTTATAAATTTTAACTAACCTTAAACCGAAATGAAAAAATATAAATTACTAATTAGCCTTGCATTTATCCTGATTATTCAGGTTACTCAAGCACAAATTACCCTAAACTTGGCATTAAATAGTCACCCCCAACCTTGGTTGTCGCAATGGGTAAATCCGGTTAACGGACAAATGATTATTACCTATATGCAAGGACCCATTCAAGGAGCTGTTTTAGTAAAACTCCGAACAAGCTTAACGGACGAAAGTGGTAACAACATCGGCCTGTCAAATAGCAATGCCGCAAGAATTTATTCGTTAAAAGTCGGCGTTAACTTATTCTCGATGGTAGATGCCTTGCAATTACAGAATTTAGTTTTAACAGGAAAAGTAAAAAACACCCTTCAACGCACCGGTCGCTTAGTTGCCGGTCAATACCAATTAACCGTTGAAGTGATGAATGTTAAAGGCGACGTGGTTTTAGCGCATCAAACCCATCCGTTTTTTATCACCACTTACCAATTACCAAAATTAATGGTTCCCGCCGATGGC
>Ga0210039_1000687_pt1 | contig 34771 bp, 28 predicted proteins | sample CryGeyCG2114_250_3_FD_185460 | JGI IMG/M metagenome (GOLD analysis project Ga0210039, IMG submission 185460) | Groundwater microbial communities from aquifer - Crystal Geyser CG17_big_fil_post_rev_8/21/14_2.50 (SPAdes) (version 2) | ecosystem: Environmental > Aquatic > Deep subsurface >...
TGTGTTTCGACCTAAATTGTTATTTGTTAATAGCAATTTAACTGAAACGGTTAATAATTTTTCGATAGAGAATCATGATTTATTCCATTTCGCTCCGCTCCATTTCATAAATCATGATTCTCTTTCTGTTTTTTTACTGGTACACTTTTAATGAATAGTAACAATCAAACTCATTCCGCCAAAAGGGGTAACTTGTTTGCTCGAATATTCTATCGGTAGATTAACCATTTGGGTTACTTTTATTTTTGTTTTAAGTATAACTAATATAATAATTTACTGAACTTTTTTGAATCCTATTGCATAAGGCAGGTTTAATTCCAATAAGCTTAATCGGTTTTATATTAATCCTTTATTATTTAAAAATGATTTTTTCAAAAAAAGAGAAAAGTTTTTAATGAGAATTTGGAATTTTAAAAATTACTAATAATTTTACTTTCTAAAATGAATTAAACTAAACCAATTGTTTTTATCAGTAAGTACTTTTTCAACTTTTAGCTTCGCCCAAAATCCGAATTTTTCAATGCTTTCTTTAGTAAATTTATGCGAATTTTCTGTGTGAATTGTTTCACCTTTTCTAATAAAAATTTTATCAGAAAGGTTTTTTGTTTTAATAATCATATCTTTTTTTGCCTTTAAATGCATTTCAATTCGCTCTTTGTCTTTATTATAAAAGGCAAGATGTTCAAACTCGTTGGCATTAAAATTTAAACCAACTAATTTATTAACCACATTTAAAATATTTTTGTTAAACTGTGCCGTAATATTTTTTTCATCATTATAAGCTTTTACTAAAACATTTAAATCTTTAACCATATCCATTCCAAGCAAGAGACTATCACCTTTTCCCATTTCAGAGCCTAAAAGTTTCAAAAATTCTTTAGTTTCAGAAATGGTCATATTGCCAATCGTGCTACCAAAAAAACAGAAAAGTCTATTATTCGATTTAGGCACCCAGCTTTTTTGATGAATAAAATCGGCAACAATTCCTCTAATACTAATTGATGAAAATTCTGATGCCAATATTTTGGATGATTTTTCAATTGCAGATTGACTGATATCAATAGGGTAATATTTAATTGATGATAATTTTTCTTTTGGAATTTGATTTATTAGTAATCTAATTTTTGAAGCATCGCCACTACCAAGTTCAATTAGTGACAAATTCGAATAATCAAGATTTAGCTTTGACGCAATGGTTACCAAAATCCCTTTTTCTGTTTTAGTAGGATAATATTCATCAAGTTCCGTAATCTCTTCAAAAAGTTCAGAACCCCTTTCATCATAAAAATATTTAGGTGAAATGTATTTAGGAATTGCTTTAAGACCAGTATAAATCTCACTTTCTACTTTTTCAATTCCAAGCTTAGGTAAATGATTTTCGAGATTACCATTAGTATTTTCTATAATTAGTTCTTTTGTAAAATTCATTTTTCTTTTTAAGGTTAATTCTATTAGCTTAAAATTTCAACACCTTTCCAAAATGCGATATAATTCTTTATTTCTTTTGCTGCCGTTTTTGGATTTGGATAATACCAAGCCGCATTTGGATTCGTTTTTCCATCAACAATAATGTTGAAATATGAAGCTTCTCCCTTCCATGGGCAGGTTGTGTGATTATCACTATTTTCAAGGTATTCTTTGTTTGCTGAATCGGCTGGAAAATAGCGATTGTTTTCGATACCAATTGTTTTATTGCTTTCTGCAATTATTTTTCCGTTCCATATAGCTTTCATTTTTTATTCCTTAATTAAATTATTAAACTTTGTTTGGTATTCCTGTTTCATAAGGATTGTCTGGATCGTTACTCCACTCAAACCAACCACCATCAAAAACTGAAACTTTAGGATATCCCATAAGCCAGGCATTAAAAAATGCTTCACTTCCACGCCAGCCAGTTCCACAATAAAATGCAAGATGCTTATCCGAAGTTAAGCCAACTTCTTTCCAGTTTGCTTCTATCTCGTGAAACTCACGCGTAGTATTGTCAAGGTTTCTATAATTTTCCATGTGATAAGCATCGGAGCCACAATTACCAAATATAGCACCAGGTATTCTACCTTTCTTTTCAATGTAATTATATCCACTTACTTCTCCAATAAATTCTGGCCAACTTCTAACACAAACTAACTCAGATTTATCAGATTTTAGTATTTCTTTTGCTTCTGGAATATCTACTGCCAATTCTGGTTTTTGTGGAATACTTACTCCAAAGTTTTGGACATGATTCTTGGGTTCATCAATTGTACTAACTTCAAATCCATCATCTTCCCAAGATTGGAATCCTCCGTTTAATACTCGCACATCTTTAACTCCAGCGTACATCATAATAAAAGCACATCTAATTGCGCCAATATCTCCTGCGGCACTTCCAGGAAATTCATCAGCATTGTCTGGATGCATATACTTTCCATACAAAATTACAGTTGTATCTGAAGTTATGCCATGTTCTTCCAACGCTTTTTTTAATTCTTCGGGTGCCCTTCTGTTCCAAGTTTCTGGTGCTTCAAGAGCAAGTGTATCCATATCAATTGCGGTTGGTATATGTCCAGTTAAATAAGCAGTTCTATTTCTATAATGTGCATGCACAATTACTGTTTTACCTCCACTTTGTTCTGGTTGAACTTTACCATCGAGAACTTCTTTTATCCATTGTGGATAAACAAGGTTTTTATAGTTTGCAAGTTTTTCCATAGGAAGTTTTTCATCTGCAACCCACTCTTCAATAAAGTTTCTATAAATTGATATATTATCGAAACCATTTCTCTTAAATGCATTAGCAACTTTTTCAATTTCATTTATGTTATATCCATAAACTACTATTTGATGAGTTGGTTTGATACTCTTTGAACTAATAATCTCAACCCAATCCATATAATTTGTCCATTTAGCAGGCAAAGCTTTTGCGTTTTTAATATGCCCACCTCTAATTTCGTTTTCAAGTTTCCAGCCGTTGTAGGCATCAATTGGGCGGGCATCAATAATTTTTACATTTTCATCTTCTATTAATTTTAGTATTTCAATGGTTGATATTTCAGTATAGTTTGGCATAAACTCCTCAATTGTATTTAAATGTTTTTACTTTTTCTTTAATAGTTAATTTTGTTAACTATAATTTGCATTGAGCAATGTGGTAAACAGTGAATTTAATTTCTGCATAATTTCGTTTTGATTTTCTAATTGGTTAATTTTAATTGCTAAACCCTGCCAACCTTGTGTGTGCCATTCGGCATATTTAGGTAATTCCATTTTTAAAATTTTTTCATCAAATGGATACGCAGTTACATAAAAATATGGTTGGTGAATTCCCGAATCACCTGATGATAATCCAAAATTCATTTGCTCTCGTGAATAATCCCAATTTGATGGTTCCTGCCCATCAACTAATTTTCCAGAAAATAAAAGAAGTGCAAGATCAAAATGATGAGGCCAAAAATTTATATTACTTGCTTCAAATAGTGTAGTACCACGAAACTTTAGAAACAAGAAATAAACTTGACGAAATAAATTCCATAATTTCTCGCTTTCAGATTTATCATAAGTCAAATTTTTATTTGCATAAAACTTAGCGTCTTGCTTCGCTATTTCAATTCCGTAAGAATTCAATTTTTCAACAAAAATATTTGTAAAGTTCAAAATGGTTGATTGTTCAAGACTAATTTCATCTCTAAAATTTTTGTAAAATATTTTCAACTTATGTTCAATTAAGTTAATGTTTAACTCCAAAGCTTCAATTCCACTTTGTGTTTGCATTGGAATAGCGCAAGAAGTAAACCCTTTTGAATAAACTTTTAAGCTGTATTCTTCCCAATTTTTTTGATGAGGAATTATTTTCCCCTTAATTGCACTTACTAATTGTGCAATTAGTTGAATAGAATCTCGAGTATTCGAAAATTTATTATATTCAATTTGGGGTAATAAAATATGTTCCATAATCTTAGGTCCTTCTTAAATTATTTTAACCAACCATGGATTGTTATAATTAATTGCCATTTTTATTTTTATAACTTGCCCGTCGTCATAATCGGAAGCCTTTGCAACTTTGTACCAATTAATGTTTTTGTTCATTACTTCTCCTCAAATATTTTAGACAATTCCGCCATATTTTACTCCACTTAGTTTTGCCATATCTATTTTGAATGTAGTTAAATCGTTTTGATTAAATTGGCTTAGTTTGCTATGCCCACAAGCTCTTGCTAAAACTTTCATAAGTTCGGTGGTTGCTTCAAGATAGTTTTGTAATTGTTTTGCAGATTCATTAATAATTATTCGGGAACGAAGGTCAGCTTTTTGTGTTGCAATTCCAACGGGGCAATTATTTGTATGGCAAGCACGCATGCCCAAACAGCCAATTGCTTGAATTGCAGAATTTGAAATTGCAATTCCATCAGCCCCTAATGCTAAAGCTTTTACAAAATCAGATTCTGTTCTTAAACCACCAGTAATTATAAGTGTTATAGAGGTTGCGTTTATTTTATCCAAATGTTTACGTGCTCGTGCTAATGCAGGAATTGTTGGTACTGAAATATTGTTTTTAAAAATATTAGGTGCTGAACCTGTTCCGCCGCCTCTTCCATCTAAAATAATATAATCCGCAGTAGCTTCAAGTGCGAAGTTAATATCATCTTCAATATGCTGAGCTGATATTTTAAACCCAATTGGAATTCCCCCCGATATTTCTCTTACTTTATTTGCAAAATTTTTATAATCATCTGGGGTTGTTAAATCATCAAACGCAGCGGGACTAATTGCAGGAGTTCCTTCTTCAAGCCCTCTTACTTGAGCAATTTTTCCTTTAACTTTATCGCCTGGCAAATGTCCGCCAGTACCAGTTTTTGCACCTTGACCAGCTTTGAAATGAAATGCTTGAACTTTTTTCACATTTTCAAAATTCCATCCAAATTTAGCTGATGCGAGTTCGTAGAAATACTTTGAATTATTTTGTTGCTCTTCGGGAAGCATACCACCTTCGCCCGAACAAATTCCGGTACCACTTAATTCGGCACCAATGGCAAGTGCAACTTTTGCTTCTTCGCTTAAAGCCCCAAAACTCATATCGCTTACAAAAATTGGAATTTTAAGCTTTAGTGGTTTTTTAGCATTTGGTCCAATAACTAATTCAGTTAATACTTCCTCGTTATCTAGCAAAGGTTTGCGGGCTAATTGAGCAGTTAGAACCTGAATGTCATCCCATTTTGGTAACTCTGTAATTGGAACTCCCATAGCAGAGGTAACTCCGTGTTTACCAATTCCTTTAATGCCTTGTTTAGCCAATTTTTGGATATAGCTATTGTTTGGTTCTTCTGGAGTTCCGTGAATATCAGCATATAAGCCAAGATATTTTTTTCTATTATATGGTTGTGGATTTTCTTTTTCCCAGACAGTAATTTCATTTTCATCAACTAAAACAGCGTTATTTTCTTTGTCAATCCACGCAGAAAATTCATGTAATTTTTCTTTGTTGTTATATTCACTATTTCCAGTATCGAGGCGGTAATCCCAAAAATGTAACCCGCAAATAAGATTATTTCCAGAAACAAAACCATCCGAAAGGAGAGCACCACGATGCAGACATCTTCCGTAGAGTACAGAAACATTTCTATCATACTTAATAATTACTAAATCGACATTTGCGACAAGCGCATAAGCTGGGATTCTATCTTTTAGTTCACTTAGTGTAGCAACTTTAACTTTTTTAGTTATGCTATTAGTCATATTAAATCCCATATAAATGATAAATTTCTAAATAAGATAATTAATTAAATATACTTTTATTATATTTTTTTGAAAGATATAACTTCATAATCTCTATCCTCAAACGGTTCACGGTAGTTTTTGTTAACATAATCCGCAATCCATTTATCTCTTTCAATATATAATTGTTTTATTTCTTCGTTATATGCTATAAAAATACTATTTACAAAATCAACAACTCTTGAGTCACCATAAAGAGATGTATCAACAAAATAATTTTCAGATAGTTTATTTAGCACATCACTTTTAACATATTTATCACCAGTAACCCATCGGTTTACTGTTGCTAACCCAATTGGCTCACCATCTTTGTTCATGGAAATTAAAATTAAATGAACAAGTTCACCATCTTCATCTTTCATAAATGTATGAAAATGTCCATATTCACCTTTGCGATGTATGTGAAAAAATAATTGAGAACCAGTTTTTGTGTCTTTAATTCCACCATCTTGTGGATAATGCGTGTAAGGATCATACGCATACTTTTTTCCATTCATCACTTTTATTACAAGATTGGAACTTTCTTTTTTTAATTCTGAAATAATTTGAACTATTTTTGCTTTAAATTTATTGAAGTCGTTTAGGAAAGAATTGGCTTTAAATTTTGTTGATGCAATTAAACCGAAGTATAATAATGCACTTGTTTTTAAAAAATGTCTTCTTTCCATAATCCCACTCTTTATTTATAACAAATGTACGGAGCGATTTTAAAAAAAACTCCGCACATTTTAGATGTGTTTTTTAAAATTATTTTTTGGGAGCACAAGGGTTACAAGGATTGCTTTTCATTTCTTCTTTCTTCATTGAACATGGATTACAAGGATTCGCTTTCATTTCATGCTTTTTCATTGAACATGGATTACATGCTCCTTCTTTTTTATCTGGACCACATGCTCCACAAGGATTTGAACTTCCGTTAGCATCGCTTGCGACAAAATTAACATTAATCTTAACTTCCTCATTAACCTTTCCTAGTACCATTGATGGAATGTTTACTCCATAATCCGAAAGCTTTATTGAAAACTCTGAGTTAGCTACTAAAAGATTGCCAGGAGCTTTTGCCTTTGTTTTTTCGCTTTCTTTGAAATAAATTAAAGTTGCTGGAACTTCAATATCTTTGGTTACTCCATGAACGCTAAATTTTCCAACCAATGTTATACTAACTTTTTCCGCATCATTCAATTTATTAGAAGAAGCATTTTTGATACCTGTTAAATGAAACTCTGCAGTAGGATATTTTTTAGCATTTAACCAGTTTTCGCTTATTAAATGCTCATCTCTAAGATCAATTCCTGTTTTAATATTATTAATCGCAACTTTTACTTTTCCCATTGCGCTTGCTGTTAAATCGTTTACATTCAACATTATTGTTGCATCTATTCCACTTGATAGACCAACAATTTTTTCAAATGGAGCATCCGAAATAAACGAAGCTTGATTTCTTCCATCTTTTGAATCAACTGTGAATGTTTGTGCAAATATATTCAAACCAAATACTAAAGTTAATAATACTGATAGTTTTGCTATTTTTTTCATTTTTTGTTCCTATTTGTTTATTGATAATAAATAAAGTGTTATTAAATTTCTAACACTAAAATATGATGGGAATTATTTTTATTTTGTCAAGTATTAGACAAATAATCAATTTGCTAAAAAATGAAAAATTGTAGACAATAAAATTATTTTTACTTTGTTTTGTTTGCAATTAATCTAGCACTTCTATTAAAAGTGAAATAGTTAAATGCCCATTGTGTGGCAACCAAAATTCTATTTTCAAAACCAACTAAATATAATAAATGAACAAAAAGCCAAATTAACCATGCTAATAATCCTGAAAATTTTATCTTTCCACGAAATGCTACTGCTGCTTTTCTACCAATAACTGACAAGTTACCTTTATCCAAATACTTAAATATCTTGTTTGCTTCTCCGTTTATTGTATTCAAAATATAATTGGCAACATATTTTCCCTGCTGAACCGCAACTGGAGCAACCCCAGGAAGTAACCTATTCTTATTATCTGCAAAGTTAGCGTTATCTCCAATAACAAAAACTTCGGGATTATTTTGAATTGAGCAATATTGATTTACAATTATTCTTTCTGATTTATCCAATTTAAGATTGTTTTTTTCAGCTATCTTTTTTGAAAGTGGTTCAGCCTTTACGCCTGCCGCCCAAATTATTGTTTTAGTTAAAATTTTTAATTGAGTTGAATCGGTTTTTAGGTTAATTACATTTTCACTTATATTAGTGACTAAGTGATTTGTTAATATTTTTACTCCAAGTTCTTTTAAGTTTTCTTCTGCTTTAAATGATAACGATTCGGGATACATTGGTAAAATACGATTACCACCTTCTATCAAAATAATTTGAGATTGAGCGGGGTCTATATTTCGAAAATCGCAATGAAGTGTGTGTTTAGCTAATTCGCCAATTGCGCCTGCCATTTCAATTCCAGCAGGGCCACCGCCAATAATTGCGAACGTAAGCAATTCTTGTTTTTTATCTACATCTGTTTCTAATTCAGCTTTTTCAAATGCCGTCAATATTTTATTTCTTATTGTAGTTGCATCTTCAATAGTTTTAAGTCCAGTAGTATATTGCTCCCAATTGTTATTTCCGTAATAATGGCTTTTTGAGCCAGTAGCAATAATCAAATAATCGTAACTAATTTCTTTATCTTCAATCATTACACTTTTTTGATTGAAATCAACATCTTCCACAACTCCCTGAATAATATTTACATTTTCTTTATTCTTAAAAATTGCTCGCAAAGGAAACGAAATATCTGCAGGCGATAAAGCACCGCTTGCAACTTGATAAAGCAACGGCTGGAATAAATGGAAATTCCTTTTGTCGATTAAAGTTACTTTTACCTCTGACTTACTCAATTTCATTGCTGCATTTAATCCAGCAAATCCACCACCAATTATTACAACATGTTTCGTTTTCATCTTAATTATTCTTCTAGATCATTTAATTTTTATATAATTATAATATCATATTATTAAATTAGCTCTTACACTAATATACAATGTGATTAGCTTCAATTTTAATTTAACAAAATAAATTATGCCAATGCAATTTTGCGTGTATAATATTTTTTATTATGAGAATGTATCTTTAGTTTTTTTTATCTCTTTGAAACCAAATAGTTACTATAGTAAACAGAGCTACTATCCCACTAAATCCAATGGTATAATCTAATCCTAATATAAATTGTTCTTTCCACTCTTTAGTAACAATACCTAAAAGTTCATCTGTCTTTTCAATAAGAACTTCCGTTTTAGTAAAAATTTCAAATCCATATCCCAACCAAGCTATAAATGCTACAACAATAAATAACAGACCAGTCACTAAAGATTTTTTTTGTTTTGTATTCAGTTTCATAATATCTACCTTTAATTATTTTATGTCATATTTGCACATTTGGTTAATTTAATTATAACCATTTAACAATGCGGCTAAAGCATATTGAATTTTTAACTAAATTTATATTTAATAAGTTTAACTTACTGTCGGTCATTTTACATATTTGCCATTATTAATTATTCGAGGAAAATTATATTGCTTATTCGTAAATATTTTTTTTTGTATAATTATGTTATAATTAATAATTTTATAAAGACTTTTCTTGGATTAAAGAATAACAAAACGATTTAATATCATTAAAGTAAAAATTATGCTAATCGGATTGAACAGAATATTCTAAATGCTGATTGATGAGTTTAGAACATTTAGCCATTAGCAATATTAACTAACTTAGTTTAAGGTAAAATTATTAAATCCCCTCAAATAATATTATTTTTTTTTTTCAATTTTACTATTACAGTGTATGGATAATAGAACATATTTAAATGGTAATTTTGACCAAAATAATTCTACTGCAGTTAAGTTGAATTATCAACTCAAAGAAATTTCAGGTATTGCTTTTTCTGAAAAGGGAAACCTTTTTGCTCACAATGATGAAATTGGTATAGTTTATCAAATTGATGCTTATTCCGGAAAAATTATTAAAGCATTTCAGCTTGGCAAATTGGTATTGGAAACTGATTTTGAGGATTTAGCAATTGCAAATAACAAATTCTATTTAATTACAAGTAATGGAAAACTATATGAGTTTATAGAGGGAAACGATGATGATAAAGTCTATTTTAAAGAAATAGACTTAGACTTTCCATCTAAAAATGAAATTGAAGGACTTTGTTATGATGTTACAACAAATGCACTAATAATTGCCTGCAAAAATTCTTCTGGAAAAAATTACAAGGACCAAAGACCAATTTATACATTTAATTTATCTACAAATAAATTGGATATAAATCCCCGTTTTTTAATTTCATTAATTGAGCTAAATAATAAATTTGGAATTAAAGACTTTTTTCCTTCCGCAATTGCACTTGAGCCTAAAACCGGTAATTTTTTCATTTTATCATCAAAAGGAAAACCTGCTATTGTGGAAATTGATTCAGTGGGAACAATAGTAGATGCAAATACTTTAAGTAAAAAGGCACATCCCCAACCCGAGGGATTAGCTTTTAACAATAATGGAGATATGATAATTAGTGATGAAGCAGATGGTAATTTTGCCACTTTAACTATTTATAAATATAGAAAGAAATAACAGAATGTTTTTCAAATGAATCATACTAAACAAATATTTTTAATATTAATTATAGTTTTAACCATTTGGGGTCATTCTCAAACTTTTGTGGATAAAAAGGAAATTGTGATTGAAGCTGGAAGTATGTAAAAAGCTGTGGATTTCACAAATTCTATTTAGAAATACTGGTGCGATGTTAGGTTTTAAAAATATTACCTTTGCCCATAAATTCACTTTTATATTTACTTAAGTTTACACAAATTGTAATTTACATATATTATTTATCTAAGTTTATTATTAAAAAGTTAAAACTTTTTAACAATATATGACACTTTGGTTTTTTTATTCATATATTATTAAAATAAGTCTGTAAATTAAATTACGAGGAAGCTTTGGCAGAAAAATCGAAACTTTGGTATTTAGAAAACTTCAATCTCTTTGAAAGTCTTAAAGAAGAGAGCCTGATGGAATTAAATAAAATATCCTCAATGAGCGAAGTTAATAAGCAACAACCAATCTATTTTGCCAATGAACCTTCTAAATCAATCTTTTTTCTAAAAACTGGACGAGTAAAAATAGCTAAATATCTTGCTGATGGAAGTGAAAAAACTCTTTCCATTATAAATCCAGGCGAAATATTTGGCGAAATGGCATATTTGGACGAAGGTCAACGCACAGATTATGCAATGACAATTGAGCCATCAATGATTTGTGCAATTAATAAAGAAGATTTGGCTACCTTTGTAGCAAATAACCCAACTTTAAATATTAAGCTCACTAAAATTTTTGGCTTAAAATTGCGAAACTTTACAGAAAGAGTTGAAGATTTAATATTCAAAGATGCCGATCAAAGGGTAATTTCATTTTTGATGCGGTATGCAGAAAAAAATGGCAAAAAAATTGGCGATCAAATTTTTGTAAAGCCTTTCTTAAAACATCAATATATTGGCGAGCTTACTGCATGTTCACGCCAAACGGTTAATTATGTATTAACTAATCTTAGAGAAAAAGGGATTATTGATTTTGATAGAAAACGGCTTACAATTAATAAAATTGAGGAATTAAGAAAGTTGGTTTCGTAGATTTTGTCATTTAATTGACAAAGTTAATTTAGAATTATAACTACTTTTGCTCTAAAAAATATGAATTTAACTTTAGTTGTATCCAGTAATTGTATTGCTTGCCGAAGAATTGAAAACCAACTCAAAAACATAAAAATCATGTATCCTCAAATTAGTTTGAATGTCGTTAATATAAATAAATTAAGAAATAGGCACATCTCAATTACTCCAGCTATTCTTGTTGAAGATGAGTTGTTTTCTTATGGTGAGTTTGACGAGAACAAATTAATATTAAAAATTAAGTAAAGATATTTTATGCCTTTCATGAAAATTATTAATAAAAATGTTGCTGATGGTAATTAAAAGTAGTTTATGAAAACATTTCAAAATCGGGTGGGAAATTTTCGAACATAGTGAAAATTCATTGTTGGAACAACGATTAAATGGTTAAACACATGGATTTATATAAATCTATTATGTTTGTGGAATCTAAACTCCTGAAAGTAAAATTTTAAATTTAGAAAGGCTTTCTAAAAAATTAATTTTAGAAAGCCCTTTTGGGATTATTGTTTTTTGTAATTCTTATTTCAGCAAAATCATTTTCTTTGTGCTAGTAAAACTACCGCTTGATATTTTGTAAAAGTAAACCCCTGAAGTTAATTGTGCTGCGTCAAATTTCACTTCGTAGTTGCCGGGTGTTTGCCCTTTGCTAACAAGAGTTGAAATTTCACGTCCGAGAATGTCGTAAACTATTAGTCTCGTATTCCTATGGTGAGTGGCATTCATCGTACCTGCAACAGCAGGAATTGAATATTTTATTGTTGTAGTTGGATTAAATGGATTAGGATAATTTTGTTCTAATGCAAATTCTGTTGGGATATTTTTTCCATTTATTCCCGTAATATTTGCAATTCCTACTTTGGCAGTTGTGCCATAATATTCAAATTTACCATCTGTGTCTATTTGTTTTAAACGGTATTCTAATGAATCTGCTGTTACATCTGTTAAATCATCTACAAAAGTATATTCTTTGGGAGAGTTGCTGTTACCATGTCCCTCAACAAAGCCAATTGCTTCCCATTCAGTAAGCTGATCGCTGCTTGCGGGAACAACTGACCGCTCAATCTCAAAGCCATAATTGTTAACTTCTGTGGCGGTTTGCCAATTGAGTACTACTGATTTTTCAGAAATATTTGCTGAAAAAGAAGTTAGCTCTACTGGTAATGGGTTGGCTAAATTTTCATCGGCTCCCATATATGGGAAAGTTGCATCTCGTGTTTCACCATCAATATCGGTAGTAATTCCGCCGATTGGTGTACCAATTAAATCAACATCTCCAAGAGATGACCCAGATAAATGCAAATCGCTTGCTGATGTAAATGAAACCGATTTTGAAACTGAATGAGTCCCGAATGAAGAAACGGCTTGCCAATCAGATAATGAACTGCAAAATCCTCCCTCAGTATCTGCATAACCTGTTTTTGAATTTGTGGTACCTGAACGATAAATATTGTTATAATCTGAAGCATCACCATCTGGTTCGGAATTAGTGTTCTCATAATATATTCCAACTGCTTGAAAATCATCCTCATCTATAAATATGATATTGTTTTCAAGGCTAAACACCATTGAACTACTCAAGTTTATTCCTCGATAAGGAGCAAATGCAGCCATATTAGCATTTGAACTTAGGTTTGTCATATAGAGCGTATTAAACCTAATGCTTGCATCTTTGCTACTTACATCGACAAGATGAAGATTATTTCCCGAACCAGAAACGATTGGTTTTGCGATACCATAAATCATATTATTATAAATAGTTGAACTACCACCAATCCCATAATTCCCAGTTATTTTAATAACGTTTTCATTACGATTAGTATTACCCATGGACGAAAACAATTTGAATAGGTTTGAATGAATAATTATATCAGCATTGTCGAGTCTTGATTCTACTTTAATACCATAGATATTTGCAGAGCTACTTGAACTTGAAATAGAAAAAGTGTTATTGAATATTTCTGCGTCTGTAAAGTCACTTAGATAAATTCCTCCGCCTTGGCACGTGAAATTAGAATTTCTTACAACAATATTATCAGGGAAATCTCCCAAATACGAATAACCGTTAAACCCGCCAAGAAGCGCTCCTATACCCCAGGTTGTACGATAAAGGTTAGCCGTAACTACACAGTTATCCATAGTAAAATAATCTGGTGCATATTGATTACCGGAACCATCCTTATATGTAATAAGAGCTATGGCAAAATGATCGCTTGAAAGGAAAGTTCCTTCAGAAAAATCTATTACCAAATCACTTAATGTAAAATTTTCAGAATTACCTACTACCGAGATTGGGTAATTCAATGCTAAATTTGAAGCCCCCGATTTTCTAATTGTTAATCTACTTGTTGAACCGCCTGATGGAAGCCCGCTTATGGTAATATTATTCGTTGGAATAAGGTTATTATAATTTGTTAATATGGTTGTGCCAATAACAAAGGCACCCAAAGGAGCATTCCCTACCTCCGGCCCATTAGCTGAAGTTTGTGTAAAGGTTATCGTTCTTTCAACATCTGCACTTGGTCTAAACGTTATTGGAAAACCTGAAGTATTAACACCTAATGCAACATTATTTGGTTCTGTTAAATCGCTTGTTATTTCAAAAATAACTTCGCCACTTATAGAACCTGCTGCATTTAGAGCATCGCATGCTGCTTTTAATGATGTATAATTCTCTCCTCCGGCAGTTCCGATAGTATAAGTTCCTCCGGTGAATTGAGCTAATAAAATTTTAGAAAATAGAAAGATGTAAAGTAGAAATATATTTCTCATAATGTTTTCCTCAACTTTTTATTAATTGTTGAGTAAAAATCATGTATTAATTATATTTCATCAATCCCACTTTAGTGGGGGGTATTGAATCAAAGTGATATTAAACACATGTGAGAAACACTAGCCAGCTAATTTTGCTTGCGTTTATATTTCGCCGCGCATAGATTTTGTAATAACTTCCGCTTTTGAGTTGACATACAGTTTTCGGTAAATATTTTTTGTGTGGGATTTTATTGTATCCAAAGTATTTCCAAGATTTGCAGCTATCATTTTAAAACTTTGTCCATCTACCATTCCAGCTACTATTTGTTTTTCCTTATCGGTAAGGGGACTTTCAATTTTGCTTTTTGGTTTTTCAAAAAACCGAACAATCTTTCTTGCTATGTTTGGTGAAAGCGGAGTTCCGCCTTTACTTGTATCAATTATTGCTTCTTTTATTTTTGCTAAAGGTGTGTTTTTAATTAAGTATCCCACCGCACCGGATTGCATTGCTTGGAATATTCTTTCTGCATCGTCAAAAACCGTAAGCATAATTATATTTATTTCAGGATATTTTTCCTTTATAAGATTAATTGCTCCCAACCCAGATAATCCAGGAAGACCAATGTCTAATAAAATTACATCAAGCGGGTAATCTATTTTTTTGTGAGCAAAAAACTCCTCTACCGAAACGGCAGATATTTCACAAAAAAATTCCGGCTGTGAAGAAATAAATTGAAACAATGGTTCTCTTATAGCTTTTATATCTTCTATTATTGCTACTGAAATCATAGTGAAAAATATTCATCATTTTACTAATAAGAAATCCCACAAAAGTGGGGTTATTTAATAGGTACTTCTAAATTTATTGTTAAACCATTCTTGCTAACAAATTCAATTTTTCCGTTTATACTTTTTGCCCTATAAATTATATTTTTAATTCCATTGCCAGAATGTGTCAATTCAGATGGCAACCCTTTTCCATTATCGGAAATACATAATTTTATGCTTCTGTCTGACTGGACGAAAGATATTTTTATAAGATTACACCCTGAATATTTAACAGAATTGTTTACCGATTCTTTTGCAATTAAATAAATATTTTGTCGCAGATTTACATTTAGTTTTTTATATGGATTTTGTAATTCGGTTTCTATTTTTGTTAATATTTCTTTACTTGAAGAAAGTAGATTTACAGTATTTTTTATTCTTTCAACAAGACTTTCAAGCCTATCATTACGCGAATCAATTGACCAAATAACATCATTCATTGCGCTTATCATTTCACCACTTTTGATTCTTATAAATTCACTTTTCGATTTTATCTTTTGAATATCTGCTTCATAGTTAATCATATCGGCATTAATGGCTATTTGAGAAAGCGATGAGCCAACCTCGTCGTGCAAATCGCTTGCAATTTTTAGACGGAGTTTTTCCATTTCCAATTTCTTATGCTGTCTTAAATAGTGAAAGCGATAAATTACAAATCCTATAATAAATACAAGAAATGAATAGAACCAAAAGGTGTTATAAAATGGTGGTGAAATAATAATTGCAATGCTCTTTACGTTTGTGCTCCACACGCCATCACTATTGCTGCCGTTCAATTCTAACAAATATTTATTAGTAGCCAAGTTTGCAAAATTTACGGTATGTTCCGTTCCAAGGTGAACCCAATCTGAATTTCCCGGAGTTAATTTATACCTATATCTATTTTTTCCTGGCAAAGTAAAATCGAGTGAAGAAAAATCAATCCTAATAAAATTTTCTCTGTAAGATAACTCTAATCTAGAATCGGCAAGATTGCTGAGTGATTGATCTTCATCCATTATATTGAGTTTTGATATCTCTATTGGAGGATTAAATTTACTAGTGGCAAATTTAGCGGGATCAATCATTTCAATTCCCTTAATATTCCCGGCATAGATTATTTGGTGTTCATCTTTATAAATAGCTCCCTGAACAAATTCATTTGAAAGAAGCCCATCAACAGCAAAATAATTTGCAAAAAGGGAACTGTTGGGGTCAAACTTAGAAATTCCATTATTTGTAATTATCCACAAATTGCCAAATTTGTCCTGCTCAATTCCAAGAACCGTGTTATTGCATAATCCATTTTTTTCTGTAAATAGTTTTGCTTGGTTATTTTCAAAATGGTACATAATTAGTCCGCGTCCTCTTGTTCCAATCCATAAGATATCGTCCCTTTTTTTATATAATGCAGTTATTTGTTGATTCTCAATCAATTCATTTTTCAATTTTTCAAATGTTCCATTTTTTATATCGTGGACGAATATTCCTTCACCGTGTGTACCAATCAATATTTTTCCCGGCACTATCTCAAGTAACGCTCTTGTGTCGTATTTAAAAACAGAATCCGAATAAAATTCACTAGCAACATTTTGTGATTCTTGAATATTACAAAGTCCTTGTAAAGTGCCAACCCAAATATTTTTGTAAGAATCAATAAGCATACATTTAACAAAATCATTCGGGAGTTTATCGTTATTTGAAGTGTTATAGTTTATAAATGTGTTCTTTTCATTATTATACTTGGAAACACCGTTGCCATCGGTGCCAAGCCAGTATGAAGTACTATTTTCGATTACAATATCAGTAATATAATTTGAAGCAATATTAGAATTATTTTCAGTAAAATATTTTGCCTCTTCTGTAGACATGTTTATTTTATTTAGTCCACCGCCATAAGTTCCCACTAAATATTCATCTTTATTTGTTTTTTCAATGCAAAAAACTATTGGGTTGTTTAAAGTCTGTCTGCTTGAAGTAGTTGAGATATGTTCAAAACTGGAATTTTTATACTGAAGGAAATTTAAACCACCGCCAAAAGTACCAATCCAATACCCACCAGAACTATTTTTGCAGAAACTCCAAACTCCATTATTAGTAAGCCCTTTCGGGTTTTTTATATCTAATTTAATGTGTGTTAAATTTTTTCGGGAACTATCAACAATAAACATCCCCTGTGTATCGGTTCCAATGAAAATTTTTTCTTCATCTGTTTCATAAATTGCTGTCACGTTTTTATCAATTTCGGAATCAAAAAATTTCCGAAAAATAATTTTACCACTTGCATTATAGCTGTTATAATCAAAAACATTGACTCCACCACCGAAAGTGATAACCCAATAAATTCCCCTTCTGTCTTTGATTATTTTCCAGACATTATTGCTTGAAAGACTGCCATTATCCAATTTTGAGTGTGCATATAAAAAACTTTTTTGGGTTTCTGTATTAAATAACACAAGACCTATACCATAGCACGCAAGCCATAATTCATTTTCGGAATAGGGATAAATATTTCTGATATTTTTATACGGCAAAGCAGGGTTAGTGCCAATTGAATAATTTGTCCACTTATTTTTAGCTGGATTAAAGCTATTCAATCCATTTTTAGTTCCAATCCAAAAAACACCTTTGTTGTCTTCGAATATAGCTCTAACATCATCTCCGTTTATTGAATTCGAGTTTTTTTCAGAATGGACATAGTGAATGAATTTTTCATTTTTGTAATCGTAAAAATTCAGTCCACCTCCGTATGTTCCAATCCACAAATTATTTTTGGAATCCTCAACTATTGTCCAGATATGATTATGAGAAATTGAAGTTGAATCTTCTGCATCAGGTTTAAACACTTTAAAATGATATCCGTCAAATTTATTTAAACCATCTTGCGTACCCGCCCACACAAATCCTTTTGAGTCTTGAATTACACAATTTACTACACTCTGCGATAGCCCTTCTCTTGAGCTGTATTCTCTAATTTCTAAATTACTATCTTGAGCTATTAGAATATTTACGAGCATAAAAAAAGCAAAAAGTATTTTAAAGTTCTTCATTTAATTTTTTATTTTAATTTACAAAAAATCCACGATAAAAATACAACATATCCTTAATAATCATAAAGAAATCTGTTAATTCAATTATAAAAACAACCAATTATAGTTTAAAGATAATTTGATGGGGTACTTTTGGGGAAATTTGTTTGCTAACAAGCAATTTTTTTAATTTTACTTTAGCAGATTGAAAAATGCTTAACTAAGAAAAGCTTTCTAAAAAACTAATTTTGGAAAGCCTTTTTTATAATTTTTTGTTTATTGCTTATTTATTTCATTAAAACCATTTTTTTTATGCTTATGAAATTATCGCTAGATATTTTGTAAAAATAAACTCCTGAAGTTAATTGTGTTGCGTCAAATTGCACTTCGTAGTTGCCTGGTTTTTGCTCTTTGTTAACAAGAGTTGCTATTTCACGTCCAAGAATGTCGTAGATTTTTAGTGTAAAAAACCCATTCCCAACCCCTCCCAAGAGGCGAGTTTGTATTGCAGGAATTGAATATTTTATTGTTGTAGTTGGATTAAATGGATTAGGATAATTTTGTTCTAATGCAAATTCTGTTGGAATAGAATTTATATTTTCAATTCCAGTAGATGATGCAACTTGAATTCTTATCGAATTTAAACTAAAAAGCCAATTTTTTATTTCTGATTGATAATCAGTATTTATTTCAAACCGAAGTATTTGTGTTCCAGCTTTTAGTGAAACATCTGTAATTGGAATTGGCTTCCAAGATTGCCAACCCCCCGTACTTAGCACTTGTATTTTATTGCTTATTTCAACATTATTAATTAGAATTTTAAAATTCCCAAAACCCGGAACTGTTGCAACATTAGGAATTATATCATATAATCCATCAGCAGGAACATAAATTGTATACTCAATCCACTCACCTGCTACCATCCAATAAATATCAAAACCTTGATCGTTTGAAGCTTCTAAATCAACACCTTCATCTGGACGATAAGCAATTCCAATATTATTTGCATCCACATCGTGATAGGCAATTCCTTCGCCACCTTTGTCAAAATTTTCAGCTTGTATTAATGCGGGAATTACTGTTGGAGTACCAAAATATGGAGTTCCATTTCCAATTACCGTAATTTTTATACTATCTTTTGTTGAAAGCATTTGTTGATTTGTGACTGTAAGAGTAACATTATATTCACCTAACTCTAAAAACTGATGAGTTACTTTTGCCGAATCCGAAGTTGTGCCATCATCAAAATTCCATTTATAATTTATAGGTGAATTATTTGGGTCAAAACTTCTGATTCCAGAAAAATTAATTGTTAGGGGTAATTTTCCAGAAATTTTATCCGTTACTAAAATTACAACTGGAGCATCTGCATTAGCTGAAGAAGTATTTTCAGATTTCATCATTCGTGGTGGAACATTCATTGAATAACCGTCAGAAAAATTTACCATCCTAGTGTTGAAAGAAGAATTATATGCAATATAGGTCTTTTCCTCGGAGCTGTTTTTAAGCACTGAATACGTTGGAACATCAGCAGTTACTGATATATCTAAGTGTCCCATTTTTTTCAAATTACCAAGCCAATGATATGTGTGCGCCTTTGTTTCTCCATCTTCGGGAGTGTAATTTGGATCGGCAAAAAACAATGATAGCGCTTTTGCTGGGTCAGAAAGTGCTAAGTATTGCCAAATAATATCTTTCCAAGTTGCAGAAGTACCGTTGAGTTCACTTTCAATTTCGTTGTAATTTAATTGAACATAATCCACATTTCTTCCAAGATATAACGAGCCACCATTAAACGGAAGCATATTTATTCCATGAATAAAATCGGGATCTGCACCAAACCAAGTTGAGTGAACACCTTTTCCACCCCAAACCATTCCCAAAGCTTTATAAGGATATGTTGTTGGAAATACTTCATTATCAATATCAAACCAATATTGTTCAATTGCTGAGCGTTCTGTGGTATAAAGGAAAATTCCTAAATCCCGAACCTCTTTTTGATTAGTAATTTCACCCCAAAGAATAACTGCAGTAGCAAAATTCATAGACTCAGAGCTTGATTCTTCATTATTTCCATCACCAAAATCACCATGTCCTGATTCCCAAGAATGTCCAGCATAAGCATCTAAAGCACGAAGGAAAGGAAATTGTTCATCGTTTCTGTCATAATTATTTCCATCTTTAATTAATAAATTAACCATTCCCCCCCAATTATCTTGCGAAGCCCAAATAGAATCATATTGAGCTACAATAGCAGCACCCATAATTGCATATCCAGAATGAAAATTGTGGTCATTTATTTGATTATCCGCTCCAAATTCTGATGGATAGCCCGTTAAAGTTTTCCATTTTGAATTGTAAACGTAACTTTGATTTCCTCCAGCTGTGAACCAACTTTCAAGGCGGATTTTAATTTGTGATAAAAAATAATCGCGTTCTGTAATTGCACCAAGTTGATCAGCAATATTTACAAGATGCGCAAATCGAGCAATCATTTTTCCGTTCCAATAAGTTCCAGCAAAATCACCAGTTTCTGGAAGGGATTCTGTAGCAATTGCTTTAATCATTTCCAAAAGTTCAGTTTTGTTGTAATCACCTTCATCAGGAAGAGCTGGCAGAACTCCCTCAAAAATTAAATCGGTAGTAAATGTATTTCCATATAATATTTTCATCTTTCCAGCAACAGAATTATATTCATAATTTGTAAGTGAGGCGGCTGTGTTTATCCATTGATGTCTATAAAGTGCAGTTAAAGTTTGATTTATATTTTCATTTTTGTCTTCTTTTAACTCTGTTGTATAAGTAAAAGTTGATGTAAGTTTTGCATTCTTTTCATCATATTGCCAATTAACAGTACTTCCCGTTACAAAAGCATAAGCATGCTTACGAAATATTTCAAGCGTATTTGTTTGATTATCGGGGAGCAGTGCAACAGAGAAATAATTATTTCCATTTAAAGACGAAATTAAAGTTGTTGAGCCAGACCATGTTGAACTATCGGGAGCAAAAAGTCCATAATGTTTTCCATCAACTGTCATTCCAACAACACCATTTTGATTATACCAAATATTTGGCGCAGAGGTGCATGTAACAGAAGCGTTTCCCCCAGAAATTGTAAAAAAGGCAAACGGAAGACCGTGACCAAAAGTAGCTTTCATTTTCTGAGCTCCGTCATCCCACAGTGCAGTAACTGTCCAATCGCCATAATCATCAGTTTGAGTTTTTGCAGCATTCAACCCTACAACTCCAACTGTTATTTGCTGAGAAAAAGGAAACAGATAATCTTGTGCCGCAAAAACATGTGTTGGTGTATAACCAACTTGTAATCCACTATTAATTGCTTTAAAATTTAACGGATGTGCATATATTACATTAGAAAACGAATTTCCATAAAAAGGAAAAATTAAACTACTCCAGTAGTCACAAGTTTGAACAGGCTTTTGGAAAGTTGAAGATACTTTTGGAACAGCAATTGCTCCAGATGCTGTTTGTGGACCAACTTCTCCTGAAGGAAGTGTTGTTCCGTAACTTCCTTTTCCAACATTAATTGTCTGAGCGGAAGTAGCAAAATTTATTATTATGACGAGAAAAAGTGAAATTGCAAATGTTTTCATTAAGGTTTCCGATGGCTTAGTTTTAATATAAATTATAACATCAATAATTAAGCCAATTAATGTGTCCTTTAACAATCGAATAATGTACTTTTTAGTGAATTTAAATGTTTACTATTAAAATTGTTATTGAATTGATAATTTAAAGTCTAATGTGTAATAACACGAAAATGATTTATCCCAAATTATGTATTAGAAAAGCACTAATACATAATCGACTAACTCGCTCTAACCGTTTATACAATTCTTCGTTTAACCTTTTGGGTATAAACGCTAAGACCGAGTAAGTCGGGGCAAGTCCTTATCTTAATTGCTTATTTCTTTATTCATAAATATCTCTTTAACTTCTATTGCATTATCCAGGTTTATTAGAATATATGCGTTAAATATTCTAATAAATCTCAAATTTCTCTTTTCTTAACAAATTTTATCTGTTTGAATAAAGCAAAAAGGCTTTCTCAAAAATTAATTTTGGAAAGCCTTTTAAAAAAATTTGTCTATTGCTTTCTTATTTAAGTAGCACCATTTTTTTAGTTTCAACAAAACTTCCATTTTGTAAACGATAGAAATAAATTCCAGAAGTTAAATTACTTGCATCAAACGTTACAGAGTAATTTCCGGAACTTTGTCTTTGATTAACCAAAGTTGCTACTTCACTTCCAAGTATATTATAAACAATTAATTTCACGTTTAACATTTCACTTTTACTATTATTGGGAATAGCATATTTTATTGTTGTAGTTGGATTAAACGGATTTGGATAATTTTGCATTAAATTATATTCAGTAATAATATTTGATTTAATATTTGAAATCTCTGTTGTAATGCCAGCTTCTGGAGTTTCCAATTTTTTTGTTGTGTAAATTCTAAATTCACCAGGAGTCAATTCAATATTCATATTTACATCGGTAACATTTAATGAATCGCCATTAAAGTAATTATACCACATTCCAGTGTTTTGAAATTTTGGCTGCATTGTTAAATTAACAACATTAAAGTTTCCAACAATTGTGGCTTTCATACTTGTGTGAGTTAAATTAATTCTTCTTCCATAAACCCCAGTAGCAACTGACATGCTAACGTTGGTTTCTTTTGCTGTAAATACTACATTTTCATTACGTAGTTTCATTAATGCTGAATAGGTTTTATATAAATTCAATCTATTTGGGTTATTCAAATATTCCCAATGAATTGGTTTTGGATCTGTCCTTCCACTTTCAGTTAATTCCTCGTCATAACCAAGTTCTTCAAATTGCCACATCATTTTAGGACCTGGAATTGTAAAAAAGAAAGCACCAACCAATTTCATTCTGTTTAAAGCTGTATTTAAATCTTTAATATTATAACTACCGCTTTCTCTACCCCAAGTTAAGTTTTTATACATTAACCACTGTTCATCATGGCTTTCCATATAAGAAACTAAATTAGGTTCGTTCCAACCACGATTTTTATAATACCCCCAATCCAAACTACTATTATCATCAATCCAACCCATTGCAGATTGAGCATAGCTATTATTCATATTTCCCCAAAGCATCATTCCATAATTTGCAAGAATTGTTTCTTCGGAATTATCAGCAAAATGCTCAAGTATAAAATACAGATCGGGGTCTAATGTTTTTGTATAATCAAAATAATCTTTTAAAATAGCAATTCTGGAATCATCTTTTTGTCCCCACTGACCAACGTTTCCGAGAGTATTATTTTGAGTAAATCCCTTTGACAAATCAAATCGGAATCCATCTACTTTATATTCTGTAATCCAATGGTGAAGAACTCGTTTAATTAATTCTCTACTATATGTTGATTCGTGGTTCATATCATATCCAACATTATAATCGTGCTTTGGAGTAACATTATACCAATAGTTTTCTGTTGAAGGCGGTCCATAATTTCCAGTAGCATAAAGTCTTACAAAAGGTGAACGTCCAAAAGAATGATTATAAACAACATCCAATAGAACAGCAATATTACGCTTGTGTGCTTCATCAATAAATTGTTTTAATTTGTTTTCAGTTCCATAATATTTATCTGGAGCAAAATAGAATGATGGATTATAACCCCAGCTGTTATTATATTCAAACTCATTAATAGGCATTAATTCAATTGCATTAATTCCGAGCCTTTGAAGATAATCAAGAGTATCAATTAGGGTTTGATAATTATGTGAATTAAGAAAATCGCGAACTAAAAGTTCATAGATAACTGCTTTTTGTTTATCAGGTCGTTGGTAATTTGTGGCTGTCCAATTATATTTTGTCTTATTTATTTCAATAATACTTACAGAGCCGTCGGTTTTACCACCTGGATATTCTTTAAGATTGGGATAAGTAAAACTGTCAATTTGATCATCCTCAGATTCCAAAACCTTTTCAGTATATGGATCAGCTAATGGAAGTATTCCATTAATTAAATACTGAAACGCATATTCAACATTTGGCTTAAGCCCAGTAATATTAATCCAATACATTGAGTCATCTGGTGTACGTTTCATAAAATACTTTGAATTATAAGTCCAATTATTAAAATCTCCAATAACATAAATATAGTCTTTATTGGGAGCAAAAAAGGCTAAAGTAACTGTCGAATCATTAACATAATTTATTCCTGGAATTATTCCATCTGGTAAATTCTCAATTACAACTTCTCCCCTTACAGAATAAGAGACCGTATCAAAAACAGCAGTTCCATTTATGGTTGACGCTTTTGCAATAATATAATTATCGTTTGTATTGTTTATAGAAATAGTATATGCAATTGAATCCAAATTTGTTGAAACCAGCAAAGAATCATTCAAATATAGAAATAAGGAATCGGCATTATTGCTTTTGGCAACTACATCAATTTGGTCATTTAGTAAAACCATTAAGTTCCGTTCGTTAGGATTTGTGATTGAAACATTAATACCTGGTTCATAAATTGTGAGGAAAATATCATTTCCACCAACATCACGTCCAGTAGGACCACTACTTCCAGCACTTCTAAAAACAAATGCTATTTCTTTTATTTTTTCAGAGGGATTTGTAAGGTTATAAAATTTTCTTGGGTTTCCAATTACTAATTCGTAAAGATCTGTTCCAATTCTTGTAAGTTGTGGTTGAGTTGCATCATTTCCCCAAGACTCAATAACGTGCTGCCAATTTCCAAGATTTGTATTTACGCCAGTATGAGCATAAACATTGCCCGTATATCCAATAAGTCCTTTATCACCTTTGGTTGCATCAAAAGTAATAATTATAGAATCTGCTTCTGTTGGAAATTCTGGTGAGGATACAACTACTTGTGCAAATATTGATATCGAAAAAATAATATTAAGAATAAATGTTTTTGTAAGTGTTTTCATGAAAATCCTATTTTGATAATAATACTTAAAAAGCTAAAACAAATAACAGGAAAAGCGTTATAAGTTGCTTGTTTTTAGATTAAACCTGGATAATGCAATAGGATTAAAATAAACAATTTTAGAAAAAGAACAATCAATATAGAAACGAACTTGCCCCGACTTACTCGGTCTTAGCGTTTGTACCCAAAAGGTTAAGTGAACAATAGTACAAACGCTTAGAGCGAGTTAGTCGAATATGCATTAATGCTTTTCTAATGCATATTTGGGGTTAAATCAACGAACAAACACCACTTTTCTGATAAGTAAAAATAAGCAAATAATAGGTTACAAAACATAAAATATAATCTAATATTCTATGCTTATTGTCACATTTTAAGGGCAACTAGTGGTATCATTATTCATGACAATATCATTAAGAAAATTGAGGCAATACTATTCAGGTTTTAGAGGTTGAGTTAAATTGTACTATAAAATCCAAACTTGCTTTAAAGTTAATTTATATTTTTAGGCAATATAGAATATCTAAAGAAAAAATTTAAGTCAGTAATAATAACTTAAAGCTAATCATATAATAACCAAGAGACACCAAACCTTAATGTCATTGGTTGTTTGAAGTAATATGGAACAATATAATACTCAGCATCTAAAACATTTTCAATAGTAACAAAAATGGTTGCCCGTTCTTGAATTGTGCCTGACATAAATAAATCTAATTGAAATGAAGATGGCACCTCAGAATAATTTACCATTGGTGTCAAGTTAGCAGTTATTTGCAACGATTTTTCAAAATCATAAACAAACGGTAACTGCCCTGCTGTTAAACGATAATTAATCCCTGTTTTAAGATATAAATTGTTTTCAAACAAAAAATTAGTGTAGTAAATTTTTCCAGCAAGAGTGTAATCGGGCGAAGCATAAACACGTTCAGTTTTGCTACTAAAATAATATGAGAGGTTGTTATTAAATAGAAGTTTCCATAAAACAAAATTAAAGTTTAAGTTTATTCCACTATTATAAATATTTCGTTCAGAAAAAAATGATACCTCATTAACGAGTAAAGAATCATTTTTAGTCATAAATCCAATTGGGACTGCTTTATTTAACGATTTGTAATTAAAATATGTAATTTTTCCCGAAACAAAATTGTAATCAAATTTAATTCCTACTTCAGCTGCTCTATTTTCAGAAATCTGAGGAGGTGAAACAGCAGTTAAATCATAAGGAAAAGTTGAATGATATAAATAATTATTCTCCATATGTGTTGTTTGCTGCTGAAATAATGACATTCCCAAATAATACGAAATATGATTATCTATTTTGCCCATAACTTCAAACCCAAATCCGTAAATCATTTTACCGTTAAACCTATTGAGCTTTCCATAAACAGCTGGAATAAATCTATCACTATTAGTTAAATATTTAAGCTCTCCTGAAAAAGTAAAAACATCTTGTTTAGAATTATTATTAAGCACATCTGTTTTAAATGTAGAGGTTTCATAATTAGCAATCACATCAAAGGAAATATATTTTTGCTCGTAAAGGTTTCTAAAACTCATGCCAAATGTTTGATAATAATTTCCATGAACTATCCGTGGAATATTTTCAAATAACTGTCCCTCATTTTGAAAATATTTTTGAGAAGTTGAAATAAAATAAAAGGATAAATCACTTTTGATATTTGGAATAACAAAAGCTAATATTTTTAAATTCGCTTGGTTGTTATTGTTTAGCAGATATCTCGCCGATTTTTTATTAATAGTTTCATAAAGCACTGTTGAATAATTTCCATTCAACATTTTATTAGTATCAAGACCACCAAACAAAGCCAATGTATCATTTGAATAGTGATAACTAAAATCAATATTCATTTTATCACTTAATTGGTAATTAATTTGAGCATTTAATTTCCAAGATTCATAATCACTATTAGCAAAGCGCGAATCAATTGCTGTGTTAGAAATATTCAACCCAACATTTAATTTTTTCGTAATAGGCGAGTGAAATATTACGTCAACAAAACCTTCGTCGTAACTTGCTTGAAAAAACCTAAGTTTTGTAATTGCGCGCATGGGATAATTAAAACGACTATTTATGCTAACTGCAACAGGGTTGTTGTATGTACTATATAAAAAGCCTTTTGTTATTGGAATAATTTCTATGGAGTCTACAAGTTCGTTGCTGTACCTATTTAGGTTGTAGGAATTTTGCCATCGATTGTTAATTAGCACACCATCACTTATATAAGAAACATTACCAAAACCCAATCCGTAAAACATTTGCTCATTTGGCTGGCCTAAAGAACCAAGGTCTTGATTAAAGCTAAACGGTTCGTATGTAAAAACATCTGAAAGATTTCTATAATCATCTTTGGAAAAATTATTTTTCTTTATTCTTTCGTGATAATTGTTTTTGGCACTTAATTCAATAAATGGAATAAATATATTTGGCACATTAGTTACTCTATTTTTAGTTGAATCATTAATTACTAATGAATCCAAATGAGCGACTTTAAGAGTGTCATAATTATTTATCCCTTTATTTATAAGGGTATCAGCACAATTAGTAAGTGGTCGTGCATATATCATAATGCTAAAAACAAACACTTGTACTATTAATAATATTTTTTTCATATTTGCAATTTTCTAAAAAAACAGTTTATTTGTAGTTCTAAATTACGAATAATGTTAAAATAAGCCTATTAACATTGAGTAAAATTAGTAGATATATTTTTAATTTTAGTTTTTTTATTTAAATAAATTATTTATTTTTAGTACAGCATTCACTAACTCCTTAACAAATATAGGAAACGACATGGCAAAAAAAGAAAAAGCTGCTCCAAAGGCAGAAGTTAAAAAAGCTGCTCCTAAAAAAGTTGCTGCTCCTAAAGTTGCTGCCCCAAAAGCGGCAGTAAAAAAAGTTGCTGCTCCTAAAGCAGAAGTTAAAAAAGCCGCTCCTAAACCAGTGGTTAAATTAGACCCTAAAAAACCTTTAACAAAAGCTCAAATTGTTGAACACATGGCTACCAAGCTTGAAGTTACAAAAAAACAATCAGCTTTGTTTTTAGATGAACTAGCTTTATTAGCTGGTAAAAATGCTAAAAAAGGTTTTACAATTCCTGGTATTGGAAAAGTAACTACAGCCGTTAGAAAAGCTAGAAAAGGACGTAATCCTCAAACTGGTGCTGAAATTAAAATAGCAAAAAAGAATGTTGTTAAATTAAAAGTTGGTAAAGCACTTCAAGATTCAGTGTTTCCTCCAAAAGTTGAAAAATAATTTAACAGAAATATTAAAGCCCATCATTTTTTGATGGGCTTTTTTTTGCTTTTCATTAACCCAAACATTTCTTTATTTGATTCGCTAATTTCCCTTGCTTTGTCCAACACTTCATTATAAACTTCTTGTTTCACATTACTAAGAATTATAGTAATCAATTTATTGTAGTTTTTCATGTGTGTACTTATTCCAATTACGACATTATTGGAGGAGCTATTTATATATATTGGTTTTGCTGGTGTTCCAGAAAGCGAACCGCCTTCAATTGAATCAATATCCCGAAGAAGGATTTCATGCACTTTTGATTTTTTCAAATAATCGGAACAAATCATTTTTTCATTATTTATTTCAATCTTGTATGGAAAAAGTTTATATGACCTTAAATAATATCTATTAAGTGCAATAATTATCAAAAGGTTTAGCAAAAATGGAAAAACGAAATACCACTTTTGAAACATATATAGGAATGAACTTACAAGATATAAAAGCAAAAAAATAGTAAGTGGAATGTTGGCATATCTAAAAATGAACTTCGAAATCAATGAATATTGAAAAATAACCATTTTTAATCTTTCCAAATAAAATCAAACAGCATATATGAAGCGGTTAGCATAACAACATCATAGCTCACAAGAAATGCCAACTCTATAAACGACGCAGCAATAGTTTTTCCATTAATGGAATACTTTGTTAATTCCAATAATATTAGAATAAGCGGCAATAATATTGGGAACGCTAAAACTGGGTACAACGTTCCTTTCGCGCTGGCTTTTGAAATTATAGCAGCAATTATTGTAGATGATACTGCTATTCCGAAACTACCAAACAAGCCTGCCAAAAAGAACAAACCAACGTTTTCTATTGAAAATGATTCAAACAAAAGTGAATACAAAATAACTATTGAAATATTCATTAAATAAACGAGCACAATATTAAATAATAATTTACCCGTAAAAATAGTTGATGGCTTTGCAATTAAGTGCAGCGTTAGAGTGGTGCCTCGTTCTTCTTCTGAAACAAAAGCGCGTGCAAGACCAGACATTGCCGAGAAGAAAATAACAACCCAAAGTAATCCACCAGTTAATAATTTGGAAATCTTTTCTTGCCCAATAGAAAAAAGTATAACACTTATTGTTACAAGAATGAACATTGCCAAAGCATTTATGGCGTAGCGTGTTCTCAATTCTGATTGCCAATCTTTTTTAAATAGTGAATATGATTTCATTTTTTATTTTTTTCTTGTTGATTAAATTTTTCTACAAAAACAGTTTCATGGCAAAGTGATAAATCGCTTTCTTCGTTGGATGCTAAAATAACTAATTTAGACTTTGCTTCTTCTTCAACAATTTTATAAACAGTATCTTTTCCTTTAGAATCAAGATTTGATGTTGGTTCATCAAAAACCAGCAAAGAAGGATTATGCACAAGTGCAAAAATGAATTTAATTCTTTGCTTCATTCCAGAAGAATAACCTTTTAATAAGTCATTCCTCCTATCATATAAATTAAAATCATTAAAAAGGGAATCTATCTTGTCTTTATCTGCATCAATTCCACGAATTTTTAAAAAGTGGAGTATATTTTCTTCAGCGCTAAACTCATCATATAAAATTAAATAAGGAGAAACAAAACCAAGATATTCATGGAGATTATCTGAATTAATTATTTTGCTATTTAATGTATGAATTACTTTGCCCTTTGTCGGTGAAATAACTCCAGCAACTATTTTAGCAAGAGTTGATTTTCCGGAACCATTGCTACCTGCAAAACCATAAATACTTCCGCTTTTAAATTCTGCATTTATATCTGTAAAGATTAATCTTCTGCCAAATAGTTTTGTTAAATTATGTAATGTTAATGTGTAATTATCCATAAATATTTCTAATTAATAATTGCTAATTTCCCTTTAATTACTTCACCATCTGATTCAGTAATAAAAATATAAATACCACTTGCCGCCTTTTTGCCATTGTTATCTTTGCCATCCCAACACACAACAACTTTTTCGCTATTTAAAATTTCTAATTCATCATTATAAATTAAATCCATGCTGGCACTGTATATTGAAAGCTTAGCTAATCCAAATTTATTTAGTTTTGTTGGAAAGAACACATATACATTTTTTGAATAATTGAACGGTTGGGGATATGCATAATCAACTTCTTCACGAGTTATTCCATTAACAATTTCGTCATTAAAGATATTGCTTTCTTTCAAAAATTCCATTTTATCAGTTTCAATTTTTGAATAATATCCTGTAACAATTTTATTGCTTCCATCTTCACTAAATGTAAATAAGGAATAATCGTAATTGATACTTACGTAGGGGTTAGCCTCCGCATTATTTAAATCACAATTTGTAACAATACTTACAATAGTATCATTTATACCAGAGGATGATAAATCGAAAATCATGTAATTATTAGCCATTGGTTTTAAACTCATCATATATGTTTTTTGAGGTGCTTGGTATTGATATGCTCCAATTGGCTTTATTATAGGATAATTATTCGCTTCTGAAAAATACTGGTTAACTTTTGCACGATATCCAGTAAAATAAGCCCATTGAGCAAATTCGGCAAAAGCGTTTTTTAGTGAAAGACCATTTTCTGAAAGTGCCAAACTAATTGATTCCATGGCTGAATTCTGATTGTTTCTCATTAACTCCCAACTTCTTTTTATAATACTGAAGCCTTTTAAAAAATTGTCTTCTTCTTGTTCAAATTTTTCCTTCAAAAAAATATTCCAAATGGCTCGGTCATAACCACCACCGCTTCCACTACCATCGTAAAATGTAAATCTTCTATCAGGATTATTAAAGAACCCGCTTAAATAGCCGTAATAATCATTTACAGTACTAAAAACAAATTCCTCCATTGAGGTTGAAGTTAACTCAAAATAAAAAGTATTTCCTCCCATGTTATCACTATAAGAACCAACTTGAATTGCATGATGAAATTCGTGAGCAGCAGTTGCGCGAGCGGCATCAATCCCTTTGGTGTAAAAGTCCATATTGCTATCAATATTTATGTAACTTTTGTTTTTGTTATTACTATTTAACTCCCATTCAGTTACTCCGTAATAACCAAGGTTTGAAACATAAACATCAAACAAATTATCGCCTCCATCCCCATCATCTGAAGGTGGCGGATTGTATCCAAGTAAATTTACCTCGAAAGAATATGAGGAATCAAATGCCATTGCAAGTGAATCAATACTAAGCTTAATATTATTTGGAGTTCCACTAAAATAATTTGGCGCATTAAATCCTGTTGTGTCGTAATGAATTCTGAAAATTCCAGCAGGAGAAACAATGCTTTTTTGTCTTTCTGGGCGTGCTAAAATTTTCTTTATTTTGCTCTGCTGCTCCGCTGTAAATTCGTTAAAGTGAGTTTTGGCATCAGCAACAATTCCGAAGCCACATTTTATTGGATAATTGTTATCAGATATGGAATTTAATTTTTTACCATTTATATCGTTCTGGTGAAGAGAAATTATTGCACTATATAGTGAATCCAAATTTTGCGAATAGACGAAACTTGAAATAAACAAAATAGTTAGCAAAAGCCTCATTTATTCCTCAGTTTTAATCTAACTTCTCTTCTCACTTGTGCTTCTTTATATCGTCTTTTTTCTTCGTCCGATTCTGGAATAATTGGTTCAGATTTAACGGGAATTCCATCGGAGCTTAATCCAACAAAAGTTAAATATGCCGAATTTGTATGAAGCTTATTTCCTTTACTGTAATTTTCGGCACAAACAGAAATACCGACTTCCATTGATGAATTAAAAACTCTATTAACCGAAGCAACAATTGTAACAACATCACCTAATTTTATAGGGTGATGGAAATCAATTTTGTCAACCGAAGCTGTAACGCAAATTCTCCCCGCATGTTTTGCCGAGGCAAGTGCTGCACATATATCAATCCAGTGCATTAACTGTCCACCCAACAAATTGCCCAATTGATTTGTATGTTGTGGCAAAACCAATTCGGTCATAGTAATAATTGAATTTGATACTGTTTTCATTTTCCCGCTTTTAATTAAACTTTCAAAAGTTTAAAGATTTGAAAGTTTGTGCTCATAAATAAAATTAAAATAAATTTTAATTTTTTGACAATTCATCATGTAGGTTTTGAATTTCGGGTGCAAATTCTGAATCAGGATATTTTACAAGAAATAGCTTCATATTTTCGACTGCATCACTAATTTTTTCTTTTTCTAAAAGAATATTTATTTTTTTCTGATGTGCTAAAGGAGCATATTTTGTATCGTGATAAGTTTCATAAACTTTAGTATAATATTCTATTGAAGCATTAAAATATTCCATCTTTTCATAAATTTGAGCCGATTCAAATAATTTTTCAGCCATTTTTAAATTAAGTTCACTAATTTTTCTCTCTGCCTCTTCCCCTTTTGGGTCTACCGGGAAAAAGTCAAGAAAAGCTTGAAATTCGGAAATAGCTTTTTTTGTATAACTTTGATCAAGCTGATAAGGTGGTGAAAGTTGATAGTATGATTCTGCCAACATAAACTGTGACATTGAAACAAATTCACTTCCTTTTATATCACGTATTAGTTTACTAAACTCATAGGCAGCTAAAAGAAATTGTTCATCTTTATAGTAAGACATTGCAAGAAAAAATTGGGCATCATCATTTACAGTGTTGCCAGGAAACTGTAAAACTATTGATTGAAATTCTCTTATGCTAAATTGATAATCCTCATTATTGTATAGTTCCATTGCATACGCTAAATGCTCATCGGCACTCATATCTATTGTTTCTTTGGTTCCTGAACAGCCAAAAATTAAAATTGACAATAATAAAACTACTAATACATTTTTCATTAAAACATCCATTATTAAAAATCAAAAACAAATTTACTGAAATTTGCATACTCATCAAATTATATAAAAGTTCCAAAATAAATACTATAAACAAAATATTTTACCTAAAATAGCCATTGCAAACAATTTCTTTAAAAAACATATGACTAATATTGCATAAAATTCGAATCTTATTCCTTGAAAAATCCACTTATTAGAAATTTTTATAAAATTTTTGTTTCTACTCTTGATGAATCATCCTATCTTTACAAAGTAAAAAAACAATGAATTATAGAAAATTCATTTATTAAAAATTTAATTTAACATTCCGATATTTGTCGGATAAAACTTTCTAAATTTAAATAGATTGTTTATAAAAGGAGAAAAGTATGTCTGTTAATCTAAAAGGAAAAAATTTTCTTAAACTATTAGATTTCTCGAAAGCTGAATTAAGATATTTATTAGATTTATCAAAAAAATTAAAATCAGATAAATATTTTGGAACTGAAGAACAAAGACTTGTTGGAAAAAACGTTGCACTAATATTTGAAAAAGCTTCTACCAGAACGCGTTGCGCCTTTGAAGTTGCTGCTTACGATCAAGGTGCACATGCAACATATTTAGGCCCAAGCGGAAGCCAAATTGGTTACAAAGAATCAATGAAAGATACAGCTCGCGTTTTAAGTGGCATGTATGATGGAATTGAATATCGTGGCTTTGGTCAAAATATTGTTGAAGAATTAGCAAAGTATTCTAAAGTACCCGTTTGGAATGGTTTAACTAATGAATATCATCCAACACAAATATTAGCAGATTTACTAACTATGGAAGAATTTTCAACCAAACCAATTGAGGGAATGAGTTTCTGCTACCTTGGTGATGCTCGTTATAATATGGGAAATTCGCTTTTAGTTGGTGGTGCAATTATGGGAATGGATGTAAGAATTTGTGCTCCAAAAGGATTTCAGCCAAATGAGGAATTAGTTTCAAAGTGCCAAGAAATTGCAAAAGAGTCGGGTGCAAAAATTACTATAACCGATAATGTGGCTGAAGGTGTTGTTGGAGTTGATTTTCTATATACAGATGTTTGGGTTTCTATGGGCGAGCCAGCTGAAGCTTGGACAGAGAGAATTGAATTAATGAAACCTTATCAAATAAATAGAAAAGTAGTTGAATTAACAAATAACCCCGAAGTGAAATTTATGCACTGTTTACCAGCATTTCACAATAGAGAAACAACAATGGGTGAAGAAATTTTTCAAAAATATGGAATGGACGGACTTGAAGTAACAGAAGATGTTTTTGAATCGAAACACTCAATTGTTTTTGAAGAGGCTGAAAACCGAATGCATACTATTAAAGCCGTTATGGTAGCTACATTAGTTTAAACAAATTCTTAAAATTCCCTTATTTTAATAAGCGGATTCTAATGTTATTTAAAAGCTATTGTATAATAAATAGTTTAAATCTAAGAAGCCAGGCAATGCTTTAACAGAGCCTAGCTTCTTGGATTTTATTGAAACTGTAAAGCTTCAGATGGAAATGGACTTTTGAAATACATAAATTAGTATACACAAAAGGAGATTTACATGGAAAAACGAGGAAGATTTACCCCAAAAGAAAAGGTACAAATCTTATTAGAATCCTTCA
>Ga0210039_1000691_pt1 | contig 34628 bp, 27 predicted proteins | sample CryGeyCG2114_250_3_FD_185460 | JGI IMG/M metagenome (GOLD analysis project Ga0210039, IMG submission 185460) | Groundwater microbial communities from aquifer - Crystal Geyser CG17_big_fil_post_rev_8/21/14_2.50 (SPAdes) (version 2) | ecosystem: Environmental > Aquatic > Deep subsurface >...
AAATCTAAGTAATTTTGGTAATTTAACAAAATTACAATTTCATATTGGAACATAAATAAGTTCCAATATGAAGCAATTAAAGATAAAATAAGTTGAAGATTTAATTGACTTTAAACGGAATAACTCCGAGGTTTTGAAAACCTCGGAGGTTTGGATAGAGGTTTGGCTTTTTGAATAAAAAACGAGTAAATTTAAGTGTACAATAAGAGAAAACAATGTTACAGATAGAAAATGAATTAAATAATATAATTACTAATATTCCGCCGAAATTTAGAGAAACTATATTACAATACGCTATTTCTATTAAATTACGTGCCGATAAGGGCGAGTTAAGTGATACCGAATATTTAGAAAGGATTCCCGGCATGGTCGATTCTATTGTAAGTGAATCTAAAATTGAAAGAAGTAAATACTCTGAAAAACTTGATTGGTGATGTATAAGATAATATTCTCTCCGCAAGCCCAAAAAGATGCTAAGAAAATAGCGTCATCAAATCTTAAACCTAAAGTTGAAAATTTAATAGAAATAATTAGAGTTAATCCGTATGCATTTCCACCTTCGTTTGAATTTCTTTCAGGCAAACTAGTCGGCTTTATTTCAAGAAGAATAAATAAACAACATAGATTAGTTTACGAAGTGATAGATGACGAAAAAATAATAAAAATCATACGCATGTGGACACATTATGAATAACAATATAAAGTATCTAGTAATATTTTTGTTAATTAGCTGCAATAATTTTGCACAAAAAATAAATATAGAAATATTAAAAAGTACAGATAAACCCGAAATTTCCCAACTCGAGGGCGAAAAAGCGAGCATTATTGATACCGTAATTTCCGCAAGCGGTAACTTCCAATTTTCTTTGGAGGGAAAGCACAATGGATTTTACAGAATTCAATTAGATAGCAAACATTGGTTGGATTTTATTAACGATGGAAATGATGTTGAAATAAAAACTGATTTTAATAGTTTGATTGATAGTCTGCAGATTGTAAAATCGGAAAGCAATAAATTATATTATAATTTTTTGGAGCTGAGTAAGCTACATAAAACAAAAACAGAACTTCTTAACTTAATTTTAGCTCATTATCCTCAAAAAGATGAATATTACCAAACAACAAAAGCCAAATTGATTCAAATACAAGCCGAATACAAGCATTTTGTTGAAGTAACTTCTCAAAATGAGCCAAGATCGTTTATTGCTCGTTATATAAAAGCAGCTCAATTACCAATAGTTAAGGAACTGGCTAATAATCCCAAAAACCCTTATGAAGACAACAACCAATTGAAATTCTTAAAATCACATGCGTTGGATAATGTTGATTTTAATGATTTTGAAATGATAAATTCAAATTTATTTACAAATAAAGCAATTGAATATTTAACATATTTTCGAAATCAGCAATTGCCAAAGGCGCTTTTAGAACAAGAATTTATGAAAGCCGTGGATACGCTTCTTAATAAAGCAAAAATAAATGAGTTGGTTTATCAGCAAATGACTGAATACTTGATTGATGGATTTACAAAATTTGGCTTTGATGCAATAATAAATTATATAGTTGATAATTATGTAATTAAGGATGATTTGTGTCTTGATTCACAAATTGAGTCCACAATTCAAAGACGGATTGATCAATCAAAATATTTGAAAATTGGAAATGTTGTTCCAAACATTATGTTGCCAGATTCAAGTGGAAATAGTGTTGATTTGAGCAAAATTGATACAGAAAAAGTACTAATTATATTCTATGCGAGCTGGTGTCCACATTGTAAAACAACTATTTCAGAGCTAATTAAACTATATAATGCTCAAAAAGTTAAGAAAATTGAAATACTTGCCGTTTCTCTCGATGAAGACAGAATCGAATGGACAAAATTCATAAAAGAAAATAAACTAAACTGGTTAAATGTTTCTGACTTAAAAGGCTGGAATGGCAAAGCAGTTAACGATTATTTTATTTACGCCACTCCAACAATGTTTTTTGTGGATAGAAAAAGAAATATTGTTTCAAAACCATTGACAATTGATGAAATTAAATCTGCTTTTAAGTAAGAGATAAATAGGACAAGAGCGATTAAACATGGATAATGCAATAGGATTAAAATTTACAATTGGGGGTTGAACTTGAACTTCATAAATTATGTCAAATAATTAAAATTAAAACTAAAGAATTGCTATATTTGTTCGATTAATTATTAAAGGAATAAAATGAAAAAGCAATCGATAATGTCATTTACAATAATTGCTCTTTTTGTCTTAACTCATAATATTTTTGGAGACAACTTGTACATTTATAAAGAAACATCAAAAAAAGTTGAAAATAAAATTGTTATCAATAAAAATGAAGCTTATTCCACAAAAAGACTTGGTGCTTTTGTTATTGATAACACAACAACTTTTAGATTATTTGCTCCTAATGCAAAAAGTGTTAGGCTTTATGTTTTTGATGCTCCTGAAAATGATCCAACTTCAGAACATTTGATGAATGTTGATGAAGATGGAGTTTGGGAAATTACTTTAAAAAATAATTTAACAAATAAATATTATGGCTACAGAGTTGCTCAATTTCTAAATGATGATTTCAGCCATCTTCCTCTTTGTATTGACCCTTATGCAAAAGCTGTAACTTCTTTTACTGATTATTATAATCCGCGGAAATCAATTGTGTATAACGAAGGATATGATTGGGGAGATGATAAGTGGATTGAACAAAATTGGAGAGATTTAATAATTTACGAAATGCATATTAAAGATATGACTGCTCATCCATCAGCAGAAGCTTCTGAACCTGGAACTTATAAGGGATTAGTTGAAAAGAATAATGGTGGCATAAATTATATTAAAAATCTTGGAGTTAACACCGTTGAGCTTCTTCCTGCCCAAGAATTTGGAAATATTGAAATTCCATTTAATGATTCACTAAATGGAAAGTTTAACACTTGGAATCCATACGAGAGAAATCATTGGGGATATATGACTGCTGCTTTTTTTGCACCTTCTTCATTTTATTCAGAAAATTGGAAAGAGATGAAAATGAATCATTGGATGGGACGTGATGGAAAGCAAGTAAACGATTTTAAAGATATGGTAAAAGCTTTTCACAAAGAAGATATTGCTGTAATGATGGATGTTGTTTTCAATCATCTTTCTGAATATGAAATTGGAAATTTAAAAGAAATTGATAAAGAATATTATTTTAGATTGGATGAAAATGGTAATTATATTGCTGTAAGCTATTGTGGAAATGATCTAAAAACCGAAGCACCTATGATGCGCCGTTTAATTATTGATAGTATAATTTTTTGGATGAAAGAATATCATATTGATGGATTTCGTTTTGATTTAGGAAAATTAATTGATTGGGAAACCCTGGAAGAAATAATTAGGGAAGCTCGTAAAATAAATCCAAATGTGGTTTTTGTTGCCGAACCTTGGGGTGGCGGTTATGATCCAAAAGGATTTTCACTTCGTGAATGGGGCAGTTGGAATGACCAAATTAGAAATGGAATAAAAGGAGAAAATCCTAATGATGGATTAGGTTGGATTTTTGGAAGTTGGTACGGAAATAACTCTGTGGAACGCCTTAAAAGTTATATTAATGGAACAACCATAAACTATGAGCATGGTTTATTTCAAAAAGTAGAGCATTCTGTAAATTATCTTGAATCGCACGATGGTTATACTTTAGGTGATTTTATAAGAATTGGAACAAAATCAGTTAGTCCTCATCAAAAAATTGCAGATATTAATGCAAATACAAAACTTACACCCGAGCAATTAAAACTTAATAAACTTGCAGCTTTGTTTTTGTTTAGTTCACAAGGTATTACGATGATTCATTCTGGACAAGAATTTGCTCGTTCAAAGGTAATTGCAACAAATAATTATATTGCGGATAATGAAAAAGGTCAACTTGACCATAATTCATATAATAAGGACAATTTCACTAACTACATAAATTATAACCAAGCAGAAATGAATTTGGATTTGTTGGATTATTATAAAGGATTAATTGAGCTACGCAAAACTTATGAAGAATTTAGACGTGCTGAAAGTGAGCAAATTAAATTTTTCAATTTAGGTGGAGAATTCTCAATTGGATTTTCTGTTAAAATGTATGACAAAGAATTTATTGTTCTTATGAATAGCTCAAAACAAAACGAAGAGCAATTCTTACTTCCAGATGGTGAGTGGGAAATATTTGTGAATAACGAAAAAGCTGGGATAGATGTTTTGTCAACAGTTTCTGGTCAAATTAAAATTCCAACAACAAGTGGACTTATTTTAAAGAGAAAATAAATTGATAATAGAAACCATATTTTTAAGATTGAAAAGGTAAAGCAAAATGAAAAAAATCACTATTATAATAATTCATGTTTTATTTGCTTTTTCAATTTTAAATGCACAATCTGATACTTTAATTGTCCCTTTACATTCAATTGATTCAACAATTGCTACTGATGTGAAATATGCAACTAAAAATAATTTCACTGGAGAAATTCTTTATCCATCAGATAAAATTTATATTCGAAAAATTGTTGGAGTGGCATTATCTAAAATTCAAACTGATTTATTAGTTAACCATAATTACAAATTGAAAATATTTGATGGCTACCGCCCTCTTTCTGTACAAAAGAAAATGTGGGAAATTTTGCCAGATGATAATTATGTTGCAAATCCAGCTACCGGGTCACGACATAACAGAGGTGCTGCAGTTGATGTTACAATTATTGATTCTTTGGGAAATGAGCTTGAAATGGGAACAGAATATGACAATTTTACTGAAAAAGCACATTTTGCTTTTTCTGATTTGCCAGAGAACGTTAAAGCAAATAGAATCCTTTTACGAAATATTATGATGAAATATGGCTTTAATCCAATAAAAACAGAGTGGTGGCATTTCGATTTTAGTGGTTGGGAAAATTTCTCAATACTCGATGTTAAAATTGAATAATAGTAATTTGTAAATATTATAGAGTTTAACAATTAAGTAGTCAGTGCTTTTTGCAAAGATTTTTCAATTGCATTTTTAAATACTGTTAATCCAACAGGTTTTTTAAAAGTATATTCAATTCCAAGGTCTTCGTATTCTTTAGAAATTGAATCGGTTAAATCACTACTTAAAACAATAATTGGTGGTTTGTATTTTATATCGCTTGCTATTATTTTTTTTACTAAATCAAAACCACTCATTTTGGGCATATTATGATCGGTAATTATTAATGCTGGCATTATTTTTTGAACAGCGTCAAAACCTTCATTACCATCATAAGCTACTTCTACTTGATAATTAGGCATTATATTATTTAATAATTTTTTGTAGAGCACAACATCGCTGTTGGCATCATCAATTAGTAAAATTTTAGTTGAAGAAATTGGGATAGTGAAAATAAATGAGGTTCCGGTATTGGGAGAACTTTCCACAGATATTTCACCTCCGTGCATTTGAATAATTTCTTTTACAAGTGATAATCCAAGCCCACTTCCTTTTTCACCCTTAGTTCCAACGGTTGTATGTTTTGATTCAACCGAAAATAGTTTGCCAATATCTTTATCCGAAATTCCTATTCCAGTATCATTTACACTAAACTGAATTACTTTTTTATCCATTAGAGGTTCAGCCGAAATAAAAACCTCGCCTTCAGGTTTAGTAAATTTAATTGAATTTGAAATTAAATTATTAAATGCTTGAAGTAAAAGATTTCTATCCCCATGAACAAAAACCTCTTGATCAATTGTGGAATATAATTTAATATTTTTCTTAAGTGCATTTCCAGACAGCATTTTAATTGCATTATTTACAACAGATTGAACCTCTAACCTTTCAGCAATATATTCAATTCTACCAGTTTGCATGCGAGTCCAGTCCAAAATTGAGTTTACCAATTTTAGCATATTTTGAGCTGATTCCTGAATAAACCCTATATATTGTCTCTGTTTTTCGCTGGAAATATCATCATCGGTAAGCAGTAAGTCTGTAAAACCAAGTATTGAGCTAAATGGAGTTCTTAAATCGTGCGAAACAATTGATATAAATTTATCTTTGGAATCATTAAGTGCTTTGAGCGCTTGGGTAGTTTTAAGTATCTTTTCCTCGTTTTTCTTGTTTAAAGTTATATCGGACAAAAGACCAAATATTTTTTCAATTTTACCAAATTCATTTCTAACAAAATTTAATTTATTTCTTACCCAAACCAACGAGCCTTGTTTGTCTAAAATTCTATATTCAAGTTCTACTTGCTTCCTAACTCTATCTTTGTAAACACGTTTTAATTTTGCAATTGTACTTTCTTTATCATCTGGATGAATCATCCTGATCCATAATTTTGAATTATTTACAAACTCGCTGTCATTATATTTTGTTATTTCAAAAATGGAAGGTGAAACAAAAAGGTTAGAGCTCCCATTGTTATATTCAACAGTCCATATTGCATCGTTAATATTTTCTGTTATGCTTCTATATCTTTCTTCGGATGCTTCGAGAGCAATTTTAGCCTTCTGTTGTTCGGTAATATCAATATAAGATTCAATTATATATTCCGCATTTACGGCTATAAATTTCTTTATTCCTTTCTCAATTGTAATTAAGTCGCCATTTTTTTTAATACCCTCATAAATTGATTTAGTTTGGTTATTTTCATTGATGTAAGAAAAATAATCTTCCTCAGCTCTTTGCTTATCTTTTAATGAAATAAAATCTAAAGCATCAAAATTCATTATTTCATCAATTGTATCGTAGCCAAACAGATTAGCAAAAGCAATGTTTGCCAGAGTAATATTGCCATTTTGTGTTAAAATAATTCCTTCGGAAGCTGTTTCAAATATTGAACGAATTAAATTTAATTCTTGTTCATTTTTTTTCTTTTCTGAAATATTTGTGAAAACGCCAATATGATATCTTGGAATACCTTGCAAATCAAGAACAGAGGTAAAATTTGCAAGCACAAGTACTTTTTCTCCGTTTTTTTTAAGAAGTGTTAACTCAATTTTTTCGTCATCTTTTTCAATTGATCTATTAAAATCAAAGTTAATATTTGCTGGTGCATCCAAATCGATAAGCATAAATATTTCTTTGTTTAGCAACTCGTAATCCGCATAACCAAATTCATTTATAAACGATGGATTGCAATATGTAATTTTTCCTTCAAGTGTAAAAGTGCAAAGAAATTCGCGCGTGTTAGTAACGATGTTTCTAAATGTTTCTTCGGAATTTCGTAATGCTTTTTCAAGATATTCTCTTTCAGTAATATTTGAACATAAAGCAACAACAGATTGTGATTCTTCATCCTCAGAAAGTGACATTTTAATAGAAACAATTCTAACAATATTATTTACTTTAAATTGAACTTTTGTCTCAAAAAGGTTGTCTTCTTTAAGAGATTCAACTATTTTGTTAAAATAATCAATATTAAAATCTTCAATAATATTTCCAATAAATTTTCCAAAAGTTTCAATTTTGGAATAACCAAAAACTCTTGTGGCAGAATTATTCCAAAAAGTAATTTGCCCTTTTTGATCAAAAGCAATTATTGCATCCAAAACTGTGGAAGCAATTGATTGATATGTTCGTAACTCTTTTGCTTCATTTTCAAGATTTTTTATTTTGTTAAATGTATCGGTAATATTTTCGAGAAGGATAAATACATAATTTACTTTTTTCAATTTATCTAATATTGGAATAATATTTAGCTGAAAGCTTTGTGAATTATCAATATTACTATTAATTCCTTGCGAAAAGACAGATTCTTTAGTCGAAATGGATTCGGAAAACAATTTGGAAATGACCTCTTTATATTCTTCTCCAAAAATATTTTCTATTGACTTAAGGTTTTTGCTAAAAATCTTACTATTTGATTTTAACTTGTCAATTGGAGGAGAATAAATTATTTCACCTTTAATATTAGTAATCACAAAATAATCGGAAATTGATTGCAAAAAATAGTTGAATAAATCGTTCTCAAAAACTTTAGTGTTAGTTAAGCTTAGTGGAATTTTGAAATCTTCAATTACAAAAATCGCTCCACTAAAAATATTATTTTCAAATTGTGGTATAGCTTTTAAAATTACCGTAATTCCATTTCCGTCTAAAGTAAGTTTATTTGAAAGCTCAGCTTCAAAAGGATTTCCATTTTTTAATTCGTTTAAATAGTTTTTAAAAGTTTCTGTATTAAAAACAGAAAATGAATCAAGGTGTAACCCAATAAGGTCAGCAACGGTGTTTGCGTTTACTAACTCAAATTGAAGAGTTGTTTCATTAGCGCTGTTAATTATAAAATTTGCATCAACTGAAATTATACCAATAGGCGCATTCAAAAACACATTATCCAGTATTTTATCGGATAAAATTTGATTCACTTTTTTCTCACTTCCTTATTTCATTATAACAATAACTAATTTTATTTTTATGTTTAACAATGGTTTAAGACAAAAACCATTCCAATAAATTTATACGATTTTAGCTTAAAAATTAGGTTAATATAATTATAGTCGGTTCATTTCGAGATAAATGTAATATTTTAAGACAAAAACGAGCAATTATAAATTCCCAAATTCCTCAAATAGCAGTTGAAAAATTTGTTATACAAGATTCTTTTACCAAAAAAAACAACTAATTGAATCGGGGAAATATTAAAAATAAATTACTTTAAGTTATCTAACTTAGTAAATTTCTTTTAAACTGATAAATAATTCCTGCAACAATAAACACCAACCCAATAATTGAAGAAAGCATTATTTTTTCACCAAGCACTAATGCAATAAACAAAAGTGAAATAAAAGGTGAAAGATAAGCAAAAGTGGATGATTTAGTTTTATCGTTACTTAATTGTAACCCTTTATTCCAAAAAAGAAACGTAATTCCCATTTCAAACAATCCAATATATAAAGCACTAAAAAGATAGTTGTAGTTTTCTATTTTAAATGAATCAAAACGGAAGACAAATATGCCAGAAAATATTGTTCCAAAGAAAAATGCCGAGAATAATTTCACTTCGCTTGGACGGTTATCTTTTAAGTTTAATATCCAAAATGCTGCCCAAACTATTGAAGTACTAATTGCAATTATTACTCCCGTTAGACTTTCAAAATGAAGAGAACTAAAATTACCTCGTGTAGCAATAATTATAACACCAAAAAATGCTAAAATTAAACCTACTATTTTTTTAAAATTCATTTTTTCGTTTAGGAACACAACTGATAGCAACGAAAGTGCAATTGGCCAAGTATAATTTAAGGGTTGTGCTTCTTGAGCTGGTAAAAGAGAGTATGCTTTGAATAGCATTAAATAATAAAGAAATGGGTTTATAAATCCCAACAAAACTGAATTTGGAGTAAAAATTTTAAAATCATTTCTCTTTTTAAGGGCAAAAAAGCTTAATATTATTGTACTTGCAAGCGAAGAATAGAATAATAATTGAATAAAATTCATTCCTTCTAACGAAATTTTAAAAGCCGTTGCAACTGTTGACCAAAAAAATACTGCTGATAATGTGTATATTAGCGACTGTTTATTTAATTTATTCATCTGTTTATATTTTTTGTTTTTTTCAGATGGAAATTGTAGTTAAAATTTTTTTCTTGCGTGTAAGTGTTTTTCATGCAATATTCATAATATAAAATTTAATTTTGATGAACGAATATAACAGTCTTTTTGATAACGACAAACTACTTGAACCTGGATTTATGATTTCGATGTATGCGCGTGGTTCTTTTCCTATGGCTCAAGAAGATGGAACAATTGATTGGTATTTGCCCAAAACTAGAGCTGTTATTCCAGTGACAGACTTTAACATTCCAAAATCACTAAAAAAATTTATGCAAAATGCACAATTTGATTATAGATATGATTGTAGCACAATGTCTGTTATTAAAAATTGTTCTAACCGATCAGAAACATGGATTTCAACCGATTTAATTGAAGCATATCAAAAGTTGATAAATCTTGGATATGTTCATTCTGTTGAAGTATATCAAAAAGATGAGCTTGTTGGTGGGCTTTATGGAATTGCCTTTCGTGGAGCATTTTTTGGAGAATCAATGTTTTCAAAAGTTACACAAGCTTCAAAGTGTGCAATGGTTAAATTGTTTGAAAATCTAAAAATAAAAGGGTATGATATTGTTGATGTTCAATACATCACTAACCATTTAGCAATGTTTGGAACTATTGAAATACCTTATGATGATTATGTTGAGATTCTTGTTAGAGCTTATAAAAAAGAGATTGAATTCCTTTAATACCCATTTTCACTTTGTTTTTTTCGAGAAAAAAGATATCCAATTCCGAAAAAGGATAGAAACATAAAAAAGACAATTCCTAGAATATATATTACTATTTCGTTAAGAAGCATTATAAAAAACCTTTCAAAAATGATTATCCAAAATACTGATAATGCTCAAAAATAATTGTGCCCAATATCACGTTTTACTTAGTTCTTAGAGTTATAAAAGTTCAACATTTTAATACAGATGGACTTCTTGCTTCATTCTTAAAAATTAATAAAATAATTAATATTATAGAGCCACTCGTTTTTTGCATCACAAATCCTAATTAACATTGCAGTAATTTAGTTAAATTGATATTCGTTTAATTTACTTTATTCAAAAATCATTAAATATCAGGTTAAGAAATGAAAAAATTGTTATCTATTCCACTATTATTGTTTCTTTTTGTTGGAATTATTTTTAGTCAGCAAAAATCGCATATTTGCGCAGATTCAAAAATTGCACATTTTACAAATCTCAACAAATTGAATGCTGTGCAATATCCGGGAGATGAAACAATAGAAGTAACATATTATAAACTTGATGTCAGAGTTTATTATGATCAAAAAAGTATTTCTGGATATATCACTATCAATGCAAAAAGTTTAAGAGATAGTTTAAATTCGATATATCTTGATTTACAAAATTCCCTCAATATTATTCAAATTACGCATAATGGCAATAGTATTTCATATACTCATGAAAATAATATTGTTGAAATTACGCTCTACAAATCTTATGATATTGGTGAAGAATTTTCAATTGTTATTAATTATAATGGGAAACCGGGAAGTTCAGGTTTTGGAAGTTTTGAATTTTCATCCCACAATGGTTATCCAGCAATTTGGACTTTAAGTGAACCATACGGTGCAAGCGATTGGTGGCCTTGCAAAGATACTCCAGCAGATAAGGCAGATTCAGCTGATATTTGGATAACGGTGGATAAATCATTAATCCCAATTTCAAATGGGTCACTCGAAGAAATTATCGATAATGGAACAACACACACATACAGATGGCATAGCCAATATCCAATTGCACAATATTTAATTTCGCTTGCTATTACAAATTATGAACTTTATACAAACAAGTTTATTACTGGCAAGGATACAATGTTAGTCACTCATTATAATTATCCAGAAAGATTAAACTCAACACGTAAAAGTGATTTAGATAAAACAGTAACTATGTTGCACATTTTTAGCAAACTATATGGGCAATATCCTTTTATTAAAGAAAAGTATGGACACGCAGAATTTGGATGGGGCGGTGGAATGGAGCATCAGACCTGTACTTCAATGGGTTATTTTGGCGAAACAATAGTTGCTCACGAACTTGCTCATCAATGGTTTGGTGATAAAATTACTTGTAAAGATTGGCATCATATTTGGCTTAACGAAGGTTTTGCTACTTATTCTGAATCTGCTTATTTAGAATCCGTTTATGGACATGATAGATATCAGAGTAATATGGCTGGCGAAATGTCCTCTGCTAAAAATGCTTCTGGTTCAATTTGGGTGCAAGATATTAGTTCTGTTGGACAAATTTTTAGCAGTTCCAGAAGTTATGCAAAAGGTGCTGTTGTTTTACACATGTTACGTGGAATTGTTGGAACTGAAACTTTTTATAACATTATGCGAACTTATGCAGCTGATTCCTCACTTGCTTATAATGTTGCAGTAACTGAAGATTTTCAGAAAATTGCTGAAAGCGTTTCTGGAATGGATTTAGATTATTTCTTTTTTGAGTGGATTTATGGTGCTAATTATCCCAAATACACAATTGGTTGGAATTACACCGATGCTGGCGATGGAACTTATTTAACTAAAGTAAGAATTAAACAGGCTGTTAATTCATCACCAAAATATTTTACAATGCCCGTTGAATTGAGTTTTAAAACTTTCAATGGTGATACCACTGTTACTGTTTTTAATAATGCCCAAGAAGAAGTTTTTTATTTTAACTTAAATAGTTTGCCACTTTCATTTAATTTTGACCCAAATAATAAGATATTAAAACACATATTTGAAATTACAGATGTTGAGGATGCTAATACTAATATTTATAATTTTAGTTTAGATCAGAATTATCCAAATCCGTTTAACCCAAGCACAACAATTAAATATTCAATCCCTCGTAGCACAGATAATTATTCTGTGCAACAAGTGCAATTAAAAGTCTTTGACATACTCGGGCACGAAGTTTCTACCCTCGTAAACAAACAGCAAAAAGCTGGCAATTACGAAGTTCAGTTTGATGCTTCTAATTTGACAAGTGGAATTTATTTTTACAAATTAACAACTGGTACTTTTTCTGAAAGCAGGAAAATGATTCTAATCAAATAATTTTTTGTTAACCAACGACTCTCATAAGTCGTTGGTTAATTAAACACAAACGAATATATTTTTCTTAACTATAACTTTCAAATAAAAACAATTAGGTAATTATGAAAAAATATAAAATGGTTTCGTGGAATGTAAATGGCATTAGAGCAATTGCAAAAAAGGGATTTCACGAATGGTTGGCAAAAGAGAATCCAGATATTCTATGTCTTCAGGAAACAAAAGCTTGGGAAGAACAACTTGATGAAAGTCTCTTAAATATTGGTGAGTATAAATCCTACTTTGCTCAAGGAATAAAAAAAGGATATAGTGGTGTTGCAGTTTATACAAAGGAAGAGCCAATTAATGTGACTGTTGGCTTGGGAATTGAAAAATTTGATAATGAAGGCAGAACTTTAATTTTAGAATATCCAAATTTTATTCTCTACAATATTTACTATCCAAATGGTAAACGAGATAACGAGCGTTTGCAATATAAAATGGACTATTACGAAGCATTCCAAAAACATGCCGTTGAGTATAAAAATAATGGTAAAAATATTATTGTTTGTGGCGATGTAAATACAGCTCACAAGGAAATTGATTTAGCTCGTCCAAAAGCAAATGAAAAAGTTTCTGGATTTTTACCGATTGAGCGCGCATGGATGGACAGATTTTTCGCGGAAGGTTTCATTGATACTTTGCGTATGTTCAACGATGCTCCAGAAATTTACACTTGGTGGGATATGGTTTCACGTGCGCGGGATAGAAATGTTGGTTGGAGAATTGACTATTTTTTCATTTCCGAAAGCTTAAAAAGCAATATTAAAAATGCTTTTACTTTACCAGATGTGCTGGGCAGCGACCACTGTCCAGTTGGAATTGAAGTGGAATTTTAACTCAAAAAACTCCAAGGCTTCTAAAACCTTGGAGTTTTGTTCTTCTCATGTCTTCCAACAATTAACTTCTATTAATAAACTCCCGAATCAACTCTTCTGCTCTATGGACTAAAAGCATATATGCATTTTTCATAGCATCTTCTTTTGAAATTCCATCAATTTTTATTGTCTTAATTTGTGATGGATAAAAATATTTTAATTCTTCTTCAGATAAATCAATATCGCCGCATACTATTCCTAATGGCTTGTTCATCTTTTTGCATCTGTCCACAACGCCTTTTACCAGTTTGCCTTTCAGAGTTTGTTTATCCAAAAGTCCCTCGCCTGTAATTACCAAATCACTTTGCTGAATATGATAATTTACATTTAGCAAATCCATTATTGAATCAATTCCATTAAAAATATTGGCATTACAGAATGCCACCATTCCAGCTCCCACTCCGCCTGCAGCTCCGCTTCCTGGAATTTGAGAAACATCAACTCCAAATGTTTTTTCAATAATTTGTGATACATTCTGTAATCCAGAATTAAGAATCTCTATTTCCTCTTGATTTGCTCCTTTTTGTTCTGCATAAGAATATGCTGCCCCATCTATACCAAATAGAGGATTTTTAACATCAGTTAAAACATTAAAATTAATATTTTCAATAGAGATAACATTGCTTGAATCAATACTTTTAATTTTTAATAGATTAGTACCAGTAGGCTCAAGAACTTTGTTTCGCTCATCTAAAAATTGATATCCCAAGGCTGATGCAATTCCAATTCCAGCATCGTTAGTTGCACTTCCTCCAACAAACAAATAAACTTTTGTAGCTCCTCTTTTAATAGCATCGGCAATCATTTCACCAGTACCGAAACTGCTTGTAAACATGGGATTATGTTCATCCTTGCATAACAATTGCAGCCCAGAAGCAGATGCCATTTCAATGTATGCGGCATTATCTGTTATTCCATAATATGCGGGTATAGTTTTGAATAATGGATTTCTTACTTCTAAATGAATTCTCTCAAAACCTATTGTCTTTTCCAAAACAGCAAGCGAACCCTCACCGCCATCGGCTAAAGGAATTTTGGTTATTTCTGATTTTGGCAAAAATCTGCGAATGCCTTTTTCAATTGCATCACAAACCTCTTTTGAATTTAACGAGCCTTTAAATTTATCGGGAATAATTAGAATTTTCATTATCGATTTATTATTGATTTTTAACAGCTTTAAATTACTAATATTTTTTGAGTGATTTTGAGTTTGATATGCGACTACTTATTTAATAACATTTAAAATAATTTCCATTATCCTTTAAAAATGCAAAGCCCAAACTTCAATTAGAAATTTGGGCTTTAATTATAAATAAAAACATTTTTTAATATCTATAATACTCAGGTTTGTATGGACCATCAACAGTAACGCCAATATATTTAGCTTGATCTTCTGTTAATATATCTAACTCAACACCTATTTTTTCCAAGTGTAAACGAGCAACTTTTTCATCCAAGTGTTTTGGCAGCATATAAACTTTGTTTTCATAATTTTCTGGATGTAACCAAAGTTCCAGTTGAGCTAACACTTGATTTGTAAATGAGTTTGACATTACAAACGATGGATGTCCGGTTGCACATCCAAGATTTACTAAACGCCCCTCAGCCAATAAAATAATTTCTTTTCCATCAATTGTGTACATATCAACTTGTGGTTTTATAGTATCTTTTGTGTGACCATAGTTTTTGTTTAACCAAGCCATATCTATTTCGTTATCAAAGTGACCAATGTTACAAACTACGGCTTTATCTTTAAGAATCTTAAAAGCTTCTGAAGTTACAATATTTTTGTTTCCAGTTGTTGTAACAACTATATCAGCTTCTGGTAATGCGTTTAAGAATTTTTTAACTTCAAATCCTTCCATTGCTGCTTGTAAGGCACAAATTGGATCTATTTCGGAAACTATTACTCTAACTCCAGCACTGCGCAATGATTGTGCTGAACCTTTACCAACATCACCAAAACCAGCAACCAGACCAACTTTTCCCGCCATCATTAAATCAGTAGCTCTACGCAATGCATCAACTAATGATTCACGACATCCATATTTATTATCAAATTTTGATTTTGTAACAGAATCGTTAACATTTATAGCTGGAATTGGAAGTGTACCATTTTCAACTCTTTCATACAATCTATGAACTCCAGTAGTTGTTTCTTCCGAAAGACCTTTTAAATCTTTAGCTAATTCTGGATATTTATCAAGAACCATATTTGTTAAATCACCACCATCATCAAGAATTAAATTAAGTGGTTTATTATCTTCACCAAAAAAGATTGTTTGTTCAATACACCAATCAAATTCTTCTTGGTTCATTCCTTTCCAAGCATAAACTGGAACGCCAGCGGCAGCTATTGCAGCTGCAGCATGATCTTGAGTTGAAAATATATTACAAGATGACCAAGTTACTTCGGCACCAAGTTCAACTAATGTTTCAATTAAAACAGCTGTTTGGATTGTCATGTGTAAACAACCTGCTATTCTTGCACCTTTTAGTGGTTTTGATTCACCAAATTCTTTTCTTAACGACATCAAACCTGGCATTTCTGCTTCTGCTAATCTTATTTCTTTTCTTCCCCATTCTGCAAGAGAAATATCTTTTACCTTATAAGGCAATTTGTTACTCATATTCTTTATTCCTTTTTTTCTTAATTCTTAATTCCAAATCTTTTATCTTAAATCTTTTGTCTTTATACTCTATGCTTTATATTTTTTAAACGTATCTACTAAATCCAATTTTTCCCAAGAGAATTCATTTCTTCCAAAATGACCATAGCTTGAGGTTTTTCTATAAATTGGTCGTTTCAAATCTAGCCGACTAATTATTCCAGCTGGAGTTAAATCAACTTCTTTTTGAATCATTTCTGAAATTGCATTATCTGAAATTACTCCGGTTCCTTTTGTATCAACAAAAATTGAAACAGGTTGCGCAACTCCAATTGCATAAGCCACTTGAACCAAGCATTCATTTGCTAGTTTTGCAGCCACAACGTTTTTTGCAATATGACGAGCGGCATAAGTTGCACTTCTATCAACTTTTGAAGGATCCTTTCCAGAAAAAGCACCACCACCATGAGGCGCCCATCCGCCATAAGTATCAACAATAATTTTTCGTCCTGTAACACCACTATCTCCGTGTGGTCCGCCAATTTCAAATCTTCCAGTTGGATTTACAAAATACTTGGTTTTTTTATCAAGATATTTTTCTGGAATAATCTTTTTAATTACATGTTCAATAATATCTTTTTTAATTTGACTTTGTTTCACTTTTGAGTCATGTTGTGTTGAAATTACAACAGCATCTACTCTTAGCGGTTTGTTGTTTTCGTCGTACTCAATCGTTACTTGCGATTTTGCATCTGGACGTAAATAAGGCATCAACTTTGAGTTTTTCTTTCTAATATCAGAAAGTTTTTTAACCAATTTATGAGCGTAAACTATTGGCATTGGCATTAGTTCTGGAGTTTGGTCGCAAGCATATCCAAACATAATACCTTGATCGCCAGCACCGCCAGTATCAACTCCCATTGCTATATCTGGTGATTGTGCGTGAATTGCATTTAAAACTCCACATGATTCAGAATCAAATTTATATTCTGCTTTTGTATAGCCAATTTCTTTTATTGTTTTTCTTACAACCGACTCAATATCAACATAAGCAGTAGTTGTAACTTCGCCACCAACAACTACTAAGCCAGTTGTTACAAAAGTCTCACACGCTACACGTGCATTTGGGTCTTGTTCAAAAATTGCATCTAACACGCCATCTGAAATAGCGTCACATACTTTATCTGGATGTCCTTCTGAAACAGATTCAGAAGTGAAATAATAAGACATAGGTCCTCATAGTTTAATTATTAATATGTTCTAATTCCAAAGAATCGCCAACATTCATTTTATGCTGACTTCCTTTTACTTTTGCATCCGCACCGATAATTGAATCGATAAGAATCATTTTTTCTACTTTTGAATTTTTATTTATTATCGAATTTTTTATTACCGAATCAAGTATTTCACAATTATCTCCGATAGAAACAAATGGCCCAATAACAGAATTCTTAATAGTTGCTGTCTTTGAAATATAAACTGGCTCAATTATCACAACAGAATCAATCGTTTCATTTTGCCCATTTTTTGAAAGAATAAATTGATTTGTAGAAAGCAAAGTTTCTGGTTTACCACAATCATACCAACCTTCAACCTTAAATGTTGAAAATATTTCACCTTTGTCAATCATTAACTGAAGAGCATCTGTAAGTTGATATTCATCATTTGTTCTAATGTTTTTGTCAAATAGTTCCTTCAAACAAGTTGCAAGAAGTGTAGAATTTTTAATAAAGTATAATCCGACCAAAGCCAAATTAGTAGTTGGGATAGTTGGTTTTTCAATAAGTTTTGAAACAAAACCATTTTTTAATTCGGCAACTCCAAAACGACGAGGGTCTTCAACAAATTTAACCCCTAACGAAGAAGTTTCAAATTTAGTAATTTTGCTAATATCAACATCAAAAACAGTGTCACCAAGAATTATTATAATTTCTTCATTATTAAAGGTACTTGCTGCCTGATAAATTGCATGACCTAAGCCAAGTAATTCTTTTTGCTCAACATATTCAGCTTTTATTTGCGGAAAAGTTGAAGTGATATATTCTTCAATTTTCTCGCCAAGATATCCAACAATAAAGGTAGCTTCAGTAATATTTTCCTCAATTAGTTTCTCAACAATATGCGAAATAATTGGTTTGCCCCCAACATTTAAAAGCACTTTTGGATGGGTTAAAGTGTGTGGTTTTAACCTTGTTCCAAATCCAGCAACTGGTATAATGGCTCTCATAATTTCCCCTTCAATATTCATTTTTTCAAAGTGAAATTTACTTAATCTTATTATCTATAGCAATTTGCAATTATAACATCAAATTAGGTTATAGATTATTTAGATTACTCCATTTAGCAATATTTTTTTGAAATGCACTATACGAATCAAATATTTTTTTACTTATCTCATCATTTTTTGTAATATCAGCAATTACTTTTGCTGTTATTTCTCTAAATTTAGATAAAACCTCTTCTGGAAATCTTCTAATTTCAACAGATTTTTCAGCTTCAATTTTTCCCAAATACTCCATATTCATTTTTTCAAAGTTTGAAAGTATTGTTAAATTTAATGAATTACTGGCAATCCTAATTATTTCTTGCAAATATTTTGGAAGTTTATCATAAGCAGATTTATTAACTATCATTTCTATAGCACCACTTGGTTCAGCCCAGCCTGGATAATAATAATATTTAGCAATTTTATAAAACCCCATTAAATAATCATGATAAGGAGCAATCCAATCAGTAGCATCAATTACCCCACGTTCAAGATTTGTATAAATTTCACTCACTGCAGATAATATTGGTGTTCCGCCAGCTTCCGAAAGCACTTTGCCACCAATTCCTGGCATTCGCATTTTAAGGCCCTTAATATCAGAAATTGAATTTATTTCTTTATTAAACCAACCACCCATTTGGGCTCCTGTATTGCCTGCTGGAAAAGGTAGTAAATTAAAATTTTCATAAAGCTCTCGCCACAATTCAAGTCCGCCACCATAATACAGCCAAGAATTTGTATCTTGAGGATTCATTCCAAAAGGGACTCCAGTAAAAAATTGTGCAGATGGAACTTTCCCGGCCCAATAATATGGTGAGGAATGACCTATTTCGGCAATGCCCTGACTAACCGCATCAAAAGTTTCAAAAGCTGGAACTAATTCACCACCTCCGTAAACATGAATTTTTAAATCTCCATCTGATATTTTTTCAACTTCTTTTGCAAATCCATCGGCTCCTTCACCCATTATTGGATAATGTGGGGGCCAAGTTGTAACCATTTTCCATTCATATTTTTTTCGAGTATGTATTGCCGCAGAACCAGTTTCTTCCCTTTTGCCACACGCTGCCAACAATCCCGTTGCACCAGCAACAGCAACTAAAGAGGTTTTTTTGATAAAATCTTTTCGTTTAATGTTTTCCATTTTTAATAATTTCCGTTAATTTTCTATGAACAAATCCGCAATTTTTTCTGCATAATTTTTTGCATCGTAATCTCTTACATTCATAAGGACAATAAATACTAAATCCAATTCTGGGATTTTCATAAACATATTACTAAATCCAGATGTACTTCCAGTATGATAAGGTCGTTCGTAATTTTTATATGGGTCAAGTCGCCAACCGAAGCCGTAATTTACAACTTCTCCATTTGGAAGCACTAATTTTTCAAAAGCTTTGCTAAATTTTTCCTTTGAAATAAGTGTTGGACTATCAATTTCATTGTTCCATTTCACCATTTCTAATGTTGATGAATAAATTCCACCATCACCAAGTACTGCACTGGTAACACTTTGGTCAGTAAAAACAAATTCTGAATCTATTTTTGCATAACCAAATGCACGATTTTGAACCTCCGAAATCCCATTTTCAAACGCCACGCTGTTATTCATTTTTAAAGGTAAAAATATTCTTTCTTTCAAAAATTCTGCAAAGGTTTTTCCTGATATTTTTTCAACAATTAACGCTAAAACAGCATAACCAGAATTACTATATCTGTGCTCAGTTCCAGGTTGGAAATATGTGGAATCTTGTTTCATTAAAATATTTAAAACATCTTTATCCTTTAATTGAACTGTTACAGTATCGTCAATATAATCTTCATAAGCCAATAATCCAGATGTGTGTTGGAGTACCTGTTTAATAGTAATATTTTTGCCATATTCTGGGAAATTTGGGAAGTATTTCTCCAATGAGTCATCAAACGATAGTTTACCGTCATTTTCCAAAAGCAGAATTGAAAATGCAGTAAATTGCTTTGTAATTGAAGCTAATCTAAAATTCGTTTTGGATTCATTAGGAATTGCTTGTTCTATGTTTGCCAATCCATAACCTTTTTCAAAAATGATTTTATTATTTTGCACTACTAAAACTGAAGCACCTGGTGTGCTTTTATTAAATTCTGAAAATATTGAATCAATTTTCATTTCCAGAGTTGGATGTGCTGTACATGAAATTAAAATAAGACCTAATAAAACAAATAACACTGTTTTTTTCATATTTACTCCTTAATTACTATAAATTACTGCAGAAAGATATCCCACAACACTTGAATTATCATTTGAAACATCACCCGAATGGGTGTGTGATAGAACCTCGGCTTTATAATCACCAATAATATCAGCACATTCCAAAAGTGCAACTATTCCACCACCGCCACAAGCTTCGCAATTATTATTTGCCAAATCATTATAAAGTTCTGGAAATTCCATGTTGTTGATTCTATCCACAACTATTTTATCAAGTTCAAAAGCTTTTTTCTTTGAATGAAAATGTGACAAATCAGAACTTATAATTAAAATAATTCTTCCATCATAAATTTGAGCTAGCACGTTTGATAAATCTTGAATAAATTCTGCACTCTGATCACCAATTACGATGGGTACAATATTAAACTCTTTTTTAATCATCTGTAAAAATGGAAGTTGAACTTCGAGTGCGTGTTCTTTTTTGTGACCTTTGTTACTAAAAGTTATTGTTTTACTAAGGTTCACAATTTCGGTAGCAAGTTCCTTATTTATTGGCACATCTCCTAGTGGAGTTCGGTAAAAATCGCCATCAAAAATTGAAATGCCACTAAAATACTCGTGATGACTTGGTGACAAAATAATTGCTGTTTCAAAATCATTGTTTTCTTTTAACACATTATAAGCAATTGCGGCACTTTTGCCCGAATAAATATATCCCGCATGAGGTACTACAATTCCTAAAATGTTGTTAAATTTTTTATCCAATTTATTAGAGTCTAACAAATTTGTTATCTGTTCCGAAAGCTCGGTTGCATCCAATGGATAAAAAAGACCAGCAACTGCGGGCATTCTAACATTATTATTCATTTTCCACCTCATCTTCAGAAAAAACATTAGCTGTAAACATTTCAATGTCTAATGTTTTTTCTTTCCAAAAATCGGAATAAAAGCCAGCTTTTTGACACAAAGCCGAAAGATATTCTTCCTTGTTCATATTGTGTTCAATTGGCACTTGAGGCAAAAGCAAACCGCGTCTTCCTCGCTCCGATAAAATTAAACCATGAGTTCCGACAATAATATCGTTGTAGCTTTTCATCGGAAAAGGCTCGGAAAGGATTGATACTTCAATAGCAATTTGGTTAATCTCACTTTTTGTTAATTTAGGAAAGCGTGAATCTCCAATAGCAGCTTGTTTTGCAGCATCTTTTATCGTTTCAAACAATGGCAAATTGGAAATAATATAACCAATGCAACCACGCAGATTTTGGTTTTTCGTTAGAGTTACAAAAGCACCTTTTCGTGAATTAAATATTGGAAATTTTGCTAAATCAATATCAATATTTTTGCTATTATCAAAGATTGATTCAATTGAACTTCGAGCAATTTTTAGCATTGCTCTTTTTTCATCGATTGAAATATTCATAAATACCTCAATTTTTTATTTCCATAATTATAACTTCGTTTTTCTCTTTTAGAATAATTGCCATGTTTTTGTATAAAAAGAATGAATCTGGAGCGTAAGCATTTGCTGATTTATTAAGTACTTCGCTATAAATTTCCTTTCCTTTTAATAAATCAAATGCTTTCAATTTGTTTGTAAGCTCTTTTCTGCCAACAATTTGATGATAATTAAACATCAATAAATCGTCATAAATAACATAATCAACGCTATTTGATATTTCAACATTTGCTGTTTCTTCTTTTATAATTGCATCTATCTTTTCAACTTCTGATGATAAATATCTTTCTGGAAAGTTGTAATTACTATAATCAATCATCAACTCGGCTTCATCTCGCAACACTTTAATTTCATCCGAAATTTCGCCAAGTTCATCAATAATTTCACCAGTTTTAATATTTAACGTGTAATAATAACGTCCTTCAAAACGATCTTTGAAAACATAAATTAAATCATTTTTAATAAATGAAAAGGAATACGATTCATCTTCCCAAAGGACTTTTTGCGTGTTAATATCAAATGCAAAAATGCCTCTGTGACCAGGCATATCTGGCTTTGTATAACGATGGAAAAAGACTATATCGCCTTTTATTGCTTCTATTCCAAGCCAAAATATTTCACTCATCATAAATTCGGAAAATATTTTCTTGCCAGAAAGCAAATCGTAACAATGGAAATAGGCTTTCATTTTTTCAGTATCACGAGTTTCGATAAAGAGTTTATCGGTATCAGTAATTTTTATTCTCCAGACTTGAAAGCCGTCACTAAATTTGAATTTCTTTTTTAATTTCATTTCTAATATCTTCTTAAAGAAAACTGCAAAGGCGCAAAGAAGTCAATTACTAAACCCTTTGCGTCCTTGTGTCTTAGCTGTTTTTCTTGTTTTTCATTAATCAATTGGTTTAAATTTTGCCGTAAAATGACGCAACATCGGCGCTTCGTATGTAAATTCCAAACCTTTTAGTTTTTCTCTATTTTGGAAAACCTCAATTACAACTTCGGCAACATAATCAATATGACTTTGCGTATAAACTCGGCGTGGAATTGCAAAACGAACCAATTCCATTGGAGGAGCAATGTGATTTCCGTTGCTATCATATTTTCCAAACATAACACTTCCTATTTCTACTGTACGAACTCCACCAACAACATAAAGTTCGCAAGCAATTGCCTGTCCAGGAAATTGATTTGCTGGTACATTTGGAAGAAATCTTTTGGCATCCAAATAAATTGCATGTCCGCCAGGTGGTTCAATTATTGGAACACCAGCTTCGGTTAGCTTATTTCCGAGATACTCGGTGCTTTTAATTCGGTAGTGAAGATAGTCTTCGTCAAGAATTTCTTCCAAACCTTGAGCAACGGCTTCCAAATCGCGTCCAGCAAGTCCACCATAAGTCGGAAATCCTTCGGTAACAATAAGCAAATTTCGACATTTCATTGCAAGCTCTTCGTCATTCATTGAAAGAAATCCGCCAATATTCACTAAAGCATCTTTTTTGGCGCTCATTGTTGCACCATCGGCATAAGAGAAAATTTCTTGAGCTATTTCGCGAACTGATTTATTTTCATATCCTTTTTCTCTAATTTTAATGAAATAAGCATTTTCGGCAAAGCGACAAGCATCTATAAAGAGTGGAATTCCATATTTGTTGCAAACGGCTTTAGTTTCTTTAATATTTTGCATCGAAACTGGCTGCCCGCCACCAGAGTTATTTGTAATTGTTATCATAACAACTGGAATATTTTCTGCTCCTTTTTCAGCAATAAATTTATCGAGTGCTTCAACATCCATATTGCCTTTAAAATCGGCTTTTATTTCGGGATGTTTCCCAACTTCGACGAGTAAATCAACCGCTTCGGCTCCGCTAAACTCAACATTTGCTCGTGTTGTATCGAAGTGAGTATTGTTTGGAATAAATTTACCTTTTCCGCCAACAATTGAAAACAAAATTTTCTCCGCCGCTCTTCCTTGATGTGTTGGAATTATAAATTTATCGCCAGTAATATTTCTTACGGCAGATTCAAATCGGTAAAAGCTGCGCGAGCCGGCATAAGACTCATCGCCATCCATAATTCCCGCCCATTGTTTTGCACTCATTGCCGAAGTTCCGCTATCGGTTAGCAAATCGATAATTACATCTTCTGCTCTTACTAAAAAAGGATTGTAGCCAGATTCAATAAGAATTTTTTCACGCTCATCACGAGTTGTAAATTTAATTGGCTCCACCGATTTAATACGAAATGGCTCAATTATTGTCTTCATTTTTTCTCCAAATTTTGATGCTAACTTAATTTATTGGCTAACAAAAAACAACTTGGATTTTCATGCTTTGATTATTTAGTCAAAGCCGCCTTTTAATTTTTCTTGCCATGACTATTTAGTTAAAGCACCACTTTTTGATTTTTCTTGTCTTGACTGTTTAGTCAAAGCTTCACCTTTTGGTTTTTCATGCTTCAAGCATTTGCTCTAAGCTCCACCTTTTGGTTTTTCATGCTTTTAGCATTTGCTCAAAGCTCCACTTTTTAGTTTTTCTTGCTTTGGGGATTTGCTCGAAGCTTCACTTTTTGGTTGGGCGAACAATTATCATTTAATAATTGCTTCCTTTTAAATTTTTGGAGTGAATATCATATAAATAATTATCAAATTGATTTGTATATTGAACTAATAATCAAATGTAGTAGCTGTCGTTTAGCATAACACCGAATTATGCCTCAGCAGAGTTAGGTATAAATCCTTATAATGTTATATGTTAATTACTTTTAGTTTGATTAACCAAGTTTTCTATGTCCAATAATTTATGACTTTCAAACACAGTCAAAATATCAATAGAATTTTTCTTAATTAAATAAACTATTCTATAGTTTTTATACAATATTTCTTTTATTTGACTTATTGATAATTCTGGAACGATTCTTCCTTTTTCTGGAAATTCTATTAAGTCTTCAACAAGTGAAATTAGTTTATCAGTCAATTTAATTGCCGCATTAGGATTATCTTGAGAAATGAAATATTCAATTTCTCGAAGATTGAGCAGCGATTCTTTTGTCCAATAAATTTTCATAATTATTTTGTAAATCTATGTTTTTTCAATTCAGTTCTTATTTGAGAAGTTGTTAAAACTTCTCCATTTTCTGAATCAACAAGTCCCCTAGAAATTGAATCGATAAATAATTTTGTTTCTCTGAGTTCATCAAATTCTTCTGGCGAAACTAATACGCCAGCTGGTTTTCCATTTTGCGTAATAATTAAAGAATTTTTACGAATTTGTAAATCCTTTAAATACTTTGCTAAACTTGATTTAAATTGTCCAACTGGAATTATGTCACTCGAAACTGATATATTTCTCATTTTACACCTTTCTTTTTGCCTAAATAACGACTCCAATTTAGTCCTAAATTACGACTTAAGCAATAAACATTTTTAACTCTTAACGGCTCTCGTGCAAGGCGTCCGCAGTTTTTAACCTTTAAAGACGCTTAGACAATAACCTATAATTTATTTAAAACATAACTTACTTGAACTAGTAGAAAAAACCAAAAGACCTAGTAGCCTACGTAAAACTGTAGCAAAATAAAAAATCCTACCCCCTAAAAACACTAAAGCAAATTACAAGTAGTAGCTGCGGCTCAGCTCAACACCGGATTATGTCTCGGCAAGCTTCGACATGAATCCTTATAACGTTATACTTACGTTTTAATAGGGACAAGCTATTTACATACCCCATAATTTTAAAACCTTATTTTGTAAGCAACATTTTCTTAACAGAACTAAATTCACCAACATGTAGTTTATAAAAATATACACCACTTGGCAAATTGCTTGCATTAAACTGAACTGAATATTTGCCATTTTTCTGATGCTCATTTACAAGTGTTGAAACTACTTGACCTAGAGGATTATAAACAACTAGGTTAACAAATCCACTTTTGGGAATTTGATAACCTAGTTGTGTTGTGGGATTAAATGGATTGGGGTAGTTTTGTTTTAGAATAAATTCTTTTGGGATTATATCTATTCTTTCATCTACCCCAACAACAAAATCTTTCATAGAATAAACATAAACCTTTCCTAATTTATTATCAATATCTGGATATTTGAAGGCAGAAATATAAAATTCTACAAATCCATCGCTGTTAATATCACCTAACAACCCCCCACTATATCCAAAGCCACTCCATTTTGTTTCTCCCTCCAAAAAGAAATCAGCAGTCGTATCTGGTGAGCTACTACCCAGATGTATATATGATGCACCTACCATAACCCCTGCTGTATTTTTATGACCTGTTGCCCCCAACAATATATCCGAATAGCCATCATTATTTATATCACCAAGAGATCCTGCATTTTGTCCATAATTGTCATATTCTTCACTGCTTACAAATTCCAAGTATTCAGCTCCATTAAAATCAATAGAGCCAAAGAACAGCTTGTTTTCTATTGTCACGTAAAAGTCATCAAAACCATCACCATTAAAGTCATCTAGATAGTATGGCAACACATCCGTATACAGAATTGGAAAACTTAACGTAGTATCTGTAACATTTGAAATGCTTAAATCACCAAAGTATATAAATATTTTGGATTCAAGATTTTGGATGCCATTAATATTAGGTGCTGAAATTATTAAATCATTTAAACCATCTCCATTTATATCTCCATTCAAACAAACGTGTTCACCAAAAAAATCCTCTGTTTGTTCCCCTTCATATATATAAAGCGGGATATTAGAAAAACCATTGCTCCCTTCAAACAAAAATACTTTCCCCACACCATCACACCAATTATATGGTTCACTAATTACTAGATCATCTTTCCCATCACCGTTAAAATCACCGCCACTCAGAGAAGCACCTAAGAAACCATCTATACAACTTGACTGTAATGACCAATCTGGATCTGAATTTAATTCTGATGAACCATAAAAAATAAAGACTTTCCCTGTTGGATAACCACCATTATTTAAATAACCACTTTGAGCATAATCATTATACCCATCATTATTTAAATCACCAACATTAATTAGAGTTCCTAAACTACCCATGTTGGGTTGGTCAAATAATTTCAATGTATAAGTTAAATCTATATTTTCACTACCAAAATATATTTCACAATAATCTGTGTTTTCTTTTCTAAGAATAAAGTCATCGTATCCATCATGATTAATATCACCTAGAGCATTTATTGCAGAGATTGGCTCTTCTAAACTACCTATTATTGAAAACACTTTGTACAAACTATCTTGTGCTATACTGAAATTACAAATTAACAGTAATAATAAGAATGTTTTTTTCATTAATTACCTCTATATTTAACTTCTCCTCACAAAAGTAAGGAGAAGTTAGTATTTATTTATTACCTAAGCAAAATCATTTTAGAGCTTGTTTGAAAATATTTACCAGAAATATTGGATACAGCTGTTAGCCTATATAAATAAATCCCGCTACTTGTTAGCACACCATTTGAATTTTTCCCAGACCAAATATAATTATGATAACCTGCTGACACATCTTTAGAGATATATTCAGTAACTTTTCCCCCAGTAATACTAAATACTTCTATTTTTACATCTGAAATCTCTGGAATTGAATACTTAATAGTCGTACTTGGATTAAATGGGTTAGGATAGTTACCTAAAAGTTCATATTCATTTGGTAATTTGGCATCTTTTGTGTTTTCTTCGTCATTTTCAACACCAAATTTAACTAACGATGCTAAATTATTAATGTCTTTACCGTTTAAAATAATTTCATTTTCAAATTCTCTTGAATTACCATCTTCTAGTATTATTTTAGTGTTGGGTCTAATTGTTATTTGAGCATTTTCCTCACCCATTAAACTACCAAATAGATGTATATTTTCACTTAATACTATTGAACTACTAGTGCTACCCCCTATTAAAGCCATATATGGCAAATAATTTGAACGTGTAATAGTAATATACAAAGGTCTTACAGAAGTATTAAAAGTATAAGAATTTACATTATGAGCAACACTCCAATAATATAAACCATTATCTTTGGATGAAGCACAAATTGTATTTTGATTATTAATTGCATTTACTGTTACATTAACCATATTTTCTGTGTATCCAATTGATACATTACTATAGTTGTTAGGCGTGGCAGTCCACATTTGTACTTCAGGGTCACCAACCAAATTATGAGAATAATTTAAATAATGATTTGTATAATTTGCTTTTGATAATAATTCTGCAACACCAAGGTTAGTATGACCTGCGTTTATCTGGTCAATAAATTTATAAAGCAAATAATAGGAGGAACCCAACCAACCATAACGAGAATCTCCTAAAAATGCTATACCCCCAGCTAATGACTGAACGGTGTAAGCTTCTGCCATATTATAGCCTACACCCCAACCCCAATTTGAAGGATCATAATCATCAAACGGTGCATTATCGCAACTAAGTGAGTAGTTTATACCTGGATAATTGAAATTAGAAAGATTATCTAAACTACCATTGTTACCAGTTGCATTTGATGGTACAATAGAATTCCATGGGGAAGTATTTACACCATTACTACTTGCTGTCGCACCTATTGGGGTACCATGTGCCAACCAACTACAAAAGCCATAATTAGAACTATTCATTTGATTAATAACATCATAACCCATTGGAAAATATGGATTAGAAGCGTTGTACGTAGGTAGTTCTCGTAAGATAGTATGAGTAAATGTTGGTAAACGTGAAGCGATATTATTTGCCATATTGTCTCTTTGTAGTTCGTCTGATTCAGTTAAGAACGATGACATTACATAACTATTATTACCATTACCTGGGTTTTGTTCATATTTAAGTGTTTTTTGACTCCAATTAGAAACTTCTGAACCAGTCGTACATAATAAACGTCCAACGTAAAAGTCCGGATAATAATCAGGATTGTCGCTATATGGTTGTCCTAACCACTCATCACCGTCAACATTCCAATCACCATTAAAATCGGCATAATAATTATCTGCTGGAATTTTGTAATCATCAGTAGTATATCGATTCCATGTATTAGTGTTCCAACCACACCCATACCTAACAGGTACAACTGAAAAATCACCCGCAAGTAATACCCAGACTCCGCCTAGTTCACGAAAATCTCTCAGGAATTGTCTGATTTTTCCTGCATTATCAAAAAGATTTGAAACATAATCTCCAGTATATTCATTATAAATTGAAGAAGTAGTTACTACTCCAATATCAATTCCTTTTCTTTTTTTCCAAGCAACAAAATTATCGAAATATGGTTTTAGTGTAGTACTTGTAATAATAACATACTCATAAAACTCAACTGGAGGTATGGATGCAGCAGTAGTTTTATTTAAACCTTGTTTGCTTTTACTATAAGTGCTTTCAGTTTTAGGTTTAATTTGGTAGCTGCTTATTTTATCCTTATTTGCCACTATAGAATTTAACGCTTTGTCCATTATTTCTTGTGTTTTTACAGATCGCCATTTTGGCAAAGATATTTCTTTGTTATTAGGTGATAATGATAAGTTTATATCAAGATCTGTAATAATTTTTAATTCATTTTTTAGAGGTAAATATTGAAATGGAATTATCTTCAAAGTAACAATGTGGTTGTTTCCATCAAAATATCCGTCACTTACAACTTCAACAATATTTTTTGGCCATGGATCAGATGAATTGTAAATAGTAGGGTCAGGATCAACAAATTCAGTTTTTGAATCAGAAGCCTCTATTTTGACTAGATGTTGAGTAGGAAATATTTTGTTTTCCAATAAGCTGGAATGAGAAGTTATAACATTATAAGAAATATTGTCAACATCTTCTTGTGGTGGTATTATTAGTTGAATAAACTTAACTGGTAAATTAGGAGCACCTACTTGCTCAATATGTGGTAAATCATGCATGTTAAGTTGAACATAACTTATTCCTTTCTCAGTATTAACGGAAGTTGTTTTAACAGCATTTTTTTCTGTATTAAATTTATAAGAAACTTGTCCGTAATTATTTACAAAAAAAACAAGTAGCGTAAGAATAATACTTGTCATACTTTTAATTTTCATTTTATCTCCATTATTTTTTATAATTTATAATTAAAGAATTAAAATATAAAAGCGATAATAGTGTATATATTAAAAAATGTTTTTAATACTTAGATATCACTTTTGTTTTTGCAGACAGGGTAGTTGGAGCAAAAGAGCGATTTGTTGTAAGCAGAAACTCTTTTAACTCCTTGTCCCTGTTCTGCTTATATAAATTTGTTCTTCAACATTTTCCCACCTTTTATTTATTGTAAATATAACTTTAAAGAATTTTATCTGGAAATGAGCAAAAAAACATAAGATCACATTCATTCATTTCATTTACAGATAAAATTTTGTTGTCCCATAAAAAAGGGATAAATGCGAAACCATTTTATGGGTATTTAATCTGGTTTCTATTTTGTTATTTAAATTAAATTTAATCATTATTATTATTTGTTTAAATCTTATAACTTGTTAAATAATAACATATTACATGGAATGTTATCCAGCAACTTTGTGCAGTATAACGATCCAATTTTTTTGTCTTATCTCGTAATTTTCGGTTAATAATTTGGAGGAAGCAAGGTACAGTAATTCATTAACCTCTTTACAATAAACAGTTTGTAAAAATTAAACAGAATTATCTTTTTATACAAATAAATTTTGGGAGAATTTTATTTAACCAAATTATATTTTGAAAAATAAAATGTCAAAATTTTCACAATGTTTCTTGCGTCATTTGTCTCTATTGTTTCGTCTCACGTATTTTGTCTTAAATCTTTTGTCTTCCATCTTATTTCTTTTTTCTTGTTTAAGTGCTATTTTAACAACTGAAAATCCTTTATTAAAAACTTAAAATAATTTGGAGGAAACATGAGTGAATTAAACGACGATAATTTAAAAGAAGACGAGCTTTTAGAAGAAGAATTTGAGTTAAATCATTCTGACAAAATGGTAGGACTTTTTTCTGAACCAGCAAATACATTTGAAATAATTGCTCTTATGCCAGTAAAAGTTTTTGATTGGATAATGCCATTATTGATATTTATGGTTATTTTGAGCCTTTCAACCGTAATTATGCAGACCAATCCACAAATAAAATATTCAATGATGGAAAAACAAATGCAATCAATTCAAACTAATTTTAATGAGGCTGTAAATAGTGGAAGAATGACTCAGGAACAAGCAGATACTCAATTAGAAGCTATTCGTGAAAGAATGGATGAAGGTGGAATGGCAATGTTGATTCCACAAATTATTGGCATAATAATTTTTACATTTATCGTATTTTTTGTTATTAGTGGATTCTATTTTTTAATTGCAAAGTTTGTCCTAAAGGGAGATGGCTCTTATGGAAGTGCAATGGTAGCTTATGGATTACCTTTTTACATTGCAAGTATTCAGGTTATTCTTCAAGTAATTGTTGCAATGTTAATGGGAAAAATGATTACCGATTTAAGTTTAACAACCTTTTTGGATTTAGATAAAAAAGAGTTTTTAGGATTTTTATTTAGCAAACTTGATGTATTTTCAATTTGGTTTTATGTTATTGTTGGTATTGCGTTTGCAAAAATGTTTAAGTCAAACAACACAAAAAAATATGTGTTTACAATTTTAGGTATTTGGATTGGATTTAGTTTAATTTTCTATTTCCTATCAACAGCAGTTCCATTTTTAAGCTTTTTAAATCAATAATAATTTTAGAGTAGTGAATGATTTTTTTTCGTTCACTACTTTTACTTATATCAAATGCTTGTCTTCTTTTTTAAATAGCTCAAGAACTGATTGAACTCGCGACCATTAAATTTTTCAAAAACTTTTCTATATCCATCACCATAAATTTCATCTGAATTATCTTCCATTTGTTTAATTATATCTTTAGAATCCTGCGAATAATCCGATTTCAAATATGTGTATGAAATATAATTGCAACTTCCCTCTTCTAATTGAGCAGATAATTTATTGTCAATATTTTCAGTAATCCAAACATGCATTAGCTCATGTGCAATTGTTGATTCGGCATATTTGGTTGGAATCATACTTAAAACATAAATTGTATGCTCAAATGATTTTTGAATTCCTAAGGTTTTAATTATTGAATGAGTATATCCTCTAATATTTTTAGAATAATTATTTTCGGCAACTTTTTGAAGCTCGGTCAAATTCACAATTTTTAGTGAAATTGATGATTTTAAAAATCTTAATCCATAATTTTTTAACTTATCAACAACTTTGTTTAATGCATTTTCATATTCACCAATCCAATTGAGTCTATTCGAATAACAAATATTGCAAATATTTCGGCCGTCGTTATATTTTAATTCACCACTGGCCATATTTTCTGAAATAATTCTGTTGCAATTATCACATCTATCTATTTCGGCCTCGTGATGTTTATGAATTTTATTGCCGAATGAATCAATTAAATATTCACCATTAATTGATTTATTGCAAACAGCACATTTGGGAAGAAACAACATTTCAAAGCATTTCTCGTTATAATATTTTCCATTCTTGGCATAGTATTTTCCATCTATTGGCTTATTGCAATTTGCACACTTAAAATGTTCTTTGTGGAATTTTAAACCTTCTATAATAATATAATCATCAACAATTTGGTTTTTGCAATATTCGCATTTTAGGTTTTGAGCATTTACAAAATTAAATTCCAGAAAAAATATTACAAGAAATATGATTTTAACTATATTCATTAGTATTCTTATTTGATTCTATTTTATAATAAGTTATTTCTTAGTAAAATGTAATGCTAAATTTTTAATAAATCCAATAAGTACAAAAGAATAGTGAACAATTATAAACATCACATAAAAGAAACAATTAAACTTGCATATCCAGTTGTTATTGGTCAGTTAGGGCACATGATGCTTGGTGTTGTTGATAGCCTTATGGTTGGAAGGCTTGGCGCTGTTCCTTTGGCGGCGTCTTCGTTGGTTAACGGACTTATTTTGCTAATTATCGTTCTTGGAATTGGAATGAGCGTGGCTCTTACTCCACTTGTTGCAATTGCAAAAGGTTCTGAAAAACATGACGAGTGTGGAATAATTCTCAGACAAGGTTTGCTTGTTAATATTGTTTTTTCATTTTTGCTTGTTGTAGTAATTTATTTTTTAGCCGATTTAATTCACTATTTAAATCAACCCGTTGAAGTTGCACAATATGCCGAATCATATTTGAAAATTTTAAATATTTCTATTATTCCTTTTATGTTGTTTCAAACTTACAAGCAATTTTCAGAAGGGCTATCATTTACAAAGCCACCAATGACTATTTTGATTTTTTCCGTTTTTATAAATGCTTTTTTAAATTGGATTTTAATTTTTGGCAACCTTGGGTTACCAAGATTGGAATTAGATGGTGCAGGCTATGCCACTTTAATGACAAGAATTTTTATGGCTGCTGCAATTTTTATTTATATCAGAAATGCAAAATCATTTCAAGAATTTGATCCTTCTTTACGATTTAAGAGTGTGAATTTTAAAGTAATAAGAAAAATTGTTAATATTGGTGTGCCTGGTGGATTTCAAATGTTTTTTGAAGTTGGTGGATTTTCATTTGCCGCAATTATGGTTGGTTGGATTGGAGTAAACGAACTTGCTGCTCATCAAATTGCACTTAATCTTGCTTCAATTACTTTTATGGTCGGTCTCGGAATCAGCATTTCGGTAACAATTAGAGTAGGCAATTTTTTAGGAAAACGTGATTCGGTTGAAATCAAGAAAGCGGGATATTCAGCACTTTTTATTATTGCAGTAATTATGAGTTTGTTTGGAATAATGTTTTTTGCTTTTAGAAATTACCTTCCAACATTGTACATAAATGATGTTGAAGTTATTAAAATTGCTTCATCATTAATTATAATTGCTGCTATTTTTCAAATTGTTGATGGCTTACAAATTGTTGGAGTTGGAATTTTGCGAGGATTAACCGACATGAAAGCACCAATGGTTATCTCATTTATTGCATATTGGGTTATTGGACTTCCAGTAGCTTATTTATTAGGCTTTATTTTTGATTTTGGGGTTGAAGGTATTTGGGTAAGTTTTGTTGTGGGTTTAACACTTGCAGCAATTTTTTTCATTTTAAGATTTAGAAAATTTTTGAAATACACGCAACTAAATCCAAAAAATTCACAGGAAAAACATTAATGCCCATTCGACTAACCTGCATTTCAAATCTATATTGGTTAATTTAGTTATAAAATTGCAAATTTTAATATTATTGCATTAGCCTTGTTTAGGTAAATACTTTTCAACTTTTTTGCCAAATTCATTTGCTTTTGGGTTTTTATTTGGAATTCTTATAGTTCCATCTCTTTTGAAGAGACCAGTTGAATAAAGCGTACCTAAAATATCTGCTTTGTTATCAATTGGAAAACCAGCTTTTTCCCAATAACTAATTGCAATTCTAACAAAAGCGGCTGCATAAAGAATATTTAATAAATCATTTTCAAGTTTATTTATTATTTCATCTGGAGAGTTACTTAGGCTTATCTTTCCTTTATAAGCTTTGTTTGGAAAGTATGCCGCACTTGTATCATTTAATTGTACTTCAATCCAATAAGC
>Ga0210039_1000695_pt1 | contig 34544 bp, 35 predicted proteins | sample CryGeyCG2114_250_3_FD_185460 | JGI IMG/M metagenome (GOLD analysis project Ga0210039, IMG submission 185460) | Groundwater microbial communities from aquifer - Crystal Geyser CG17_big_fil_post_rev_8/21/14_2.50 (SPAdes) (version 2) | ecosystem: Environmental > Aquatic > Deep subsurface >...
GACACGCTCGGCGGACTGGTCGGGCTGTTGTTCTGCGCGCCGCTGTGGAGCGACCTGGGCCAGCCCTCGCCGCTGCAGCTCAACACCGCATCGATCGCGCTCGAGCAGGCCATCGCCCGCCTGGCCGAGCAACACTCACGGATCTACCACGTCAGTCACATCGGCCAGATGCAGTCGCTGTTCGGTTTTCCCGACAGCGGCATCCCGCCCGGCCAGATCCAGCCGCCGGGCGACCCGTCGCTCCCGAGCCCCACCGAAGCGCTCAGGCTGGACGGCGCCGACTGCTTTCACTTGAGCGCGGAAGGCTACGACGGCATCGTCATGAACCAGTTCGACGGCTATTTCGAGACCCGCTTCGACGTGATCTTCCGGACCGGTTTCCGCTGAGTTCGGGGCGGTGCGGCCGGCACGCCGGCAGGTCCCGGTCGAGGGCATCGGCCTAACTGCGCAAGACGCGGGCCAACCGCAGCTGGGTCTGGATGACGGTTTCGGGTTGCTGCAGCATGGGCAGGGAACCGTGGCGACCCTCGAGTTCGAGCCGAACTCCGGGCAGCGAGTTCCAGCGCGAAGTGTGGTCGGCGTTGCGTGATATCCCGTTCGGCGAAACCGCAAGCTACGGTGACCAGGCCCGCCGCATCGGCCGGCCGGCGGCGGTGCGCGCCGTTGCCCGCGCCAACGGCGCCAACCGCATCGCCATCGTCATCCCCTGCCACCGCGTGATCGGCAAGGACGGCAGCCTGATCGGCTACGGCGGCGGCCTGGCGCGCAAGCGCTGGCTGCTCGCCCATGAGGGCGTCAAGCCGCCCCGCCCAACTGCATGATGAACACCGTCAGGCCCGAGCCCAGCGCTGCACCGATCAGCACGGCAATCGGCAGCAGCCGCTGCAGCTGCCGGGCAGCGGCGTGGTGTTCCGGGCGGGCCGGGTCCTGCAGCAGCAGTTCGCTGCGCTGGATCTCCAGCACCGCGCACAGCGCCGAGACGGTTTCGTTGGAGGCCACGGCCTGGTTCTCGACCCGCTGTACGGTGCGCAGGCTGAGATCGGCGATCTCGGCCAGCTGCTGCTGGGTCCAGCCTCGCTCGACGCGGGCCTGGCGGATGCGCTCTGCCGAAACCTCCATCAGCTGCCCCCCGCAGTCAGATGGGTCCAGCGCTCGAGCGCGAACGAGCACCAGGCCCACCAAGCGAACGCACCGGGAGCGATACGCGGCAGCCAGCGGCGCAGGCGATTCTCGAGATACAGTCGCAGCCGGTTCATTTGAACAGGCTCCCGACCAGGTAGCCGAACGCCACACCGGTCACCACACCGGCCAGCAGTGCGGGCAGCACACTCTTGAACTGGGCCCAGCGGTCGATCTTGCCGGTGACCGGGTCGATGTGCACCTTGCGGGCGTCGTGCAGGTCCGAATCGATCTTGACTCCGTCGCGATACAACCGAACCTCGGCCACGCCCAGCTTCAGATGGATTTCGACCCTGTAGCGACGCCCGTCGTAATCGAACTCATGCGGTGAGACGAAACGGATGTTGCGTTTCTCCGAGACGACACGCTCGCCATGCGGGTCCTGAACGCGGATGATTTCCTTGCCGCTCCAGGAAGAGGCCCAGACCCGGATGGTGAGGTCGTCGACGTCGAACCAGGTTTCGATGCCGTGGCGCAGACTGAATTTCATGCGGGAGGTCCCGGGGTTTCGTGCGGGTTGCTGAATCGTATTGTGTCCCATTTCGGTTCCTTGTGATCGCGCTGGATTGCGCGGAACCGATTACACCTCTGGAGCAACGAGTCGCCAACGACAGGGGCGCGCCATGGCGTCGGCCTGTCGCATGACAGCGTGCGACAGGCATGCGACAGTGTTGTAGTGCAATGCGGGTGCGCCGCAAGGACGGTCCTCCCCTCAGGCCGGGGGAGGATCGGGACGCGGGCTCAGCCCTTGCCTTTCGGCCCGAGGAAGATCCAGAACAGGAAGCCGATGACCGGGGCGATGATCAGGATCAGGATCCAGAAGAAGCGGACAAAGACACCGACCCGGGCCTGGGCGGTCTTGATGATGGCCCAGACCACGATGACCAGCCAGATCAGGCCGAGAAGACCGAATTCGATACCCATGGCGTATTCCCGCAGTGAATTGATCTGTAATTATTCCACGGAAGTCGCACCGGATTCGGCCCGGCCTTGCGCCAGCAGGATTTCACCCTGGCGCTCCTCGACCGGCACGGCCGTGAGCGGATCGCCCTTGCACGGTCCGCCGATGCATTCACCGCGGTCGGTTTCGAACACCGCGCCGTGGGCGGCGCAGATCAGGTTTCCTTCCGGATCCTTGAGAAACTGGTCCGGGGCCCAGTTCAGGCTGCGGCCGGCGTGCGGACAGACATTGAGCCAGCACCGCGGAGTCCCGTCGCGCCGTGTCAGCACCAGCCAGCGGCAGCGGCCGGCCTGCTCGATCACGGCCTCGCGGAATTCGCCCTCGCGGACGGCATCCGAGGCGATCAGGAAACGTTCGCCGAGATTGGTTGTCGGATCGTTCATGAGAGATTATCGCTATCCATTCGGTCGTGTTCCGACCAGCCCGCTGGCCCGCTTCGGCATGGTACTGCTCGGCCTGGCGTTCCTGGTCGTGAGCTTCCTTGTCGGCCTGGTGTTCGTCGCTGTGGTCGCGGGGCTCGCCATACTCGGTGGCCTGGGGCTGACAATCCGCAACTGGCTGGTCGGCCGCAAGGCTCCTGCGACGAACGAGGACCTGATTCAGGTCGAATACCGGGTGGTGCGACGCGAACAGGAGCGGGATCGCTGATCCACCGCTGAACACCGCGAAGAAGCCGCCGTTCAGCTGCCGCCCTGCACCATCGCCAGCAGCGTTACCGCGCCCAGCAGTACCGCCATCCACAGCGCAGTGTGGCCCATTGGGCTGCGGCTGGAGAAATACATTCCCGGCTTGTGCCGGATGAAGCGAATCCAGTTGCTGCCGAGTTTCATTGCGACGGCATTGAACGCCAGTCGCGCGGCCCGCGCGCGCCCGTCGATCGCACCGATCAGCGCCGGCAAGGCTCTGCGCCACAGCCAGTCCCAATCGAGGCTGAGCGTGTCGGTGCGCTTCATCAGCGGCAGCAGCACGAAGAACGCCAGGCCGGCAAACAGCAGCAGCTGCAGCTGGGTCAGGACATGGTCGGCGGTGTAGGGCACATATTCGACCGGGTAAGGCAGCAGACCATAGAGCAGGCCCGGGAACACGCCCAGGGCGATACAGCCGATCGCGAACAGGATCATCGCAATGCGCATGTTCCACGGCGGGTCGGGTGGCCGGAGCCCGGAATCCTTCTGGAAGAACACCAACCACGGGAATTTGATCCCGGCATGCAGGAACACCCCGGCGGAGGCCGCGATCAGTGCAAACCAGATCAAGGTCAGGTGGTCATTGGCGGCAGCCGACGAGATCATCGACTTGGAGACGAAGCCGGAAGTGAACGGGAATGCCGAGATCGCCAACGCCCCGATGGTTCCGCAGATTGTTGTCAGCGGCATGGTTCGAAACAGCCCGCCCAGTTCGGAGCACTTGCGCTTGCCGGTCTGGTACAGCACAGCCCCGGCGCTCATGAACAGCAGCGCCTTGTAGATGATGTGGGTGAAAGCATGCGCAGCCGCACCGTTCAGCGCCAGCTCGGTGCCGATGCCGATCGCGGTGACCATGAATCCGACCTGGTTGACGATCGAGTAGCTCAGGATTCGGCGCATGTCGTTTTCGAGCAGCGCGTAGATGATGCCGTAGAAGATCATGTACAGGCCGATCCAGATCAGCAACGGCTGGCCGGGGAACAACAGCCATAGCGCCAGCACCGCGGTCTTGGTGGTAAACGCTGACAGGAACACCCCACCCATCGGCGTCGACTCCGGGTAGGCGTCGGCCAGCCAGGCGCTGATCGGTGGTGCTGCGGCATTGATCAGCACGCCGATGAAGATCAACCAGGCATCAAGGCTGTTCAGCGTCAGCGCCGTGATCTCGATCGAGCCGGTGTGGACCATCATGCCTTCGATGCCGATCTTCAGGATGATGCCGCCGAACAGATGGACGATGGCGTAGCGAATGCCGGCCGCGCGCGCGGCATCCGTGCCGCCACACCAGACCACCACGGTCGAGAACAGCGCCATGAATTCCCAGAACAGGAACATCACCAGCAGGTCGCCGGCGAAGCTCACGCCAATCGCGCCGGCGGCATACAGCAGGGCCGCGGTCAGTTCCCACCATTTCGACTGACGAAACGCAAACAGCACGCCACCGAAGGCCATGATGGCGAAGATCGTGGCAAACAGGCGACGCACGTCGCTGCCCTCGACCAGCTGCACCTCGTAGCCCAGGAAGGTGGCGGTCTGCTGGATCCCGTCACCGACCTGCCAGATGAAATACAGCGTCACCAGCGGTGTGGCCAGGGCGATCAGCGGCCGCAGCGCCGGTCGGGCGACCCCGATCAGCAGGGCGCCGATGATCATGGCAAACGCCGGCGGCAGCACGAACTCAATCATGTTTGATCATCGTTGATATCGTCGCTGATGTTGGGCGACAGGCGCGACGGCACCTTGTAGTAGCCGGCCGGGCGCTTCAACACGAAGCCAAGCAGTTTGGCGAACACCACCATCGCCACGCAGGTAAGAAAGCCATAGCCGGCATTGAAGCCAATCCATTCATCGACGCCGAAATAGCCGTGCACAGGCACGAACAGCTGGGCGGCGACGGTCAGGGCGAGGATGGTGCCGAAAATCCACCACAGCTTCCGAATCGTTGCCGGGCGGACCAGCCAGTGGTCGTGGTCTGAAGGCAATTGGCTCATCTCGCCACCTCGAGCATCCGGGCCTCGATGTCGATCACCGGGGCATTGAAGATGAAGAACAGAATCGTCGCCGCGGCGGTGAAGGTCAGCGCCGCGACCATTGGCCACGGCGCCTCGCCATGCGGCTGCTCGGGCACGTGGTCTTCGCGACGGAAGAAGGCCCGGAACACAATCGGCAGGAAGTAGGCCGCGTTCAGGCCGGTCGAGACCATCAGCACCGCCAGTACGAAGTAGTTATCGGCCTGGAAGGCACCGCCGATGATGTACCACTTCGACACAAACCCGGCGGTCGGCGGCACGCCGATCATCGACAAGGCAGCAATGGCGAAGGCCATCATGGTCCACGGCATGCGGTGACCGATGCCGCGCAACTGGTCGATCCGGGTCTTCTTTGCGGCGACGTAGATCGCACCGGCGCAGAAGAACAGCGTGATCTTGCCGAAAGCGTGGGCAACGATATGCACGCCGGCACCGATCTCGGCCATTGGCGCCAGTACCAGTGCCGCCAGCACGATGTAGGACAGCTGGCTGATGGTCGAATAGGCCAGCATGCGCTTGAGCTCGACCTGCTTCAGCGCCACGATGGAAGCCGCCACCACGGTGAAGCCGGCAAGGTAGACCAGGTATTTCTCCATCGGCACCGCGGCCAGAAAATCGATGCCAAAGATGTAGATCACCACCTTGGTGATCGTGAACACACCGGCCTTGACCACAGCCACCGCGTGCAGCAATGCAGACACCGGTGTTGGCGCTACCATCGCCGCCGGCAGCCAGCGGTGCATCGGCATCACTGCGGCCTTGCCGACGCCAAGCACGAACATGGTCAGCAGAATCGCCGCCGCCGTCGGGTTGATGCGGCCGATCAGGATGCCGCCCGGGGTGAAGTCGGTGGTGCCGGCCACGACCCAGGTCCAGATGATGGCCGGCAACAGCAACCCGATCGAGGTCACCATCAGTACGCCAAGATAGGTTCGGCCACCGGCACGAGCGGCGCCGGTGCGCTTGTGCGTCACCAACGGCCAGGTCGATAGCGTCAGCACTTCGTAGAAAATGAACAGGGTCAGCAGGTTGCCGGCGGTGGCCACGCCCATTGCGCCGCAGATCGCGATTGCGAAAAAGGCAAAGAACGAAGTCTGGCGCTGTTCCTTGATGCCACGGACGTAGCCGATCGCATAGACCGAGGTGACGAACCACAACAGGCTTGCAAGCAACGAGAACACCAGGCCCAGCGGCTCGACGTCGAAGGCGATCGAAAGCCCCGGAATCGGCTCGGCCACGACCAGCGACGCACCATCGCCATTGACCACCGGGTCGATCAGCTGGGTCGCCAGCCCGAACAGAGTCGCGGCGGTGAGCAGCGTGACGGTTTCGCGCAGGTTCGGCCAACGACCGGTCAGGCTGACCAGCAGTGCGCCGATCAGCGGGGTCAGGATCAGCAGCGCAACCAGCGTGCCGGGCGCGAGCAGACCAAGGTTCATGGTCCAACCCCGAGCAGCACTTCAGCGCCGCGGGTCGCGGTGCCCAGGGTCAGCGAGGTGTCGATGCCGAACCAGAAGTTGGCCAGCACCAGGACCCACATCGGCAGCTGGAACCACAGGCCAACCTCGCGCACCGGCGCCCGACCTTCCGGCGCGGGTCGAAGATAGGCGGCCTCGATGATGCGCCCGAGATAGACCACCGCCAGCATCGAGCCGACCGCAACCACCCCGACCACGATCCAGTGGCCGTCGGCGATCGCGGCCTGCAGCAGCACCCACTTCGAGATGAAGCCGGCGGTCAGCGGCACGCCGATCATGCTCAGGGTCGCCAGCGTGAAGCCGAGCATGGTCCACGGCATTTCGCGGCCCAACCCGGCGAAATCCTCGATCCGGTTACTGCCGAGCCGGTACACCACCGCGCCCACGGCCATGAACAAGGCACCCTTCATGAGCGCGTGGTTGAACAGATGCACCAGGCCGGCGGTCAGGCCGTCGATGCTGACAAAGCCGACCGCCAGCGCGATGTAGCCGATCTGTGCCACGCTGGAATAGGCCAGCATGCGCTTTGCGGTCCGCTGCCCGATCGCCTGAACCGACGCGTACAGGATGCCGATACCGCCGAGCACCAGGAAGAATTCCTCGTAGGGCATGGACAGCGCGAATTCAACACCGAAAACCGAGAACACCATCCGCAGCATGACGTAGACCGCCACTTTGGTTGCGGTTGCGGCAAGAAACACGGTGATCGCCGAGGGTGCGTTGGAGTAAGCACCCGGCAGCCAGCGGTGCAGCGGAAACAGGGCCAGTTTCAGCCCCAGCCCGACCATGATGAAGACGAAGGCCGCGCGCACCGCCCGAGTGTCGGCCACTTCCGGAATGCGCTCGGCCATGTCGGCCATGTTCAGGGTGCCGGTCATGATGTAGAGCAGACCGACACCGATCAGGTAGAACGTCGCACCCAAGGTGCCCATGATCAGGTAACGGAACGCCGACAGCAGCGCGCCGCGCCTGGTGCCGTGGGCCACCAGAGCGTAGGTCGATAGCGACGAGATCTCGAGAAATACGAACACGTTGAAGGCATCGCCGGTCAGCGTGATTCCCATCAGGCCCGACATCGCCAGCAGGAACAGGGCGTAGAACGGTCCCTGGCGTTGCGGCACTTCCTGGTTGACGCTCTGACGCATCCACGGCACGATCACCAGCGCCATCATCGAGATCAGCAGCGCCAGCAGGCCGTTGACCGCATCGACCCGGTACTCGATGCCGATCGGCGGCGGCCAATTGCCGAAGTGGTAGCTCAGCGGTGCCTGGACCGCCTGCGGCAGCACCAGCGCCGAGATCACGGCCGAAGCCAGTACCGCGATCAGCGTGAGCAGCCACGGCAGCATGCGACCCGGCAACAGCGCACACACCGGGGCGGCGATCAGCGGCAGCAGCACGCTGAAGGGCATCCAGTCGACGATACTCATCGGTCGCCGAAGCTCCAGTCTTCGCCGTCGTCCTCGACCAGTTCCTCGTCTTCGATGCTGCCGTAGGTTTCGCGAATCCGCAACGCCAGCGCCAGGCCGACGGCGGTGGTCGCAATTCCGACGACGATTGCGGTCAGGATCAGCACGTGCGGCAACGGATTCGAGTACAGCTCCACGCCTTCACGGTAGATCGGGGTCGATCCGCCGATGATCTTGCCGGCTGAAATGAACAGGATGAAGCCCGCGGTCTGGAACAGGTTCAGGCCCATGATCTTCTTGACCATGTTGCCCCTGGCGATGACCGCGTACAGCCCGATCATCATCAGGATCACGACCACGTAGTAGTTGTAATGGCCCAGCAGGTCCATCAGTCGTCCCCTTCCGCCGGCCACGATTCGCCCTGCTCGCCGCGGCGCCGGGCGAACAGGCTGAAGATCAGCATCACCACTGAGGCGACCGTGACGCCGACTCCAAGCTCGACCAGGATGATCCCGGCCTGCTGTGCCGACTGAGAGTCTTCCATCAGCGGAGCATAGTCGAGGAAGTTGCCGCCGAGAACGACGCCAAGCAGCCCGATCGCAGCATAGAGCAGTGCACCGGAGGCGGACAACACGAACATGACCCGTTCCGGGATCACCGCCAGGCCGGCCTCGAGGCCGTAGATCAACACGAACAGGATCCACGCTGCTGCAAACATCACACCAGCCTGGAAACCGCCGCCCGGCGAGTATTCACCATGGAACTGGATGTAGAGCGCGAACAGCATGATCAGCGGGATCAGCAGCCGCGTGACGATGCGCAGGATGCCGTTCTCTCTCATGCCTCGTCCTCGGGCTTGCGGGCGGGCCGGGTCGGTTTGACCGATAGCAGCGAGAACACCGCGACCGCGGCGGTGAAGATCACGATCACCTCGCCGAAGGTATCGATCGAACGCCAGCTTGCGAGCACGCTGGCAACCATGTTCGGCACCCCGAAGTCCTTGTAGGAGTGCTCGATGTAATACGGCGCCACGTGGACATGAATCGGGTTGTTCGGGTCGCCGAAAGTCGGCAGGTCGGACACCGCCCAGATCAGACAGACCCCGGTGATCACGACGACCGTGATGGCGATCCAGTTGACGCCGCGGATCGCGGCCTCGTAGCGCGGTGCCAGGGTCAGTACCGCCAGGATCAGGATGGTCGAGATGCCGGCGCCGACGGCAGCCTCGGTCAGGGCCACGTCGCCGGCATCGAGCACGACGAACAGCGCTGCCGACAGCAGCGAGTAGATCGCGAACAGCATCGCCGCCGAGAACAGATCGCGCACCCGGACCACAGCCACCGCGACCACGATCAACAGGGTCAGCAGGGAGATGTCGATCAGGGTTTCGATGACGACTCTCCGGTCATGGCGGCATCGTTCGAATCGCCCTCGCGATAATAGGGCTGCAGGCCCGCCGCCAGGGCGGCGCGCGCCAGGGCGTGGCTGGCTGTCGGCGAGGTGAAGATCATGAACAGCAGGATCAGCAGCAGCTTGAGGCTGAACAAAGTCAGGCCGACCTGCAGCAACAGGCCACCGATGATCAGGAAGGCACATAGCGTGTCGGTGATTCCAGCAGCATGCAAGCGGGTATAAAAGTCTGGAAAACGCAACAGGCCGATACCGCCGAGAATACCGAAGACACCGCCGGCAAGCAGCAGGATTCCCGACAACACGTTGATCAGCAGCTCAGCCATCGGTGATGTCTCCCTCACCCGAGGCGGCAAGGTCGCGCATCCGCGTCAGCTTCAGCACCGCGACCACGGTGATGAAATTGATCAGGGCATAAACCAGTGCGACATCGATCAGGTCATGGTTGCCGGAAATGACCGTGATCAGTGCCACGATCAGCACGGTCTTGGTGCCAAACACATTGACTGCGACAATCCGGTCGAACACCGACGGACCCTTGAGCGCTCGTGTCAGGGCCAACGCCATGGTGACGAAGATCGTCAGTGCAGAAAGCACCAGAACCGTGTTCACCGGTGCTTCTCCAACCAGGCGATCTTGCGCTGCATTTGTCCTGATCTGGCACCTGCAGCCGAGCTCTCGAGCAGCGCATGGACCTCGACCTGCTGATCTTCAAGCAGCAGCGTCACGGTGCCCGGGGTCAGCGTGATCGAGTTGGCATAGGTCACCTTGCCAACCGCCGAGCCCAGCTTCATCGGCACAAAGAAGATGCTGGGCCGCACCCGCTCGGGCTGCAGCGCTGCGCGCGCGACCTCGATGTTGGACTTCACGATTTCCTTCAGCAGCCAGATCCAGTAGATCGGCAGGCGCCAGGAATACAGAATCGGATTATGCTCGACGCCGACGACCTCCATCCGGCGCGACATCCAGATCACGAACAACACCGCGCCGGAACCCAGCACGAGCAGCAGCGGTTTATAGACGCCGGAGATGCCGAGCCAGAGCAGGGACAGCGTCACAGCCAGTGAGATTGCGTATCGCATAACGCAGGAATGGTATCAAATGGCCGTTTGCGACGGGCAGAAAGCGCGCGTGTTGACGGCTTGACGACCGCGAAGGTCTATTCTCGAAGTACTTTTTGTTACTGGTATCCACATGCAGACGGCACGCGAGCTCATTGGTCTGTCCTATTGCTCCACCGCGACGTTCCCGGCACGGACGGGCAGCTACGGCGTCCACCCTGAAGTCAACCGCATCCTGATGCACTCCCGCCGCAACAACCGGCGGCTCCAGGTGGGAGGCGTACTGCACTTCAATAATGGTCGGTTCTTCCAATACATCGAAGGCCCGGCCGACGTAGTTGATTGCCTGTATGCCCGGATCTGCCGCGATCCGCGCCATCAGGACGTGCAGCGTCTGACACGACGCCCGATCGGCAGCCGCCGCTTTCAGGACTGGTCGATGAAATTCGTCGCGGTGGAATGGGTGGTCGACGAGGTCATGCGCCGGCATGATCTGCCGGAGTTCGATCCCTATCGCTTCACGCCTGCAATCATCGACGATCTGGTCGTTTCCTGCACCTGCGCTCCGGACGATGCCGCGGGCATCGAGGTCGCATCAACAGCTCGCTCGCGGGGCCTGAAAGGCTGGCTGCACCGGCTATTCGGCTGAGCCGGACCAGCCTCAGCCCATCACCGGCACGCCGATCCAGCGCGGGTGAGCCCAGAAGGCGAAGCCGATGTAGGCGGCCAGCCCGAGTACAACCACCAGGACGTCGTTCAGGACTGATTGCGGCGCACGCAGAATCGGGCGTTGAGTCCGCCGCTTCAGCGAAATCCGGTCGACCACTGCCCAGGCCAGAAAGCCACCGAACAGCAGTACGTCGGCCAGCGTGCCATTGACCAGCAGGTGCGCCACGGCCCAGGCCTTGACCGCAACCAGCATCGGATGCACCAACGCACGGCTGATTCGCCCCGGCAGGTAGGTAGCGAGAAGCGCCGGAAACACGATCAGCATCAGCAACATGCTTAGATGCGACAGCCACGCCGGCGAGGTGTACAGCACCAAAGCGTCCAGCCGGGCCTGGCCATAGCCGACGATCAGCAACACGAAACCGGCGATCGCGACCACCGAGTACAAACCCTTGTACGGCCATTCGCCGAGCCGGGCCGCAAGCGCATCGCGAGTGGCCGGAGCAACAATCGAGAACGAGTGACTGCCGAGAAACAGGATCAGGCCGAGAATGAGAAGCGTCATGGGGTTTCCTTGTGGTTCGGATCCGGGGAGCTTGGATGCGAACTGTAACCGATCAGGCAGCGCATCCCCGGCACGATCAACAGATCCTCAGCTTTTTCACCAGCGTGTCTCCTGCGGAACGGCCAGATCGCGATCCGCCGGATGCCCGAGTGTCCCTCCTGAATCCTGGTCCAGAAAATTTGCAACCCGCGCTCTATCAGCGTCAAACCCCGCGCAGCACGAGGTGAAAAACAGCTGATTTCAGGGTGACGCGAAGTTGTGACTATAGATAGGGCGAGAACAGCCAGCACAGCGAATCCCGCACCCGCACCGGCAGACTGCGGCCATCGACCTCTGCGAGCGTGATCGCTCGGCCGGCCGCGGCCGCAGTACGGATTCGGGTAGCCATGGCGGTGGCGAAAAGGCGGTCGAAGATCTCGACTTGCAACTCGAAGTTCAGGCGCAGCGAGCGCGGGTCCCAGTTGGCCGATCCGATCAAGGCCCAGGTGTCGTCGACCACCATCAGCTTGGCGTGCGAGAACGGTGGCCGCTGGTAGAACACCTCGACCCCCTGGTACAGCACTTCCCATAGCATGTTGCGGGTCGCCCAGTGAACGTAAGGCAGGTTGTTGTTCTCCGGCAAAACCAGCTTGATCTCGACCCCGCGCAAGCTGGCGGCCTGTAGTGCACCGATCAATTCGCGCGGCGGCAGAAAATAGGGGGTCATGATCAGGATCGACTCGCGCGCCTCTGCAATCATCGCGCCGAGCAGCTGGGTGATCGCGTCGAGATCCTCGTCCGGGCCATCATTGAGCACGCGGCCGAATGTGCTGCCAGCCGGTCGCGCCAGTGCCGGAGGCGCTGGATCGGCACGGCCGCTGACAAACTCCCATGACCGGAGGAACTCTTCTTCGAGCTGGCTGGCCACCGGCCCCTTCAGACAGAAATGCAGGTCGGCGGCCTTGTGCCCGGACGCGCCATCGCCCAGCACGTGCTGGTCGCCGATGTTCATGCCGCCGGTAAACGCGATGCAAGCGTCGACAGCGAGAATCTTGTGGTGGGTTCGCAGGTTGATCGAAATCCGTGGCGGCAGCAGCCGCGGTGGCAGAAAGCGTGCCGCCGGCACACCGAGCCGGCGCAGCAGGCGCGGTGCATGCGGCCAGCTGTACCATTGGCCGACGCCATCGACGATCACGCGTACATCGACCCCGCGTCGGCGTGCCGCAGCCAGCGCGTCGATCACCGCCCGACCGGCACGGTCGGTATCGAAGATGTAGCTGATCAGGAACACCGAGCGCTTGGCCGAATCGATCGCCTCGATCATCGCCGGGTAGGCCTGGTCGCCGTTTTCTAGCGCCTGGATCGCATTGCCACCGAGCAGCCTGTGGCCGGTCAACTGGCTGCCAATGCGGCTCAGCCGGGCGATCTCCGGTTCAAGACCCGCCTCGACACCCGCGACGGGCCGGCGACCGCGACCGCGCTCGTAGCCGAACCCCAACCCGGGAAGTTCCAGCCGGTGCGCACGCCGCTGAATGCGGTTGATCCCCAGCACCAGGTAGATCAGGGGCCCTGCCACCGGCAGCAGAAAGCACAATCCGATCCAGCCGAAAGCCGCGCGCGAATCGCGCTTGGAGATCAGTGCGTGCACCGCCGCGATCGGCGCCAGTATCAGGTGAAACACGGCACCGATCAGGCCGGCTTCGAGCAGGGTTTGCAGCGGCGACACGAATCAGGGCTCGCAGACGTCGAATCTATCGTGATGGTACCCCAGGCTTGCAGCACCAGTGCCCGGCTGGACAGTCTGGCATGGCAGCTCAGGCATTACCCCGGTTGATTCATGACTCGACCTGCTGCGACGCCCCCAGGCTGTGCATCCGCAACGTTTTGCTCGGTCGCGCATCCTCACCTGCCGTTATTGACAAGCAGGGCGAGTCCGGCTGCGGTGCGGCTCGGTCGCAAAAACACCGCGACTACAAGACCTGGAGCCGTCTCGCGACGGTCGGGTCATGAATAATCCGGGATTACGGAAATTCTGATGACAACATATGGACGCCAAACGGGGATGATGATGCGTAGGAAATCGGCCGCTTTGCCAGGAGCGACGAATGCTCTCGATAACGATCCACCAGCCCGGCAGCTTCGTGCCGCGATGCCAGCCGACTCGGCGCCGTCGCCGTGACATGATGTTTGTCTTCTGCATCCTGTTCGGTATGAGTGCAAGCATGGCCGATACCCCCGATCTGCTGCTCGATGACTTCTCCCGCGACGACGGGCGCTCTGCGCTGAAAACCGACTGGCAGGGCTTCACTGATCGGGTCATGGGCGGCCTGTCCGACATGAGCGCCACGCGAGTCGAGACCGAGCACGGCCCGGGATTGCGCCTGCGGGGCCGGGTGCGGCTCGAGAACAACGGCGGCTTCATTCAGGCGCGGCTGCCGCTGGCCGGCCCAGGTGAGGTACTCGACGCTCGCAACTACACGGCATTCCGGGTCGAGCTGCGCGGCATGCCTGGCGCCTGGTATCTACACCTGCGCAGCCCCGACTGCCGCCGACCGTGGCAGTACTACCGAGCCGAGCTTCCGGTCACCGACCGCTGGGCCACGGTGACCGTGCCGCTGGATGATTTCACTGGCAAGTGCATGAGCGACACGCCGGACCGAGCACGGCTGACTTCGGTCGCGCTCGTCGCCTACGGCGAGGCCTTCGATGCCGAGATCGAGGTCGCGCGCATCGAATTGGTCGCGGCCCCATGAGGCCTGGTGCGTATCTGCTGGCCATCACGGTTCTGGCCACGACCGGCGTGATCGCCGAACCCGATTTGATGAGATTCGAACCCGAACAGATCATCGCCTGGCCCACCGTCAAGTTCGCCGGCCAGACCGTCTATTCGCTGCAGGATGCACAAGCTGCCGGTGCCAGCCATGCGGCCGTGCGCGCCGCCTGTGACAGCGCCACCGCCTCGGGCTTGATCCTCGAACGGCAGATCGACCTGGAAGTCACGCCGATCGTTGAATGGCACTGGCGCATCGATTCGGTCTATTCCGATCTGGACGAGCGCAGCAAGCGCGGTGATGACTATCCGGCACGCGTCTACGTCGTGGCCCAGCGATGGCCGCAGTGGCGCTCTCGGGTGATCAGTTATGTCTGGAGCAATGCACAGCCGGTCGGCAGCGACTGGCCGAACGCTTTTGCCGGCCAATTCCGGATGCTGGCCGTGCGCTCCGGATCGGAAGGCCTCGGCCAGTGGCACAGCGAGCGCCGCGACGTGCGCGCCGATTTCCGCGCACTGCACGGCATCGATCTCGATACGATCGATGCGCTGGCGATCATGACCGACTGCGACAACGCCGGCCAGTCGACCACGGCCTGGTACGGCCCGATTCGCTGGCTCAGCGGGCCCTGAAGCCGGTCACCAACAGCGCAATCCAGGCCACCATCAAGGTCATCCCGCCGAACGGCGTCAACATCGTCAGGCCATTGATGCCGCTGATCGCCGCGGCATAGATGCTGAACGAGAACAGCAGCGTGCCGCCGACGAACAGGCCGGCCGAGATCGCCAGCCCGCGGCGCAAGGTGCCGGGCTCAAGCCGCAGCCCGGCCAGCGTCAGGACCACGATCATCAGCGCGCCGAGCTGATGGTAGCGAATCGCGGTGGCCACCGAATCGGCCATCGATTCCGCCCACGCACCGTGATCCGCCGCCGCACCGATCGCCACTGAAAGAAAGCCGAGTGCGGCGCCGATCATCAATAAATTTCGCATCGGTCTTACTCCACGGGGGTTGCGGGATTATCCACCCTGAAGGCCTGACCCGAGCCGCCAAAACCGGGCTATGCGGATCACAGGGATGCAAGCATCGCCAACCAGTGCAGCGGTTGGCGCCGAATCCTTTCGGAGAACCATCCAGCGCGGCCGGGAATCAACTCCCACGGTTCTGTCGCTGAATCGGGCTTGTCAGTGCGTCCAGCTTTCCCCGCCACGAGCCGGGCAATGCACCGAAATCGGGTAAACCCGGTGTATTCAGGACTCCACCTGCTACGACGCCCCCAGGCTGTACATCCGCGAGGTTTTGCTCGGTCGCGCAACCTCACCTGCCGTTATTGACAAGCAGGGCGAGTCCGGCTGCGGTGCGCTCGGTCGCGAAACACCCGGACGACAAGACCGGGAGCCGTCTCGCGACGGCCGGGCCATGAATAATGCGGGGCAAAAAAATGCCCCGGGCGAGCCGGGGCACAAGAATGTTGCCTGGTTTTATCCGGATCGGCCACCCGAAGTCCGGGCGGCCGATCCTTGGTATTACGGGCGCTGCAGCCAGAAGCTGTAATTGCCGCTACCCGAGAACGACAGCACACGCCAGTAGTAGAAGCCGGAGGTGCCGTTGTAGCTGATCGACTCCTCGCTGTTCGACGAGGTGGCCTGTGCCACACGGGTCCAGCGGCTGCCGCTCCAGCGATACAGCTCGAGGTCGAAGTCGGCGTTGGATGGGCCCGACAGCCAGCCACGATGGGTGCCGGCACCGGACTGGTACCAGGTGCCATTCGGCTGGATCTGTGACGCACCGTTACCCGACAGGGAACCGGTGAACTGCTCGCAGTTCGTGCACGGCGCGCCACCGCCGCCACCGCCGCCACCGCTGGGCGGTGTGAAGCTGGCAGTCAGGGTCACACCCGAGTAGGCGCTCCAGCCACGCAGCATGACGTGGTAGGTGCCGGCCTGCGGGCTGGCGAAAGTGCAGGTTTCGTTGTTGCCACCCAGGAACGGACGGCAATCATAGGTCGACTGGGTCGGCGCCGATCCGAAGCGAACGTACAGATCCGCATCACCACTGCCGCCGGCAGTCTGGATTGTCAGGTTGCTGGCGCCAGCCGGCACGGCAATGGTGTAGAAGGTCTCGGAACCGGTTGCGCCCGACTGGTTGGTCACCGGAACGCCGTTGGTCAGCGCGGTCGGACCCGTGCCACCACCGCCGCCACCACCGCCACCACCGCCGGTGGACAGGCGGGTGTAGAGCATCCGGTTGGGCGAGCCGGTGTTGATTCCGGTCAGCTTGCCGGTCGAAGCGTTGTTGGTCAGCCAGCCTTCGACCGCAGCCGGTGTAGCGCCGGAGTTGGCCGACAGGTACAGCGCAGCGGCGCCGGCAACATGCGGCGAAGCCATCGATGTTCCACTGATGGTGTTGGTCGCGGTGTTACTGGTATGCCAGGTCGAGGTGATCGACGAACCCGGCGCGAAAATGTCGACGCAGGTACCGAAGTTCGAGAAGCTCGAGCGCACATCGGTGTTGGTGGTCGAGCCCACGGCATAGGCAGCAGCCGCACGCGCTGGGGAAACGTTGCAGGCATTCTGGTTTTCATTTCCTGCGGCAACCACGACCGTAACGCCGGCATTGCGCATGTTAGCCACGGCGTTGTCGGTCGCGGTCGAAGCGCCGCCGCCCAGGCTCATATTGGCCACGGCCGGCAATACGCGGTTGGCGGCGACCCAGTCCATGCCGTTGATGACGCCGGCATTGCTACCCGAGCCATCACAACCCAGCACACGAACCGGAACCAGCAGGACTGACTTGGCAACCCCATAGGTGGCACTGCCGACGGTGCCAGCCACATGTGTGCCGTGACCGTTGCAATCGTTGCTGCCGTTGCCGTCGTTGATCGCACTGAAGCCGGACTGCACACGACCGCCGAAGTTGGTATGCGAGGCGCGGATGCCGGTATCGATGATGTAGGCACGAACACCGGAGCCGCTGTTGTCATAGATGTAGCTGCCGTTGAGCGGCAGATCACGCTGGTCGGCGCGATCCAGACCCCAGGTCGCATTGTTCTGGGTGGTCTGGGACACGGTGACAACACCGTTTTCCTCGATGAACGCGATTCGATCATCGAGCAGCAAGCTCGACAGCGTGCGCTTGTCGGCCTCGATCACGAAGCCACGCAACACGTGCGAGTAGGACTGCTGCAGCTTGACGCGATACTGCGAGGTGATCGCTTCGGCCACGGCACGGATTTCCGGTGCCGAAGACCGGGACTCGGTCGCCAGCCGCGCGACGTCTTCCTTGAGCACCACGATGTACTCGCCGGGCACCGGGTGACTGGCCGCCTGGAACTTGGCCGATTCGGCGCTCAGTTGCGCCTGGGCGCCGACCGCAATGGTGATCAGAACAAGGCCCAGAACGAGCCGGTTGAGTGGTTTCTTCATGTGTAATGTTGCTCCCGTTTTACTGCAAATATCCCCTTGTGTCGTACCGGATCCGGGCTACCTCTGGACGCATTCCTGACGTGCGTCTCTGATCGTCGGCGAGATCGTCATTTCAATCGTCATTTCAATCGTCATTTCGATCGATCCTGGCCGGTCGATTCACGGCTGATTGGCCGGCGACAGTTCCCTCGACGCCTTCCGTTATTGCCGGAAGACCCTGCCGCGACGCATCCGCTTTGACCGGGCCGGAGCACCGAATGCCCGAACCAGCACTGGTTATAAGCGAGGCGCCGGTGCAAAATCCAGCCCCGGAACGAGACGAATTTCCGGATTTGTGATGGGCATCTCGCAAATTCCTGCTTTTCGGACATGCTTTTTTCACAGTTGATTCTGATTCTGTCCGGGCAGGCTGCCGCCGCGACCGAACTCCTTCGGTCCCGATTGGCGCATCGACCCTCGCGTCGATTCTCGTTTCGATTCTCGGGTTTCGAGAATCCGCCGCGGCATAATTGTCGGCATGACACAGCCTCCTGCGCAGATCCTCGTCCTGACCCCGACTGCGCGTCTTGCGCGCGCGGAGAAGCGGTGCCTGGCATCAGCCCGAAACGAGGCGGGCGAATCCGCCTGGCGCGCGCCCGAATTGCTGGCGCTACCGAGCTGGCTCGGCGACATGGCTCGTCAAGCCTTGCTGAGCGGCATCATCGATCGCGTCCCGATCACCAGCGCGCAGGCCCGGCTGTTGTGGCAACAGGTCATCGACCACGATGTGTTCGTCGGTGAGCCGAGAGTTCATGCGCTGTGCGAGCGCGCCTGGCGCAAGATCCATGAATACCGCCTGCCGCAACCGCACGAATGGCCCGAGCTTCTGCTGTCGGAGGACAGCCGCCGCTTCCGCGACTGGGCGGCGAAGTTCGACGGACTGTGCCGGGCGCGTGGCGTCGTCGACGAGTGGACCTTCGCCGCGCAGCTGCCCGAGTGGATCACCAGCGGTCGATTCGTGCTGCCCGAACGGATCGAGCTGGTCGGCTTCGAGCGCCCTCCAACACCACTGTTCGAAGCCCTGTTCGACGCACTTGCCGAGGCCGGGATCGACCTGCGTGGACGCTCGCAACGGCTCGAACCGACGCTGCCGGCGACACCGGAGCTGCAGCAATTCATCGCCCCGGACGACGAGCTTGCCGCGGCAGCGCGCTGGGCGCGATCCCGGCTCGAGGCTGATCCGAAGGTCTCGATCGGCGTGGTCGTGCCCGACCTCGCGGGCCGGTTAGCGCGGGTCGAGCGCGTCTTCCGGCGGGTATTCGACCCACCAGGTTTTGCGCTGGAGGCCCGCACCGGTGCCACCGCCGCCTGGCATATTTCGATGGGTCCGGCGCTGGCCGACTGGCCGCTGGTGGCCGACGCGTTGCTGCTGCTGCGCCTCGACCCGGGCCGAATCCCGCAGGCCGAGGCCGGCCGGCTGTTGAAGTCGCCCTACCTGCAGCTGGCCGAACAGGAGGCCCGTTCGCGCGCCGAGGCCCAGGCGCAGCTGATCAACAAGGCACCGTTCGAAATCACCGCCCATGAACTGGCTGCCGCCTGCAGCATGCGCGGCGCCCTGAGTCTGGCGCGCAAGCTTAAGCAGTGGCAGCAAGTCCGCAATAGCCATCGCGACCGCTGCTGGGTATCGGACTGGGTCGGCCGTTTCCAGACCGAGCTGGAAGCATTCGGGTTCGGCCACGGCCGGGCGCTGAATTCGACCGAATGGCAGGTGCTGGAACGCTGGCACCGGCTGCTCGAGGACTTCGCGACGCTCGATGTCGTCCAGAACGCACCGATTGCGCGCGGCCAGGCGCTACGGCTGCTGGCCGAGCAGGCCCGCTCCAGCAGCTTCCGCGAGCGCAACCTCGGCTGCCCGGTCGAAATCCTCGGCATCGAGGAAGCGCTCGGTTCGCGCTTCGATGCACTATGGATCACAACCCTCGACAGCGCTCACTGGCCCGGTGCCGCGCGCCGCGATCCGTTGATTCCGGGTCCGATCCAGGCCACGATACCGGGTGCCAGCGGCGAGGGACAGCTGCAGCAGGCGCGGCTGGAACTGGCCGGTCTGCTGCGCGCCGGCGGGGAACTGGCTCTGAGCTACGCTTGCGGCAACGACAGCGCAACACTGGAACCGACCCCGCTGCTGCCCGTGCCCGACCTGCGGCAAGCAACTCAGCCGCCGCAAGCGCCACCTGACCCGCTGACGCTGGAAGTCATCGCCAACGATTCCCTCGCCCCGGCCTTCGGCCGGCTCGATTCCGGCGGCGGTATCGGCGTCTTGCGCAACCAGTCTGCCTGCCCGTTCAAGGCCTTCGCTGAACATCGACTGGATGCCCACGCGCTCGAGCCGCCCCGGCCAGGTCTGAGTGCTGCCGCGCGCGGCAGCCTGCGGCACTGGGCGCTGGAGAACTTCTGGCAGGGTCTGAACGGCCGGGCCGCACTGCTGGCTCTGCCCGAGGACCAACTGCTGCAGCGCATCGAAGCGGCTGCCGAGCAGGCCCTGGGCCGGCTGGTTCAGTCCTGGCGCAGAGCACTAAGCCCGGCCGCGCAGCGGCTGGAAGCGGCCAGCCTGCAGCGCATGCTGCGGCACTGGCTGAGGCTGGAACGCGAGCGCGGCGAGTTCCGCGTGCGCGCCCTGGAGCAGCAGATCGAGCTGGCATTCGCCGGCCTCAAGCTGCACGGCAAGATCGATCGGATCGATGAAACCGAGGCTGGCAACTTGCTGATCGACTACAAGACCGGTGCGGCGAAGCGCGCCGACTGGAGGCCCGATCCGCGCATCGTGGATCCGCAACTGCCGGCCTACGCGCTGGCCACACAGCCGTCACCGGCAGGCATCGCCTTCGGCCGTCTCAAGCCCGACGATCTGTGCTTCGACGGCGCGGCACGCGACGAACCGGGCACTTCGGGAGTTTCGGTCGTCGGTAACGGCAAGGGCCAATGGAAGGTTGCCGACGACTGGAGCACGCTGCTCGCGGCCTGGCGCGAAAATCTTGAAGGCCTGGCCCAGGACTTCGTTGATGGCAAGGCCACGGTCGACCCGCGCAAGCCCGAGGTATGCCGCTACTGCCAGTTGCAGGCCTTGTGTCGCATCGACGAGCGCCGGACCGGCATCGGCATCGAGGAGAACTGCGCGTGAGCGACGACCTGCAACGCCGCGCCGCTGTTGATCCGACACGCTCGGTGATCGTTCAGGCGCCGGCCGGCTCGGGCAAGACCACGCTGCTGGTGGAACGCTTCCTGGCGCTGCTGGCCACGGTCGAGGCACCGGAAGAAATTCTGGCCATGACCTTTACCCGCAAGGCCGCCGCCGAGATGCACGAGCGCATTCTCAGGTTTCTTGACCCGGGATTCCAACCGGAGCCCCACGAGCAGGTCGCGGCCGAACGCGCCCGTGCGCTGACCGACCGGGTCGCGCAATGGAAGCTGCGGGCCAACCCTGAGCGGCTGATGATCCGCACCATCGACAGCTTCAGCCACTGGCTGGTTCGAACCATGCCGGTGGCCAGTCGGCTGGGACCGGTGCCACAGCCGGTCGACAATGCCAAGGCACTGTATCGGCGCGCGGCGCGACGCGTGATCGAAGCGCTGGACGAAATCGAGCTGGCCGCCGAGCTCAATACCCTGCTGGGCTGGCGTGACCACCGCAGCCAGGAACTCGAAGATCTGCTGACTGCACTGCTGGGCAAGCGTGACCAGTGGTTGCGCGCGCTGCAGCTGACCGGAACACCGCACCGACGCGACTTCGAACAGGTACTGGAGACGGTTGTCCAGCAACGCCTGGGTATTGCGAGCAGGGCACTGGACGCGGTTCTGGCTGAAGCACCCGGCATCCGTACCGATCTGGTGGCGCTGCTGGGCTTTGCCGCGGATCATCTCCGGGCCAGCGGCGTTGAGTCCGATCTGTGCATGTTCGACGAAGATCAGGGCATTCCAGCTGACGATCTCGATAGTTTGGCGCAATGGAAGGCGCTCGCCGAGGGCCTGCTGACAAAGGATGGCGGCTGGCGCGCAACGGTCGACCGGAGAACCGGATTTCCGCCGGAAGCGAAGCCGCAGAAAATTCGCTTCATCGAAATCCTGCAAACCCTGGCCGATCACGAAGCCCTGGCGGCCGAGCTGCAGGCAGCGCGAAATCTGCCGGAAGCGCGCTATCAGAGCGACGCGCAGTGGAGCGTTCTGGCCGCACTGATCAAGGTACTGGAGCGCGCTGCCGGCGAGCTCGAGCTGCTGTTCGCCGAGACCGGGCAGAGCGATTTCACCGGCCTTTCTCGAGCCGCGCTGACCGGACTGGGCGATGATGACAACGACGCGACCGACCTGGCGCTGTATCTGGATCAGCGTATCAACCATATCCTGGTCGACGAGTTCCAGGACACCAACTGGGCCCAGCTGCACCTGCTCGAACGGCTCACTCGTGGCTGGCAGGATGGCGATGGCCGAACCCTGTTCCTGGTTGGCGATCCGATGCAGTCGATCTATCGCTTCAGAGAGGCCGAGGTTGGCCTGTTCATGCGCAGCCGCGAACGGGGCATCGGCGCGATTCGCCCGGATTCGCTGAAACTGACTCGCAACTTTCGAGCCCGTGCCGAACTGGTCGCTTTCGTCAACGATGTTCTGGGGCCGAGTTTTCCGATCGAAGAGGACATCGCTGCCGGCGCGGTCGCCTATGCTCCGTCCGAGTCCGGTCGCGAATCCGGCGGCCGAATCGACATCCTCAGTGCTGCCGATGCCGCTGCCGAAGCCGAGCAGATCGCAAGCTTGCTGGCGGCCGAACTCGAGGCTCATGCTAACGATGACAAGTGGAAGGCAGCAATCATTGTCCGCGCCCGGACGCACCTGAGCGAGCTGCTGCCGGCACTGCAACGCCACGCAGTCGCCTACCGCGCGGTCAAGCTTGACCGGATGCTGGATCGCCCGGTGGTGCAGGACCTGCTGGCATTGGCACGCGCGATTCACCTTCCCTCCGACCGTGCCGCCTTGCTCGCGGTTCTGCGCGCGCCGTACTGCGGCCTTGAACTTGCCGACCTGCACGCGCTGGCCGGTGACGGCGCCGATCCACTCGAACCGGCAGCGCTGGAAAGATTGTCGCCGCCAGCCCGGCTGCGCGCCGCGCGGGTTTATCGAACGCTTGAGCGAGCCCGTTCCGAGCTTGGTCGCCGACCGCTGCGCGAACGCCTCGAGGGTGCCTGGCAGCGCCTCGGCGGCCCGCAACTGTTGGCCCGAACCGCTGCAGACCAGGCCGACGCGCAGATGCTGCTCGACGCACTCGAAAAGGCCGAGCCCGAAGGCCTGCTGGATGACTGGAACGACCTGATCGAGCGCCTCGATCAGGAACACACCGCCGGCGATCCGCCCTCGGACCGGGTCAAGCTCGAGTTGCTGACCCTGCATGGTGCCAAGGGCCTGGAATGGGACCTTGTCATCCTCCCCGGCCTGAACCGCAAGCCGCGCGGCGACGACAAGGAGCTGCTGTACTGGCTGCCGTTCACCGCGGCCGACAACCGCGAACAAGTGCTGCTGGCGCCATTGCGCGCGGCCTGGGAGCCCAGCAACAACGGCCTGATCGACCTGATCCGCAACGAGCGCAGCAAGCGTGAGGCCTTCGAGCAGCAGCGTCTGCTCTACGTTGCCGCGACCCGGGCGCGCGAGCGGCTGGTGCTGAGCGCGGCATTCAACCCGGATCGCAAGTCAGTCAAACCGACCGGCGGCAGTCTGCTGGAGCGGATGTGGCCGCGCGTCGCAACAGAGTTTCTGGCCGCGCTTGAAGCTGCCGATCAGACCGATGCAATCAACCGCGGCACAGTGGAGTTACCAAACCAGGATCTGTGTCGCGCCCCGGCTGGCTGGGAACCAGCGTTCGGTGCGGCGCTGCACTGGCGACCAAAACTGCCACCGCGCGAGCGTGAAATCGAGATCGAATTCAATTGGGCCGGTAGCCAGGCGCGGCGCAGCGGCCAGGTGCTGCATCAGCTGCTCGAGCAGGTCGGACGCATCGGCATCGAGCGACTTGACGGCGCACACCGTCAGACGCTGGACGAGCGCATCCCACAGCTGCTGCGTGCCCTCGGCACGGGTCCGGCGATGCTGAACGACCTGGTCGCGCAGGTGCGCGGTGCCTTCGAACAGACGCTGGACAGCGCCACGGGCCGCTGGATCCTCAGCGGAGAACACGCTGACGGTGCCTGCGAACTGGCCCTGTCCGGCATCGTCGACGGCACGCTGGTCAACGCCATCATCGACCGGACCTTCATCGACCGGAACGGGACACGCTGGATCATCGACTACAAGTCCGGCTATCACGCCGGTGGCAACCTCGATGCTTTCCTCGAAAACGAAGCCGCGCGCTACCGCGGCCAACTCATGCTCTACCAACGCCTGTTCGAACAGATGGGCGAGACCGACATCAAGACCGCGCTGTACCTGCCGCGACATGGGGAATTACGAGAGGTATGAGCAGGTCCGTGTGGACAACAAACGTGGAGACAACAAACGCAACAAACGGCCGGTAGCCTCGGCCTGCCCGATCCCGCTCCTCGCTGTGGCAAAAGGCGACACTTTAAGCTTTGCCGAAAGGGGACATTACCGCTCTGGGCCAACACGGTGTCAACAGCGGTTGCCTGCTATCTCCGGGACCGGTAGAATGCATCGGCTTTGCAACGCGCAATTCCTGGGCTGCCCCAAAGCATCAGGGACCTGACCAGTTCGTCGAGCAAGACCCCGATCGCGGCACGAATTCGAAACGCAGCTGAACTCGTCCTTAGTTTTCAATTTCTGCAGTATTTTCTCAAGGGAGATACCATGAACCAGAGTCTGATACCGCCGGTAATGGGCATCATCGGCCTGATCGTCGCCTTCATCATTTTCCAGGCGATGTCGCGCTACCCGGTGATGGAGGGCAAACCGACCCAGATCGCCAAGCTGATCCAGCAGGGCGCGATGGCTTTCATGCGCCGCGAAGTGATGATGATCGGCGCCTCGGTCGCCGTGCTGTTCATCGCGCTGGCCTTTTCCGGGCTGGGCATCCAGACTGCGATCTCTTTCCTTATCGGTGCGTTTTGCTCCACGATTGCAGGCTACTTCGGCATGATCGCCGCGACCCGCGCCAACGTTCGCACCACTACGGCGGCTCACAATTTCGGCACCGACCGCGCCCTGACCGTCGCCTTCTACGGCGGCTCGGTGATGGGCCTGGTACTGGCCTCGCTGGGCCTGCTCGGCCTGGGTGGGCTGTACCTGGTGTTCGGCAACGACCCGCAAACGGCCCACAACATCCACGGCTTCGGCATGGGGGCCAGCGTGGTTGCGTTGTTCTACCGCGTCGGCGGCGGCATCTTCACCAAGTCGGCCGACGTCGGCGCCGACCTGGTCGGCAAGATCGAGGCCGGGATTCCGGAAGATGATCCCCGCAACCCGGGCGTGATTGCCGACAACGTCGGCGACAACGTTGGCGACGTGGCCGGCATGGGATCGGACATCTTCGAGTCCTACTGCGGCTCGATGATCGCGACGATCGCGCTGGCCACCACCATGGGCGTGGCTGCCGCAATCGGCCCGGTTGAAGCCTTGATGGGCCTGCCATTGCTGCTGGCCTCGGTCGGCCTGGTCTGCTCGATTCTGGCAATCGTCGTGGTGCGCTTGAGCGTGGCACGCAGCCCCGAAGTGGCGCTGCGCACGGGCACGATCTTCGCCGCCATCGCCTTCATCATTACGGCCTACTTCCTGATCCAGTACGTCGGTGTCGCCACCGGCGTCTGGTTCGCGGTCGTGATGGGCGCGCTCGGCGGGATCGCGATCGGTCTGTCGACCGAGTACTACACCGCCGGCAAGCCGGTGCGCCTGATCGCCGAGGCCGGCGAAACCGGACCAGCGACGGTCATCATCGCGGGTCTCGCCACCGGCATGCGCTCGGTGGTGATTCCGATCATCACGATCTGCGTCATGATCTTCGTCGCCGACAGCCAGGCTGGCCTGTACGGTGTGGGCATCGCTGCGGTCTCGATGCTGGCCACAGTCGGCATGACCATGGCCATCGACGCCTACGGCCCGGTGGCCGACAACGCCGGCGGCATCGCCGAGATGGCGGGCCTGGGAGAGAACACGCGCAAGATCACCGACTCGCTGGATGAGCTGGGCAACACCACCGCGGCGATCGGCAAGGGCTTCGCGATCGGTGCTGCGGCACTGGCCGCGCTGACCATCATCGCGGCCTATATTGCCGAGGTGAAGCTCCACGTTCAGGGCTTCGAACTGCTGATCTCCAACCCGCTGGTGCTGATTGGCATGTTCCTCGGTGGCTTGTTCCCGTTCCTGGTTGCCTCGATCACGATGACGGCGGTTGGTGACGCGGCGTTCGAAATGATCAAGGAGATCCGGCGCCAGTTCAAGGAGATCCCCGGCCTGCTTGAAGGCAAGGCCGAGCCGGATGCGGCCCGCTGTGTCGACATCGCCACAACCTCGGCGATCAAGCGCATGTTGCTGCCGGCAGCGATTGCCGTCATCGGCCCGGTCGCGGTCGGTTTCGGCCTCGGTGCCGAAGCACTGGGCGGCATGCTCGGCGGCGCACTGGTCGCGGCGGTGTTGCTGGCGCTGACCATGGCCAATGCCGGCGGTGCCTGGGACAACGCCAAGAAGTACGTCGAGAGGGGCAATCTGGGCGGCAAGGGCTCCGACACCCACAAGGCCAACGTGGTCGGCGATACTGTCGGCGACCCGCTGAAGGATACTTCGGGCCCATCGATGAACATTCTGATCAACGTCATGGCGATTGTCAGCCTGGTCATTGCGCCGCTGCTGACGCACTGACTCTAATGCTGTAACAGGGAAAAACGCGGCCCCGGGCCGCGTTTTTTTTACCAGTCGATGCGTGCCCCATCCCAGGCGAAGAAGCCGCCACTTTCCTGCTCGGTCAATCCATCAATGACCTCGAGCAGATAGCCGCTGGTTCGCTCGACAGGAAACAGCTTTCCCGCCGGCACATTGGCCTGAAACGGCCTCGACAACGCAGTATCGGTGGTCCCGGGATGCAGACATGCGATGACGACGTTGTGGTTGCGCCGTTTCAGTTCGATGCTGGCGGTCTTCATCAACTGGTTCAGCGCCGACTTGGACGCACGGTAGGCGTACCAGCCGCCGAGCCGGTTGTCACCGATCGACCCGACCCGAGCTGAAATCGCGGCGAACACGCACTTGCCTTCACGCGCCAGCAACGGTCGCAGCGCCTTGAGCAGCAACGCCGGGCCGAAGGCGTTGACCGCGAAGACCTGCTGCAAGGCTTCGGGTTCCAGATCCTCGATCTTCTTTTCCGGGGCCAGTCCCGGGCGGTGAAGCAGGCCGGCAGCGTTGACTACAAGGTTCAGTCGAACGTCCCTCGCGGCCAGTCTCGCGGCCAGCGCCCCGATCGACCCGCTGTCAGTGACATCAAGCGGCTCGATCTGCAGTCGGGAACAGGCTCGCGATTGCAACGCCGCGGCGGCTTGCGGATCGCGGCAGCTCGCTATCACCCGCTCGATGCGCGGGCACTCAAGCAGCGCGTCGACCAGGCCGAGACCCAGGCCGCGGCTGGCACCCTGTACCAACGCAATCGATGCTTCCGGAAAGCTGTGCAGGGAAAGTGTCATACCATGGTGCCGCGACGTTTTGACCATCAGCATCCACGGACGCAGTGAGTTCGAAGTGATCCCAAGCGACGATGCAACCTGGAGACAGGAAAACCGACCCGTCACCGGATACTTGTGCGGGGCTTGGGGTAACCTTCGTGGACCTCGACTGGAGCCTGAGCCTTGATTGCCCGACAGACCCGCTTGCCGCGCGCGCCGCGGCCTACGATCCCGATTGCGGCTGCGTGCGCTGCTCTGCTTCTGGTGCTGGCGGCCTGCGGCGACTCCACGGCACCCGACGACAATCTGCGCATCTACCGCCACTCCACCGATGGCGCACCAAGCTCGCTGGACCCGGCACAGGCAGCGACCGTATATTCGAACATGGTTGTGGTGAACGTGTTCGACACGCTGTATCGCTACAAGTACCTGGCACGGCCCTACGAAATCGCGCCGAACCTGGCCATCGGCATGCCCGAGGTCTCGGCCGATGGGCTCGAGTACACCTTCCGCATCCATCCCGATGCCCGCTACAGTGACGATCCGGCCTTTCCGGACGGTATCGGTCGCGCGGTGACCGTCGGCGATCTGGTCTACTCCCTGAAACGCCATTTCGATCCGTCCACCCGCTCACAAGGTGCCTGGCTGTGGGCCGGTCGGATCGTCGGCCTCGACGCCTGGGCCGAGGCCGGCGCGGACTACGCAGAGGCCGTCGAAGGGCTCGAGGTGATCGATGATCAAACCCTTCGTATCCGTTTGACCGAACCCTACCCACAGCTGGTCTATACGCTGGCAACCGGCTTCTCGGCGCTGGTGCCCCAGGAGGCGGTGGCGTACTACGGACGCGAATTCGGCGTCCGCCCGGTCGGCTCCGGACCGTTCCGTCTGAGTTCCTTCAACAACACGCTGGCGCGGCTGGAGCGCAACCCGTATTTCCAGCGCCCGCCACTGGATCTGGCCGAGGAGGGCTACGATCCGGCGCTGCACGATGAATACGGCCTGGCGGCGCTCGACGGCGCCGAATACCCGATGCTCGATCGGCTCGAGATCCACTTCATTCAGGAAAATGCCGCGCGCTGGAGCAGCTTCGCCAGCGGCGCGGTCGACAACGTGATGGTGCCCAACGAGCAGGTCGAGCAGCTGTTGAGCGAGCGCAATCCGATTCGCTTCCGGCCCGAGATCGCGCAGCGCTATCACGGCACCTCCGGAGTCGAGGCCGGCTTCGTCTACGCCGGCTTCAACATGGCCGACCCACGCTACGGCCATCATCCGGAGCCAGCACGCAATGCCGCCAACCGTGCGCTGCGCTGCGCGGTTCGGGACGCGTTCGACTGGAATGCCCGCAACGACACGTTCTACTACGGCATCGGCCAGATCTTCCCCGGCGTGATCCCACCGGTGGTGCCCGAGTTCGATCCGGATCGTGTGCGCGACTCGGTCGAGGGCCGGGTCGAGCAGGGCCGTCAGCGCCTGGCCGAAGCGGGCTGGAATGCCGATAACCTGCCCGAGCTGCGCTATGGCCTGGTCTCAGGGGTGCAGCAGCGCCAGATGTACGACCAGTTCCGCGGTCAGCTGATCGAACTGGGCTTTCCGCCCGACCGGATCGGTGCCGAGACCTTCGCCACCTTCGGCGATTTCGCGCGCGCCATGAAGAACCGCAAACTCGATCTTTTCTTCCTCGGCTGGACCCTGGACTACCCCGACGCACAGAACACGCTGCAGCTGTTCTACGGGCCCTACGAGACCCCGGGTTCGAACAATTTCAACTACCGCAACCCGGACTTCGACGCGCTCTACGAGCAGGCCGCAACGCTTCGATCGGGCCCCGAGCGCAGCGCGCTCTACCAGCGCATGAACCAGATGGTCATCGATGACTGCGTCGCCATCACGGGCCTGTCCCGCACCCGGATCTATCTCTGGGACAAGGCTGTGACCATGTACCCCGACAACGAAATTCTCGGCGGCTTCTTCATGCGGTTTGTCATGTCCGCGCCCTGACGGCGCCGGAGAGCGACCAAGCGACCAAGCAACGAACCAACCCGTGGACCTTCTCACCTACACCCTGCGCAAGCTGATCGGCGGCATTCCGTTGATTCTGGGCGTGACGCTGATCAGCTTCGTGCTGATGGTGCATTTCGGTCCCGACAAGACCTACGAATTGCTGAGCAAGAATCCCACAGCGGAGGAAATTGCCCAGGTCCGTTCGCAACTGGGCTACGACCAGCCGTTCTGGGTCCGCTACGGCAACTACCTGGGCCAGCTGGCGAGCTTCGATTTCGGCTACTCCGACTCCACCGGCGAGCGCGTCGCGTCGATCCTGTCGCGCACGGTGCCGATCTCGCTGGCGCTGCTCGCACCGGGCTTCGTGCTCGGTAACCTGCTCGGCATTGTGCTCGGCCTGGTCGCGGCCTGGCACCGCGGCCGATGGATCGACAAGGCGATCATGGGCTTTGCCGTGGTCGGCATGTCGATCAGTTTCCTGGTCGTGATCATCGCTTTCCAGATCGTGTTTGGCGTCTGGCTGGGCTGGTTCCCGGTCCGCGGCTGGAACGTGCACGATTTCAGCAGCTACCTGCATTACGTCACGGTGCCGACGCTGGCCTCGGTGTTCGTCGCACTCGGCTACAACACCCGCTTTTTCCGCGCCGTGCTGGTCGAGGAGATGGGGCGCGATCATGTCCGCACTGCGCGCGCCTACGGCGCCGGGCCGGTGACTATCCTGTATCGCAACGTGCTGCGCAATGCGCTGATCCCGATCATCACCCGCATCATGTTCTCGATTCCGCTGGTGGTGATCTCCGGCAGCTTGTTGATCGAGAGTTACTTCGGCATTCCCGGTGTCGGCAAGGCAACCTTCGATGCGATCACTTCCGGCGACCAGCCCATTCTGAAAAGCGTGGTCGGCCTGACCGCGGTGCTGTTCGTGCTGATCCTGATCGTCAACGACATTCTGTACCGCGCCGTCGACCCCAGGGTGAGCCTGAAATGAGTGCGCTGCCGACCGATCTGATCGGTCTCGAGCCGGCCATCGGTCGCTCGCCGGTCCGACGCGCCGCGGGAAGGCTGCTGGCCGACCGCTGGGCCATGCTCGGACTTGCCATCGTGCTGCTGTTTTTCGTGATCGCGCTTGGCGTGTGGGCCGGCCTTTGGGGTGGGAACTGGATGGCAAGCGCAGGCCAGCGCTGGGAAGGACCCTCCACCCGGCACTGGCTGGGCACCACCATTCTCGGTCAGGACATTCTCGAGCGTGTGCTGTTCTCGACCCGCACCGCGTTCGAGATCGGACTGATCGTAGCGCTGGCCTCGAGCATGCTCGGCGCACTGTTCGGAGCCCTGTCCGGCTATTTCGCCGGTACGCTGATCGACTCGGCCGTGCTGTGGCTGACCGGCGTGCTCGATGCGATCCCGTTCTACCTGTTCGTCGCCGCACTGGCATTCGCGCTCAAGGGCAATCCCTGGGCAATGCATATCGCGATGGTCGCGACCTTCTGGACCACGACTGCGCGCCTGGTGCGGGGCGAGGTGATCAAACTCAAGGAACTCGAGTTCGTCGAGGCCGCGCGCGCAATCGGCTTGCATCCCTTGACCATCATTCATCGCCACATCCTGCCCAACACCTTCCATATCCTGCTGGTCCAGGCGACCATCGTGTTCGTCGCCGCGATCAAGTCCGAGGTAATCCTGAGCTTCCTCGGACTGGGGGTTCAGGATGGCGTCAGCTGGGGTCTGATGATCGCCGAGTCGACCACCGAGGTCACCGCCGGGCACTACATGAACTTCGTCGCCGCATCGAGCTTTCTGTTCGTGCTGGTGATGGGCTTCAACCTGTTCGCCGATGGCCTGCAGGACGCGCTCGACCCGAAGCGATCGGGCCGATGACCAGCAGGCCGCGGCAAGAACTTGATTCGTGGCCTGATCCGGACCGGCGCGCGGAGAATCGCCGGTGACCAGCGCGCTGCTCGAAGTAGAGGACCTGAGCATCGAATTCGCCACCGAGGCCGGACCACTGCGCGCGGTCGAACAGGTCTCGTTCCGGCTCGAGGCCGGACGTACGCTGGGCCTGGTCGGCGAATCCGGCTGCGGCAAGTCGGTCACCAGCCTGGCCTTGATGGGCCTGCTGCCGGGCAACGGCCGGATCGTCACTGGCCGGATCCTGTTCGAAGGCACCGATCTGGCCACGCTGGACCAAGCGGCCTTGCGGCGGCTGCGTGGCAGGCGCCTTTCAATGATCTTCCAGGAGCCGATGACCGCGCTCAACCCGGTCTACCGCGCAGGTGACCAGATCGTCGAAGTGCTGCGGCGCCACGAGGGCCTGTCGAGGCGGGCCGCGCTCGACCGTGCGATCGAGATGCTGGCCCGGGTCGGCATCGCGGCACCGGAGCAGCGCATGGTCGACTTTCCGCACCAGATGTCAGGCGGCATGCGCCAGCGAATCATGATTGCCATGGCGCTGGTCTGCCGGCCGCGCTTGCTGATCGCTGACGAGCCGACTACCGCGCTCGATGTCACCACTCAGGCCCAGGTGCTGGCCGAGATCTCGCAACTGGCCGCCGAACTCGACACCGCAGTGCTGTTGATCACCCACGATCTCGGTGTGGTTGCCGAGACCTGCGACGAGGTCATGGTGATGTACGCCGGTCAGGTCGTGGAGCAGGCGCCGGTGGGCGCGCTGTTCGCGCAGCCCCGGCATCGCTACACCGAGGGGCTGTTGGCCTCGATTCCGCGCATCCGCAAGCAGCCCCTGGAGCGCCTGCCGGTGATCCCGGGCACCGTACCAGAACTCTCGGCAATGCCGACCGGCTGCCGGTTTGCTGCGCGCTGCCCGCAGGCTCAGGCGGATTGTCGCGCACGTACGCCGGAGCTGCGCATGCTGGGCCGATCGCGATCAGCCTGCTTTCACCCGGCGGGCGAAGAGTGAGCGCGCCGCTGCTCCGGGTCGAGGGCCTGACCCGCCATTTCCGGGTCGGCGGCGGGCTGTTCCATCGGGGCCGTCTGCTACGTGCGGTCGAGCAGGTCAGCTTCGAGCTCGAGGCCGGTCAGGCCTTCGGTCTGGTCGGTGAATCCGGCTGTGGCAAGTCGACCCTGGGCCGGACGCTGTTGCGCCTGATCGAGCCCACCGCCGGCCGGGTGCAACTCGACGGCGTCGACATCACCGCGCTGGATGCAGCCGGACTGAAACGGGCACGCAAGCACATGCAGATGATCTTCCAGGACCCGTACGCCTCGCTGTCGCCACGTCGCACAGTCGAGCAGATCCTGCGCGAGCCACTGGACCTGCACCGTATCGGTGCCACCGACACGCGCTCGCGCCGGGTTTCGGAACTGCTCGATATCGTCGGTCTCCGGGCTTCGGACCGACGGCGCTACCCGCACGAGTTCTCCGGCGGCCAGCGCCAGCGCATCGGCATCGCCCGGGCGCTGGCGGTGGAGCCGAAACTGATCGTCGCCGACGAGGCGGTCTCGGCGCTCGATGTCTCGGTCCAATCGCAGGTGCTCAATCTGCTGGCCGACCTCAAGCGTGAATTCGGCATCGCCCTGGTGTTCATCTCACACGACCTGGCCGTGGTGCAGCATGTCTGCGACCAGGTCGGCGTGATGTACCTCGGGCAGTTGGTCGAGACCGCGCCGGTCGATCGGCTGTTTTGCCACCCGGCCCACCCCTATACGCGGGCGCTGATGGCCTCGATTCCAGAGCCCGACCCCGCACGCGCCCGGCCGGAAGCCGCGCTGAGTGGCGAGCTGCCGTCGCCGCTGGCACCGCCGCCGGGCTGCCCATTTCACCCGCGCTGCAGGGTCGCCGTTCCGAAATGCGCCGAGCGCGTTCCACGTACAATCGAGCTTGGGCCCACTGGTCCGACCCCGCATCGCGTTCGCTGTCATCTGCACGACGTGGAGCGCAGCAACCACGAACAGGCCCTGAGCGAAACATGAACAGAATTGCGCGCCGCGTCATGATCCTCGCGTTTCTCGGGCTGCTGGCCGCCTGCCAGACCGGCAGCAACCAGCTCAAGGGCGCTTCGATGCGAATCGAGTTCGATGCCCTCGAACGAGGCGGCGAACGCCTGACAATCAGCCTGCTGGTGTTCAATCCGAACGATCACCCGGTGCAAATCGAACGCGCAAGCTTCGACTTCGAACTCGACGGCCAGCGACCGATGACCCGGGCGCTGGCGCTGGACCTCGACATCGCGCCGCGCAATCGAGAGCGCGTTCAAATCCGTCTGGAAAGTGCGCCGGAAACCATCCACCTGCTCGAATCGCTCGATGCCGGTGAGCGCACTCGCCTGGCCTATCGACTGGAAGGCGAACTGCAACTCCGGGAACGACGCCCGACGCGCACGCGGATCGAGGCGTTCCTGCACCCCGTTCCAGGACAGCCCGGCCGTTACCGCTGACCAGCCTGTGGCCGCCGAGATAGTGCGATCAAGAATGTGACCAGCTGCACATGCATCGCCGCGGGTTCCTGTATATTCTCGAAAATCGAATCGCAATGGCGCGATCCCTTATTCACCCCGCCGGGAGCCCGAGTCCATGAGCATGCGCATCGTCCTTGAACTGTCCGACAACGACCTGAAACACTTCCGCCAGCTGGCACGTCAGGCGATGAACTCTTCGCAGCAGGCCAGCGAAGAACAGATCATCGCCGGAGCGCAGAAGCTGATCGGAGAAATCGACTCGAGCAGTCCATCGGAGTTCATCAAGGAAAAGCTCGACATCGTGCGCGTCATGATCGAGATGCTCGGCGACCATGGCTGGGGCATGCAGGACATCGGCCGCAAGCGCATCCGCGCCGCACTGGCCTACTTCAACCAGCCGGAAGACCTGATCCCCGATCACCTTCCGGGCATCGGCTTTCTCGACGATGCGATCATGATCGAACTGCTGGCGCGCGAGCTCAAGCCAGAGATCGATGCCTACCGCGATTTCATCAAATACCGTGCCGCCGAAGCCCGGCGGCTGAACAAGGACCCGGACGAACTCAACCGCAGTGATTACCTGAAGGCGCGCGAAAAGGAACTGCTGTCGCGGATGCGGCGGCGGCGGCGCGGCGGCAGAAGCCGCAGCGGCGGCAAGTCGCCGTTTTCGCTGTTCTAGTTTCTGCATCAGATCCCTTCGGGACGTGATGCTCGCTCCTTTGCGGCACAGGTCCGCAAAGGGCTCCGCTGCGCGGCTTTCTGCATCAGATCCCTTCGGGACGTGATGCTCGCTCCTTTGCGGCACAGGTCCGCAAAGGGCTCCGCTGCGCGGCTTTCTGCATCAGATCCCTTCGGGACGTGATGCTCGCTCCTTTGCGGCACAGGTCCGC
>Ga0210039_1000698_pt1 | contig 34416 bp, 35 predicted proteins | sample CryGeyCG2114_250_3_FD_185460 | JGI IMG/M metagenome (GOLD analysis project Ga0210039, IMG submission 185460) | Groundwater microbial communities from aquifer - Crystal Geyser CG17_big_fil_post_rev_8/21/14_2.50 (SPAdes) (version 2) | ecosystem: Environmental > Aquatic > Deep subsurface >...
GTCAGGTCTTCGATCAGGCGCATGCGCACCACATCCACGCCGGTTTCAGGGTCAATCACTTGGGCAAGGCGTTCCAGGATGGCAAGGCGCAAGAAACCAGGGTCAGGCATTGGGTCCTCCGGGTGGAGCCAACCGGGCGGAAACAATTTGCCAGATGGTCACCATCGCCTGGCTGGAAGGCGCATCGGCCCGATAGGCTGTGACCGGTTCGCCGTTCAGCATTGCTTCGGTAACGGTCGGGTCAAAGGGAATCTGTCCAATCAGCTCGACGCCCAGTTCAGCACAGACGGCTTCAATCTCCGCGGCGCCCTGCGGATAAATGTCGGCTTTGTTGACCACCACCAGCGCAGGGATGCGGAAGTGCGTTGTCGTTTGCAAAACGCGTTTGAGATCGTGAATTCCAGCAACTGTAGGCTCAGTGACGATTAAAGCCAGGTTGGCGCCCGCCGCGGCGGAGATCACCGGGCAGCCGATGCCGGGCGGGCCGTCCACAATGATGATCGGAACATCGTTATCCAGGGCGCACAGGCGGGCATTTTGCTTGACGAGCGTCACCAGTTTTCCGGAGTTTTCTTGCGCCGGGTAGAGATCGGCGTGAAAGAGCGGCCCGTAGCGGCTCTCGGAACGGTACCACCGCCCGGCAATCTGCGCTTCCATGCGGATGGCCTGTTCAGGGCATTGGTAGACGCAGGCGGCGCAGCCATCGCAGGCGATGGGATCAACGGTGTAGACCTCACCCTTACCCCCCTCGTTCCCCCCATTTTCGCCCCGCCGAAGGCTGGCATTTTTGGGGTGCAGTTGGGCGAAAATGGGGGGATGTAAGGGGGGTGAGAGAATGACCGCCTCGAAGCGGCACACCTGCTCGCAGATTCCACAGCCCTGGCAGCGCTCGGGGTCAGTCACCGCCACTGAACCGCCGATGAAATCGTGGATTTCCAGTCTTTGGGGGCGCAGTACCAATTCCAGGTTGGCGGCGTCCACGTCGGCGTCGGCCAGCACCGCCCGCAGGGGAGACGGCCCCTCACAGGCCAGGTGGGCGAAAGCCGCCGCTACGCTGGTCTTGCCGGTGCCGCCTTTGCCGCTGAGAATTACGAGTTGCTTCATGCGTTAAATATCTCCACTTCGGGGTGCTTGTGACCTTCTTTACCTCTCAATCCCTTCTCTTGCCTGCACACCCTTCTGATAGTAATGTTTGATCTCCTTCATCTCCGTCACCAGGTCGGCTTCTTCGATAATCCGTGGATCAGCCCTCCTACCAGTAATGACTATTTCAACGTTTTCCGGTTTACCATGGATCAGATCCAGAAGATCCTCTACGGAAAATAGCTTAAAGTGGGTGGCAATATTGGCCTCGTCAAGGATGATCAGGTGATATTGACCGCTTAACATAACATTCCAGACATCTTTGAGCCCCTCCCGGGCACACCTTTTATCCTCTTCTTTGGGTGTTTTGTAGATAAAGCAGCCACGACCATATTGTTTTACCACAATAGAATCGGAAAGATTTCTCAGGGCCTTCAATTCACTATACTCCATCCCTTTGACAAATTGAGCGATATACACCTTGAGACCGGCGCCGGAGGCACGGAGCGCCAAACCCAGAGCCGCTGTCGTCTTACCTTTACCATCCCCTGTATACACCTGGACATACCCTTTCATCTCATCTCCTCTGCCAATTCACATTCCCTTATATCGAGAAAGCAGTGCTGATCGCCTTCACTTCCGTTTCTGTGGTGGAGAAATCAATCATACAGCCGCCAGCCAATATTTTGAAGCGCCTGCTCACTGTCCAGCCATCCTGATGGGATGTCGGTAAACAGAATGTCGGCCTCGGCCAGGATGCCCATAACGTCGGTGAAGATTTCGGCATGGGCTGTGGTGCGGCGGCCGCGGCGTTTGAGTAGCGAACCCGTCGCGTCCAGCGGCACGTTTACCGGCACGGGATGGCGGTAGCGCAAATCCATGTGCGCGGTGACGAAAAAGCGGTTGGGATCACCGATCATCACCGTCCGTCCGCCCACTTCGTCGAGAATGGCGGCCACAATGCCCCCGTGAGCGATGCCGGGATACCCGGCGTGCTGCGGGTCGAGCGTGAAATGGGCAAACACCTGGTCGCGGCCGTTGTCATAAAAGCGCAGGCGCAAACCGGAGGGATTCTCGAGGCCACAGGCAAAGCAAGATGCGGAATTGTATTGCAGGTTCATGATAGTGCGGTAGTGATTTGGTTGAATATCTGGCGGAAATGGGCGGCGTATTCAGGGTGAATCTCCACCAGGTTTTTACCCTGGGCAACCCCCTCGGCGATGGCGCGCTCGAATGGCACGCGCATCAGAACCGGCAGTCCCACCGCCGCGCAGAACTCGTCCACGCCAGCGTCCCCTGAACCATCGCGATTGATAATGACGCCAACAGGGATGTTCAACTCACGCGCGACCTGAACTGCCAACCGCAAATCGTGCAATCCGAAAGGCGTTGGCTCAGTGACCAGCACGACGTAGTCCGCGCCGCGCATCGCTTCGACGACCGGGCACGACGTGCCGGGCGGAGCGTCGCGGACGACCACCTGCCCAGGCTGGGGAACAGCCCATTTCTTGAGCTGGCGGATGACCGGCACGGCCATCGGTTCGCCCACGTCCAGCACGCCGCGGGCGAAGGAGATGCCCGCCGCAGCCGGGCCGCGCTCGATCACACCCATCCGGTCAGGAATTTCGCGGATGGCCGCTTCTGGGCACAGCGCCGTGCAGCTTCCGCAGCCGTGACACAGTTGTGGGAGAACCAGCGTCTTTATGCCCAACACAGCGATGGCGTGGTACTGGCAGACCTCTGCGCACTTTCCACAGTGCGTGCACTTCGCCTCGTCCACGCGCGGAATCAGAATCCCAACATCCTGGCGCTGCTCGAAGGTCGGCTTAAGGAACAGGTGGGCATTGGGCGCTTCCACGTCGCAATCCAGAAAAAGCGGCGGAGGGGTCAACTCCGCCGCCAGGCTGAGCGTCAGGCTGGTGGCAATCATCGTCTTGCCGGTGCCGCCCTTGCCGCTAGCGATGGTGATTTTCATCCATTACCCTCGCGGGTGGCGTCCCGGGCCGGTCGGCGCGCCGACGTGTTCGAGTTGCCCTGCCTTGAAGCGCTCGATGGCCTCTCGCACGGTGGTGTTTGTTCCAAATAGATACATGGCGACGCCAGCAGCCTGGAGCGCACCATAGGCATTTGGTCCGAAATCGCCGCTGATGACAGCCTCAGCATGCTGGTTCGCAACAAACTGCGCCGCTAGCGTGCCGGCCCCGCCCGGAGCGCCCACGCCCGGGTTCGGATGCGCCTGCCATTCCAGTGTGTCAGGATCCACGACGAGGAAATAGGCCCCACGTCCGAAACGCGGGTCAACCTCGGAGTCAATGTTTGGGGATGCTGCTGTGATGATGATTTTCATTTTTTACTTTTACCCTATTCGCGGATCATCTTCGTCCCACACTTGGGACAGGTTCGGTCAATGCAGCGCTGACCGACCACGTGCGGCTCTTTGTGCCCGCACTTGGGGCAAACGCAGTCGCCTGCGGGCCCGGAACCGGGCTTGTTGCCGCCGCCCTGACCGCGGCCACCTTGACCGCGTCCCAGTCCACCCCCGCCCTGACCGCGGCCGCCCTGGCCGCCTCTGCCACGAAAGTTTTGGCTTGACATGGTTCCATCTCCTTGTTTTGCCGGAGCGGCGCGCCGAAGGCCTACTCGGTGGAACGTTCAAACTACCTGGCCCACGCGCCGCGCCGGCGTACGGATTACTTCGACGTGAGTTCCTCGATGCGCTTTTGGATGGCATCAAGTTGCCCTTTCAGCCAATCGGCCTGGGCCTTAAGGTCAGCGGTTTCCTGCTCCGGTGTGGGCGTCACCCAACCCGGGATGCCGGTGGCATAGTAGCGATGCCGCCAGCCGCGTCCCGTTCCCCCGCGTCCGAAGCCAAACCCGCCTCGAAATCCGGGGGCCAGATTGGCGAAACCGGGCTGGTCATAGCCGCTGCAGTAGCCCATGCCGCGCCCGGTTCTCGGGCCGGCGCCCTGCGGACCTGTACGATCTCCTCCAGGCATATCCTTCACCTCCTTTCTTTGTGATTTCTATTATGGTTGGTGACTTACCAACCATTATCGGCGCGCCCGCCGCGATAGCGGGCTTGTTTCCTCTCGCCCCTGTTCTTTGCTGTGGGACTCCGTGAAGACGAAGATGCCGGGGCAATAGTGGTCGTTGTGGGCCGCGCAAGTCTGCGCTCCAGCGCGGCAATCAGCGCGTCGGCCAGGCGCGGGGCGATTTCACGCCCGAGAAATGCCAGCGCAGCTCCGGCCAGCGGCGCAAGACCGCGGGCAGGGGCCGCCGTTTCCAGCAGCGCTGCCTGGTCCCGGGCAGGGACTATGCGGGATTCAGCCGCAGGCAGCGCCACGATTGGCGCACTGCGGGCCGGTACGGAGAGAGCAGTGAGAGCCTCGTTAGGGCAGGCCTCTATGCACGCTTCGCACTGCGTGCACAGAGCATCGTCAATCACGGCGCGCTGATCCACAAGTTGAATCGCTCCAACGGGGCATGCCTCCACGCACACGCCGCAACCGTCGCATAATTCCTGATTGACCTGGATGAACACATCTACCTCCTGATCGTTTCCCGTTCGAACATGGGACTCACTCAGTGCAGCCGTTCTACCTGATCAACGATATTGCCTTCAACATAGGCCATCACCGCTTCGTCAACCGAGGCGATATCGGTGACCACCGGGCGAATGCCGCGTGTCTTCATGCTCTCGTAGGCGCCCATGCCCATGCCGCGGCAGAGCAGGGCTTCGCAATCGGCAATGGCTTTGGCCATCTGCAAATGCTTATTGTGCGAAGCGGCGTCCATGCCATGCGGCTGGCCGGGCTGCTCCTCTTCATGCGGCTGGTTCACAAAATAGGTATGACCCAGTTTGTCGCGCTGTTCGCGGCTCACTATCTTTCCGTTTTCGACGGTGGCAACGAGGTAGTATTGTGCCCGTCCAAAATGTTGGCTGATGGTCTTGCCATCATCGGTGATTACAGCGATTTTCATGAACGAATCTCCTTGTTTTGAATGTCAAATTTTGGCTGATCATCATTGGGACGCAGCCGGTTGAACAGACGACTGATTATTCCAAAGGGAACAATCACAAAGCCACCCAGGATAACGCCCAACTCACTCCAAACGCTGCTCCCGGCAGCCGGTTTACCTGCCAACCGGCTCAACAGAGCGTCGAAGGTGTTGCCGAACAGGTTACCGAAGGTGATCATGCGGCTCACCTCTCACTTTGCAACGATGTGGGCCGGTTCCGGCGTGAAATGCTGTTCGGTCGGGCGGTCGTTTTCGTCGGAAGGGCAAAGCACCAACAGCGAACGGCTTGGGATTGCGCCCACGTTCTGCCAGCGGTGCGGCAGGTGGGCTTCGAAGAGCAGGCTGTCGCCCGGTTCAAGCAGATAGCTCTGGTCTTCGATCGTATAAGTCAGGCGCCCTTCCAGGCAGTAGACGAATTCATGTCCTGTATGAACGATCGGAGCAGGCCCACTGTCGGTGCCCGGCTCCAGCGTGACCAGGAGCGGCTGGCCTCCGCGCAGCGTAAGCCCAGCGCCCAGGTCTTCCAGTGTCCCATGCGAAAAAACGGCTCGCGGGCGTTGGCCAGTTTTTTGGTACACGATACTTTTTTGAGGCGGTTCGATCTCGAAGAAAGCCGTGATGGGAACCTGGAGCGCCTGGGCAAGCTGCTGGAGCGTGCTGACACTTGGGGAGGTCTTGCCGTTTTCGATCAGGCTGAGCGTGTTGACGTTCAAGTCGCTCTTTTCAGCCAGGGCGCGGATGGACTGGCCGCGTTCTATGCGCAATTCCCGCAACCGACGGCCCACGTCAACTTCGGTAGTAGTGGATGCGCCTGGCGCGGCAATCTGAGACTCGGCCGTCAGAGTTCGCCAATGGCGGCGATGGTGCTGAACTGCCCCGGCGTGGGAACCACCTGAGTGCAGAGGATTGGGCATAGTAAGATCTCCTCCAAAGCAATTTCACGCTACAACCATTATTATAGTGTGTTTATGGATTAAAATCAATATATTGTACTAATAAAATGTGTGGTATTAGAGGTATTAGACTTCCGAAGTCTTCGAGACTTCGGAAGTCTCTTGAATTTAGCTCGAAAACTGCACCAAAGAGGGGAACCACCCATTTCTAGAACAAGTATAATTAGCGAAACTCATTCTCATTCCCATCAGTAAATCCTTTGGAGGCTTCCCATGCCCACCGACATCCAGGTCCAAGTCGAGCGCCGCCGCGAGCGGGCGCGTGAAGAGATTCTCAAGATTGCCAATAAAGGCAGCCATCCCGTCTTCAGCCTGTTCGAGGTCAAATCGGCGGTTTCCGGGCGGACCTATCGCGTCGAAATCCGCTCGCTGGACGAAATGCAAAATTCCTGTACCTGCCCCGATTACAAGACAAATCTCATCAGCACCTGCAAACACATTGAAGGCGTGCTGATTTACCTCCAGGAAGCGCATGGCGAGAAGCTTCAAAAACTGGTTGCCGAGCGTCCGCGCGGCACGCAGATCTACGTTCATTACGGCTTGGATGTGACTGTGCGCCTCGCCCTGCCCCAGCCTGACCGGCCCGCCATCCAGGAATTGCTCACCCGCTACTTCGACCCTTCCGGCCTGCTGGCGGGCGCGCCTTTGCAAGTTTTACCCTCCCTGTTTGCCGCCGTCGAGGCCCTGCCTGCCCGCGAGCGTCCCCTCGTGCGCGTGGATGAGTCGGTGCGCGAATACCTGGCGCTGCTGCAAGACCGCGAGGAGGTCCAGCAGCAGAAGGAATGGTTCCTTGATCAGGTCAAGCGCGGACAGCGCAACTTCGATGTGCTTTCCACCAAACTGTATCCCTACCAGGAACAGGGCGCCATGCACCTGGCCTTTGGCCGCCGAGCTATGCTGGCCGATGACATGGGCCTGGGCAAGACCGTCCAGGCCATCGCCGCCTCAGCCCTGCTCAAGGAAATGCGCGATATCCAGCGGGTGCTGGTCATCTGCCCGGCTTCGCTCAAGCACCAGTGGGCGCGTGAGATCCGCCGCTTCACCTCGCTGCCGGTAACTGTCGTGGAGGGCAACCTGCTCGAACGCCGCAAACTGTATCACGAGCAGGGCTTTTTCAAGATCATCAACTACGAGCTGGTGCGCCGCGATCAGGATGAGCTACTTAAGCTGCGCCCCGACCTCATCATCCTCGACGAAGCCCAGCGCATCAAGAACTGGCGCGCCAAGACCGCACAGATGGTCAAGGCCCTGCCCAGCCGCTATGCCTTCGTCCTCACCGGCACGCCGCTCGAAAACCGCATAGACGAACTCTACAGCATCTTTCAATTTCTCGACCCGCGCATCCTCGGCCCGCTCTGGCACTTCAACGACCGCTTCTACGAATTGGAAAAGCGCGACAGCGGCACATACAAAGTGCTCGGCTACAAAAACCTTGACCAACTGCGCGCCCTCATCGCCCCTTACGTGCTGCGCCGCACCCGCGGCGAAGTGCTCAAAGACCTGCCTCCGCGCACCGACAACAACTTCTTCGTCGAAATGACCGACCCGCAGTGGCAAGCTTACAACGAATTCCGCGAGCACCTTGCCAAGCTTATCGCTAAAGCCCAGCGCATGCCGCTCACCCCCAAAGAGCGCGAAATCCTGTTGATGTGCCTGATCAAAATGCGCCTCATCTGCAACGCCCTGGCCCTGCACGACAAGGAAATCCTGCCCAAAGACCGCGAGAAGACCGGCCCCAAACTGGGTGAGCTGGGAGAAATCCTGGCCGAGGAAATCGCCTCCAACGGCCATAAAGCCATCGTGTTCAGCCAGTGGGCCAACATGCTGGCCTTCACCGAACCCATCATCCAGCGCGTCGGCCTGGGCTACGTCAAGCTGACCGGCGACGTGCCCTCCGCCAAACGCGGCGATCTCATCCAGAAATTCTTCGACGATCCCGCCTGCCGCGTCTTTCTTTCCACCGATGCGGGCGGCGTCGGACTGAACTTGCAAGCTGCCAGCCTGGTCATCAACCTCGACCTGCCCTGGAATCCCGCCGTGCTCGAACAGCGTATTGCCCGCGCCCACCGTCACGGCCAGCTCTCCTCGGTGCAGGTCATCAACCTGATCGCCAAAGACACCATCGAGGAACGCATGTTGGACACGCTGGCTGCCAAGAAGAACGTTTTTGCCAGCGTCTTTGGCGCGGAGGAGGCTCCCAGCGCGATCAAATTCGAGGATATGGGACAAAGCCTGCTCCAGAAACTGGGCGAAATTCTCAAGACACCCGCCGAAATCGAACTGGACCTTACGCCGGCTGCCGTTGCCGAGGCTGCCGCGCCACCCGAGGCCCCTCCCCTGCCCCTTCCCACCCTGAAAGGTTTCGCCGCCCTGCTGCTCGACCGCCTCCCCGGCAAAATCCTACTCGTGCGCAAAGTCCCGCCCATGCCTGGAGTTAGCGGCGAAGGCATCCTGGTTGTCGTCTCCGGCGCGCCCGCTGACCTGCGCCAGCCGGTGGAGAACGTCGTTGCCGAACACTACGTCGAAAATCCGCCCGCCTTGCACTTGATGGACTCAGAGGGATTTCGCGCCCTTTTAACCTTTATCCCCGCCCTGGCCGCCGCACCAGCCCCGGAGGAAGTTGCTTACCACGCCGTCAGCCTGCCCGCCGCGCCGGTGAGCGACTCTGCCCTCTTGGAATCCCGCCGCAAGCGCGCCCGCGAGGGGCTGGCCTTCGCCGAGAAACGCCTCGCCCTGGCGGATGTCTTGCTGAAAGGCGGCTTCCCCGAAGAGATGACCCGCCCTCTGCGCGAGGCCCTCGGCTGGAGCCTGACCTCGCTCCTTGCCTTGCATTCTGACCGCGCCCCCGCTGCTGATTTGCCCTCCCCGCGCCTTATCCAGGCCGAACTGGTCGAGTGCAGCCATCTGCCCCTCGACCTGGCGCAGCGCCTTGCCCAGGCCCGCGACCTGACCGCCCCGCTAGAGACCGGCGAAAAAGCCCCTCCGCTCTCCGCGCAAACGGGGCAAACCCTCCTCGAGTCCGTGCGCGAGTTAGTCGTGTTGGCGCAGGAACAAACGGTCAAAGCGGGGATATAATTGGATGGAAAGGAATTTAATTATGCAAAGCCTGACCTTATATTCGCGAATTGGCAAAGACGGTATATTGAAATTGCAAACACCGATTGGAATGCCCAACACCGATGTTGAGGTGATATTAGTGGTCAGCCCGCTCAAGAAAAGTTCCAAGGCAAAGATCGCGAAGAAACATCCAGGCTGGCCGCCAGAATTCTTTAGCGAGATCGTGGGTGGCTGGCAAGGAGAACCGCTTGTTCGCGAACCGCAAGGCGACTATGAAACGCGGGATGAACTCAAATGAATTACCTGCTGGATACCAATGCCTGTATCGAGTTATTGAACGAGCGTGATACAACCGTCGCACAGAAACTTGCCTTGATTGACCCGCAGACAGTACGAGTCTGCTCGATTGTCAAAGCGGAACTGTATCATGGCGCATACAAAAGCCAACGGCGCGACGTAAACTTGATCCTATTGCAAAGATTTTTCGAGCGCGTTGACAGCCTGCCTTTCGATGATACCGCTGCCGAAGCCTATGGCCGCTTGCGCACCGGTTTGGAGAAGCAGGGCACGCTCATCGGTCCCAATGATCTGTTGATCGCCTCCATCGCGCTGGCAAACAACGTCACGCTTGTCACCCATAACACGGGGGAATTCAACCGAGTTCCAGGTCTGCAAATGGAAGACTGGCAAGCCTGATTTTCCATGCCTCCCCGTCTGCTCCTCGCCCCCGCCGGGCACGGTAAGACCGAAAGCGTCATCCAGCGCATCAGACAGGTACTTGCAGACGAGCCGCTCGCGCCGGTGACGGTCATCGTGCCGAATACGATTCAGGCGGCCGGGTTTCGCCAGCGAATGGCAGCCGCCGGGGGCGCGCTGGGGGTCGAAGTCCACACATTCCACACGCTTTACGCCGAATTGTTGGCACGCGCCGGGCAGCCCATCCCTCTGCTAGCCGACCCGCTGCGCATCCGCCTGCTGCATGCCATCGTGGATGAATTGGTTGAGCGCGGCGAGATGCGTTACTACGCCGCCCTGCGAAGTCCCCGTAGGGGGCGCGCCCGTCCCGGCTTCATTGCAGGATTGCGTAACGCAATCGAAGAACTGAAGCGCGCCCGTATCTTTCCCGAAGATTTCACTGCCGCTGCACGTGGATTTGGCCCCCGCCTTGAAGAAATTGCTCTGGTTTACACTGCCTATCAAGACTGGCTGCAACGCCAGAACTGGGCCGACCACGAGGGGCGCGGCTGGCTGGCAGCCATTGCGCTGGAACAGGATCCCAGCCTGGGAGCGGATACCCGTTTATTGGCTGTATCCGGCTTCGACGAATTCAACCCTACCCAGTTGGGCGTTCTCACCCTGCTCTCGAAGCGCGCCAGAGAAACGCTCCTCACGCTGACAGGCGATCCCGCCCGCCCAAACCGACCTGCGCATCAGCGCTTTCACCGCGCCCTGTCCGCGCTGACTGCCAGTCTCGACATCCGGCCCGAAGAGATGGACTCAACATCCATGCTTTCGTCTGCAATAGCTCATATCGAAGCATCCTTATTCGAACCTGTCATTGCGAGGAGCGTTCTTTCCCGGAAGGACACCGGGACGGTGCGCGACGAAGCAATCTCCTCTTCCTCGGAAACATTCCCGGAAGCCCGGAGATTGCTTCAGGCGGAAGCATGCCCTGAGGAACGAAGGGACCGCCGCCCTCGCAATGACATAGAGTTTATCGAGGCCCAAACGCGCTCCGTCGAGGCCCGCGCCGCCCTACGCTGGCTGAAAGCCCGCATCGTGCGCGATGGCCTGTCGTTGAACGATGTGGCTATTCTGGCGCGCGACCTGGAACCCTACCGCCCTTTTCTCGAGGAAACCGCCGCCGAGTTTGGCATCCCGCTGAACGTGGTGGGCGGACAGCCGCTGGCAGAGAATCCCGCCGTCGCCGCGCTGCTCTCGCTCTTGTCCCTGCCCGCCTCCGATTGGCCGCGCCGCCCGCTGCTGGACGCCTGGCGCAGCCCATATTTCGATTGGTCGGAGCAAGGCATTACCGCGCCTGACGCCGCCCAGCTCGACGAAATCTCCCGCCAGGGGCGTGTGACCGGCGGGCTGGAGCAGTGGCGCGAAGCCTTTGATTTGTGGGAAAAACGCCAGAAGACGGGGGATGAGTTGGAGGAGGATGAGTCCCCCCTTTCGCCGGGAGAGGGTCAGGGTGAGGGGGTAAGGGAGAAATTCGAGTCTTTCGTTGACGCCATCACCCCGCCATCCACCGCCACTGTGCGTCAGTATGTGGCCTTTATCGAAACCTTGATTGGGGATGACCCTTTTTCCTCCCCATTTTTGCGCTTTCAAAATGAGGGGAACGAGGGAGGCGGGATGAACGTCGTCGTCTGCGCCCGCGCCAATCCATCCACCGCCGGGCGCGACGTGGAAGCCCTGCGCGCCTTCAAGGATGTGCTGCGCGGCCTGGTGCTGGCGGAATCCGCACTGAATACTGGCGCGCTCGACTATGCTGCTTTCTACGCCGACTTGCGCGGGGCGGTGGAGACAGCGACATACTTCGTCAAGGTCGAGGCGGGCGTGCCGGCGGCCTCGGTGCTGGAGGCGCGCGGGCTGTCGTTCCAGGCTGTGGCTCTGATGGGATTATCCGAGGGCGAGTTTCCACGCCAGGAACGCGAGGATGTCTTTTTGCGCGAAAGCGACCGCACCATGCTCAGAGAACGCGGCCTGCCGCTCAAAACCCGTCTGCACGGCGACGAGGCGACGTTCCTTTACCAGGCCGTCACCCGCGCCCGCCAGAAACTCCTGCTCACCCGCCCCTATCTCGCGCAGGACGGCCAACCCTGGGAACCTTCCCCGTTTTGGGATGAGATTCGCCGTCTAAACGGGAACAGGCCAACGGTCCGCGTGCGTCCCGAAGATGGCCTGGAGCCGGCCGAGGCGGCCTCTCCCGTCGAGTGGCGGGAAGCGGCCCGGGAGTTCGACATCCACATAAAAAATGGCGTCGAGGCGCTGAAGGCTCGTTTGTACTCCCATGCGGAAGGAAAATTCGAGGGGGATGTTTCGGAACTGGCTGGAGACTTGACTGCCCGCTTTGGGCCGGAACATGGCTGGAGCGCCAGCCGGTTGGAAAGTTACGGGACTTGCCCGTTCGAGTTTTTCATCGCGTATGGATTGGGCCTGCAGCCGCGCACGCCGCCTGAAGAGGGGTTCGACGTGCGGATTCTTGGCTCGATGCTGCACAAGATTTTGGAAGATGTGTATCGCGCCGCGACGGATTTGGAGACCTGCCTGGCGATTTTGCCGGAGAAGGCGCGTGCCGTGTTTGCGTCTGCGCCGCAAGAGTACGGCTTTCGCCCGACGCCGCTGTGGGAGCGGCAGCAGCGTGAACTGGAGCGGCGTCTGCGCGAGACCATCACCGCGCTGGCGGAGGCCTCGCGAGGGTATACACCGCGCTATCTGGAGGCGCGCTTTGGGATGGGCGAGCCGTCGCTGGTGTTGAAAACGTCGGCAGGCGAGGTGCATCTGCACGGCTACATTGACCGCTTGGACGCCGCGCCGGATGGCTCGTTGCGCGTGATTGATTACAAGGCAGGCGGGGCGGCGATTTCGGCCAGTCACCTGAAAGAGGGGCGCAGGCTGCAACTGCCGATCTACGCCCTGGCGGCGCGCGACGCGTTGGGACTGGGCGAGGTTTCGAGTGGTTTCTATTGGCACATCCAGCAGGCCAAACCCAGCAGTTTGAAATTGGAAAAGTTCGAGGGCGGAGTGAATGGCGCGTTCGAGACGGCGATTAAACATATCGGCGCGCACGTCGTGGGAATCCGTGCGGGGCATTTCGAGCCGAAAGCACCTGAGGATGGTTGTCCGAGTTATTGCCCTGCGGTTAATTTATGTTGGAAATATAAGAGAGGTTATTGATGTTCCTCCTCTCCCAATTCTCTTTCAAAGGCCGCCAGGAACAGGCCGCCAGCGACCCGAATCCCGCCATCGCCGTCACCGCCGGGGCTGGGTCTGGCAAGACGCTTTCACTGGTGGGACGCTACCTGCACCTGCTGGAAGAGGGCTACCCGCTGCGCTCGATCCTCGCCATCACCTTCACCGAAAAAGCCGCGCGTGAAATGCGCTCCAAAATTCGCAATGCTCTAGTGCGTGTTTTCGCCGATGCTACCCAATTTCATCCTTCATCATTCATCCTTCATCCTTCATCATTCATCCTTCATCCTTCATCCTTTGATTTCGCCCGCATCGGCACCATCCACGGCCTGTGCGCTGAAATCCTGCGCGCCCATCCCGCCGAGGCCGGACTCGACCCGGCCTTTGACGTTCTGGAGGAAGGCCTCGCCGCCGCCCTGCAAGCCGAAGCGATTGACTCCGCCCTGGCCTGGGCCGCCGCCGATGAACAATCCGCCGCGCTGTTCGAGCCGTTCAAAGAAAACGAACTACGCGAGATTCTCAAGGCATTGTTGAGTCGAAGGTTGGATGTTCCATCTTTGTACACGGACGACACGGGTTTACCCTTCGGGTACGATGTCACGGATTCGCACGGAAAAGAAAAAGAAAAAATCCGTGAGAATCTGTTACACCCGCGTAAAGAAAGATTTTCCTCCGCGCTCGCCTCCCACCTCACCACGTACCTCGACTCCCCTCTCCTTTTAGGAGCCCCACAGGGGTGCTTCGCGAAGGGGCAGGGGCCTGCCCTGAGCGGAGCCGAAGGGGTGAGGTCCTGGCAAGACGCCCTCGCCGATCTCGCCTCTCGTCATTCCTCCTCCCCCGACGACAAACTCGAACTCGCCCGCCGCGCCGTGCTTGTCCGCTGGGACGAAATCCAATCTGCCCGCGCCGCCCAAAACTGGGATGCTGTCCTTTCTGCCCTTGCCGCCCTGCGTAAATCCATAGACACACGCGGCGGCAAAAAAAACGCCTGGGATGAGTCTGACCTGAATGCTGTCCGCGAGGAAATGGCCGCACTGAAAGACATCTATGACGAGCATCTCAAATTTCTCGCCGAAAAAGCGCGTTTCGCCCTCGATGAACAAGTCGCCGCGCACCTGCCCGCCCTCCATCGCCTCTTCGATCAGACCTTGCGCGAATACGGACACCGCAAAGACGAGCGCGGCGGCCTCGACTTCGACGACCTCGAAGGCCTCACCGCCCGCCTGCTGGCCGGGCATCCAGAAGTCCGCGCCCAACTGCAATCCGAACTCCGCGCCGTGCTCGTGGACGAATTCCAGGATACCAACGACCGCCAGCGGCAGATTGTTTACGCATTGACGGGCTTCAACCCGAAAGCGTCGAGGCTGAAGCCGCCTTCTCAGAAAATTGAAACCCTTCGGGTTGACGCGCCCGTGTCCGCTTCAGCGGACTTCCACGAACTGCGGCAGGGATTTATCCCGACGGTCACCGAAAGCAACACCCCACAATCGAAAGTTGACCTCTTCGTCGTGGGTGACTCGAAACAATCCATATATAAATTTCGCTCCGCCGATGTCACCGTCTTCCGCCGCGTCCAATCCGAGATCCAATCCTCCGGCGGTCTCTCTCTCGACCTCGATCTGACCTTCCGCGCCCACAAGCCTCTCCTCGAAACGCTAAATTCTCTGCTCGCCCCCATCCTCGGCGAAAGCGACGACCCTGCCCGCCCCTACGCGGTTCCCTTCGCCCCTTTGCGCGCCTACCGCCAAATGCCCGCCCGCGAAAACATCCAGCCGCCCTACGTCGAATTCCACCTCGGCCTGGGCGAAAACGCCGAAGAAGGCCGCCTCGCCGCCGCGACCGCCCTCTCCCGCCGCTTACGCCGACTGTATGAAACCGAAGGCTTCGGTTGGGGTGAGATGGCGCTACTCTTTCGCTCCTCCACCGCCTTCGCTGCCTACGAGACCGCCCTCGAAGGGGCCGCCATTCCCTTCGTCACCGTCGCCGGGCGCGGATTTTATGACCGCCCCGAGATCCGCGACCTGCTCAATGCGCTGGCTGCCATCGCCGACCCCAGCGACGACCTTGCCCTGGCTGGCCTGCTGCGCTCCCCCGCCTTTGCCCTCTCCGACGCCGACATCTACCGCCTCCGCTTCCCCAACCAATCAACCTCTCCCGCCAAACTCATAGACAGTCTCCGTGCCTCGCCCATTCATCCTTCCGACTCCCCTCTTCATCCTTCATCTTTCATCCCTTCGGCTTCCGCTTCGACAAGCTCAGCGCGGCGGCTCAGGGCAAGCCTTCATCCTTTCACCATCCTCACCGAACTTCACGATTTGTCTTCTCGCGCTCCCGCCGCCGCCGTCCTCAAACGCCTGCTCGACCTGACCGGCTACCGTGCCACGCTTCGCGTCGCCAGCCTCCCCGGCGGGGCGCGCATGATCCGCAACGTCGAAAAATTGCTTGCCGACGCCCACCGCTCGCGCCTCGTCAGCCTGACCGACTTCCTGGCCTACGTTCAGACCCTGCGGGATGTTGGCCTGCGCGAGGGCGAAGCCCCCGCCGATCCTTCCTCCTCCGCGGACGATGCGACACGTTCAGGGGGCGCCGTCCAACTGATGACCGTCCACAAAGCCAAGGGCCTCGAATTTCCCCTCACCGTCATCGCCGACGCCGCCTACGAGCATCGCGGCGGCGCGGGCAAAACCCTGCTCCATCCCGAACTTGGCCTCCTGCTCGACCTGAAAGACGGCGACTTCCACCCGGCCGCCTGGCAACTTTCATCTCGTCTCGCAGATGAACTCGACGACGCCGAAGACCGTCGCCTGCTCTACGTGGCTGCCACGCGTGCCAAAGAGAAACTGCTCATCAGCGGTCATGTTAAACCCAAAAAAGACGGCTCGCTCACCCTCAACGGCTGGCTGGAACGTTTCGGCGCAGTCGTGGGGCTGGATGAGATCAAAATGGATGGGGAAATGTCCACGCCCCGGGCTTTCCCCGCCAAACTGGGCGGAATCTCCCTCACGCTTTATCCCGTTTCGTCAGCCACCGCATCGGACGCCCCTGAGCTTGCTCCCGTTTCGACAGACTCCCCTCTCCCCGCGGAAGCCCCACAGGGGTACTTCGCGAAGGGATTGGGGGTGAAGGTTGATCTGCTCGAGCCCCTCGCTCCATCCATCCCCGCCGCCGACGAAAAAACCCGCGCCCGCGAAGCTGACCCGCCCCAGCGCATCTGGCGCGTCGTCTCCACTGCACGCAGACCGCGCGCTCCCGCCTGGGTGGTGGGCAAACTCGTCCACGAGTGTCTGCACCGCTGGCGTTTCCCCGCCGAAGTACAGCGGGGCTTCCCCGATGACGGCTTCGATGCCTTCCTGCGCCCCTTCGCCATCGAATCGGGACTCACTGACCCAGCAGAAATCCACGCCGCCGTTCAAGAGTCCCGCCTCCTGCTGGAACGCCTGCGCGCCCATCCCCTCTTTGCCGAACTCGACACTGCCGAACGCCATCACGAAGTCCGCTATGATTTGCCGGAAGGACGCGGCGTGATTGACTTGCTCTATCGTACTCCCGAAGGTTGGTTTATCATTGACTTCAAAACCGACGAAGTCCGCTCGGACGAGGAAGCGCGGTCAATTATCAGCCGCGAACGGTACGACCTTCAGGTGGCGCGCTACGCCGAGGCAATCGCAACCCAACTCGGGTTCCAGGCAAAGACGCGGCTCATCTTCCTGAACGTGAACGGCGAAGTCAAAACCTTCGATACGGACTCAAACGTCTCCTGACGTTTGACATCCGAAAATCAAGAGACTTTCGAGTCCGAGAATCAAAACAAAGGAGAATCCCATGCCCACTCCCACATCCATCTACCAACTCAAAATCACGTTGAACGATTCCAAGCCTCCCATCTGGCGCAGAATTCTGGTTCCAGATTCAATCTCATTGCATCAACTACACACCATCCTGCAAATCGTCATGGGCTGGGAGGGCTATCACCTGCACCAGTTCATCATTGACGATGAATATTACGGCGACCCCGAAGACGATGAAATGGGCGATATGAAAAATGAAAAGCGCTACCGCCTGAATCAGTTTGTCAGGCGCAAGGGATTCAAGTTCATCTACGAATACGACTTCGGCGATAGTTGGGAACACATCATTCTCGTCGAAGCCATCCTGCCCATTCAAAAGGGCGCGCAATATCCTATTTGTTTGGAGGGCAAACGCGCCTGCCCGCCCGAAGATGTGGGCGGCGTGTGGGGTTATGAGGAATTCCTGGAGGTCATCTCCAACCCAAAGCATCCCGAACACGAAGAAATGCTGGAATGGGTCGGCGAAGATTTTGATCCCGAATTCTTCGATATCGAAGACGCCAATTTGGGTCTGCGCCAATTTGCTTCAAGGGCAAGAATGAAATAAATAAAAAGCAGAAGCGCCTCTTCTAGAACAAGCTCGGTTGGTTCGGTTGCGGAGGCAGGTTCTTCGCTTTCTCCTGCAACCATCCCGCCAACTTGACCGGCGCTTCCTTGAACGGATGTGGAAACGCCAGCGCGCCTTTTTGCAACAGCAATCTATTTCCCTCTGGCATGGCATCATGCTCCAGCACGAAGACGGGAACCCAGCCGTGCTTGAGCGTTTCGGTTGCTCCCGCCCAGGTGCCTCCCGTTTCGGCGTCCGAGGCGACGACGATGGCATAATCGGCCAACGCGTAGATGAGACGATTGCGTCCCATCGCCGCGCCGACGGAGAACCCGGCATTGGGACTGTAGGGTGTAACCAGGCACAGGTCGCCGCGCCGCAGCGCTTCTTTCTGACCCCGAACTGCCCTCTCCAAACTATCCGCCAGCACGCCGACAACGGTGCCGCGCGCCTCGAGGGCGGATTCCATGCTGAGGCTGTCCACGCCTTTCGCGCCGCCCGAATACAAGACCTGACCCGAGAGTCCGCAGGCATTGCCGACGAAGCGCGCACATTCCTGGCCTGCTTCATCGAGATGACGCGAGCCAACGACCGCGATGCCGGGTTGCCCCAGCAAAGCCTTTTCGCCCGCGTAGAATAGAACGGCGGGCGCGGAGTCTTTTAGCCGCTGGCGGTAGCGTTCAGGATAATCCGAGTCGGTGCGGGTGAGGGGATGAATGCCGAGATGGGCAAGACGGCCGAGTTCGCGGTGGAGGTCGTCAGCGCGGGATAGGAGTTGCGTGATGCGGGTTGCGAGTTGCGCGTCGAGATCGAATCGGGTTTGCAAATCCTCGACGGAGAGTCCCAGCAAATCCGCAGGCCGAATGGACGCGGCTTGCAGTCTGCGGACGAGCGGATTCCATTCGCGCAGGGTCAACGGCTTGAGGGAGTCGTCATCCGATAATCCAAGATGCAAGCAGAGCAGGAGCAGGGCGAGGGAGTCGGGAGAGGTCATGTTACATGTTTACGTGTCTACGTGTTCTGTTACGCATCAGAGTGAATGGTGCGGGTGAGGGTGAGGACGTGGACGCGGGCCGCGCCGCCCTTGAGCAGGAGACGGGTGATCTCCTCGAGCGTCGCACCGGAGTCGAACAGATCGTCCACGACGAGGAGGCGTTTGCCTTTGACATCGCCTGCGAGCGCGAAGGCCCCCGCGACATTGGCGCGTTTTTGCGCGAGGGTCTTCATTTCTTTTTGCGGCTGGGTTGGACGGGTCTTGACGACTAGCGGCGCAACCTTGAGGTTGATTTTACCCGCCAACGCTTCGCAAAACACGTGGACAGGATTCACTTTTCGCTCGGTCGAAGATGGGACGGGGATGATGACATCGGCTTGATTCGTTTCGGGATGCGCTTGAAACAAATCGAGCGTTTGTTGTGTCAGCGCGGATAACACAGACACATCGCCATCGTATTTCAAACGATAGGTCAGATCACCAACGCCGCTGCGCGACCAATCCGCACCTGTGATGCGGCTGTGAAAACCCAATGCCCAGCCTGTTTGCCAGGAGCCAACGAGGGGACGGGGGTGAGAACGGGTGAGGAAGGAGTCTACATCGTCGGGTTGCGAGATAGGCGATACGTGTTGCGTGTTGCGTGATTCGTAATTGGAGGATGGAGCAAGAGTATCCGAAAGCGTTTCGGAGTTGGTGGGATATGAGATCGTCGCAGTTCGATGAAGTTGTCTGATGGCGACATTTGCCGAGTCGCGTGTGTAATACATTTCATCTTCGTTTTCAGCGATTTGCCGGAGAATTTTCTCTGCGCGTTTGTCGCCTATTGCGCCCAGTGCTTTTACAGAATATTGTCGTACCTGCGGCTTACTTTCATGTTCAAGTAAATTTAACAAAGGGTCAACCGCTCTCGCGTCTCGCAGTTTTCCAAGTGCGGAAGCCGCCAATCTGCGAACATTACCGTTCTTGCTTTTAAGGGCATGGATTAATTCTGGAACGGCGTCGGAAGATTTTGATTCGCCAAGTTCAACGATCCGTTCAATAGATATACTTGAAGGGCTTGAGACTTCCGAACCTTTGGAAGTCTGTGGCGCGTAAGCCGCAATCACGCAACGAATTATTTCAAAACTTATCTCATCAGGAAGCAATGATTTGATAGGCGAAAGATATTGCGTTGAGCCAACTTTTTGAATTGCTTTTTCCACTTTTGCGCGAATATCATCCGCTACAACTTGTTCAACGGAAATTCTTCTGCGTTCTATCAATTGCGCAAAATGGTCGTAGATTGTCTGCACTGTCAGCCCGCGTTCGCGCGCAATTTGTTCTGGCTTCAATCCCTCGGCAAAAAGTTTCGCGGTGTATTCCACCGTCCCGCCCGCTTCGAGTTTGGCTTTGGCGCGCCTCAACTCTGTCGCGCCCAGAGACTTCGGCAAGTCCAGCGCGATGCTTTCTTTTTGTTTGATGGCATTTTCACCGCGCGGCGTCAGGCTCAAAACCGGGTACTCGCCGCCGATGACCTTGATATGCCCCATCTCGATCAACTGCCCGATCAGCGCCTCGATGTCGCTTTGTTTCACCGCCTCCAGCCGGCCATAATACACATTTTTGTCGTGCTGAAATTTGAGAATATCCTGCGCCTTCGAGCCATGTAAAATCTGCGCCAACTTTTCACGCCCGACTTTGATATGGACGCGGCGGATGCAATCCAGGATGACCAGCGCGGCGCGCTCCCCCTGCGTCATCTGATCCACGTTCCCGCGGGACCCTGGGCCTGCTTCCGCGCTTCGACAGTTATCACAGCAATCGGCCGCTTCCGCTTCCCCCACATCGCCGAAGTAATTCAGGATGATTTTGCGTCGGCAGGCATTGGATTCGGCATAGGCGACAATCCCATCCAGTTGCTTTTGGCGATGTCTGACATGCTCTTTGCTATTGGCGGCGGCTTTTTCGATTTCTTTAGGATTCCACGCGCCTTTGCGGAACAACATGCGCAGGCCTTCATCGCCGAGGTGTTCCAGCGCCCCGGCGCGTTCCAGCGCGGCCAACCCCACCTTGAGTTGGACTGGGTGCATCCCGGTGACCTGGGAGAGGCTGTCGAGCGTTGTCCAGACCTGGCTGCCGTCCTGGATGGCGTTGTGGATGGCGCGCAAATCGTCCCCGGCCAGTTCGCTTTGCTGGATGAAAAATTCCTGCAAGGCGCGGTCCTGCGGGTCGTAGAGCAGGACAACTTTGGCGGGCAGGCCGTCGCGTCCCGCGCGGCCCGCCTCCTGGTAGTACGCTTCGAGCGAACCTGGCAGGGAATAATGGATCACCTGGCGCACGTCGGCGCGGTCAATGCCCATGCCGAAAGCGTTGGTGGCAGCGATGACGTTCACCTTACCAGAGATGAAATCGTTTTGGATGCGCGTCCGTTCTTCAGCGGGCAGTCCGGCGTGATAGAACTCGGCGGGGATACGGACAACCTCGCGCGCGAACTCGGCGGCTTCCTCGGCGTCGCGGCGTGTGCCGGTGTAGACGATGGTCGCGCCATCCTGTGGCGCAAATTGCCAATTTGCGCTACGGGGAGATAAAAGTTCGTTTAACGCGCGCAGTTTGGCCGGGATGCCGCTGGTATACCGTACGAGGAGGTTCAAGTTGGGACGGTTGAAGCCGGTCACGATGCGGGCGGCGTCGCCCAGGCCGAGCAGGCGCAGGATGTCACTTTGCACCTGTGGCGTGGCAGTGGCGGTCAGGGCGGCGGTGAGAGGAGCGTTGTGGCGCAAGATACTATCTTGCGCTACGGTTGCGGCGGATGATTTTGCCAGCTCTTTTCGCGCCTGCGCAATGTGCAGGTAATCGGGGCGAAAATCGTGGCCCCACTCGGAGATGCAGTGAGCCTCGTCAACGGCGAGCAGGCTCACCGTCCGCGAACGAAGCGCATGGAGGAATGGCACACTGCGTAATCGTTCGGGGGCAACATACACGATTCGATACTTACCCTGCGCGAGTCCCTGAAGCCGGTTATTTTGTTCGACAGTCGGAAGCGCGCTGTTGATGAACGTGGCGGGGATGCCGCGCCGGGTCAGGCTGTCCACCTGGTCTTTCATCAGCGCGATGAGCGGCGAGATGACGAGCGTGAGGCCTTCGAGTTGCAGAGCGGCGAATTGGTAGATGAGCGATTTCCCCGCGCCGGTGGGCATGACGACCAGGGTGTGACGGCCTTCGAGCAAACTGTGGATGGCTTCTTTCTGTCCGGGGCGGAAGGAGGAGAAGCCGAAATGGGTGAGGAGAGGGGAGAGGAGGTCGGGAGGCATGGGCGGGGTGTCAGAGGATATCCCAATCGTCGTAGCGGGCACGGGCAAGCATTTGGCAGATGTAGTCGGGATAAATAGACATGGCTGTTACCTATTCGGTCATTCACCCTCCCCGCTGACTTCCATCCACAACGCCTTGAACTTCAGCGCGTCCACTTCGAGCACGGGGCTTTCGCACATGATGCGACCCTGCGCGCCCGACTCGTGCAAGGCACGCATCAGCGTCTCGAAGTCCATATCGGCTTCTTCCATGACCAGGTGATTCTTCTCGCCTTTTGGCCCGTAATTGATGCCCGAAAGGTGGATGTGTAAATGCTGCATGGTTTCGTCGCCGAGGGACTGGCGATAGAAATCCAACGCGGCCATCCACTCGTCATAGGTATTCATCGAGCCATCGCCGAGACGGGCGTGCAGGTGGGCAAAGTCCACGCAGGGTACCACGCCCGGAATCTCACGCGCCATTGCCAGCGTATCGGCCAGCGAACCGAGCATGGCGGCTTTGCCGCTCGTCTCCGGGCGCAGCGTGACCAGGTTGCCAGCCGCGCGCAGTTCATCCACACAGCCTTGCAGGCGCGGAATTGTTACCTTGAGCACCTCGTCTGCCGGGCGGCCAAAGTACGTGCCGGGGTGGAAGACGATGTCGGTCGCGCCAGCCAGGTTGCCGAAGTGCGCCGCGTCCATCAGGTATTTGCGCAGGCGCGGCCACTTCTCGTCCTCGCCATTCAAGTTGATGTAATACGGCGCGTGAACGGAGAGCGCCACGCCGGTCTCTTCGGCAGTTTTCTTGATCGCCGCGCAAGTCGCCTCGCCGACGCGCACCCCGTTCACCCAGGCCAGCTCCAGCGCGTCCAGTCCGATGGAAGTCGCGTACTGTATCCCGCCCACCGTCCCGCCGGGCCTGGGAGGCGTGGCTGTGGGGGAACCGACGGTGCCGAAACGGAATGAAAGAGACATAGTTCCTCCAGTGTTCAGTGATCAGTGTTCAGTGATCAGTGTTCAGTAATCAGTGTTCAGTGATCAGTGGTCAATGAGCAGCAAAGAGAGATTGAAGGCGCGACCACAGCGGCGGGCCGAGGAGGAGCAGGCCGACCAGGATGGATGTCAGCGCGGCGATCAGGACAGCGGCCGCGCCCACATCCTTGCCCACCTTTGCCAGCGGATGGTGCTGCGGGCTGGCCAGGTCCACCACCGCCTCCAGGGCAGAGTTGAGAAATTCCGCCGTCCACACCAGGGCAATCGTCACGAACAACACCGCCCAGTCACGCGCCGGCAGCTCGAGCCAGGCAGCCAGGACGATCACTGCGCTGGTGACGAGGGCATGGATCCAGGCGTTGCGCTGGGTGCGGATGACGTACCACCAGCCGCGAAAGGCGTAGCCGAAGGCCTGGATGCGGGAGAGGAAAAAACTCTTCATAAGTGGTTTCTACGTGATGCGTGATAAGTGATGCGTGGTACGTGATGCGTGATGCGTGGTACGTGATGCGTGATGCGTAATAAGTGATGCGTGAAACGTAATCAATCCTCCAGGATTCTTATCTGGTCGAGGCCGAGGCGTTCCAGGACTTCGGCCTGGGCGGCCCACATGCGCGCTTTTTCCTGCGCCCCGGCATGATCGTGACCGAGCAGATGCAGAATGCCGTGGACAACCAATAACTGGATCTCAGCCTCGACCGTGTGTCCCCGCGCCGTGGACTGTTCGAGCGCGCGCGGCAGGGAGATGACCACGTCGCCCAGGTAACGGCGGCCCGTCTGCGGGTCGGTCTCGTCCGCCGGGAAGGAAAGCACATCGGTCGGGGCGTCGCGGCCGAGAAAGTCCCGGTTGAGCGCCCGGATGCGCTCATCGCCGGTCAGGACCAGGGTCAGGTCGGCTTCGGGCGGGGCGGCCTGGTGAGCCAGTGTCGCCTGCGCGGCGCGTTCGAGCAAATCAGATGGAAATGACAGATCGAATCCAGGGTCAATTTCCAGGAAGATCATTTCGGCTTTTTGGTCGGCTTTTTGGCAGGCGAGGTGTGCGTCTCAGCGGCGGCTTGCCGTTCGCGCGGATATTCCAGGCGCGGGTGATAGGCGCCGCGCAGGGTGGTGACGAAGGACTCGATCACCTCCTGCAGGTCGCGCTGAGTGAGGGGGGCGTTCTCCAATTGGCCGGCCTGCTGGCGATATTCGATCACACTGCGGACAATGGCGCGCAGCTCGTCATCGTCCTTGGGATGCTCGGCGCGGACACGCGCTTCCACCCCGTCGGCCAGCATCAACAGGGCGGTCTCGCGCGAGCGCGGCGGCCGCCCAGAATAGCGGAACTTCTCGATATCCACCTGATCACTGTGGCCTCCGGCCGCTTCCAAAGCCGCGTTGTACTGGTAACGGGTGATGAGCGTGCCATGATGCTCAACGATGAAATCGTGGAGGCGGCGCGGCAGGCGGTATTTCTTTGCCAGCTCCAGACCATCAGCAACGTGGCGGATGATGGTCTCGGCGCTGATGGCCGGATCCAGGTCTTTGTGCGAATCGATCTCATCCGGCGGCTGGTTCTCGACGAAAAACAAGGGATTGGCGGTCTTGCCAATGTCATGGAAAATTGCGCCGACGCGCGTCAGCAGGCCGTCGGCCTGGATGCGTTCGGCGGCCTGTTCAGCCAGGTTCGCCACCTGCAAGCTGTGTTGATATGTGCCGGGAGCGCGCTGGAGGAAATATTTTAGCAGTGGAAAATCGGGACGGGAAATTTCGAGCAGTTGGAGCGCGGTGGTTAGACCTAAGAACTGCGCCAGAAGGTACTGCGCCGGCAAGGCAATACTGGTCGAGGCTGCGCCGCTGAAGACCGCCGCGCCGATCAGCGTGGCAACGCCGATCCAATCGGTGGTGGTGAACGGCAGGCGATAGGCAACCAGCATGGCTGTGCTTGCACCCGCGATGGCGACGGCCGCCCCCAGGAAGTTTCCCACCCGGCGCGCCTGTCCCAACACCAGGATGCCGCAGAAACTGCCCAGCACGTAATACGGCAGCAAGCCGAGGGCGTCTGGCATCCCATAAGCGGCTAAGGCGCTCAAAAGCAGTGAAAAGATCATCCCGCTTTCCATCCCGAAGAGGGCGGAAACCAGCAGGCCAAAAGCAGGTATTGGATAAAGATATGGCGCGACCGTGCGATTGGGCAACACCACACGCGCGCCGGCCAGGAAAAGCAAGAAAAGCAGCGCCAGCAATATCAGACCGCGCAGGTCATTCACCATCGGCAGCGGAGCATTCGTTGTCAACTGGCGGCGATAGAAATACATGCTCGTGAAGGCGGCCGCCAGCAAGACCAGCGCTCCAGCGCCGATGTACTCGATCGTTTGGTCAGCCGGACGGATCAGCCCCAGCTCGGTCAGGGCTTCGAAATCCGCGGCCGAGATAACCTGTCCGCTGGAGACGATGCTCTGCCCTTTGACGTAAGACTGGGTCACTGGTGGGACAGCGTCGCGCGCCGCCTGGCGGGCAGCCTGGGTCAGCTCCGGGCTGTAGAAGCTGTTGGCTGCGACGAACGGCGAAGCCAGGGCGACGACCAGCGCAGTCTCCGCTTCCGTCAGCGTGAAACTGACCATCGTCGGTATGTTTTGACGAACAGTCTCCAGCTCCTCGCTGCGGATCGGATTGCGCATCGCCTGCTCGAGCACGTTGAGCGCCTCAGCCTGTACGGTATCCCAACGAGTGGATGAAATGGCTAACAGGTATTCGATATCAACAGGCTGGAGACTGATCCCCTCCAGCGCAGCCAAGTCAGCCTGTTTCTGGCTGAGCGGGATATTGGCATTTGAACGCACCGAAGTAATGCGGCTCAATATCCCGCATAATTTTTCGAGCTGGCCGCGAGCGATGAGCGGGTCCGGCGGCGCGTAGATGGGGTCAACCGCCCGTTCCGCCGTGGAGCGCGCCTCCTCCGTCTTTACCTGGCTGACGAACGAAATATCGCCCGTCGCGCGCAGGTCTTGCGGCGCAACGTCACCCACCTGCAAGGGCAGAGTCTCCTGGCGCAGCGACCAGGGCTGGATGAGCGCGATGAAGGCCAGGATGCTGACACTGACCAGCAGCAGGATGGCGAGAAAACCTTGCCGATGGGCGGCACGCGGCGAGCGCTGTTGGTTTTTCATTTCACTTGAAGCAACTGGCGGACGAGCTGGCTGACCTGGTCGCCGGGGGCGCGTCCCTGGATGCGGGGCATGAGCAGCTTCATCACCCTGCCCATATCGGCGGGCGAGGCCGCGCCGGCCTCCGCGATGGCGGCCGCGGCCAGCGCCTCCAACTCGTCCGCGCTGAACGCCTGCGGGAGGAACGTGTTGACGACGGCGATCTCCGCTTCAGCCTCCGCTGCCAGGTCAGGGCGATCCGCCTGGCGCGCCTCCTCCAGCGCTTCGCGGCGTATCTTGATCTCCTTTTGCAGGATGGCCAGCACAGCCGCTTCGTCCAGGCTGACCTGACGGTCAATTTCGACCTGCTTGATGGCCGCCAGCGCCATGCGTACGGTGCGCTTCTTGATCCCGTCGCCGGCGCGCATGGCCTCTTTGAGAGCGTTTTCGAGTCTTGTTTTCGTATCCATAGTTTCATTATACCTCGCGGCAGTCTTGAGATAGGGTAACCTTTTTGGGTATAATTCCAGCATGTCCCCCCTCTTCACACGCACTGGCGACGACGGCACGACCGGCCTTCTCGGCGATGGCCGCCTGCCCAAATCCCACCCGCGCCTGGAAGCCCTCGGCACGCTGGACGAAGCCTCCGCCGCGCTGGGGCTGGCGCGCTCGCTATGCCAGGCTGAACAGACCGGCCCCCTTCTCGTGGGAGTACAACGTGACCTGTACGCGCTCATGGCGGAAGTCGCCGCCACGCCGGAGAATGCGGCTCAGTTCCGGAGCCTCGACTCGGGGCGCGTTCAATGGCTGGAATCCCAGGCTGAAGCCATTTCCGCCCTCGTCCCCCTGCCGGACGAATTCATCCTGCCCGGCGATTCGCCTGGCGCGGCGGCCATGTCCCTGGCGCGGACGATCGTCCGCCGCGCCGAGCGCCGCCTGGCCGGGCTGCTCGAAACAGGCGAGATCAAAAATCAAATCCTGCTGCAATACCTGAACCGGCTCTCGTCGCTGTGCTTTGCACTGGAACTGCTCGAAAACCAGCAGGCCGGGAAGAAGACCAGCCTGGCAAAAGCGAAATAAATGATAGGCACCCTGCTCAACATCGCCACCGTCCTGCTCGGCGGGAGTCTCGGCCTGTTCCTCGGCGGCCGCCTGCCCGAACGCCTGAAAGGCACCTTGACCGCCGGAATGGGTCTGTTCACCGCCGCCATCGGCGTGCAAATGTTCCTCAAGACCCAAAATCCGCTCATCGTACTGGGCAGCCTCATCCTCGGCGCGCTGTTGGGCGAATGGTGGAAGATCGAGGATGGCCTGGGCAACCTGGGGACAATTCTGGAAAGACGCTTCCTGAGGGGAGAGGGTAAGGGCAGCAGCCGTTTTGTGCGCGGCTTCCTGACCGCTTCGCTGCTCTTCTGCGTCGGCCCGATGACCATCCTCGGCTCTATCCAGGATGGGCTGACCGGCGATTACAGCACGCTCGCCATCAAATCGGTTTTGGATGGGTTTACCGCGCTGGCCTTCGCCTCCACCCTCGGCGTGGGTGTGCTATTCTCGGCAGTGGTTATCCTCGTCTATCAAGGTGGGATCGGCCTGCTGGCAGCGCAATTGAACCAGATCGTCAGTCCGGCAATGATGAACGAAATGACCGCTGCGGGCGGGGTAATGCTGCTGGGTTTAGCCATCAGCAGCATGTTGGAGATCAAACAAATACGGGTGGGCAATTTTCTTCCGGCGCTGGCCTTTGCCCCGCTGATCGTCTGGATCTTGAACAGCCTTAAGTAGCCAGGAACCCGTTTCCTCTGAGGAAACGGGTTCCTTATGTAAGTAAAATTTCCGGGGGTCTGATTTTGAACCTATCCGAAGAACGCTCCAGCCGCCGTCCTTCGCGAAGCACTCCTGTGGAGCGGCGGCGCCCCACGGGGTGCTTCGCGAGGGACGCCGCCGGGAGCCGGTTATCCGGATAGTCTCTTATTGCCCCTTCAACAGGCCGTCAATTATACGGGAGAGATCATCGAACGAAGGAATGTAATTGGCGCCCGCGCTGCTCTCGGCCGCCTGACCATTAATGAAAATGGCTGGCGTTGCATGGACGCCCAGATCCTGTCCGGCCCGAAAATCCTGGTTGATCTGGTCGGCATAGGTATTCGCCTGGAAGCATTTATTGAAGGCGGTCATATCCAGGCCGATGCGCTTGGCCATGGCGACCAGGCGCGCATCCGAGAAAGAACCCACGTTCTCGCCCTTCCAGTTCTTGAAGAGTATCGTTTGGTAATCCCAGAAGTGACCTTGTTCGAGGGCGCACATGGCCGCGTTGGCAGCCTGGTGCGATTCGCCCGTAGTATTCGCGCCGTCAATGAGCAGGAAGAAATGATAGGTGTAATACACTTTCCCAGTCTCGACGTATTTCTGGATGACCAGCGGCTCGATATTTTCGGTATAGTAAAAGCAGCCCGAACATTGGAAATCTTCCCATACATCCATCTTGACCGGCGCATTTGGATCGCCCAAGTGTGTCCCGTCCATGGCAGCAGTGGTGGTGCTCGGCGCGATAGGGGTGATGGAAGCAAGTGCGGTATCAGCAATCTGGTTCCCTTTGAGGGTCGGCCAGATGAGGGCAAAAGCGACCAACACTGCGCCAATCGCCACCAGCCCGATGATCAACAACCGCTGGCGTTGTTGCTGTTTGCGGCGTTTTTCGCGTATTTCCTGACGTTTGCTCATTCGCTCTCCTCTCGAATACAAAGTGGAAAGATTTTGCCATATTCGAGGCGGTTTGTCCAGCCTTGCAATATTAAAGGCAGATATGAATTTCGGGCAGTAAGCGCCTATCCGAAAAACCCCTGGAACGCGGACTTTAGTCCGCAATGCAGGGCAGACTGAAGTCTGCATTCCATTATTCGGATAGGCTCTAACTAGCCGGTGATGTTCTTAACGCGAATGTGGCGAATGGGCGAATATCGCGAATAAATTAAAATATTCGCGGCATTCGCATATTCGCGCCATTCGCGTTAAAAACCTTGTCAAGGAACCCTCATGAATGAGCATCCAGCCAGTCGGTCATCACCTTGAAAACTTGCGCCTTCTCCGGCTCGTTGTGGATCTCGTGGTACCAGCCATCCCACAACTTGAGCGTAACCTGCTTCCCCCCGGCCTCGCCAAACTGGCGGCTGGCTTCGGCGGAGGTCAGCCGGTCGGCGGTGCCGTGCATCAGCAGCAGAGGCAACGGAAACTCAGCCGCATGTTCCAGCGCCCACAGCCCGCTATCGTAGGTGGAGACGAACAGGCGGGCAGTGATCTTTTCGTGCACCAGCGGGTCGTTCTCATAAGCCTTGACCACAGCCGGATCATGTGAGAGGGCGGCCGTCTCCAATCCGCTGGATTGGGTGAAGCCGGGCAAGATTTTGTTCATCATCTTCCCCAGCGAGACTTTGGAGGCTGGAGGCTCGAAGGCCAGTTTCAGCCAGGGCCCGGTGGCGATCACGCCGCGCAAGGCTGGCTTGCGGCGCAGGGCATAGTTCAAGACCAGGTTGCCGCCCAGGCTGTGTCCGTATGAAAAGCGCGGCAGGCCCGGGTAACGCGCTTCGATCTGGTCGAAAAACGCGGTGATGTCGTCCATCAAAGCATCATACGAGGGCGTATGCCCGCGCGGTCCAGCAGACTTGCCATGCCCGCGCAGGTCGAAGCCGAGCATGGCATAACCCTTCTCCGTCAGCGCGGCGGCAACATGCTCGTAGCGACCAATGTGCTCGCCGTGCCCGTGTACCAGGCAAATGGCGGCCTTTGGCTTCCCTTTCGGCGCCCAGCCTTTCGAATACATCTGCAGACCGTCCGAGGTTTTCCAGTTCCATTCGAATGTTTCCATGTCAATCACCTCCGAATTTGATTTTGAATTCACAAGCGGGCGCGCCGGTCGCCTTGCAGGCGACCTCTTCCACGTCCACTTCACGGCCAACAGCCCAGAATAACGCCCCCTGGATTATCCCCAGGGTAACATAACAGATTGGCTCGTCGTCTGCCTGGCCGCAGGCCGCCGCGCCGGATCGGTCAACAAGCAGCAGGTCAACGTCGAGGAGATGGACCGAGGATGAGCCGCCGGGATCGCGCAGACGTTCCGCCACGAATTCCAGCACCCGTCGCCGCCGGGCTGGGACCGGCAGCCGGCGTACGATCTGCAGCTCGGCCTTTTCCCGCAGGGAGGCCTGCGCCACCATCCTCTGCCACAATCCCCGCCCGATGCGCAACAGAATGCCGCGCGCCCCGCGTCCGTAGTACATGCGCAGCGCCTGCTGGAGCCTGGCGTAGAGTTCGGCGGCAGCGCGGTTATCCATCCCACCAAGGTTTTCCGGCTCGATAGCTGAAGGCGAAAGATTTACGTCCGCCAGCACCAAGGCCAGCTTTTCCACGCCCACCTCTTCGACCGTCGCGGCGACGAATTGCTGCACGAGGCGGCTTGATATTACCGGGGAGAGGGTTTCAGGACCCACGCACCACTTCTCCTACCTCGAAGCGGCAATACGGATCGCCCTTGGCGACGCAGTGCGTTTCGGTGATTCCGTGTTCCTGATCCGTGGCCCAGCGCACGGCCTCGCCAATCGAGCCGACATACAGGTGGCAGACCGGCTGGTCGCTATGACGGCCCAGGCAGATGGCGCAAGTGGACTCGCAGTAGGCGATCCTGTCGCCTTCATCTTCCACCCAGGCATCCACCTGGGGATTGGTCTTCTTGAGGGCGTTCACCATCGCGTTCAGCACGAACTTGATGCGCCCCTTGCGCGGCATCAGCTTCAAGGCCGCGCCGGCCACACCCATCAGCGCGCCCTGCTCTCGCACGCCGTATTGGAAAGAAGCCTTGCCGATGCGCCGCAACATGCCTTTCCCGCCTCGCCCGTAGAAGGATTCGATGGCCGCGTTGAAACGGGCATACTCGACCGTCTGGATGCCGGGATCCGTGTCGTTGGGCGGGAAATTGCCGATGAACCGCTCCAGTCCGCTGGCGCGCAGGACGGCATTCAGCCCGTTCTCGCCCATCACCTCTTGCGCCGACACCAGCGCCTGCCGCACCAGGGCATTGACGATCACTGCCTCATCAGGTCGTATCGCCATAGCATCCTCCTCGTTTCATTGCACCTGAAATTCGAATACCGGATAACGCTCACCTGTCGCGACGAAACCCAGCCTCTTGTACAACGCCAGCGAAGGAGCGTTATCGGCCTGGGTGTTGACGGTTAGACGAGAGGCGCCGCGCTGCGCCAGGCCGTGGATCAGGTCGCTGACCAACGCCCGACCCACCCCCCGGCCCTGCGCTTCCGGCCGGACGGCGAGCCGGGCCAGGTGCGCCCCATACGGATTCTGCGTGCTGATCTGGTATCCAATCAGGCCTTGCGCCGATTGGGCCACCGTTGCCAGCATGGCTTGCTGATAGGCCCGCTTCAGCGCCGCCAGCGAATTATGCCAAAGTGGATCGAACGCGGCGGCGTCCAGCGCGGCGGCGAGGGGTAAATCACGGATCGTCATCTGGCGAATCTTGATCCCCGGCCGGCAAGTCTCAGGGACAGGCATCCCTTCCCTGCGCTCGAACATGACGATTTGCTGGCGGACAACAAAGCCGCTGCCTGTCAGCAGGCCCGGAAGCCAGTCCTTCAAGGCGATGACGGCCACGCGAGCGTTGCCATTTCTGCCCAGATTGGCCTGCGCGGCCTCCCACAAGATGTCCCAAGCTTCCTTCAACGGCAGCCTGTCCGAGTTGACGAACAGCCGGATCCACGCCACCTGCGGCGGGTCCGGCGGGCAGGCCAACGCAGCCACCACGCGCCCATGCGGAGCATTCGTTGTCACCTGCTCGGCGACCAGATAAGGCGGCACGCCGATCCAATCCAACGGATTGCGCCAGTCCAGGTGACGGTGGACATAGCTCTCGAAATGGATCAGGTTGGCGATCTGGCGCTGATCCATGGAGTCTGCCGGGCGCACCTGAAAATCTACCTTTACCGCCATAGACGAAGGAAGAGCAGCTTCTTGAGAATGCGTTGCTTGAGGGTCGGCTTCTCCAGCCCCATCAGCCCGGATTGCATGGTGATCACGGCGTCGGTCATCTTGCCGCCGCGCGCCTGGAGTCCGGCCACGGCGCGCATTACGTCCGCGCGCAGATCCTTCGCGCCGGCCCTTTCCAGGATTTCCGCTGACGTCCGGTAGCAAGCAATCGCCTCGTCCCTGCGGCGGAGGGCTTCCAACGCAGCGGCCTGGTTGGCCAGCGCAATGCCCTGGCGTCGCAGGTCGCCCGCGGCGGCAAAAACCGCCTCCGTGCCGCTGACCACATCGAGCGCGGCTTGCGTTTGTTTGTTTTGCAGCAGGGCAACGCTCTGGTTGTTTTTCATCTCGGCCGCCATCAGAGGCTCGCCATGAGCGGAATAAGCAGCCGCAGCCTCGGCAAACGTCTTCGCGGCTGATAAATAGTCCGCCTGTTCGTAGGCAGCCTTGCCTTCTTTTTCGAGCTGCTGAGGGGAGAATTCTTCAGACATAACCGGTTTACGGTAGCCTACCCTGGCCTGCCTGCCAGGGCAGGCTGGCTACCATTAGAATGTGATATCCAGCAGGTTTTCTGCCACCGCGCGCAGTTTTTCGGTGGACAGTTCGCTCAACTTGAGGGCCAGATCCAGGTACGGGCGGTTGACCGGCTTGCAAACGAAATCTTGCAATTCGGGCGGCAACTTTTTGAAATCCTGGATGGCCTGCTGCTGGCTCAACCACTGACCGACCGGCCCGGTCTGGTCGAAGAGGGATTCAACCTGCCCGTTCAGCAGGGACATCAAGCCTTCCAACTCCGGCAAGGGGATGGGCCGCTCGCCCAGCTCATAAGCCCGTATCCGGCTGGTCGAAATGCCAGACTGTTCGGATAGCGCTTTGGGCGAGATGCTGGCCTTCAGGCGCGCTTGCCGCAGAAGAGCGCCAATCATGCGCTGGCGAACCCCTACCAGCACCGGCAGGTTGAGAGCCTCAGTCGGTGAAGTATCGTCCGAGACGGCTTCCTTGCTCCAGAAGCGACGAAAGGGCAAATCCAGGAAATACGCCAACACTTCCATCTCGGGGAGCGAGGGCGCCCGGTGGCCTGCCTCGTAAGCGCGAAACACGCCGCTCGTCACGCCAATCGCCTCGGCGCACTCCGGGATGCTCCGCCGGGCAGCCAGGCGTGCATCGTGAATCAAGACGCCTAGTTTTTTCATGCGGATGGAAACCTGGGCTTGTATGCTCATGAGATGCCTCTCTAATTCAACCAAGTCATGAGGCCTCACAGGTTTTATATGAAGTTTTGCCGATCAAGCCGCTTGCCAGGGCATAGAAATCAGCCTGTCATGGTGACTTTGGAAACCTGTGAGGTCTTTCAAAATCATTATAGCAGAGAAGTGTGAAGCAGCTCATCGCCGCTTGCGGTTGGCTGCCAGGAACTTTTCGTCAATATCCAACTCATCCTTGAAGCGCTGGTCACGGCGGACGTGAATGTTGCCGTGAATGCGCTGAGTAGCGGTCTGGATGATTGCCAGTACAGTGACTTTCGTGATCACGTCGGTAAAGAATTTGCCTTTATCGTCAAACTCGATGGTCATGGCGCCTCTGAGGAATACGCCTCTATCCTTCCACCGGCGGCATCAGATAACCCAAACCCGAGCGGGTAACGATGTGCTTGGGGTTGTGCGGATCGTCTTCCACTTTCTGGCGCAAACGGGCGATAGTGACCCACAGGATCTCTTTATCCGAACGGTACTCCGGCCCCCAGACGCTCCCCAAGAGTTCCTCGGCGGTGAGCACCTTGCCGACATTGTGCGAGAATTGGAGCAGGAGGCGATACTCCGTGGCCGAAAGGAAAACGGGTTTCTCGCCACGCCAGACCTCGGCGCGGGCGAGATCGATCCGCAGATTGCTATGTTCAAAGTAACGATCTTGCCCCGTCTCGGAAACCTGGGCGCGCCGCAGGACAGCCCGCACGCGCGCCAGCAATTCCATGACCGAGAACGGCTTGACCAGGTAATCGTCCGCGCCGACATCCAGGCCGTGCACGCGATCTTGTTCCTCACCCTTGGAAGTTAAAATAATAATTGGCACGTTGGAGTATTGGCGGATGCGCTGGCAGACGGCAAACCCGTCCATTTGCGGCATCAAAACGTCGAGCAAGATCAAATCCACCGGATTGGCAGAAAACATCTCGACGGCCTCTTTCCCATTTTGTGCGGTGATAACCTCGTAACCCTCCGTATGCAAATTGGCTTCGAGCAAACGAAGATAACGGGGTTCATCATCAACGACCAGGATACTTGTGGACATGGCACACTCCTTATCTAACCAGCATTGCTTCTAAAAGCCTATCCAAATAACGGAATGCAGACTTCAGTCTGCCTTGCCTTGCGGACTAAAGTCCGCGTTCCAAAAGGTAACGGAATGCAGACTTCAGTCTGCCCTGCTTTGAGGACTAAAGTCCGCGTTCCAGAATGTAACGGAATGCAGACTTCAGTCTGCCCTGCTTTGAGGACTAAAGTCCGCGTTCCAAAAGGTAACGGAATGCAGACTTCAGTCTGCCCTGCTTTGAGGACTAAAGTCCGCGTTCCAGAAGGTTTTCG
>Ga0210039_1000707_pt1 | contig 34169 bp, 24 predicted proteins | sample CryGeyCG2114_250_3_FD_185460 | JGI IMG/M metagenome (GOLD analysis project Ga0210039, IMG submission 185460) | Groundwater microbial communities from aquifer - Crystal Geyser CG17_big_fil_post_rev_8/21/14_2.50 (SPAdes) (version 2) | ecosystem: Environmental > Aquatic > Deep subsurface >...
GCCGCAAAGTTCGAGGTAACGCAACCATACCGATGCGGCCAGAATATCCATCTGGCGACCGTGATCATTGACATAGTACTCGCGCTTGACCGGGTGTCCGGCGGCCGCAAGGATCGCAGTCAGGGATGCGCCGTACGCGGCACCACGGCCGTGTCCGATGTGCAGCGGTCCGGTCGGGTTGGCGCTGACGTACTCTGCCAGGATCTCTTCCCTGTCGGCGGTTTCGGCATGGCCGTAGTGCAAGCCCGCGCCAAGAGCTTCCCGAACTACGGAGCGCAGGTGGTGCTCGCTGGCATGAAAGTTGAGAAAGCCTGGCCCGGCGATTTCGATTCGATCGACGCGCTTGGAGGCCGGCATCCGCTTGAGAATCATCTCGGCGATCTCGAGCGGCTTGCGCTTGGCCTGTCGGGCCAGGATCAGCGCGACGTTGCAGGCGTAGTCGCCATGCGCGGGATCCCGCGGCGGATCGACCTGGAACTCCGGTTCGCAGTCGCGCGGTAGCGTCTCGTCCCGTTTCAGGTAACCGATTGCCTGATGGATCAATTCTTCGATATGGGCGCGCATGGGATCTCGGGTCGCCGGACTGGCCTCGAAACGGGGAATGCGATATTGTACCGGCAGGCTTTCCGTTGGGTGCGCCGGGTTTATCCACATCCGCTGTGGATAAGTGTGTGGGTAATGCAGGGAGAGCCGGGTTTCGCGCCGCTCTGCAAAGCGGGTGCAGCGGAATGATCAAATTTTGACCATACCATGAAAGCGTTTATAAACAATAGGTTATGACAAATATATCATCTTCGTGCTATGTAAAAGCGGCCAAGATGCTGTTTTCTTGCAGAGCTGTGACAGTGTGTATAAAGTTCTCGCGCATGAATCGACCCGATTCGGAACTGTGATGCAGTCGGCTCTCCGCGCCTACCTCGATTTTCGTCCGCAACAGGGAGCGCGCGTGTATGTCGACCCGGCGGCGACCGTGATTGGGCAGGTCGTGCTCGGCGACGATGTTTCGATCTGGCCCGGTGTGGTGCTGCGCGGCGACGTGAACCGAATCGAGGTCGGTGCGCGCAGCAACATCCAGGACGGCACCATCGGACATGTGACCCATGACGGGCGATACACTCCAGCAGGAATCCCGCTGTGTATCGGCGAGGATGTGACCGTCGGTCACGCTGCGATTCTTCATGCCTGCAGCATCGGTGACCGCTGCCTGGTCGGCATGGGTGCGCTGGTGCTCGACGGAGCGGTGATCGAAGCCGACGTGATGCTCGGTGCGGGCAGTCTGGTCGCGCCGGGCAAGCGCCTTGAGTCGGGCTGGCTGTACCGCGGCCGTCCCGCGGTCGCCGCGCGCAGGCTTAGGTCCGAAGAGCTCGAGCTGCTGGCATATTCCGCAGCGCATTACGTGCATTTGAAAGATGATTATCTGTCTGAACGAATGGCGGCGGGTTGAGCGGTGCGGCGGTCGTCGTGGCTGGGGTGAAGAGCGGCCGGATCCAGCGATCGACGAGTTCCGGGCTAACATTTGGGCATCCGGATGTTGACGAGGCAGTGTGGTTTCGGCGATACTACGGGGCTTGCCGGGGTGTAGCGCAGCCTGGTAGCGCAACTGCTTTGGGAGCAGTAGGTCGCAGGTTCGAATCCTGCCACCCCGACCAGTCTGCGCGGCCAGGATGATTCTGGTCGGCAGATGCGGCAAGACGGCCACGACGCTGGGCTGACTGGAACGCCGGTGAACGGGATCGAGCGCCTGTAGCTCAACCGGATAGAGCATCGGCCTTCTAAGCCGACGGCTGCAGGTTCGAGTCCTGCCAGGCGCGCCAGTTTCCGGCATTCGGCGCGGCGGAAGTCGCGAACGAAGTGAGGTGAACGGTAAGGTTTTACAATGGTGGGCGTAGCTCAGGGGTAGAGCACTGGATTGTGGCTCCAGCGGTCGTGGGTTCAAATCCCATCGTCCACCCCATTTCAAGACCGGTTTGCCGAACAGGTTTTCCGGTGCCGCGAGCGGAACGGTCCGGTCGCGCATGCAAGGTAAGGTTCAGGGCCGTTAGCTCAATTGGTAGAGCAGTGGACTCTTAATCCATTGGTTGTAGGTTCGATTCCTACACGGCCCACCAGTTTTCCCGCCGCGCCCGGAACCCGGCGCGATTTTCGAGCAAACAGCAAACAAGCGAGCGCGATCTTCAATGCAGGTATCGATGGAAAAGACCGGCGACCTGGGCCGCCGTCTCACGGTAGAGCTTCCGTCCGAGGAAATCGACCACAAGGTGGCAGGGCGTCTGAACGAATTACGCAGTCAGGTGCGTATGAAGGGTTTTCGGCCCGGCAAGGTACCGCTGAACGTGGTCCGTCAGCGCTATGGCAGCCAGGTCCGGGCCGAGGTGCTGCAGGAAGCGATGCAGGGTGCCCTGGCTGAAGCCTTCGAGCAGCAGAAGCTGCGTGTTGCGGGTGTGACCAGCATGAGCCCCGCCGATGGTGGCGAGGGCGATTCAGTGCGGTTCACCGCCGATGTCGAGGTGTATCCCGAACTGCCCGAGATCGAGGTCTCGGACCTGAAGATCGAGCGTCCGGTAGCCGAAATCGTTGATGCCGACGTCGACGGCATGATCGAGACGCTGCGCCAGCAGCGGCGCTCCTGGACCGACGCCGGACGTGCCGCGGCCGAAGGGGACCGGGTCAGTATCGAATTCTCGGCCGAGACCGAAGCGGGCCGCGTGCCGCCGAACGGAACCCGGATGATCCGCCCGATTCTCGGCAGCGGCGTTCTGTTTGACGCATTCGAAGTCTTGCTGGCGGGGGTCGAGCCCGATACCGAGCGGACCTCGGAAGTCGAGTTCCCGGCTGATTTTGGCGATCCGGCCCTGGCTGGCCAGCGGGCGAAGTTGTCGTTTACCGTCAAGGCGGTGGAAGCACCGAAGATGCCCGAGGTCGATGATGAGTTTGCCGCTTCGTTCGGTATCACCGGCGGTGTTGATCAACTCCGCATCGATGTGCGCCGCAATCTAGAACGCGAGTTGCGCACAGCCCGTTCGACTCGCCTGAAGCAGGCGGTGACCGACGGCCTGGCGGCGCGCTATTCCGAGTTTGCGCTGCCGGATTCGGCCGTGCGCCAGGAACTGCAGCAGATGGGCGAACAGCTCCGCCAGCAATATGGCGACAAGATCGAGCTGCCAATCGACCAGATGCGACCGTCCGCCGAGCGTCGCGTCCGGCTCGGCTTCCTGCTGGCCGAAATTGCGCGCCAGCATGAAATCCACATCGATGCCGATCGGGTCGAGGCGCGGATTGCCGACCTGGCCGACACTTACGAAAATCCCTCCGAAGTCATCGAGCTCTACCGCGGCAACCCGCAGTTGTCCGGGCAGGTCGAGAACGCCGTGCTCGAGGAGCAGGTGGTCGACTGGGTGCTCGACCACGCCAGCGTCGAGGACAAGGCGGTGGCATTCAAGGACCTGATGGAGCCGGCATGAACGAGCGTGCGCTGAACCTGGTGCCGATGGTCGTCGAGCAGTCCGCTCGCGGTGAACGGGCCTATGACATCTACTCGCGCCTGCTCAAGGAGCGCGTGGTCTTCATCGTCGGTCCGATCGAGGACTATTCGGCAAACCTGATCGTGGCCCAGCTGCTGTACCTGGAAAGCGAGAACCCGGAAAAAGACATCAACGTCTATATCAACTCACCGGGTGGAGTCGTAACCGCGGGGATGGCGATCTACGACACCATGCAGTTCATCAAGCCCGATGTCTCGACCATATGCATCGGCCAGGCCGCCAGCATGGGGTCCCTGCTTCTGGCGGCGGGCGCTGCCGGCAAGCGCTATGCGCTGTCGCATTCGCGCATCATGATTCATCAGCCGCTGGGAGGGTTCCAGGGTCAGGCCTCGGACATCGACATCCACGCCCGCGAGATCCTGAAGATGAAGGATCAGCTCAACCGAATCCTGCAGCAGCATAGCGGCCAGGATATCGACACCATTGAACGCGATACCGATCGCGACAAGTTCCTGGATGCGGACGAGGCCCGTAATTACGGCCTCATCGACCATGTCCTGAGCCGCCGCGACGCGCTCCAGAACCCGGCCTGAGTCGCTGCTGCCGGGATCTTCGTGCCGGGGAATGCTCCGGCCGGATCCCTTGACGTTCCCGCCGTCGTTTTGCGGTACCATTCCCGACAGGCAGGTCACTTCCCCCGACTCATGAGCGAAAATTCCAGCGACAACAAGGTCTTGTACTGCTCTTTCTGCGGCAAGAGTCAGCACGAGGTTCGCAAGCTGATCGCCGGTCCCAGCGTGTATATCTGCGACGAGTGCGTCGAGTTGTGCAATGACATCATTCGCGAAGAGCTGGAAGACGCCAGTGTTGCCGAGCGCGAGAACCTTCCGACGCCGCGCGAAATCCACGAATTCCTCGACCAGTATGTCATCGGTCAGCCGCAGGCCAAGAAAGTCCTGTCGGTGGCCGTCTACAATCACTACAAGCGGCTCGAATCGCGCAAGCACCGCGAGGATGTCGAGCTGGCAAAAAGCAACATCATGCTGATCGGGCCGACCGGCTCGGGCAAGACGCTGTTGGCCGAAACGCTGGCACGGATTCTCAATGTCCCGTTCACGATCGCCGACGCGACCACGCTGACCGAAGCGGGCTATGTCGGCGAGGATGTAGAGAACATCATCCAGAAATTGCTGCAGAAATGCGATTACGATGTCGAGAAGGCCCAGACCGGCATCGTCTACATCGACGAGATCGACAAGATCTCGCGCAAGGCCGAAAATCCTTCGATTACCCGGGATGTTTCCGGCGAGGGGGTGCAGCAGGCATTGCTGAAGCTGATTGAGGGCACCACGGCATCGGTCCCGCCGCAGGGTGGACGCAAGCATCCGCAGCAGGAATTCCTGCAGGTCGATACCCGCAATATCCTGTTCATCGTCGGCGGTGCCTTTGCCGGGCTGGACAAGGTGATCCAGAGCCGCTCCGATGCCGCCGGGATCGGGTTCCGCGCCCAGGTCAAGGGAAAAAGCGAGCAGAATCTCTCTGATGTGCTCGCCTCGGTGGAGCCGGAAGACCTGATCCGGTACGGCCTGATTCCCGAGTTCGTCGGCCGTCTACCGGTGGTGGCAACGCTGCGCGAACTCGACGAGGATGCGCTGATCCAGATTCTGGTCGAGCCCAAGAACGCGGTCGTCAAACAGTTCCGCAAACTGTTCGAGATGGAAAACTGCGAGCTCGAAGTACGCGATGATGCGCTTCGAGCCATCGCGCGCAAGGCCATGGAGCGCAAGACCGGCGCGCGCGGCCTGCGCACCATCATGGAAAACGTGCTGCTCGACAGCATGTACGACCTGCCTTCGACGGAAAATGTGACCAAGGTTGTGGTCGATGAAGCGGTGATCAATGGCGAGGCCAAGCCCTACATGATCTACGAAAGCAGCAAGCGCGCCTCCGGCGATTCCTGATCTGGCTGAAGGGCCGGGGCCCGTGCGGCTTGAATCACGCCGCCGCCGGGCCAATATCTCGAACACCCCGTAAATGAGCGGCGCTTTGCGACCGCGGCGAGAAATCCATGTCTACATCGAAGTCTTCCGACCTCCCGGTCGAGTCCACCCATCAGCCCACGCCGGTGCTGAGTCTGCGCGATGTCGTGGTCTATCCGCACATGGTGATTCCGCTGTTCGTCGGCCGGGAGCGCTCCGTGCTCGCGCTGGACGAGGCGATGAACGTCGACAAGCGCATTTTGCTGATCACGCAGAAAAGTCCCGAAATCGAAGAGCCATCGGCCGACGACCTGTTCGGCTGCGGCACGCTGGCCAACATCCTGCAGATGCTGCGTCTGCCCGACGGTACCACCAAGGTGCTGGTCGAGGGCGTCGAGCGAGTCAAGGTTGAGGCTCTGAATGACGATCCCGGTTATCTGGCGGGCAGCTGGCATGCGATCGAGTCCGGCGAGCAGCAGGATCCGGAGACTCTCGAAGTCACCGCGCGCAGCCTGATCGGGCTCTTCGAGCAGTACGTCAAGCTGAGCCGCAAGATCCCGGTCGAACTCCTGACCACGCTGTCCGGAATTGCTGATCCGAGCCGCCAGGCAGACACCATCGCCGCGCACCTCGGGATCCGCATCGAGGACAAGCAGCGTATCCTCGAGACTGCGGCCCTGCGCGATCGGATGGAGCGTCTGATGGCGTTGATCGAAGGCGAGATCGACGTACTCAAGCTGGAAAAGCGCATCCGTGGCCGGGTCAAGACCCAGATGGAAAAAAGCCAGCGCGAGTACTACCTGAACGAGCAGATGAAGGCGATCCAGAAGGAGCTGGGCGATCTCGACGAGTCCGGCACCGACATGGGTGATCTGGAAAAGAAGATCAACAAGGCCGGCATGCCCAAGGAAGCGCTGGAGAAGGCCCGGAACGAGTTCAACAAGCTCAGGATGATGTCGCCGATGTCGGCCGAGGCGACCGTGGTGCGCAACTACCTCGACTGGATGCTGGCGGTGCCATGGAAGAAGCGCAGCAAGGTCCGGCACGACATTCGCGCTGCCGAGGAGATCCTCGAATCGGATCACTACGGTCTGGAGAAGGTCAAGGAGCGCATCCTCGAATACCTGGCCGTGCAGCAGCGGGTCAAGAAGCTCAGGGGTCCGATCCTGTGCCTGGTGGGGCCGCCCGGGGTCGGCAAGACCTCGCTGGGGCGCTCGATTGCCCGCGCCACGGGCCGCGAGTTCATCCGCATGAGCCTCGGTGGTGTGCGTGACGAGGCCGAAATTCGTGGTCATCGCCGGACCTACATCGGCTCGATGCCCGGCCGAGTGGTGCAGAACATGTCCAAGGTCGGCACCCGCAACCCGCTGTTCATGCTCGACGAGCTGGACAAGATGAGCATGGATTTCCGCGGCGATCCATCGTCGGCCTTGCTCGAGGTGCTCGATCCGGAGCAGAACAACAGCTTCAGCGACCATTACCTTGAGGTCGATTACGACCTGTCCGAGGTGATGTTCCTGGCCACGGCGAATTCACTCAATATCCCGGCGCCGCTGCTGGACCGGATGGAGATCATCCGGATTCCGGGTTATACCGAGGACGAGAAGCTCAACATCGCGCGCAAGTACCTGTTGCCGAAGCAGATCGAGCAACACGGTCTGAAGGCCGAGGAGCTCTCGATCAGCGATACCGCGATCACCGACATCATTCGCTACTACACCCGCGAGGCCGGGGTGCGCAACGTCGAGCGCGAACTGGCCAAGATCTGCCGCAAGGTGGTCAAGGAGATCAGTCTCGATCCGGCGCTGGAACGGCGTCAGGTCACCACCCGCAATCTCGACAAGTACCTGGGTGTGCGTCGGTTCCGCTTCGGACGGGCCGAGGAGCGCAACGAGATCGGCCAGGTGACCGGCCTGGCCTGGACCGAGGTCGGCGGCGAGCTGCTGCAGATCGAGGCCAGCTCGGTTCCCGGCAAGGGCAAGCTGACCCAGACCGGCCAGCTCGGAGAAGTCATGCAGGAGTCGGTCCAGGCGGCGCTTTCGGTGGTTCGCTCACGAGCCGAGGCGCTGGGAATCGACCCCGATTTCCACCAGAAGCGCGACCTGCACGTTCACGTGCCCGAAGGTGCTACGCCCAAGGATGGGCCAAGTGCCGGTATCACGATGGTCACGGCCCTGGTGTCTGTGCTGACAGGCATCGCGGTCCGGGCTGATGTGGCAATGACCGGCGAGATCACCTTGAGAGGGAGGGTGTTGCCGATTGGTGGTCTGAAGGAAAAGCTGCTGGCCGCACTGCGCGGTGGGATTGGCATCGTCATGATCCCGAAAGAGAATGAAAAGGACCTGGCCGAGATTCCGGATCGAATCAAGAAGGGCCTGGAAATCCGGCCGGTCGAGTGGATCGACGAGGTGCTCGAGATTGCTCTGGTCGAACGTCCGGTCGGTAAATCCCTGGCCGACTCCGGCGGCGGCAAGGCCAGCGCGGATCAGGAGTTGCCGCGCGCTCACTGAGCCGCCTTGGTCGCCACCGGTCCTGCTGAGGCGCCGCAAGACCCCTGTCGGCGGAGTTTTGCCCGGTCGTGTATCCCGAACCTACAGGCTACAGGCGAGTAGGCCTGCGGTGCGATCGGTCGCGAAACGCCACCGCCGCCGGCCCAGTCGACCGACCCCTTGCGTCGGAAGGATGGCGAATCGGGCGGGCTGAGCGCGGTAGCCATCGTGACTATTGCAGATGCGAAAATTAAGTTATAATTTCTGGATCGTCAGGGTGGATGTTGGACTGTGACGTGGGGCACAAACGTGGAATTGGTCCGTTTCATGGCCTACGAATGCGCCTCCTCGGTTGATGCTGTCGGAGCGGTGGTATAAGATCAACATCGCGGGTCGACCGGGTTGGGGATCCCGGTCTGCCCAAGAGAGGATCAAGGGGTCGATAACACCCGATAATTCGAATCAAAGCTGGAGCAAACAGAATTATGAACAAGGCAGAGTTTATTGAAAGTGTCGCCGACAAGGCTGGCTTGACCAAAGCTGATGCAGGTCGGGCCCTGGATGGGATCGTTGCGACGCTGGGCAAAGCCCTCAAGAAGGGAGACTCGGTTTCTCTGATTGGTTTCGGTACGTTTTCGGTCAAGAAGCGCGCAGCTCGCACTGGCCGTAACCCGGCAACCGGCGAAGCCATCAAGATCAAGGCTTCGAAGTCTCCGTCCTTCAAGCCTGGTAAGGCGTTCAAGGACGCGATAAAATAAAGCACTTAGCGTCCTGGGTGCTTAGCTCAGCTGGTAGAGCATCGCCCTTACAAGGCGAGGGTCGGCGGTTCGAACCCGTCAGCACCCACCAGTAGTTTCGGGAGTGGTAGTTCAGTTGGTTAGAATACCGGCCTGTCACGCCGGGGGTCGCGGGTTCGAGTCCCGTCCACTCCGCCACCAACCGAATCGGGGCGCCAGGGAACTGGCGCCCCGTTTTTTTTATATTCATTTTCAACGCTCGTTCAGGAACCAGATCCCATGTTGCAAGCCATTCGTGACCGGGTAACCGGCATCGTTGCAATCTTCATCCTCGGGCTGCTGGCCATCCCGTTCGTATTTTTCGGTGTCGACAGTTATGTCCGTGACGTGCCACAGGACGCGGTTGCCAGTGTCGGCGATACCGAGATCACCATGAGCGAATTCCAGACCGAATTTTCTCGATATCGATCGCAGCTTCGGGCTCAGCAGGGTGAAGCCTATAACGATATCGAGGTCAATCGGCCCGAAGCGCGGCGAGAGTTCCTCGAGTCGATGATCGATCAGCGACTGCTGGTCAATTATGCGCAGCGGATGGGCCTGACGATTTCACCGGCAACGATCGCCGAAGTGATTTCCTCGATTCCAGCGTTCCAGATCAACGGTCAGTTCGATGCCGCCATCTACGAGCAGCGGATTCAGGCCAGCGGCCAGACGCCGGCCCGCTTCGAGCGCGACCTGGCGCGCGACCTGCTGGTGCAGGAATTGCCCGCCGCGGTGTCGTCTTCGACACCGGTGACCGATGCCGACGTTGATCGCTGGCTCACGATTCAGCTCGAGTCTCGCTCGGTGGCCACTCTGCGTGTCCCGAGTGCACCCCTGATCGATCCAACCGGAATCGATCCGGCAGCCGTCGAGCAGTACTACAACGACAATCTCGAACAGTTCATGCGTCCGGAACGCATCAGCGTCGACTTCCTCGAGCTCGACACGCGTGACATGGCGCAGTCCCTGGAGATCGATGAGCAAACGCTGCGCGAGCGCTATGATGCGTTGCGAGACCGTTTCATGAGCCCTGAGCGGCGCCGAGCGGCCCATATCCTGGTGACCGCAGAGCAACGCAGCGAGGACGAGGCGCGCGCTCTGGCCGAGTCGCTGACCCAGCGAATCCGCGACGGGGAAGCCTTCGCCGATCTGGCCGCAGAGTTTTCCGAGGACCCGGCATCGGCCGACACCGGCGGTGACCTGGGCTGGATCGAACCCGGTGTGATGATGGCTTCGTTCGAGGACGCACTGTTCGCAATGGAGGTCGGTGCGATCAGCGATCCGGTCCAGACCGAGTTCGGTTGGCACATCATTCGTCTCGACGAGGTCGAGGAGCCGCGCGGGCAGTCGTTTGAAGAGGCCCGGTTCGAAATCGAGTCCGAGGTCCGTCAGGAGCGCGCCGAGGACATGTACATCGAGTTGAGCGAGCGCATGGTCGACCTGATCTATGCCGACCCGACCGGACTGGCTTCGGTGGCATCGGATCTTGGCCTCGAGTTGCAGCGCGCCGGTCCGTTTTCCCGCTTTGGTGCTGAGGGTGTGCTTGGCAATGCGGCGGTGATGGAAGCTGCCTTTTCAGACCTGGTTCTGATCGAGCGTCAGGCTTCAGAGCCGATCGAAGTAGACCCCAACCACGCGGTGGTGGTTCGTGTGGTCGAACATTTCCCGGCCGAGCCGCGCTCGCTCGATGACGTGACCGAGGAGATCGTCAATCGCCTGGCGCGCGAGCACGCTCGCGAGGCAGCGCGGGCACGTGCCGAAGCGCTGCTGGCACGGATTCTGGAAGCCGAGGGCCCTGGCATTGCAGATCTGGCCGAGGCCGAGCAGCTGGAGACCAGTGAGCGTGAGCTGACGCGCCGCAATTTCGAGATCGGCGGCCAACTGCTCGAAGGTGTATTCCGGATGCCGTTGCCGGAAGACGCGGCACCGGTCTACGAGATCATCCCGAACGGTTCGGACTGGTTCATCGTTCGTCTCGATTCGGTCGCGCCCGGCAACTCCGCCAATGCCGATCCGGCGCAGCGCGAGAGTGCGCGCCAGCAACTTCGCTTCAGCCGTGCGGGTCTTGAGTTCCAGGGCTTGATGCAGTGGCTGCGCGACAATACCGAAGTCACAGTCGTGAGCGAACGGCTGTAGGTATCTGCGACGTTGGCAACGCTTGAGTCCGAAACCCCGGTGTTGTGACAACACCGGGGTTTCTTGTGTCCTGATCCAGGGATATGAAACGGGCGTGGGCTTGCACGCTCCGGTCAGCGTTCAGAACGCGTACTTGGTGGTGAACTGGAACCGGTTGAGCTGCCCGCTCAGGCCGCTTTCGAGTTCGCGCTCTGCGACCAGGTATTCGAAGCCGAAGCTCAGCGGTGTCGTCGGGCTGTAGAACAGGTTGATCTGGCCACTCCAGCTCGACTCGTTGACACCGGTGCCAGTGAACTGCACCGGGTTGTCGACCTCGATGTAGCCCAGCGCGAGATTGGTGCGCCACTGCGGGGTCCAGAGATGACGGTAGGCGACGAATCCACCCAGGGTCCTGATCGCATCCAGCTCGCCGCTGTCGGTCAGTGCCGCGCCGTTGGCGAAGTTCAGACCGACGTGTCGCCCCAGGCCCTCTCCGGCATGGACCATGAAGCGGATGTCATCGCGACCCAGCATTGCCTTGCCCGAGAGGCTCAGGCCCCAGCCGGTGGTGGTGGCATCCAGCCCACTGGCCGCATCGTCGATGCCCAGCTGACGTAGCATCCCGCCGAGCTGCAGATGGCCCCAATCGCCGTTCCAGGTGTAGCGCGCCGCCAGCTCGGGCAGGGTGTTGTCATCGGTCTCGATGCGACCGCCACCCAGCGGCGTGATGGTCGATTCCGCATTTTCCAGTGCGATCGCGAAACCGCCATTGGTATACCGGACCATCGGTCCACGACCAAAGCTGGTGCCCCCGGCCGGCCCGATGAAATCGACGCTTTCAGGAAGCGTGGCCACGTCCATGAAGGTGTTCCAGGTCTGGCCAACCAGCCAGTTGTTCCAGGTCACGTAGGCATGGCGCATGCGGGGCGAGTAGGAGTTGCTGACTCGCTCGTCACCACCCGGTGTGGTGAGAAAATCGAATTCGATGTAACTGCCAAGCTTGTGTTCGCCGATGTTGTGGCGGGTGCCGAAATGGAACCGGGTCTGTCGCGCGTGGGCGTCGAATACGGTGCTCGAATCGCCACCGACCGGGATCGTGCTGGGCACAAAGAAGTCCCGACCGATGCTGTTCCCGGACAGCTCGCCATCATCGAAGGTTGATACCATGAAATCGGCCTTGATGAATCCGCCGTAGAAGAATTCAGGTTTGTCGGCGCGGTTTTCAGCCGCGCTCAGAATCGGTTCGGCACGTTCGGCCAGCGATTGAACCTGTTCGCGCGCCAGCGCGGCATCGCTGGCCGCCTGGCGTGCAGCGGCATCGGCAGCAGCGCCGCTGCCCGGCTGCTGTTCGAGTAGCGTTCGCACCATGGACTCGAGTTCGGCGACGCGCCGCTCGAGTTCCATCACGCGATCGCCGTCGGCCAGCGCGGGTGTCATGCACCAGAGACTGACGAACAGCAAAAGCAACAGCTTGCGCCAGACCGAGGTCTGTTTCTGTGTGGATCCTGGCATTGGTTTTCCTCCCATTTGGATTTCCCTGCAAAAGGTGCGGCGGATCTGGGTCTGGCCGCTGTTGTCGCGCCGGTCCGATTCCGGTGCCGGTGCCGGTCTGAAGTGCATACCGGATGACGGGATTCGGACCCTGACCTCGCTATGGTCGGACCGGGCTGAACGGCGGGCAATTCGCCTTTGGTCGAATGTCGTCGAGGTGCGCGATGCAACGACCGCTTCGACCAAAGTCTAGGCAGTTGCCAGCCGCGTTGTCTTTACAAGCAGGCCCCGGATCGTGGAAACTGACCATTGACGCAGATCGAGCAACAAGAGGAGTCCGCTCATGACCGAGTCAAACGTCGCCCCGTACCCGGTGTTCGATGCAATCGCAAGAAATGCCCATGTCGATGCCGCTGCTCTGGAGGAGCTTCAGCGTCGCGCCGCGGCGGATCCGGAAGCATTCTGGGGTGAGGTCGGCAGGCGCATCGACTGGATCCGTCCCTACGGCCGGGTCAAGGACGTGTCCTTTTCACTCGACGATCTGCACATTCGCTGGTATCCCGACGGCAGCCTGAATGTCTGCTACAACTGCGTCGACCGGCATCTTGAGCAGCGCGGCGATCAGGTCGCACTGCTGTGGGAGGGCGACGATCCGAGCCATGAAGAGAAGGTCACCTACCGGCAGTTGCATGAACGGGTCTGCCGGTTTGCCAATGTGCTCAAGCGGCAGGGCGTGGCCCGGGGCGATCGCGTCACGCTGTACCTGCCGATGATTCCGGACGCTGCCGTGGCGATGCTGGCCTGTGCCCGGATCGGCGCGATCCACTCGGTCGTGTTCGGTGGCTTCTCGCCTGATGCCCTGGCCGGCAGGATCATCGATTGCGATTCGAAGATTGTCATCACGGCCGATGCCGGACGACGCGGTGGGCGGTCGACCGGCCTCAAGCGCAATGTCGACCGTGCCCTCGACAACCCGGATGCCGCAGGGCGAGTCGAGCGCGTGCTGGTGGTTCGAAACACTGGCGCTGCGATCGAGTGGAACAGCGACCGCGACCGCTGGTTGCACGAGGAACTGGAACAGGTAGACGCCGACTGCCCAGTCGAAGAGATGAATGCCGAAGATCCGCTGTTCATCCTCTACACCTCCGGTTCCACCGGCAAGCCCAAGGGTGTGCTGCACACCTCCGGAGGCTACCTGGTTTACGCCAGCTACACGCACGAGCTGGTGTTCGATTACCACGAAGGCGACATCTACTGGTGTACCGCCGATGTCGGCTGGGTGACCGGGCACAGCTATATCGTTTATGGCCCGCTGGCCAACGGCGCAACCACGCTGATGTTCGAGGGCGTACCAAACTATCCTGACTTCAGCCGTTTCTGGCAAGTCTGCGACAAGCACCAGGTCAATATCTTCTACACCGCTCCGACCGCGATCCGTGCGTTGATGCGTGAGGGTAATGCGCCGGTCGAGCGGACATCAAGAACGTCGCTGCGCATCCTCGGCAGTGTCGGCGAGCCGATCAACCCCGAGGCCTGGCAGTGGTATTTCGATGTGGTTGGCGAGCGTCGATGCCCGATCGTCGACACCTGGTGGCAGACCGAGACCGGCGGCATCCTGATCAGTCCGCTGCCGGGCGCAACGCCATTGAAGCCGGGTTCGGCCACCCGGCCCCTGCCAGGGGTGCTGCCGGCTCTGTTCGGACCGGAAGGCGAGCTTCTCGAGGGTGTCGCCGAGGGTAACCTCGTCATCACCGACAGCTGGCCCGGCCAGATGCGCACGGTCTATGGTGACCACAAGCGATTCGGCGAAACCTACTTCTCGGCCTATCCGGGCTATTACTTCACCGGCGACGGTGCGCGGCGCGACGCGGACGGCGATTACTGGATCACCGGCCGGGTTGATGACGTGATCAATGTATCGGGTCATCGCCTTGGCACCGCCGAGGTCGAATCAGCGCTGGTTGCGCATGCCGCGGTGGCTGAAGCGGCAGTGGTCGGCTTTCCGCACGACATCAAGGGCCAGGGCGTGTATGCCTATGTCACTCTGATGGAAGGCCGCGACGGTTCGGATGAACTGGCCCGCGAGCTGGTAGCGTGGGTCCGAAAGGAGATCGGGCCGATTGCAACGATCGATCATCTGCAGTGGGCGCCCGGCTTGCCCAAGACCCGCTCGGGCAAGATCATGCGGCGCATCTTGCGCAAGATCGCGGCCGATGAGCATGACCAGCTTGGCGATACCTCGACCCTGGCCGACCCGGCCGTGGTCGACAACCTGATCGAACATCGTCGCCGGTCATGATCGGCAATCGTGCACTGATGCGCGTGCATCGATGAGCGGCATTGCCACCGCGCATGCGCCGGAGCGAATCATCGTCGTCGATGATCACCCCCTGTTTCGGGAAGCGCTGGTTGGATCGATCCGGGCGGGTCTGCCGCAGTGCACGGTGTTCGCAGCATCGACCTTCGACAAGTTGCAGGCGATGCTTGCGGTCGACGCCGAGGTCGATCTCGTGCTGCTGGATCTGCATCTGCCCGGCAATCATGGCCTGTCCGGCCTGGCCTGGCTCAGGGGAAGCTACCCGGCACTTCCGGTATTGCTGATCTCGGCTCACGACGACAACGAGGTGGTGCAGCGTGCGATGAGCGACGGCGCAGCCGGGTTTTTGTCCAAGTCGGCCGAGTCGGATTCGATCATCGACGCCATCCTGCGTGTCACGGCCGGTGAAACTCTGGTGCCCGACGGCCTGCCCGACAGCGGATCTGGTCTCGACGAGGCCGAACTGGCGCGGCGTATCGGTGAGCTCACACCACAACAGTATCGAATCCTGTGCATGCTCGGTGACGGTCTCCTGAACAAGCAGATTGCCTGGGAGCTGGACATCACCGAGGCCACGGTCAAGGCCCACATGACGGCCCTGATGCGCAAACTCGGCGTCAACAACCGGACTCAGGCGGTTACCGTCTTCAATCGCATGGGCGTCGAGCGACAACGCTGGTGAGATCGCCTGCCACGGAGCGCTACGACCCGCCCGGTTGGCCGGGCGGGTAGACGGCACGGTTCAGGCAGCCGCAGCTTGCTCCATGATGCGGGTCAACTGGTCCTTGGCCCGAAGTTTTTCACGTTTGAGTTGATTCAGAGCCAGGTTTTCCATCGGTGCCGTGCCATATTCAGCTGCGAGGACGCGTTTTTCCAACTGCTGGTGCTGGTTGTACAGCTTGCGAAATTCCTCATTTTTTTTCAACAGCTGTTCCAGCTTCTCGCGCTGATCTTCGAACATGGCGAATCTCCTTGTTGCTTGACTTGAAAGACGGCCCGCCAGCCTGATCGGTTGGGGGTCGGTGTAGATCTCGGGACGGAATTTGCGCGCCACAAGACCGGCAATTGACATTGCCGTGCAGTAGCGCTTACCGAAGGTGGGGAGGGCCCGGCCGAGACGAGCGCCTCGGTAGGCCTCAAACAGAATGAGCGAAACCTGACCTGAAGCGGAATTCACATCGCATCCCAAGCAGCTCGGGCTACAGTTGTATCGCATTCCGGTCGACTTGGCAAGCGCATGTGACAGTCCGGTTGCGACTGTGCGAGGCAACTGCCGGGTTGCCAAAGCGCTGATGATCGCCATGCCTGGATCGGGCCCGGACGATTCCGCCCACCTGGGTGGCGTCGGCGCGGTCAGCAATGCTGATGGAACCCGAATGGCGGGTGCTACTGGCTGGTGTACCCCGTCGTTAATCCTGTAACATTCAGCGAGTCGGAAAGCGCCTAGCTGCAAGGCAGGGCTCGCAGGGAATGCGGATTGCCTTTCCACGAGCCCTAACGCCGGAGATGAGCGCGATTATTCTCTCGTTCGGGTTCGCCCTTCGGCAGTGCGCCTGAGATCACCAATCAATACCAGACAGTACGCGGGATCAGTCGTTCAACAGGATGACGTCGACACGGCGATTGCTGGCGCGTCCGGCCTCGGTATCGTTGCTGGCAATCGGGAAGTCCTGTCCCATGCCGACTGCGACCATTCGCCCGGCCTCGATGCCGCGATTGACCAGCGCCGAGCGGACTGCTTCGGCGCGCTGCTGTGACAAGCGCAGGTTGAGCGCGGCCGGGCCGGTCGAATCGGTATGGCCTTCGATGCGAATCTGCTTGCCCGGTTCGCTGTCGAGCAGTTCGATGACGTCATCGACGCTCTGGCGCGCTGCAGGCAGCAGTTCGGCACGGCCGATCTCGAACAGCACGTCGCCGAGAGTGATCACCACGCCGCGATCGGTTTCGCGGTATTCCATGTACTCGAGCCGACGCTGCAGGCTGGCCGCTGTTTCCGAGGCCAGTTCGGCTTCCCGCCGCGCCAGCCGGATCTCGGTCGACTGGGCTTCGGCCAGCCGCCGCGCCTGATCGGCCTCCTCGCGTGCCATCTCGGCCTGTCGATCGGCCTGTACGCGGCGTTCATCGGCGGTCATGGCCTGGCTTTGAGCACGCTGCATTTCCTCGCGAGTTGCCACCGAGTTCATCAGTGCCTGCTCGGCTTCCTGGCGCGCCTGCTCGGCTTCCAGTCGCGAGGCGCGCAGAATCAGTGCTGCACGCGCATCCTCGACCTGTTTGAGTTCTTGCCGTGCCCGCTCTGCAAATCCTTCGGCGCGAGCGATTTCGATCGCTTTGCGTGCCAGCCAGATGCGCTGGTTGCGCTCCGCGTCTGCCAGGCCTTCGATGCCCGCGCGGCGCACGGCATTGCGTGCGTCGACGATGGCAATGGGAACCAGTTCAGCAAGCTCGCCATCGCTTTCCAGAGTCTGGAGCTCAGCGCGGAGACTCTCCAGCAGTCCGATCGGGGCCTGGGTCGTTGCACAGGCGCCAAGCCAAAGGATCAATCCGAGTGCGGCAATCCGTTTCATCTCGATCCCTCCAGTACCCGGTTGCCGAAGGCGTCGGTCATCTCGTCGCGCAGGCGCTGATAGTCGTCACGTCGTTGCTCCAGCTCCGAGCGCGTGATCGAGCCCTGCGCCCTTGCGATCGCCAGTCGTGCCTGCAGGGTGGCGCGCTCGACCAGGTAGGCTGCGGCACTGGCATCGCCGGCCTCGACCGCAGCATCTGCCTGAGCGATCCAGTCGCGCGCCTCGCCGAGTTCCAGCGGCGCATGATCTTCGGCACCTGCGGCAACCGCCAGCGCAATTGCGTCTTCGGCCTCGAGCAGAATATCGGGGTTGACCTCGCGGCTGGCGCAACCGGCCAGCAGCAGGAGTGTCGCGAGTGTCGTCGCGCAGATGGAAGAGCGCATCGAGGCGCGCATCGAACGGCGCAAGGGCAGGGTTTCATTCGGCATCGGCTTGTCTTTCCGGCGTGGCTTCGGCAAAGGCCGCGAGCGTGTCGAGGTGCAAACAGATGCGACGGATCGTGGGCCAGCCAGATTCGTCGCAATCAAAACGGCGAGCATTATAAACCTGGGGCACGAGGCAGCAATCGGCCAGCGTCGGCTGATCACCGTGGCAGCAGTGACCGGTCGCGGGGCTGTCGGCCAGCAGCCGTTCGAAGGCATCCAGTCCGCGCCTGACCCAGTGCCGGTACCAGGCCAGTTTTGCCGCCTCATCGACGCCCAGCGTGTCGACCAGATACTTCAGCACGGCCAGATTGTTGACCGGATGGATGTCGCAGGCAATTACAGCGCCAAGCTGGCGTACTCGCGCTCGCCCAGCCGGATTCTCCGGCAGTAACGCCGGCTGCGGAAACTTCTCCTCGATGTATTCGAGGATCGCCGGCGATTGGCTCAGGGTCAGGTCGCCGTCGACCAGGGTCGGCACCTGGGCTTGCGGATTGATAGCGCGGTAGCCAGGATCATGTTGCCGACCACCATCGCGAACCAGGTGGACCGACTGCTGCCGGTAGGTAACGCCCTTCAGGTTCAGGGCGATCCGAACCCGGTAGCTGGCCGAGGAGCGCCAGTAGCCGTAGAGCAGCAGCGCATCGCTCACGGTGCAGGATCCTCGAAACCATCTTCGAACAGCTCGTCGGTCACGCTACAGGCTGCCGGCATGCTGGCATCGCTGATCTCGATCGAATCGAGGTAGAAACCTTCCTCCTCCGAACCGGGGTCGGTCGAAAGCACCCAGCGCAGCTGCACGGTCTGGCCGGCGAAGGCCGACAGGTTGGCCGAGAAGCTCTGGAAGATGCCGCCGGTGGAGCCGTTGAACGCACCCTGGCTGATCGGATAGCCGCAGGCGTTGATGGGAGGGTTCTGCGTCTGCGAGAAATCGCCGGGGTAGCCACCGATTGGTGTGACCGGTACCCAACCGATACCGCCGTCGGTGCTGATTTCCAGCACCACGCCGTCCCAGTCGGCCTCGATATCGTAGCGGGCCATGAAGTCGAGCTGCGGAGTGCCGGGCTGCAGCTCGATCGGCGGGGTGGTGATCGCCGCACAGGTGTTCGGCGTGTAGACCGCGGCGCCGCGGACCGCGCTGCGGTAGCTCAAAGTCCCGGTGGCAGCACGCTCGTCGGTGATCGACCAGATCGAATCGGTGCGCATCAGCGCCAGCCCGTCGGCACCGTCGGTGAATGTTCCGGGGACGTTGCCGTCGCCCAGCGGTGCGGCCTGCACCCGGCGGCTGCCACTGGACTCGTTGCCGTCGGTCGGGTCGGTGCCGTCCTCGGCGCGTACCACGTAGTAGTAGGTGGTGCCGGGCTGCACCGTGAAATCGGTCAGGGCGGTCGAACCGTAGTCGCCCAACAGCCGGGTTGCCGGCCCGGGTTCGAAGAACGGATCGGTGCTGCGGTAGATGTTGTAACGCAGCGGGTTGCCGAGCGGGCACAGCGCCTCGCCCGGGTCCCAGTTCAGATCGATGCCGCAGGCATCGCCGGGCCGGTCCTCGACTGCGACCCCGGACTGATCGAAGCGCGGTCGCAGCGTACAGGCAGCGCTTGAGGTAGCGACACTGGCGGCCGTACACGATGAGATCGGGCCCTCGCTGGAACCGTCCTCAGCGCGTACCCGGTAGCTGTAGCTGAAGCCGCCGATGACACGAGTATCGGTGAAACTGCCACCACTGCTATGCCCGACCCAACCGAAATCGAGGCTCTCGACGCTGCAATCGCCGATCGCCCGATAGATGTTGTAACCGCTCGCGCCGGCGACCACAGGGATCGACAATGCAATGCCGGCACCACCTTGGTCGGATGCGCTTGCGGCGGCGGGCGCGGCCAGCGCCGGCGGAGTGGCAGCGGCCGCCGATACGACCAGGGCGTAACCCTGACGATCGGAGAACGGTTCGCCGTTTCCGGGCACTGCAGCCGCGATGACTCGTACCGTATAGCTGCCCGCGGCCGGCGCGGTCAGTCGTACCTGCTCGACGCTGTTGATCCGGTCGAAGCTGCCGCCGGTGATCGACTGGCTGCCTGCGGCGAATACGTTGCCGCGGTAAACCTGGCCGCCGGGTGCGGTTACTTCCAGGTCGAGGTCGTTGACCAGCGTGACACCCGAGCCGACCGCGCCGGCAACATCGAACCAGGTCAGCGTGGCGCGAAATTCCTGGCCGGCGCTCAGATCCACTTCGAAGATCCCGGATTCACCCTGGGCCAGGCCGGCATCGTGGGCCACGTCCCAGTGCCGGAAGTAACGTCCGTCGCCGTTGAAATAAAGATTGTTGTCGAGCCAGATCCGGCCCCAGCCGTAGTTGTTGCTGGGGATATTGAAGCTGGCGTCGGCGCGCGTGCCGTTGAGCAGCATGGCCTTCACCAGTGCGCCGCTGGGAATGTCCGAATCGGCCGCGTTGCGTGTACCGCCGGGGTAGAAGCCTTCGGTGAAGTACTGCCGCGCCAGCGCCGCGCCGCCGGCCACCGTCGGATTCGACATCGACGTACCTGACAAGGTGCGGGTTGACGGCGGTTCGGGCGTCGGGTTGTTGTTGGTGTCGCCGGCGGCCGAGACGATCGAAACGCCCGGGGCCTGGATGTCGGGCTTGGTGCGGCCGTCATCGGTCGGGCCGCGGCTGGAGAAGCCGACTACGGTGGTGCTGTTGCCGTGATTGAGTGCGCCCACGGTCAGTGCATTCTTCGCCGTGGCCGGGGCACCGATGGTGTCGACACCGGGGCCGGAGTTGCCGGCCGAGAACGTGACCAGCATTGACTGCTGCTGCCAGGTCAGCGCATCGACCGCGGCCGAATTGGCGGTGTAGGCGCCGCGCGCATCCGCGCCCCAGCTGTTGCTGTGGATGGAAGCGCCGCCGGCGGCGGCCTGCTCCAGGCTGGCAAACAGGTTGGTGATCGACAGGCAGCCGGAAATGTCGTTGCCGACATCCTGGAACAGGATCTGCGCATTCGGCGCCATGCCATCTGCGGCATCGTAGCCCGGGTCGGTCGGGCTGGATCGGGTCAGCGAATCGCCAGCGACCGAACCGGTCGTATGCGTTCCATGAAAGCTGGTTGGGGAGGTGGTGCAGATCTCGTTGTTGTCGTAGGCCGTGGCACCGGGCTGAACCCAGTAGGCGTAGACCTTGCGGTCAGGATACGTGGTGCCGATGGCTGGCGGCACCGGGCTTTCGGCATCGGTCAGCTCGATGTTGACGCCAGTGCCCCGATCCAGGCCAACAAACCAGTCTTCGTTGCGATCCAGCCCGGAATCCATCACCGCGACGATCTGGCCGGTGCCGATCAGGCCCTGGTTCCAGAGTGGCGTGACCGAAGGTAGTGGAGTACCGGAATCCGTGTTGGCCTGAATCGTCTCGACCGAATCGGTATTGAGAAGTTGCAGCGGCCGAGCCGGCGCGATCTGGTAGACGCCGGCGATGGCGGTGAAGCGCTCGACTGCGGCCTGCAGTCGTTCACCGGGCAGCCAGATCACGGCCGCCGGCCAGCGCGGTCCGGATTTCAGTTCCAGCAACTCGGCAGTGGGCTCGAACTTGCGCACAGCGGCCGCCAGGTCGGCGGGGTTCACGCCCGAAAAGCCCAGCAGTTCCAGAGTCATACCCGGCGCACTGAGCGCGCCGTCTGGCAGCCGGACTGGATCCAGCGCCAGCGCGGCAGGGTCAAGCAGCTCCGGGGCCAGCTTCATCGCGGCCGAAAAGTCGCCGGCCCAACGCACCCCGGGCAGGCGCGTGGCCTGTTTGCGCTGGGCGCCGCTCCAGCGCACCAGCCAGGCATTCTGCGGCTGATGTGCGAGGACCTCGTAACCATGGTCGAGCAGCAGCTCGGCGGTGCCCGCCAGTCCGGGTTCGAACTGGACGATGCCGTAGTCGGGGGCGGGTTCCGCCAGCGCCCAGCCCGCTGCCTGCACGGTCTCGAGCTGCGGGTCGAAGATCGCCTGGCGCAGCAGCAATCGTGATTCATCGCTCGCCGCACGCGCCGCGACCAGCACCGCCGGTGACACCGGATGTGCCGTAACGACGCGAAGCTCGGCCTTGACCGACATCGAGCCGACAAGGGAAATGACAAGGACAACAGCGTGCAGAGCACGCACGGACATCGGATCGAGCTGGTTCATGCGGGGGTTCCAGGGCGCCGGCAAGAGGCATTGGGCTCGATTATAGGACCTGGCGTCAACTCGTCTGGGCTCATTGATGCGGGTCGAGGTGGCATCGAGCGAAAAAGGCCGGCTCCGAAGCCGGAGCCGGCCGCGCCCCCTTCGCGCCATCCTGCCGGAAATACTGCGGGCTCTCGATCACTGTGGGAGCAGCGGCCGGATGGCCTGGAAGATCGAGAGCCCGCGCTGGAAGCATAGGTGGAAATGCTGGAATGCGCGTTCAAGAATCCGACAGAAGATTGATCGTTTGCGACAGATTGGCTTGCAGCGCTTATTCCGAGCGTGAACGGCGTCGCCACTGGTTTGGCGCGATACCGAACTGGCGTCGGAATACGCGACTGAAGTACTGCGCGCTGGCGAAGCCGCATTCCAGACCGATCTCGGTGACCGTGCAGTCCTCGCTTGCGAGACGGCTTCGGGCTTTCTCCAGCCGGAAGTCGCGCAGCCGCTCCGCCGGGGTCTGACCGGTCAGACCCTTGAGCTTGCGCTGCAGGGTGCGCGCTGTCATGTGCAGAGCATCGGCCATCCGTTCGACGTCCGAAGACGGACTCGAATAGTGCTGCTCGAGCCAGGCGTCGAGTCGTTGCAGGAACTCCTGATCGCGTGGCGAGACCGCGTCGGCCAATGAGGCCGAGCCTGCGGTACCGGCCTGATCGTTCGAGCCTGTCACTGACTGGTCGAGCCGACTGTGTCGCAAGAACCTATGCAGGCGCCGGCGCTGCTGCAGCATCTGCTCGATTCGCGCTTCGAGCTCGCGTTCATCGAACGGCTTGGACAGGAAGCCATCGGCACTCAGCGAAAAGGCGCGCAGTCGTGTTTCATGATCCTGTCTTGCGGTCAGAAACAGGACCGGGATGTGCGATGTGGCGATGTCTTCGCGCAGTCGCTGCAACATCTCGAAACCATCGACATTGGGCATCATCAGGTCGCTGACGATCAGGTCGGGCAGCCGCCGCGCCGCATCGCGGTAGCCCTGTTCGCCGTCATTGGCAGTCGCGATGCCCCAGCGCTGGCCGAGTGATTTGGCCAGGTGCTGGCGCAGGTCGGGGTTGTCCTCGACCACCAGAATTCTCGGCGTTCGCCGTCCCGCGGCGGCTGGCGGTGTGCTCGACGGTGAGGCGTCCGGGACAACCGGGTCGTCCATCAGTGCATCGAGATCGAGTTGCCTGCGCTTGATATCGATCGGCGCCGGCCGCAGCGGCGTCTCACGGTTTGGCCGCCTCGCTGCCATCCGGACCCGAAATCTCGCGCCTTCTCCGGGCGCGCTGTCGAGCTCGATCCGGCCGCCGATGGTGCGCACCGCCTCATGAACCAGGGCCAGGCCGATGCCGCTGCCGCTGTGCGTGGCCTGATTCGATGCGGCGCGGTAGAAGCGATGAAAGATCAGCGGTTGCTGCTGCTGCTCGATCCCGGGGCCGGAATCGGCGACTTCCAGCACCACGCCGGCAGGGTCCGGCAGCATGCTGACCGTGATCGAACCGCCATCGGGCGTGAACTTGATCGCGTTGGCGATCAGGTTGAGCAGGATGCGCTCGACTGCTTCGCGCGAGCAGTCGCTGTGCCAGGCGCCGCCGGTATCGCAGACCAGGCGTTGGCTGTGATGCTCGGCGACCGGCCGGAATGCATCGACGGTCTGCGAGACCATCGAGTCCAGGCGCCAGGCCGACTCGCGGGCCCCGGCTTCGGTCAAGCGCAGCCGGGACAGGTCGAGCAACTGCTCGACCAGCCGCAACAGGCGATTGATGTAGCGTCGCCCCATCTCGGCGGTGGCGGGGTCGGGTGCCAACTCGAGCTTGTCGATGCTGGCTCGAATCAGCGTCAGCGGGGTTCGGAACTCGTGCGAAACGTTGGCGAACATGAGCGTTCGGGCCTCGAGTGAATCGCGCAGTTGCGAAGCCTGGATTTCGATCAGATCGTTGCGGTCGGCGAGTTCCTGTGTACGCCGGTCGATCAGTTGCTGCATGCGCTGCTGCCGGGAACGCTGGTAGCGCAGCAATGCCAGCAGCACGGCCACCGCGGCCACCAGGTAGGCCAGTCGCGCCCAGACTGTGTTCCAGGGTGCGGCCTGGACCTGAATCGCCAGCAGGCGGCGCGGGGGCGACCAGATTCCGTCGAGATTGGCCGCGCGCAGTTCGAAGTCATAGCGGCCCGCAGGCAGGCTGGCCCAGCGCGCCTGACGCGTTGTTCCGGCATCGGTCCAGTGCTCATTGAGGCCGCGCAGGCGCCACGCGAAGCGGATCTGGTCGGGCGCGGCAAAATGCAGACCGACATAGTCGATCGTGAGTTGAGTTGCGTCATGCTTCAGTGTGATCGACCGTTCCGGACCAAAATCCTGCACGGTCCGACCATTTTGCCGAACGGATTGCAGTTGAACCGAGGGGGGACGCAACAGATCGCGCACCGTGCCGGGTCGGAACGCGTTCCAGCCGTTGACACCGCCGAAATAAAACCTGCCGCTGCCGCCGATATGGCCGACGGTGTTGCTGAACTCCCAGGCCTGAAGGCCGTCGCCCGGCCCGTAGTGGCGCAGCATGCCGTCCCCGGGCCGAAATCGAGTGATGCCCTGATTGCCCGACAGCCAGAGCGAGTCTGAATCGTCGACGAGAATCGCGTAGACGGTATGATCGGTCAGGCCCTCGGGCTTGCCGACGAGGCCAGAGTGCTGCCGCGGATCGGCATCCGGATCGATCTCGAGCAGGCCCTGGGTTCGGCTGCCGAGCCAGACCCGGCGCTGGGCATCGACGGCTACCGAGAACAGCTGGTTGTCGGGCGCGGTCGGGTCCGGGCCGCCCGGAAGCAGCGCCTGTACGTCACCGCGTTCGAGATCGATAATGCGCACGCCGCCGAAGCCGACGGCAATCAGGCGGCGATGATCGAGCTGGGCCATGCTGAACAGTTCGAAGTCATCGCCGAGATTGGCAGAAAGCAGCGTCTCGCCGAGTTGATCCGGATCCGGATCGCTGCGGGCCAGCACCCGGACTTCGCCGGTCAAGCCGATCGCGACCCGGTCGTCGGTGAGGAACTCCAGCCAGCGCACCGATTGGCTAACCGAGTCTGGCCCGACATCGACGTCCAGCAGGGCAGCACCCGGTCGGCGGGCTCGGCGAAGTCCGTGCTGGCCGACGATCCAGATGCTGCCGTCGGTCGGGTCGGTCACCAGCTGCCGCACCCGGTCACGCACCCGATCGCTGGCTTCTGCGGGATAGTGATGCTCGATCATGTAACTGCGCTGGCCGGTTCGTTTCCAGACCACGATGCCGTGGTTCTGGTTGGCGACCCAGACGAATTCTTCATCATCGATCTGTTGCTCGGCGATGCCGCGCACGATGTTGCGGCTGATTGAACTCGGCGCGGTTTCGTGGATGTGCACGAAGCGGTTGCGTTGCGGCGGTCGGCGCGTGATGCCGCCGAGCGTGCCGCCGATCCAGAGCACATCGAAGCGATCAATGAAGATGCGGTAGCCGACTTCGCCCAGCGTCGGTGGCAAGGAGCGCGGATTGGCCGGAACGTGGCGGTAGTGGATCAGACCCAAATCCTCGGGGTCGTAACTGACCACGCCGAATCGTCCGGCCAGCCAGATCTGTCCGGTGGGTGTCTCTTCAAGAAACAGCGTCGCCATGCGCTGCTGCGAATTCGCGCCATGCAGTGATTCGGCTTCGAAGCTCTGCCAGGGTCCGGATAGATTGGCCGGAACGCGCAGCAACTGGTTCGGCGTGACCAGCCACAGGCGATTGCCGGAATCGATGGCAACCGCGTCGACATGATCGGAGTCGGCACCAAATTCGCTCGGTCGAAGGTGGCGCAGCGCATGGCCGCGATCGATGTCGATCAGAGTCACACCGTCGCTGTGCGCGTAGGCAATCGTGCGACCGGGCCCCGGTGCGATCCTGTGCGGACCGCCATGGCGCGGACCCGGACCGGGGCTGCGCTGAAGCAGGCGGACAAAACGGTCGCGCTCGGCATCGAGGCGCCACAGCCCGAAGGCGGAGGCTAACCAGGGTCTGCCCGAAACATCGAGCGCAAGCGAGGGTGTCGGCCGCGCCGGGTCCGGGTTGGATTCGTCGCTGTAATCGTCACCATAATGGTCGATCTCGACGTACTCCAGTCGCCCAGGTCCGGCGACCCGCGCCGGTCGACCTTCGAATAGTGCCATGATCGAACCGTTCGGCAGTTCGACCAGACTGTCCGGCTCGATTGCCGGATCGAGAGATTGAGGGGTGATTCCAGCACTCGTTTCGTCTGGATCCGCCACAGTGGTGTCGAAGCGGTGCCGGACGATGCGCCCACTGAGCGGGTCGAGCCGATCCAGGCCGCGAGTCGTGCCGACCCAGAGCATGCCGTCGCGGTCCAGCAGCAGATCGAGAACGAAATCGCTCGACAGGGAGTCCGGGTTGGCCGGGTCGTGGGCATATCGCCGCATCTGAAAGCCGTCGAAGCGGTCCAGACCGTACTGGGTGCCGATCCACAGAAAACCCATCGGGTCCTGAGCAAAGGCGTGGATGCTGGATTGCGACAGGATCTGGTGATCGCGCAATGGATCGAAGGCGTAGTCGGAGTCTTCCGCCGCCAGAAGCGGCGGAACGATCAGGGCAAGCAGCGCGAGCAGAATCTGAGTCCAGGGCCGGGGTGTTCGACGCATGTCCGGTTTATCGCTCGTGGAGCCCTCGCCAATATCGCGTTCGACCTTGCACGGAATCGCCCGAACTGTCAACTTTTCGACTCCGGATACGCTTTTCCCGGCACCTGTTTCCAGTCCGAATTGTCGCGTCCGGCAGCCGGGTCCTGCGCCAGCTCAGTCGCTGTGTTCTGGAGCGGCCAGCCCGAAGCGTGCTGCCATCTCTGCCCAATCTTCGGCTCGAGCCGCCATGTCGACGCCGCGCGCCCGCAGCCGGTCGGTTTCGACCAGCCGGATCTGCACTGGTACGATCGCGTCGAGCTCGGCCAACCAGGCGCCACTGCCGCGATCGGGCGTGCGCGCCATCGAGCACAGCACGATCAGCTCGCGCGGTCGCGGACGATAACGCTCCAGTGCGACGCGGGCTGCTTCGCGGCTAGCGCGATCGAAGGCGCAGCCCAGCCACTCGGCTCCGGGCGCCAGGCGCGGCTGGCGAGAGGCTGTGGTTTCCAGTTCAAAGCCGATCGCGACCGCCGGTCCAGTCCCCGGACTGGCGCTGGGGTGTTTGCGCCGGACTGTCGCATCGGGCGGTGTTTCGCCGCGCCGGCCGAGCGTTCGTGACCCGTCATCCTGCAGGGCCTCGGCCAGTGCAACATAGCCCGCGCGACGCAGATCCAGCGGTAGGCGAACTCGGCGCCAACGCCAGGCGAACAGACTGGCCAGCAGCAGCCGTGGCGCCAGTCCGTAGACCAACAACGTGCCGAGCAGGTAGCGCGCCCAGAGTGTACGCTCGCTCGGGCCGGAATGACCCTGCAGAACCGATTGCGCCTGGGCCAGGGTCGGTGCTTCGATGCCCGGCAGCAGTTGCGGCAAAGCGCCGATTGCGGCAATCCAGGCGGCCAGCGTGTCGCCGGCCAGCAGTGTGGTTTCCCAACTGAAGTCGTAGCGCAGGCCAAGGAAGCGCAACCACAGCCAGCCGATTGCACCGACGAAGAACGCGGTCCAGAAGACATGTGTCGCGAGCGCCATCAGGACTGCTCCGCGCAGCCTGCCGAACTCGGCCAGCGCCAGGCCAAGCTGGTGTCGCTCCCGGCCCAGCGCCGCACGGGTTCGCAATGCCAGCGCCAGTTGCCAGCCGGCTCTACCGATCAGCCCCGTCGCGTTCGCATGCCTCGCTGCCGTCAGACTGACCACAAGCCAAAGCAGCAATAGCAGGCCAGGCACGGCCAGCAGCACCAGCATGGCATAGGAAAGGGCGATTGTTCCGCGGCTGGTTTCGATGCCGCCTGCAGCCGCGATACCGGCGAGCAGTCCGAGCAGCGCCAGCGCGACAACGGTCCAGCGCATCGATGCCAGGCTGCGCTCGACTGCATGGGACATCCTCAGGCCGCCGGGCCGACGCCGGGCCCGCTCGACGATTCGTCGCGCAGGATCGGGCGCTGCGGCCGCGTGCAGCGTCGCTGGATCATCCAGCGCGAACTCGCCGCGCTCCTCCTCGATGCGCCGCGTGGACTCGGCAAGCAGCCAGTCCGCAGGCTTCAACAGAGTGTCGGATTCGGGTGTTCTCATGCCGCAAATGGTAATCTGTCGGAGGGGTACTCAATGCACTGCTGCTACGAAGTGGCAGTGGCCCGGGTTTGATTTCCATCAAGAATTCCCCGGAGTACGGTCAGGACAATATCGCCTTCAATCTGGACCTGCGGGACAACTTCATGAATCAGAACCAGACCTACAACGACAGGGTTGTTCGCCAGTTCGCCGTGATGACGGTGGTCTGGGGCATCGTCGGCATGCTGGTCGGCGTGATCATCGCCGCCCAGCTGATCTGGCCCGATCTGACCTATGGTATCGAGTGGTTGAGCTACGGTCGGCTGCGCCCGCTGCATACCAACGCGGTGATCTTTGCGTTCGGCGGATCGGGCTTGTTTGCGACCAGTTACTATGTGGTGCAACGGACCTGCCAGGTGCGCCTGTTCAGCGACAGGCTGGCCGCCTTCACTTTCTGGGGTTGGCAATTGGTCATCGTGTCGGCAGCCATTACCCTTCCGCTGGGCATCACCATGGGCAAGGAATACGCCGAGCTGGAGTGGCCGATCGCGCTGCTGATCGCAGTGGTCTGGGTCAGCTACGCGGTGGTGTTCTTCGGCACCATCGCGCAGCGCAAGATCAAGCACATCTATGTCGCCAACTGGTTCTACGGTGCCTACATCCTGACCATTGCGGTGCTGCACATCGTCAACAACCTGTCGATTCCGGCCGGCATGTGGAAGTCCTACCCGATCTACTCCGGTGCGGTCGACGCGATGGTGCAGTGGTGGTATGGGCATAACGCGGTCGGCTTTTTCCTGACCGCCGGTTTCCTCGGCATGATGTATTACTTCGTACCGCGCCAGGCCAACCGGCCGGTCTATTCCTACCGGTTGTCGATCGTGCATTTCTGGTCGCTGATCGCAATCTACATGTGGGCTGGCCCGCATCACCTGCACTATACGGCGCTGCCCGACTGGGCCCAAAGCCTGGGCATGGTGTTTTCGTTGATCCTGCTGGCGCCGAGCTGGGGCGGGATGATCAATGGGATCATGACCTTGTCGGGCGCATGGTACAAGCTGCGAACCGACCCGATCCTGCGCTTCATGATCGTCGCCCTGTCGTTCTATGGTATGTCGACGTTCGAGGGTCCGATGATGTCGATCAAGACCGTCAACGCCTTGTCACATTACACCGACTGGACCATCGGCCATGTCCACTCCGGCGCGCTGGGCTGGGTTGCGATGATCACGATTGGCGCGCTTTACTCCCTGTTGCCGCGGCTCTGGGGTGTCAGGCAGATGCATTCGATTCGCGCGATCGAGTGGCATTTCTGGACCGCGACGATTGGTACCGTGCTCTACATCACCGCGATGTGGGCGGCCGGCCTGATGCAGGGCCTGATGTGGCGCACCTTCAATGACGACGGTACGTTGACTTACACCTTCATTGAAGTGCTGGCCCGCACCGAGCCCTACTACATGCTGCGCCTGCTGGGTGGCCTGATTTTCCTCAGCGGCATGTTCATCATGGCCTGGAATACCTACAAGACCTGGCAGAGCGCCCCCGAGCGCGCTCGGGCGGTCGTCATCCCGCAGCCGGCCTGAAGGAGAGATCGAAATGGCACATGAACGCATAGAGAAAAACATCGGCCTGATGGCGGTCCTGATCATCGTCGTGATCAGCTTTGGTGGTCTGGTCCAGATCGTACCGCTGATGTTCCAGAGCGCGACCGTCGAACCCGCCGAGGGGGTCGAGCCCTACAGTCCGATCCGGCTGGCTGGCCGTGACGTCTATATTGCCGAGGGTTGTTACAACTGCCACAGTCAGATGATCCGTCCGTTCCGTGATGAAACTGAACGCTATGGTCATTACTCGGTTGCTGGTGAGTCGGTCTACGACCGTCCGTTCCAGTGGGGCTCGAAGCGTACCGGGCCGGACCTGGCGCGGGTCGGCGGCAAGTACTCTGACGACTGGCATCGGCTGCACCTGATGGATCCGCGTGCAGTCGTGCCCGAGTCCAACATGCCGGCCTACCCGTGGCTGGCCGAAAAAATGGTGTCGCCGGAGCAGATCCAGCGGCATATGAGCGCGCTTCGGCGCCTCGGTGATCCGTACACCGAGGAGCAGATCGAGGCCGCCTTCCAGGAGTTGGTTGGCGTTACCCAGCTTGACGCCGTCGTTGCCTTTCTCCAGGGCCTGGGCCAGGAATGGACTGGCCAGATCGAATCCGGCAGTTACATGAATTCTTCGGCGGGGGGCAGTCAATGACCGGTGGAATCATCACGCTGCTGGCCCTGCTCGGCTTTCTCGCCGTCGTGGTCTGGGTATTCATCATCAAGCGTCGCGAAGACTTCGACGAGCAGGCCCACCAGCCCTTGCAGGATCGCGACGAACTGGATTTGAACAACAGGGAGGGCCGAGAATGAGTACGTTCTGGCACTGGTACATCATCATCATCACCGTCGGCTCGCTGATCGCGACCATCTGGTTCCTGATCTACACCAGCCGGCTGCGTGTTCCTTCAAATACCGAGGAGGATGGCTCGGAAACCACCGGCCACGTCTGGGACGAGGACCTGCGTGAGCTGAACAACCCGCTGCCGCGCTGGTGGCTGGGATTGTTCTGGATCACGATCGCGTTCTCCATCGTCTACCTCGTTCTTTATCCCGGCCTGGGTCGCTACGAGGGCACTCTGGGTTGGAGCCAGCAGGACCAGTACGAGCAGGAAATGGCCACCGCGCGTGCCGCGTTCCAGAAGCAATATGGCATCTTCGACGAGCTGAGCCTGGCTGAGCTGGCGGCGGATCCCAAGGCCGTGGAAATGGGCCGCAATCTGTATGCTCATAACTGCGCCACCTGCCACGGCTCCGATGCCCGCGGCGCACCGGGCTACCCCAACCTGACCGACGGCCACTGGATCTGGGGCAGTGCGCCAGAGCAGATCGAACAGACCGTAGTCAACGGTCGCCGAGCCGCCATGCCGGCCTGGGGCGATGCGCTCGGTGAGGACGGAGTAACGCGCACGGCCACCTATGTGCAGCAACTTGCCGGTTTACCGGTCGATGCAAGCATGGCGGCGGCCGGACGCCAGCACTACACGCAACTATGCATCGCCTGTCATGGTCCCGAGGGCACGGGGAATCCGTTGCTCGGTGCGCCCGACCTGACTGCCGGGGTATACATTTATGGCGGTGACCTGGATTCGATCCGCGCCACCATCCGCAATGGCCGTAACGGCATCATGCCGGCTCAGCGCGAGTTGATTGGCGCAACCCGGGCCCGGCTTGCTGCAGCCTACATCCTGAGCATGCAGCAGGAAGGCCGATAGGGCATGAGCCGCATAGCCACTGATTTCGACCATCCGCCGCGCCCCCTGGTCCAGCGCCTGGGGGCGATCTTGTGGCCGTCGTTCTTCGCCGCCGGGGTGTCGACCATGGTGCTGTTCGCCTTCGTCGACCCGCTGGACCTGGCCGCGATCAGCTTCCCGGAACTCGAAATCTCGCGCCAGGCCGGACATACGATTGCCTTTCTCGGCTTCTGGCTCGGCTACGCCTCGGCTTGCAGCTTCACCTGGCTGCTGCTGCGGCCGCAGTCGCGGTTTCGGCGCTGATGAAGAACGGTTGTTTTGTCCACAGATGGACACAGATAGAAGCGGAACAAAGCTGGTTCTTGATAAAACGCTTGAACCAATCAAAAGCGCGGACAGCGATAAGAAAGGCAGATCGCTGGTTTTTCTTTTCACACCGAGGATCACATGCGCGATTTGGCCATAAGCGGGTTTGATTTCTCTGTATTGTTTCTTCGTGTTTCTAGTGGTGATCCGCTTTTGAATCTGTTTTTCATCTGTATCGATCTGTGTCCGTCTGTGGATGGATTTTTCGCTTTTCCCGGGGCAGCCTCATGACCGAGAATACCCAACCCGCTGCGACGCAGGAGATCTCGCTCTACGTCAAGGCGCCAAAGGTCTATCCGCGCGAGACGGACGGGCGCTTTTCGCGTCTGCGGGTTTTGGCGGGCTGGGTGCTGCTGGGTCTGTTCTACGCCTTGCCGTGGATCAATCTGAACGGTACGCAGATCGTGTTGTTCGACCTGCCGGCGCGGCAGTTCCACATCTTTGGCCTGACCTTCTGGCCGCAGGATTTCGTGATGCTGGCGCTGCTGCTGGCGATCGCGGCGATGTCGCTGTTCTTCTTCACCGCACTGGCCGGACGACTGTGGTGCGGCTATGCCTGTCCACAAACGGTCTGGACCGAGGTGTTCCTGTGGATGGAGCGCACTGTCGAGGGGCCGCGCAACAAACGGATCAAGCTCGACGCTGCGCCGTGGTCGCTGGAAAAGCTGCGCAAGAAGTTCACCAAACAGTTCCTTTACATCACGTTTTCGATCTGGACCGGCGTTACCTTCGTTGGTTTCTTCACACCCATCCGCGAGCTGGTTCCGGCGATGTGGAGTCTCGAGGCAGGTGGCTGGGAAATGTTCTGGGCTGCGTTCTACGGTTTTGCCACCTACGGCAACGCCGGCTACCTGCGCGAGCAGGTGTGCAAGTACATGTGCCCGTATGCCCGCTTCCAGTCCGCAATGTTCGATGACGACAGTCTGGTCATCTCCTATGACACCGCCCGCGGCGAACCGCGGGGTGGTCGCAAGCGCAACGCCGACAAGGACGCGCTGGGTCTTGGTGACTGCATCGACTGCATGGGCTGTGTCCAGGTCTGTCCGACCGGCATCGACATCCGTGACGGCCTGCAGATCGAGTGCATCGCTTGCGCCGCCTGCATCGATGTTTGCGACGAGGTCATGGACAAGGTGGGGTATCCGCGCGGACTGATTCGCTACACCACGGAAAATGCGCTGACCGGCAAGCCGACCCGCATTCTCAGGCCGAGAATATTCATCTATCTGCTGGTGCTGACGGGGTTGTCGATCCTGTTCGGTCTGCTGCTGACCGGCCGCGCGATGGTCGATGTCGATGTGCTGCGGGACCGCACCGCCCTGTACCGCATGGCAGGTCCGGAGATCGAGAATCCCTACCAGCTCAAGATCACCAACCGCACCGAGGCTGCGATCGATCTGGTCGTGACGGTCTCGGGGCTGGACCGACTGCGCGTGGTGTCGCCGGCCGGTATATTCCAGATTGAACCCGGACTGGTCGCCAACCGCCCGCTGACGCTGGCTGCTCCCCTGAACCGTGTCGGCCCCGGGATGCACGAAGTCGAAGTCGTGCTGTCCAATCCGGAGACCGGCGAACCGATTGTCCGTGAAGAGACCCGGTTTTATGTGCCGGGGCGATGAGTGTTTTCATGGGTCAGGTGTCATGAATCCCGTTGGGTAGAGTGGATAAGCGAAAGCGCACCCACCGCATCGATGCGTGAACTGAAAGTTTTTCCGTCTTCAGAATTCAGTTTTCAGAACCAAGTACCCTGCGTTGGTTGACGCTGAACCGTATTACACCTGGCACCCGAAACCCGAAACCGCGGACCGACATGACTCCCGACCCGATCGCCGAAACTCAAACTCCCTGGTATCGTCAGTTCTGGCCGTGGCTGGTGCTCGCCATTCTTGGATGGGGCATTGTCTCGTCGACCATCACCCTGAGCGTGGCGCTGCGCAATCCGCCGCAGATGATGACCGGCGATTATCAACGGCTAGGAAAGGCCCTGGTGGACACTCACGCGCGTGCCGACCGTGCCGAGGCGCTGGGTCTGTCGGGAGTTCTGGGCATGATTCCGGATGAGTGGAGTCTTGCGCTGGATGCTTCCGATCCGGCAGCATTGCCGCCGACCCTGCTGCTGCTGGTGCAGCACCCGACCGACGCGGCGCGGGACCAGCAGCTGCTGCTGCGCCGCGACGACGACGGCAGCTACCGCACCGCAATCGACTCCGTCCCTTCTCGCGGCCGCATCATCGTGTCCGATCTGGAGCAGAGCTGGTGGATCTCGGCGAGCTACGATCACGCCCTCGGGGTCGCCGACCTCGCGCTGAAACCGGAGCGACTGTGATTGAAGCAAAGGAAACAAGCGACAAGGGACAAGCAAGCGACAAAGGACAAGGAACAAGGAACGAAACGTGTTGACTTCGAGTTTCCAATCCCAAGCTTCCTGGTCTGCAGATGCTGCGACCTGAAACCTGAAAAGTTGCACCCTGACTCCCGACACCGCTCCCTCGCATGTCCGACCCGCCCAAACCCACCTG
>Ga0210039_1000710_pt1 | contig 34104 bp, 29 predicted proteins | sample CryGeyCG2114_250_3_FD_185460 | JGI IMG/M metagenome (GOLD analysis project Ga0210039, IMG submission 185460) | Groundwater microbial communities from aquifer - Crystal Geyser CG17_big_fil_post_rev_8/21/14_2.50 (SPAdes) (version 2) | ecosystem: Environmental > Aquatic > Deep subsurface >...
CGCTCGCCCTCGAGCAGGCGACAGCAGGCCCAGGCGGTCGGCCGACAGAGCGGCCTCCTACAACGGCTTCGATTGAGGTTCGAACCCTTCCGGGCTCTTCAGCAAAAAACCCCGCACAAGGCGGGGTTTTTTGCTGAAGATGGCGCGCCCGGAAGGATTACTCGCTGGCGCTCGCCCTGCGGGTCGCTGCCGCGAGCGGCAGCGTTCTGCGCGGCTGACGCCGCTTGTCGAACCTCTTGTTCATGGTCGGAGATTCGAACCCTTCCGGGCTCTTCAGCAAAAAACCCCGCACAAGGCGGGGTTTTTTGCTGAAGATGGCGCGCCCGGAAGGATTACTCGCTGGCGCTCGCCCTGCGGGTCGCTGCCGTGAGCGGCAGCGTTCTGCGCGGCTGACGCCGCTTGTCGAACCTCTTGTTCATGGTCGGAGGTTCAAACCCTTCCGGGCTCTTCAGCAAAAAACCCCGCACAAGGCGGGGTTTTTTGCTGAAGATGGCGCGCCCGGAAGGATTCGAACCTCCGACCGCCTGGTTCGTAGCCAGGTACTCTATCCAACTGAGCTACGGGCGCGTTGCAAGCCGCGTATTATTCCGCATGGGTCGTGCGCTGTCAATGGGATCAGGCCGGATTTTCGGTGAGTGGGTCAGGTCGGGCGTCCAGCCTGGGGTGGATGATGCGGCGGAACAAGGGTGGAATGAAGGCGATCGGGAGCATGGCCGAGTAGCCCAGCGGCAACTGCGGCGCGTCGGGCCAGCTGCGCAGCTGGGTGAACGGCCGGCTTGGGGAGGCGTGGTGGTCGGAGTGGCGCTGCAATTGCAGCAGGATGCTGTTGGACAGCCAGAAATCCGAATTCCAGGAATGCTCCGGGCTGGGTCGCTCGTAGCGGCCGTTGCCGAGCGGTTTGCGCTCGAGACCATAGTGCTCGACATAGTTGATCGCTTCCAGCGTGCCGGCCGCGACCAGGCCCTGGAACAGGAAACCGGCGATCCCGATCGGGCCGGCAACCAACCCGGCAAGCGCGACGAAAGCCAGCACGACGAGGGTCCAGCCGATCATTTCGTTATTCAGGGAAAGCGCAGATTTGCCGCTGCGCCGCAGGCGCTCGGCCTCGAGCCGCCAGGCGTTGATCGTGTTGCGCAGCAATGCCCGCGGGACAAAGCGGTAGACCACGTCGCCGCGCCGTGCCGAGCTCGGGTCGTGCTCGGTGGCGACCCAGACATGATGCCCGCGTACATGTTCGATCTTGAAGCTGGCGTAGTTGACGCTGCACAGCAGCAAACCGCCGATGGTGCGGTCAAGGCGGCTGCGCCGGTGCACCAGTTCGTGGGCGACGTTGATCGCCAGCACACCGCCGACGTAACCCAGCGACAGCAGCCAGAACGTGGCCGCCCACAGCGGCATGCCGGGCAGCACCGCAAGCGCCCCGAACACCACCGCCAGCTGCACCGGCAGGCACAACCAGGGCAAGGCTCGTCGGCTCAGCCAGGTGTCCTGGGATTCGATCGGTGGCGCGGCATCACGACCGATCAGCCAGTCGGTCAGTGGCAGCAGGCCGTACAGCCAGGCAATCGGCAGCGCAGTCCAAACCCAGGAGCCGGTCACCTGGACCAGCCAGAACGACAGTGGCATCAGCGCCGGCACCGAGAACACCAGCCAGTATCCGACCGGGCGCAGACGCGCTCGGGTCGAGATTTCTCCGGACAATGCCGTCGTCGTCATGGTACGAACCTCCCCGCACTTCTGCGGAATGATGATGCAGCGATCCTGATGAAAATATCAACTCGGCAGGCTGTCTGGCTGCCGAGTTGATAATAGACCGGTCGGCCAGTCTATGCAAATCGTGTTCTGGAAACCCCGAGTCGGGTCGGTTGAGGATCCGCCGATTGATCTTGATCAAATTTCTTTAACATTCATATGAAATACTTCTTTATGTCATCCATCACGGAACCTCGAAATGAACCAGCCTGAATGCTCAGCAATCGGACAGACCGGCAGTCATTGGCGGGGCCCCTTCGCCATGCTGGCCGGGGGCGCGCTGGCACTGTTGTCGGCAGCACCCGTGAACGCGGCCGAATCGCTGCTCGATGCCTTGCGCGAGAGTCAATGGATGCTCGATCTTCGCCACCGGGTCGAATTGGTCGACGAGGACGGCTTCGGCGAGGACGCCGAGGCATCGACGCTGCGCACCCGGCTGGGCCTCAGGACCGGTGACTACCGGGGCTGGCACGGCCTGATCGAGTTCAGCGACGTGCGTGAAATCGGACTGGATAATTTCAATGCCGGTGCCGGGGCGACGCCCGATCGCATTCGCTTTCCGTTGGTCGTCGATCCGGAAGACACCCGGGTCAATCAGGCCTGGCTCGGTTTCAGCCCGGTGCTGGGGCTGGAACTACGTGCCGGGCGCCAGCGCATCAAGCTTGATGACGATCGCTTTGTCGGCAACGTTGGCTGGCGCCAGAACGAGCAGACCTACGATGGCGGCAGCCTGCGCTGGACCCGGGACCGGCTCGACCTGTTCTACAGCTATGTCGGCCATGTCAACCGGATCTTCGACAGCGAGGTTCCCGCCGGCGATCACTCGCACGATACCCATCTGTTGAATGCCTCCTACACGCTTGCCAAAAGCCACAAGCTGACCGGCTACCTGTACCGGATCGAGGATGAGGACCAGCAGAACCTGTCCAACCTCACCATCGGCGCTCGCTACAGCGGCAGTGCCAGGCCGGATGGTGAGCGTGCTTTGCACTGGCTGCTGGAATTTGCCAATCAGGGCGACAGCGGCGCCAACCCGGTCGACTACGATGCCAACTACTACCATGCCAATGCAGGATTCGATCTGCATCCATGGTTCAAGCCACGGATCGGTTTCGAGCGGCTCGAGGGCTCGCGCCGCACCGGCGCGGCATTCCGCACGCCGCTTGCCACCCTGCATGCCTTCAACGGCTGGGCCGACCGTTTTCTGTCCACGCCCGACCGTGGTCTGGATGATTTTTATGCCGGCTTCGGCGGCGGCCAGGGCCGTCTCGGCTGGAACCTGGTGTGGCATCGATTCAGCAACGAAACCGGCAGCAGCTCGCTCGGTGACGAATTCGATGCCTCGCTTTCGATCAAGCTGCACCCGACCACCTCGGCACTGATCAAATTGGCCCACGTGGCCGAGCAAGACAACCGCATCACCGGCGTGAGCAAATTCTGGTTCATGCTGAGCTTTGCCCTGCCCGACTGAACAATGATCCCCGGCAAACATCTCGCGATTACCGGCACGAATGTAATTTAAACGGAGAAAAGTCATGCAAACCACTCACCGAATTGACCAGCTGCGCTCGTTCAGCGCAGCGATGCTGCTGGCGCTGGCCGGCAGCGCCAGCGGTCAACAGACGGAAGTCCACCACGCTGAAGTAACCAAGGGCGCCGCTACCGGCACCGAGGCCTCGGAAGCCATCTATGCTGCCAACTGCAGCGCCTGTCACCAGCCGACCGGAAAAGGCCTGGCCGGCGCATTCCCTCCGCTGGCCGGTAATGCCCGCGTGCTCGCCGACGGCAACTACGTGATCGCTACGGTGCTGGCCGGGAAGCAGGGACCGCTGGAAGTCGACGGTGTCAGCTTCAACGGCGTAATGCCGCCGATGCAGCATCTTTCAGACGAAGACATCGCCCGGGCGGTCAACCACGTCAGAACCGCATGGGGCAACCAGGCTGAGCCGGTCACGGTCGAGCAGGTTGCGGCACAGCGCGTTGTACTGGGCCAGGCCGATCGCGCCGAGGGCCAGCGCCACACCGGCGTCACCGAAGGACAGATGAAGTACCAGGGCGCTCCCTCGCCGATCGAAGGCGGCGACATGATCACCACGGCCGGCGCACCGGACCTGACCACGGCCGAGTACGAGCGTTCCCAACAGCTTTACTTCGAGCGCTGCGCCGGCTGCCACGGCGTGCTGCGCAAGGGCGCGACCGGCAAGCCGTTGACGCCGGACATCACCCAGGCCAAAGGCACCGAGTACCTCAAGGCGCTGATCAACTTCGGCTCGCCGGCCGGGATGCCGAACTGGGGCACCTCGGGCGAACTCCGCGAGTCCGAGATCGACGCCATGGCGCGTTTCCTGCAGCATCAACCGCCGGCACCGCCGGAGTTCGGCATGCCGGAGATGATGGCCTCCTGGAAGCTGACCGTGCCGCTGGAAGACCGTCCGACCGAAAAGCAGAATGATTTCAACATCGACAACTTCTTCGCCGTCACGCTGCGCGACGCCGGCCAGATCGCGATCATCGACGGCGACAGCAAGGAAATCGCGGCGATCATCGACACCGGCTACGCGGTACACATCTCGCGCACTTCCAGTTCTGGCCGCTACATCTATACCATCGGCCGCGACGGCAAGATCGACCTGATCGACCTGTACTTCCCGATCCCGACCAAGGTCGCCGAAATCAAGATCGGCCTTGAAGCGCGCTCGGTCGAGTCATCGAAGTTCAAGGGCTATGAAGATCAGATCGCGATCGCCGGTGCCTACTGGCCACCGCAGTTCGTGCTCATGGACGGCATGACGCTGGAGCCGAAGAAGATCATCTCGACCCGAGGCATGACGGTAGACACCCAGGAATACCATCCGGAACCGCGCGTGGCCGCGATCGTTTCTTCGCACAAGCACCCGGAGTTCATCGTCAACGTCAAGGAAACCGGCAAGATCCTGCTGGTCGACTACAGCAACATCGAAAACCTCAGGATCACCACCATCGATGCGGCGCGTTTCCTGCATGACGGCGGCTGGGACAGCACCCAGCGCTATTTCCTGACCGCAGCCAACGAGTCCGACAAGATCGCGGTGGTCGATGCACTGGAGCAGGAACTCGAAGCGCTGATCCCGGTCGAGCGCATTCCCCATCCGGGCCGCGGCGCAAACTTCCTGCACCCGGAATACGGCCCGGTCTGGACCACCAGCGCGCTCGGCAACGCCAACATCACGCTGATTGCCACCGACCCGGAAAACCACCCGCAGCATGCCTGGAAGGTGGTCGAAGTACTCCAGGGTCAGGGCGGCGGCTCACTGTTCGTCAAGAGCCACCCGAACTCGACCAATCTATGGGTCGACAGTCCGCTGAACCCGGAGCCGAAGATCAGCCAGTCGATCGCGGTGTTTGATATCAACAATCTGGACGCAGGCTACGAAGTCCTGCCGATCGGCGAATGGGCCGACCTGGGCCCGGGACCGAAGCGCGTGGTCCAGCCGGAATACAACAAAAGTGGCGACGAAGTCTGGTTCTCGGTCTGGAGCGGCATGGAAGAAGAGTCGGCAATTGTCGTGGTCGATGACAAGACTCGTACCTTGAAGCATGTTATCAAGGGCGATTTCATGATCACCCCGACCGGCAAGTTCAACGTGTATAACACTGTCCACGAAGTCTACTGAGAAAGCGCCGAATAATTACTGCGCGTGCGCCTGACGGCGTCCGGCGGTGCTCGGAATCCTCGTGTACGGACTTGTACACTGCGGTTTCTGTGCTCCGGCGGCCGCCGTCAGCCACCCGCTCGCTACATTCTGCAACGCGTTCTGCTCTTTTGCGAAGCCTTTGTTGCCGAAGCACGTTGTCCTGGGCGTTCGGTCAGCGTGCTTTTGCCTGGCTCGGTCAAGTCTGAGAGAAACTCCATGATTCACAGCCGCTGGTCGAGCCACCTTTCACGTCCCGGGGAACCTCTGAACAGGTCTACGTGGCGCGACGGCGCCTTTGCGGGGCCTCCGCCCCGTTCTGGCTCGCTTATTTGGAACAACCAAACCGCGCTCGCCCAAGCCGAGCCGGATCCTCCTGCAATGGCGCCGTCGCGCCCGCGTAGCCTTGTTCAAAGGTTCCCCAGGCCGCGCCGAAGTCTGATTGCCGTCACAGCACTGCTTGTCATCTCCGGACTGAGCAACGTCACGGTCGCCCAGGAGTTCACGCGCAGTGCGGCCGCCGACGACGCGCCGGCCATGACCCTCGATCCGGTGACCGTGGTCGCAACGCGCCAACCGCGTTCGCTGTCCGAGGTCGCCGGTACCATCAGCATCCTTGGCCGCGATCGGATCGAGCGCGACGTTGCGCTGGACCTGCAGGACCTGATTCGCTACGAGCCCGGGGTCGAGGTCGACGGCGGCGGCACGCGCTTCGGCTTCGGCGGCTTTCGCATTCGCGGCATCGGCGGCAACCGCACCGCGGTGGTGATCGACAACGTGCCGGCGGCCGATCGATTCTCGGTCGGAAATTTCGCCGACTCCGGCCGCGGCCTGCTCGAGCTGGGCCTGGTCGGACGCGTCGAGATCCTGCGCGGCCCGGCGTCGACGCTGTACGGCTCCAAGGCGTTGGGCGGCGTGGTCGCGATCTCGCTGCTCGATGCCCCCGACCTGCTGTTCGGCGCCGACCAGGGAACCCGCATCGAGCTGGCCGGCGGCAGCGACAACGAGCGCTTGCGGCTGACCGCGGCGCATGCCCGGCGTCGCGGCGACTGGAGCGGACTGCTCGCAGCCAGCGCCCAGCAAGCCAGCGAGATCGATGTCGCGGCGCGACCGACAGCCGTTGATCGCGACCGGCTCGATCGCGACCAGCGCGCCTTCCTGCTGCGGCTGGCGCGCGACACGGTCGGCGGGCGGCTGCGCCTGACCCTGGACGGCCTCGACGAGGATCGCGACAGTGATCTGCGCGCGCTGCTCGGAACCGGTCGCTTCGCCACCACCACCTCCCTGTTCGGCGATGACCGGCGCGAACAGTTTCGTGTGTTGCTCGACCAGGAACTGGGCCCGCTCGGGCCCATCGCCCGTGGCCAGTGGCGCGTGTGGCACCAGCGCACCGACACCCGCCAGGACAGCGCTGAATCACGCCCCTTGGCCCGCAGCCCGGTCGATCTGTTCCGCCGATTCGATTTCGAGCAGCACCAGTCCGGCCTCGGTGCCGATCTGGAGTCGGAGGTCACGCTGGCCGGCAGGAACCATCGCATCGGCTTCGGCTTCGAACTGGTGCGAAGCGAGCTGGAACAACAGCGCTTTGCCACCCAGACCAACCTCAACACCGGGCTCACCTCGACCACGGTGCTGGGCGAACGCTTTCCGCTGCGCGACTTTCCGAATACCCGGGTCACCGAGGCCGGCTTCTACCTGTTCGACGAATTCCGGCTGTGGCATGGCGGTCCAAGCCTGAGCCCGGGGCTGCGCTACGAGGTCTACAGGCTCGACAGCCGCCCTGACCCGCTGTTCAGCAGCGCTTTTCCCGACGCCGAGGTCGTCGATGTCGACGAGACCGCCTGGGCACCCAGACTGGGGCTGGTCTGGCCGCTGGCGACGGGGTTCGAGGCTTTCGTCCAGTACGCGCGCGGTTTCCGCTCACCGCCGTTCGAGGACGTCAACATCGGCCTCGACATCCCGATGTTCGGGATCCGCGCCATTCCCAACCCGGCACTGAAGCCCGAACGCGGCGACACCGTGGAGGCCGGCCTTCGTTATCGCACGCCCGAGACCGGGATCGACCTGGCCGTCTACCGCAACCGCTTTCGCGATTTCATCGAAACCCGCGCCGTGCTCGGATTCGACCCGATCGACCAGGTGCTGCTGTTCCAGTCGATCAACCGCGACCGGGTCGAGATCGAGGGTGCCGAACTGCGCTTGCGCCAGCGTCTGACGCGCCGCTTCGACCTCGAACTTTCAGCCGAATGGAGCCGCGGTGAGGACCGCGACAGCGGTCGCTCGCTTTCCGGCATCAGTCCACCACGCGCGATTGCCGCATTGGCCTGGACGCCCGTTTCCGAGTTCGAACTGCGCCTGGTCACCACCGCGACCCGGGCCCAGCGGCGGCTGGTCGACGAACAGGACGAAGTCCTGTTCTCAGCACCCGGCAGCACCGTGTTCGACCTGACCGGTCGCTGGCAGCTGGGCCCCGAATGGACCCTGAACTTCGGCCTGTTCAACCTCGATGACCGTCGCTGGTTCAACAATGCCGCAGTTCTGAACCGCCCGCCCGACGACCCTGTCCTGCCGTTGCTGGCCGAACCAGGCAGGCATGTCCGCGCCAGCTTGAACCTGAGGTTCTGAGTCTGGCCGGATAATCCGCGGAGCCTTGCATTCATTGAATGCGTTCCGCAACCACCCGGGTCAATCCAGGGAGATACAAGATGAATGCAATTTCAACTGCAAGATCCAGCCTGGTCGCAGTCACGGTACTGTTTACGCTGGTTCTGGCACCTTCAGCGCTGGCTCAAGTCGGCGATCTGCATGCCCACCACACCAGCGACGCACCGGGATTGGAACTGGAGCTCAAGCTCGATGACGGCCAGCGCTGGGCCACCGATGAATCGTTGCGCCTGGGCATGACCGGTATTCGCGATGCCTTCGGCAGCAAGCTGCCCGGGTTTCGGGCCGGTGCGCTCACGCCCGAAGACTACGCCGAACTTGCCGATATCGTCGAGACACAGTTGAGCTTCATGTTCAACAACTGTGACCTGCCGCCGGCGGCCGATGCACAGTTGCACCGGCTGCTCGCTTCGATCGCCGGCGTCTCCGCTGCGCTGCGCGAGGAAGGAAGCGGCGCTGAGGGCATGCGTTCGCTGCACCGTGCGCTCGACGCCTATGGCATGTATTTCGATCATCCGGGCTGGTCGACGCTGCTGAAATCCGACGCGGGCTGAATTTCGGATTTGACAGCAGTTGGCAAGCTCGGGCATAGCAGTTCGTCGTTCACCGATTTTCATGCGCCGACCCACCCATTGTTTGACGCCGGGCTCAGCGCAACTCGGCAAGCACGGTCCGGACCGGCTTGGGCAGGCCCAGCTCCAGTGTCTCGGCGCAGCCGAACCAGCCCAGGTCATCGGCATCGCGCACCAACGCCTCGGGCGCATCGACCCGCCGGTGCTCGAAGTTCATTGTCAAGGCAAAGTGCGAGAACACGTGCCGGATCGACGCCGGCGGCGCCAGCGCCTGGCCGGATTCCGGAAACACCCGGTCCGAATCGCCGCAGGCTTCAGGCAGGCACCACAAACCGCCCCAGATTCCCACACCGGGCCGGCGCTGCAACAGCACGCGGTCGACGCGATCGCGCAGCAGCAGGAAGGTAGCGCTGCGCTCGGGGAGTGTTTTCGACGGCCGCGGCCCGGGCAGTTCAGCCTGGCGACCCTCGATTCGCGCCCGGCAATCTTCAGCCACCGGACAGAGCCTGCAGGCCGGGTTTTTCGGCATACACACGGTCGCGCCCAGATCCATGATCGCCTGGGTGTAATCGGCTGCCCGCGCGACCGGCGTTCGCGCTTCGGCCTCGCCCCACAGGCATCGCTCCACCGCGCTTCGACCGGGCCAACCCGGCACACCGGCATGTCGGGCCAGCACTCGCTTGACGTTGCCGTCGAGAATTACCGCGCGCCGGTCGAAAGCCTGGGCGAGAATTGCCGCCGCAGTCGAACGGCCGATGCCCGGAAGTCCCGCCAGGGCTTCGAGATCGGCCGGAAACACTCCGCCGTGGTGATTGCGAATCCGCATTGCGGCCCGATGCAGGTTTCGCGCACGGGCGTAATACCCCAGCCCCGACCACTGCGCCAGCACGTCATCCAGCGTCGCTTCAGCGAGCGTCTCAACATCGGGAAAGCGCGCCATGAAGCGCTGGAAATACGCGACCACGGTCTCGACCCGAGTCTGCTGCAGCATGACCTCCGAAACCCAGACCCGGTACGGATCGCGCGGATGCTGCCACGCCAGATCGTGACGGCCATGCAGCGCCCACCAGGCCAGCAGGCGGTCGGCGAAACCGGGGGTGCGCAGGGCCATGGGAATACGAGTTTCAGGTGTCAGGTGTCAGGAACAAGCTGAATCGGGTTTTGGACCGGCAAGCTGAAACCGGCGCTTTCAACCCGCTCACTCGACCGGCAGCACGGCATGGACGAAGGTGCCGGCATCGAAGGGCCGCAGGTCGATTGCGCGCTCGCCGACACCGATGAAGCGGATCGGGATGCCGAGCTTTTCGGCAATCGCGAACACGATGCCGCCGCGAGCGGTACCATCGAGTTTGGTCACGGTGATACCGGTCAGTTGCACGGCCCGATTGAATTGCTCGGCCTGGACCAGCGCGTTCTGGCCGGTGCCGGCGTCAACCACCAGCATTACCTCGTGCGGCGCTTCGGGATCGATCTTGGCCATGACCCGCCGAATCTTGGAAAGCTCCGCCATCAGGTGATCCTGAGTGTGCAGCCGGCCGGCAGTATCGGCGATCAGTACATCGACACCGCGGGCCCTGGCCGACTGCAGCGCGTCGAAAATCACGGCGGCAGAATCGGCTCCCTGGCCCTGGGACATCACCGGCACACCGTTGCGATCGCCCCAGGTCTTGAGCTGTTCGACCGCTGCGGCACGAAAGGTATCACCCGCTGCAAGCATTACCTTGAGACCGTCGTCGAGGTAGCGCCGCGCCAGCTTGCCGATGGTGGTGGTCTTGCCGACGCCGTTGACACCGACCATCAGGATCACGAACGGCCGCTTCGACGGATCGACCGCAAGGAACTGTTCGCAGGGCTCGACCAGCGCGTAGAGTTCAGCCTGCACCGCCGGCAAGACATCGGCCGGTTCGCCCACCACACCGCTGCGGACTCCGGCCTGAAGTCGATCCATGATCCGGCTTGTTGCCGCCACGCCCAGATCGGCGGTCAGCAGGGCGGTCTCTATGTCTTCCAGCAGAGCGTCGTCGATGCGGCCGGCGCGTCCGATCAGACCGAACAGCCCTCCGAGACTGGCACGAGTGCGCTCCAGCCGGGACTCGAGCGGATCCGCGCCGGACTGCGGCTTTTCGACGAGATCGGCCTTCTCCAGGCCGGCGCCGGACTTCTTGCGACGAAAGATCGAGAACATTGGATCCGGGGATTGGTAAGCAGTGCGTTAGCGGCAGGCTAGTGTACCGCGTCGTTAATCCCGTAACGTTCAGCGAGTCGGAAAGCGCCGGGCTGCAAGGCGGGGCTCGCCGGGAATGCGTATTACCTTTCCAGGAGCCCTGCGCCCGGTTGATTCATGACTCGACCTGCGGCGACACCCCCAGGCCCCGCATCCGCGACGTTTTGCTCGGTCGCAAAACGCCGCGGCGACAAGAACTGGAGCCGTCTGGCGACGGTCGGGTCATGAATAATCCGGGTTGAACACAGCGCAACTGTGCCCTGCGGATTGCGCCTTGTTGCGGGTCATTTGCGGGGCTCTCATAGCGGCAATTACTACCAGACAGTACACTCGCAGCATGACCGGCAAAGTTCGCATCATCGGCGGCCGGTGGCGCGGTCGCCGACTGGAGGTACCCGACCTTGCGGGGCTTCGGCCGAGTGGCGACCGTGGCCGCGAAACGCTATTCAACTGGCTGCAGGACCGGGTTCCGGGCGCACGCTGCCTCGACCTGTTTGCCGGCACCGGTGCGCTGGGCCTGGAGGCAATCTCACGCGGCGCCGCCAGCGCTACCCTGGTCGAGCGCGACCGCACGCTGTGCGCTGCGCTGCGCACCATCGCGCGGGACTGGCCCGGAGGTGACCGCCTCGAGATCGTGCAGGCCGACGCACGGCACTGGCTGAAAACAGCCTCGGGTCCGTTCGACCTTGTATTCCTTGATCCACCATTCGATGCCGGCCTGTACGGTGCCAGTCTGGAGGCGCTGCTCCAACCCGGCGTGCTCGCACCCGCAGCGCGAATCTACATCGAGAGTAATGCCCGCTCGCCTTCACCGATCGCGGTGCAGGCTTCCGTCGAATGCGCCTCGGCGCCGTGCCTGGAGGCCAACTTCGAAGCCAAAACGCACTGGCTGCCGCTACGCGAAAAACGCCTTGGCGATGTCCGGATGCAACTGCTCGAAGCAGCTCCTGACGACACCGGGCCGGCGCGAGGGGCTTCGGTATAATCCGATCTCGCCCTACGCTGACTTTCAACCATGGCCGAGACGCTTGATTACGGCATTGCGATCTATCCGGGTACTTTCGACCCGCTCACCAATGGCCACACCGACCTGATCGAGCGTGCCGCCCGGATGTTCCGTAAGGTCGTGGTGGCAATCGCCGAGAGCCGGCACAAGACACCTACGTTTCCGCTCGATGAGCGGATTCGCCTGGCCGAGGAAGTCCTGTCGGAACGCTCGCTGACCAATGTCGAGGTCACCGGCTTCGAGATCCTGCTTGCCAATTTCGTCCAGCAACGCAGCGCGGGAGTGATCCTGCGCGGGCTGCGCGCGGTATCGGACTTCGAATACGAATTCCAGTTGGCATCGATGAATCGCCATCTGGTGCGCGACGCCGAAACGGTATTCCTGACCCCCGCCGAGGAATACAGCTTCATCTCATCGAGCCTGGTCAAGGAAATCGCGCGGCTCGGTGGCGATGTCTCCGAGTTTGTCGATCCCAGGATCGATCGCGCCCTGCGAACGCATTACGGCTTATGAGTTCGGTGCCAGCAGACACCACCGACGGAATTGATGCAGGGCCACCGCCACGCTCCTGCAGTGGGTTCGTAACGCGGATCGCCGAACTGACGCCCGGCTCGGCTCAGCTCCTCGACGCTCATCGATCTACAGGATTCGAGATGCCAGAAATTTCCAGAATCATCGCATTTACCGTACTCGTCGCCCTGGCCGCGCCCGCCCTGAGCGAAGGGCCGGGCAAGGCAGCGATTTCCTCGGCGCATGAACTGGCCACCGCAGCCGGCTTCGAGATCATCGAGGCCGGCGGCAATGCCTTCGATGCTGCGGTTGCAGTTTCGGCCGCACTGGCCGTGGTCGAACCGGCCTCTTCGGGCCTCGGCGGCGGCGGCTTCTGGCTACTGCGCCACGCCGCCACCGGCCATGCCACGATGGTCGACGGTCGCGAGACCGCGCCTGCTGCGGCGACCGCCGACATGTACCTCGATGCAAACGGCGAAGTTGATCGCGACCGGACCGTCAATGGCCCGCTGGCAGCCGGAATTCCTGGCGCGGCGGCGGCTTGGGCCCATATCAGCAAGACCTACGGCCAGCTGCCGCTCGAACAGGTGCTCCAACCTGCCATCCGGCTCGCACGCGAAGGCTTTCCGGTCGATCTGAAGTACCAGCAACTGCTGAATTTTCGCGCCCATACCATGTTGCGTTGGCCGGAAACGGCCGCGATCTTCATGCCGGACGGCGAGCTGCCGGCACCCGGCCGGACCATCGTTCAGCGCGATCTGGCCGGCACACTGCAACGACTGGTCGAACATGGCCATGACGGTTTCTACCGCGGTGAGACCGCGCGCTTGCTGGTCGAAGGAAGCCGTGCTGCCGGCGGCATCTGGACGTTGGATGATCTGGCCGGCTACCGAGCCATAGAGCGTCGGCCGATCGTACTCGAACACGATGGCTACACCCTGATCACCGCGTCACCGCCGTCGTCGGGTGGAATCGCGATCGGCCAGGTTCTGAACCTGATCGAGCCGTTCAACTGGCGCGCGATGGGGCAGGTCGACCGGGTTCACCTGCTGGCCGAAGCGATGCGCCGCGCCTACCGCGACCGTGCGCTGTACCTCGGCGATCCCGATTTCGTCGAGATTCCGACCGGACTGCTGATCGACAAGGCTTATGCCGCCGGCCAGCGCACCACCTTGCGCATGGACCGCGCGCTACCCTCATCGCACCTGGCTTCGGACCCGACGCGGCTGAGCGAATCCGACAACACCACCCACTTCTCGCTGATCGACGCGGCCGGCAACATGGTCTCGGCGACGCTGACCGTCAACCTGCCGTATGGCTCGACCTTCGCCGCACCAGGCACCGGCGTACTTCTGAACAACGAGATGGATGACTTTTCAGCCAAGGAGGGCGAACCGAATGCCTTCGGCCTGGTCGGCTTCAAGGCCAACGCGATCGAACCCGGCAAACGGATGCTTTCATCGATGAGCCCGACCATCGTCATGGGTCAGGACCGGGTCGCCATTCTCGGTACCCCGGGTGGCTCGCGCATCATCTCGATGGTGATCCTCGGCATCCTGGACTTCCTCGAAGGCAAGGGTCCGGAATCCTGGGTGGCGCTGCCGCGCATACATCACCAGTACCTGCCCGACGAAATCTCGGTCGAAGCCGAGGCGCTATCGGCCACGCAGATCGCCGAGCTTGAGGCGCGCGGCCACACGGTCGAAGTCCGTGCCCGTCCATGGGGCAACATGCACGGCGTGATGTGGGATCGGGTCAGCAACGAGCTGTCGGCCGCACACGATCCACGCTGGGAATCCGGCAGCGCCGAGGTTCGATGATGAATTCAGCAAAAATCGCCACGCGCGACGCGTGGCGAGTAGCCTGGCAGCTCTGATCGGACTCAGGCGCTATCGCGGTCACTGTGCAGGTACACACCCTGCATCGAATCAACCGGCTCGTTCCAGGGAGAACGTGCCAGCATCGCCTGCGTTCTGGCATAGCCCGATTCGTGGCGCATGGCGATGCCAGCGGCGGAAAAATCGATGTCCTTGGTGGCGCCTTCGCCGGCGAAGTGAGGCGGGCTGAGCATGGCCACATGCATGGTCGTACGGCAGCCGAACGCTGCCATGGCACGGTTTTCGGCAGACTCGCGCGCGGCCACCGGCAACTGGCTGGCCAGTTCCTTGACGATGTGGCGCAGGTGGTGAATCTGCTGCTGGCGGGCAATGTGGCTGTGGGCGCGGCTGGCATACTGGATGTCCTTGTGCCGCTCCATGACCTGCGCGATCGTATTCGGTTCTTCGCTGTGGGTATGCCATACGTTGACCGCGAAAATCAGCGAATCACGACGCGGGCTGTCGTCGAGCACGGCTTCGATCGGAGTGTTGGAGTAGATGCCGCCATCCCAGTACGATTCGCCATCAATACGTACCGCCGGAAATGCCGGTGGCAATGCGCCCGAGGCGAGAACGTGTTCGATTCCGAGCGTGTCACGTTGGGAATCGAAATATCGCATCGCCGCGGTGCGCACGTTGACCGCACCGATGGTCAGCCGCGGCGCACCCGCATTGAGCCGCGCGCCATCGATCAGCCCGGCCAGTGTTTCGCGCAGCGGCGCGGTGTCGTAGTACGACGCTTGCTCCAGGCCCACTCCGGCGTTCACGCCGCGCCAGGCATTCGGGCTGGGACGGAAGAAACCGGGCACGCCACGCGCCATGATCGCCATGTCGTTGAGCGCGCCGGCCATCGCGGCCGGCGTCCACAAGCCGATGCCGTGCTGGGTGATGCGTTGCCAGAATGCATCCAGCGCCGCGATGCGTTTTTCCGGTGGGTTGCCGGCGATCAGCGCCGCGTTGATCGCCCCGATCGAGGTGCCGATGATCCAGTCCGGCTCGATACCGGCCTCATGCAGAGCCTGATACGCACCGACCTGAAAGGCTCCGAGCGCGCCGCCGCCTTGCAATACCAGCACGGTCTGCCCGTGCCGGGCACATGCGTCGGGCTTGGCGCCCCTGGTCTTGACGCGTTTTCTGGCAGTGCTCATGGTTGCGCCTCGCGAGTCTGGCTGTCGCTGGTTTTGTAGTCGTGGATCACCCGGCCGTACGGCAGCGTGAGGTCGGCGATGAAATGCAGGCCGCCGAGCACCTTGCGCACCGGCAAGTCAGCCAACGGCGCGTTGACGTGCGCCACCAGATGCAGGCGTGCCGGCCCAGACCAGGCGCCCTTGACCTGGATATCGCTCAGTTCATACGCCACCAACTGGGCAATCGCCAGCGTGCCATCAACATCCGGGATCAGCTTGAGGTTGACCTGGGTCGCACTCATCGTTTCGATGATCGACGCCGACGAGCACGCCCTGCGCCCTTGCAGGTCGTACAACAGGTGCTGGTGCTTGTAGCCCATGGTGCCCACCGCCACCTGCACACCGGCATAGTCGAGCGTGCCGGTGAGGGTGTCGTGTGCGACCTGCAAATTCGGGTGCCCCAGTTTCTTCGGGAAACCCCAGATCTCGCGGCCCGCGGCAATCGGCGGGTGATCATCGAGGTACATCTGCGCGGTGAAGTTGACCGGCCGGTCGTTGAACTGCGCCGGTATCACCAGGCCCGATTCGGTATAGCTGCCAAAACCGGAGGAATCGGGCATGCGGATGAATTCGCACAGCACCCGGTTGCTGCCATCGGCTTGCAGCGGCTCGGGCAAGGCTGCGCGAATCGCTTCCGGGTCCGATTCGTAACTGATGATCAGGTATTCGCGGTCGACAAAGCGATAGGGGCCGGTCGGATAGGAGGGCGAGGCCATCGGCATCGACGGCAGCCCGATGATTTCCGACGCATTCATGATTGCAAGCTCCGGTTGCTGATCATTGCGCCGTCCAGCCGCCGTCGATCGGCAGAATGGCACCAGTGATCGAGGCTGCCTCATCGCTACTCAAAAACTTCGCCAAGGCTCCAATCTGCTCCACGGTGACGAACTTCCTGGTCGGCTGGGCCAGCAACATCACGTCGTTGATCACCTGTTCTTCGGTAATTCCGCGTGCCTTGGCGGTTGCCGGGATCTGTTTGTCCACCAGCGGGGTGCGCACGTAACCGGGGCAGATCGCATTGACGGTGATACCCTGCGTGGCCACTTCCAACGCTACGGTTTTGGTCAGCCCGGCGATACCGTGCTTGGCTGCCACGTAGGCCGACTTGAACGGGCTGGCGACCAGCGCGTGCGCCGATGCCAGGTTGATGACCCGGCCCCAGCCCTGTTTCTTCATCGCCGGCAACGCCAGGCGGATGGTATGAAACGCCGACGACAGATTGATGGCGATGATCGCGTCCCATTTCTCCGGCGGAAACTCGTCGATCGGCGCGACATGCTGAATACCGGCATTGTTGACCAGGATATCGATGCAGCCGAATTCCCCGATTGTCCGATCGATCATCGTCCCGATCTCCTCGGGTTTGGTCATGTCGGCACCGTCGTAACGCACGCTGGCGCCGTGCGCTTGTGCCAGCCGGGCACGAATCGCCTCGATTTCGGCGGCATCGCCAAAACCATTGAGAATCACGTTGGCGCCTGCGGCGGCGAAGGTTTCGGCGATGCCCAGGCCGATGCCCGAGGTGGAGCCGGTGACGAGTGCGGTCTTGTTCTTGAGCATGGTGTCCTCATGGAGTTGTGTGATTTGTCGTTGAGTCGACATCAAGATACCGGCGATCTTCCCGATAACAGATCCGCCTGCGTCGCGTATTGGAAAATCCTGCGTCCTGATAGAGACCGCAGATGAACACGAATAAGTGCATCGTTTCCGGAAAAAAAGCGGCGGCGGGCCAATTCCGGTGTTGAACGGGTTGCCGAAGAGGTCGATCTTGCCCTAGAAGCGCGTCTCGTCCGGCCGGCATGTCGGCCCGAATGAACCATCGCGCGCGCGCCGAATGCGATAATCCGCCCCAATCGTCCGCCAGGCATCTGCATGAAGCGCCGTCTCCTCGTCACCGCCGCCCTGCCCTACGCCAACGGCCCGATCCACATCGGCCACATGCTGGAGTTCGTCCAGACCGATATCTGGGTCCGGTTTCAGCGCGCGCGCGGCCACCAGGTCGTGTTCGCCTGGGCCGATGATGCCCACGGCACCCCGATCATGCTCAATGCCGAAAAGCGCGGCATGACGCCCGAGGCACTGATCGAGCATTACGGCATCGAGCACCGGCGCGACTTCGATGACTTCGGCATCGCCTACGACAACTTTTCATCGACCCACAGTGACAGCAACCGCGAACTGGTCGAGCAGATCTGGGAACGGCTCAATGCTGGCGGCCATGTGGTCTCGCGCAGCATCGAGCAATTCTACGACGCCGACAAGGGCATGTTCCTGCCCGACCGCTTCATTCGCGGAACCTGTCCGAAGTGCGGCGCACCAGACCAGTACGGCGACTCCTGCGAGGTGTGCAGTGCGACCTACGAACCGACTGACCTGGTCGAGCCGCGCTCGATGATCTCCGGTGCCACACCGGTGCTGAAGACCACCGAGCACTGGTTCGTTTCACTCAAATCCTTCGAGCACAGTCTGCAGCAGTGGATGCGCTCCGGCGCGCTCCAGGACGAAGTTTCCAACAAGCTGGCTGAGTGGTTCGAAGCTGGTCTGAAGGACTGGGACGTGACCCGCGATGCGCCTTATTTCGGCTTCCGCATTCCCGGGTCGTCGGACAAGTATTTCTACGTCTGGCTCGATGCCCCGGTCGGCTACCTGTCCAGCTTTCGCGAGGTCTGCAGGCGCGATGGACTTGACTTCGACACCTGGGTGCGCCCCGGCTCGGACGCCGAGCTGCATCACTTCATCGGCAAGGACATCATCTACTTTCACTGCCTGTTCTGGCCGGCGATGCTCGAGGGCGCGGGCTACCGCCGCCCGACCCGGGTCCACGCGCACGGCTTTCTGACCGTCAACGGCACCAAGATGTCGAAATCCAGGGGCACCTTCATCATGGCCCGCACCTGGCTCGACCATCTGCCGCCGGATTACCTGCGCTACTACCTCGCAGCCAAGCTCGGACCGGGTCTGGCCGACATCGACCTGAACTTCGATGATTTCAGCAATCGAATCAACGCCGACCTGGTCGGCAAGCTGGTCAACATCGCCAGTCGCTCGGCCGGCTTCATCCACCGGCTGGGCCACGGCCGGCTCGGTACAGTGCTGCCGGATCCGGACCTGTATGGCCAGTTCCTGGCCGAAAGCGATGCAATCGCCAGCGATTTCGAGCACAACAACTACGCCGCCGCGATTCGTCGGATCATGGCGCTGGCCGATCGCGCCAACCAATACGTCGATGAACACAAGCCCTGGCAGATGGCGAAAGAGAACGGCCGCGAGGCCGAAGTCGTGGCCATATGCACCCAGGCGCTGAATCTGTTCCGTGTACTGATGACCTGGCTGCAGCCGGTCATTCCGCATATCGCCCGGGCCGCAGGCGAATTCCTCGCCACCGACCTGATTGAGTGGCACGCGATCGAGCAGCCGCTGCTGGACCACGGCATCGCGCCGTTCAAACCGCTGGCAACCCGGGTCGACCCACAACGAATCGAGGCCATCATGGACGCATCGAAACAATCCCTGGGTGTCGAGCCCGAAGCCCCGAACGCTGCGAAACTGGAACTGGCCGAAACCATCGGTATCGACGCTTTCATGAAAATCGACCTGCGAATCGCGCGCATTGCCGAGGCCTCGCAGGTCGAAGGTGCCGACAAGCTGCTGCGCCTGGTCCTTGATCTGGGCGGCGAAACCCGCCAGGTCTTCGCCGGCATCCGCTCGGCCTATGACCCGAAGGAGCTCGAAGGCCGGCTGACCGTGATGGTCGCCAACCTGGCACCACGCAAGATGCGCTTCGGCCTGTCCGAAGGCATGGTGCTGGCCGCCGGCGGCGATGCCGGCGGGCCGTTCCTGCTCGCCCCCGACAGCGGCGCCAAGCCAGGGATGAGGGTGAAATGAGAATTGATAATTCAGGTTCCAGATACCGCTCGCGATTGGCACCATGGATCGGCATTCTCGAAAGAGGTACTGATACATGAAGCTTGAAACCTGAACCAACTGACCCGGATCGATGGACCTTTTCCTCATCATTATCAGCGCCGCACTGGTCAACAATTTCGTGCTGGTCCAGTTTCTTGGGCTGTGCCCCTTCCTCGGCGTGTCGAATCGGCTCGAGGGCGCAGCGGGCATGGCGATGGCAACAGCCTTCGTGCTCACCCTGGCCTCGGTTGCAAGCTATTGTCTGACCGCCTGGGTGCTTGAACCGCTCGGACTGGAATACCTGCGCATCGTCGCCTTCATCGTCGTCATCGCCGGACTGGTCCAGTTGACCGAACTGACGATGCGCCACGCAGCGCCGATGCTGCATCGCGTGCTGGGGATCTACCTGCCGCTGATCACAAGCAACTGCGCCGTGCTCGGTGTGGCGCTGCTGAACGTGCGCGAGCAGCACTCACTGGTCGAATCCGCACTCTACGGCTTTGGCGCAGCGATCGGATTCGGCGGCGTGGTGGTGCTGCTGGCAGCGGCTCGAACCCGGCTCGCCATGGCCGATGTGCCGGAGAGTTTTCGTGGCGCGCCGATCGCGCTGGTCACCGCCGGCCTGATGGCGCTGGCTTTCATGGGTTTTGCCGGGTTCGCGCGACTGTGACCGGCATGATCGCCCCGATCCTGGTGCTGCTGGGGCTGCTGCTGAGTATCGGCCTGGTACTGAGCATGATCGCTCGTCGCTTCCAACCCGACGAGACCTCGGTAGTCGAGCAGATCAATGCGATCCTGCCGCAGACCCAGTGCGGCCAGTGCAGCTATCCGGGCTGCCGCCCCTATGCCGAGGCCATTGCCGAGGGCCAGGCTGACATCAACCAGTGCCCTCCCGGCGGCGAAGCGGGGGTTCGGGCGCTGGCCGAACTGCTCGGCCGCGAGCCCAAGCCGTTGGACGAATCGCACGGGGTGCACAAGGCGCCGACGGTGGCCGTCATCGACGAAAGCCGCTGCATCGGCTGCAAGCTGTGCATCCAGGCCTGCCCGGTCGATGCCATCCTCGGTGCGCCGAAGCTGATGCACACCGTCATCGCCGACGAGTGCACCGGCTGCGAATTATGCCTGCCGCCCTGTCCGGTTGACTGCATCGACATGCTGCCGCGGCGCGGACCCTTCGTCTGGCCGCTGCAGTTCGAGCCGCGACCGGCGCCGATGCCTTCGACGCAGAAACGCGAGCCCGATCATGCTTGAGGTCGGACATCGCTTGTTCCGGTTCCCCGGCGGGCTCAAGCTCGAACACCACAAGCGCGAATCCCTGGTCGAGCCGCTGCTCCGCCTGCCGCTGCCGGAGCATCTGTATCTACCGCTGGTGCAGCACCAGGGTCCGGCCGGTCAATTGCTGGTCACACCGGGCCAGACCGTGCTCAAGGGCCAGCCTCTGAGTCGCGCCCGCAGCGACCGCGAGGTGCCGATCCATGCCCCCAGCTCGGGCCGTGTCGTCGGCCAGCGTCGCTGGCCAGTCAGCTGGCCGCCCGGCAGCGAGGCGGATTGCATCGTGCTCGAAACCGATGCCGAGGAGCACTGGATCGAACGTCATCCGCGGCCCGACTGGGCCGCGATCGAGCCGACCGAGCTGATCGAGATGCTGCGTGCCGGCGGTCTGGCCGGCCTCGGAGGGGCAATGTTTCCGACCGCGGCCAAGCTCCGTGGCGACTGGGAGGCGCCGGGAATCCACACCCTGATCCTCAATGGCTCGGAGTGCGAACCCTGGATTTCCTGCGATGAGAGCCTGATGCGCGGCCGGCCCGAGGCCGTCATCGAGGGCGGTTTGATCCTGGCACGTGCACTCGGTGCCGACGAGATCGTGATCGGCATCGAAGACCTGATGGGCGGCGTCGGGCGCACGCTGGAACGCGCTGCTGCCGAAGTCGGCGGTGCACGCCAAGTCCGCGTGGTGCGGGTTGCGCGAATTTACCCGGAGGGCGGCGAACGCCAGCTGATCCAGGTCCTGACCGGCGCGGAAGTTCCACATGACGGCCTGCCACAGGACCTTGGCCTTGCCTGCCTGAACGTTGCCACCGCCGCGACCGCGCGCGACATCATTGTCGAAGGCAAGCCGCTGATCGAGCGCATCGTCACGGTGACCGGACCTGCCATCACTCGACCGCGCAACGTGATCGCGCCACTTGGCGCATCGCTTTCGGAGTTGATCGCCTTCGCCGGCGGCCTCAAGGGCCCGGTCGAGCGTCTGGTGCTCGGCGGTCCGATGTCGGGCCTTCCGCTGACCAGCGACCGGATTCCGGTGATCAAGGGATCGAACTGCGTGCTGGCGCTCGGACCGGATGACACCCGTCGCTCACAGCCGGAGATGCCCTGCATCAACTGCGGTGAATGTGTGCGGGTCTGCCCGGCCAGCCTGTTGCCGCAGCAACTGTTCCTCGCCGCGCGCACCGAGGATCACGACGAGACCGCCGCACTGCACCTGTTCGATTGCATCGAATGCGGCTGCTGTGCCCAGGTCTGTCCCAGTCACATCCCGCTGGTCGATTGGTATCGGCACGAAAAGGGCCTGCTGCGCGAGCGCGGCATCGAGGACGGCCGCGCAAATCGCGCGCGAGCGCGCTTCGAAGCGCGCGAGCACCGTCTGGCAGCGCGCGAGGATCAACGCCGGCGCAAGCGCGAAGCGCGCGAGCAGCGCCTGATACAGCAGGCAGCTGCAAAATCAGAAGTGCAGGCGGCGCTCGAGCGGGTCCGTGCGCGAACCGACGGGCCGGAGGACGAACAGGGAGACCGAACGCCATGAGGCTGACCGTCGCCGGCGCACCGCACCTGCCGCCGATCAGCACCGTATCCGGCGTGATGCGCCAGGTGCTCTACGCGTTGCTGCCGGGTGTGCTGGGACATGTCTGGTTCTTCGGACCCGGCATCCTGATTCAGATCGCGCTCGCGGTCGGCTTTGCACTGAGCTTCGAGACGCTGATGCTCAAGGCCCGTGGCAAGCCGCTGCAGCCCTTCATCGGCGATTACAGCGCGGTTGTCACCGGCGTGCTGTTCGCACTCTGCATCCCACCGCTTGCGCCCTGGTGGATCAGCTTAGTTGGCATGCTGTTTGCGATCGTGATCGCCAAGCAGCTTTACGGCGGACTCGGCTACAACCTGTTCAACCCGGCGATGGTTGGCTTTGCCGCAGTCATCGTGGCGTTTCCGCTGGAGCTGTCGCAGTGGTTGGCACCGCGCTCGCTGTCGCCCGGCTTGCCGGGCCTGGCAGAAACGCTGCAGGCGATCCTGAGCGGCGCTCTGCCGGCTGGATCGAATTGGGATGCGATCTCCCAGGCGACACCGCTGGATGCGCTCAAGATCGGTGTGGCCGAGAACCGGCTGGTCAGCGAAATTCGCTCCAGTCCGATCTTCGGCGACTTCGGCGGGCAAGGCTGGGAGTGGATCGCCAACCTCTATGCCGTGGGCGGACTGTGGTTGCTGTATCGACGCGTGATTTCCTGGCATGTGCCGGCGGCCATTCTGGTCACGGTGATTGCGGTATCGACGCCGATGTGGCTGCTCGGCCCGGATACCAATCCATCCGCGCCGCAGCACATCTTCTCGGGCGCCCTGGTACTGGCCGCCTTCTTCATTGCTACCGACCCGGTCTCGGGCTGCTCGACCATGAAGGGCCGGCTGCTGTTCGGCATCGGCGTGGCGATCCTGACGCTGGCGATCCGGCGCTTTGGCGGCTATCCTGACGGCGTCGCCTTCGCCGTGCTGCTGATGAACATGGCCGCGCCATTGATCGACCGCCTGACCCGGCCGCGAACCTATGGACACTAGTGCCCACAAGTATCGACCCATGCTGCGACAGCTTCTGATTCTCGGACTGATTGGCCTGGTCGCCGCTGCCACGCTGGCCGGCGTCGACATGGTCACGCGCGAGCGGATCGTGCTGCAGGAGCAACGCCGCGCGCTGGAGATCCTGCACCAGATCGTGCCTGAAGACCGTTACAACAACGAACTGGTCGAGGATCGCTTCAACGCATCGATCGCCGGCCTGGCAGCGCCCGTGACCATCTACCGCGCCCGACACGATGGCAAATCTGTAGCCCTGCTGGCCGACATCACCGCGCCAGACGGCTACAGTGGCGCGATCCGGATGATCGTCGGTCTGCGGCCGGATGGAGAGCTGATTTCGGTGCGCGTGATCTCGCATCGCGAAACGCCGGGGCTGGGCGACCGGATCGATCGCGATCGCTCCGACTGGATCGAGCAGTTCGACAGCCGCAGCCTCGACGATCCGGCGACCGAGCGCTGGAAACCCGACCGTCGCGGTGGCGAATTCGATACCCTGACCAGCGCGACGATCACCTCGGCGGCGGTCATCGCTGCGGTACACAGGGTATTGACCTGGTATGCAGGCAATCGCGACCGTGCGTTCGAGATTGCAGCGGCAGGCACATGAGCGAGAACTTGAGGATCGATGACTTGAGGATCGATGACGTCAGAACCGTCTGGCGCCAGGGCCTGTGGGACAACAACCCCGGCCTGGTTCAACTGCTCGGCTTGTGCCCGCTGCTGGCGGTCACCAGCACCCTGATCAACGGCCTCGGGCTCGGTATCGCCACCCTGCTGGTGCTCACACTCAGCAACCTGTTGGTCTCGGCCACACGGCGGCTGATTGCCCAGGAGCTGCGCATCCCGGTTTTCGTGCTGATCATCGCCAGCCTGGTCACCGTAGTGGACCTGCTGATGCAGGCCTGGCTGCCACAACTGACTCGCACGCTGGGCATCTTCATCCCGCTGATCGTCACCAACTGCATGATTCTCGGCCGTGCGGAGGCCTTCGCCTCGCGCAATCCGGTCCGCTTGGCCGGGGTCGATGGCCTGGCCCAGGGCCTCGGCTTCGCCGCGGTACTGGTGCTGCTCGGCGCGGCGCGCGAACTTCTCGGACACGGCACATTGATGGCCGATTCGCACTTGCTGCTTGGCGAATGGGCCCGGGTGCTCGAGTTCCGACTGCTGCCGGAACAGGCCGGTCTGCTGCTGGCGATCCTGCCGCCAGGTGCCTTCATCGGTCTCGGCCTGATGATCGCATTGCGCAAGCGGCTGCTGCAGCGCGGCGCCCTCGCCCGACAGACCGAGCCTGCCGGTGAGACGGCACGAGCACGAGCATGAGCCGGCCAATGAACCCCGAGCGGCGGCGTGAGTTTTTCCGTCGCCTGGCCGAACTGAACCCGGAACCGAAGACCGAGCTGCACTACCGCAGTCCTTTCGAGCTGCTGATCGCGGTGATCCTGTCGGCCCAGGCGACCGATATTGGTGTCAACAAGGCCACCCGCCGACTGTACCCGGTTGCCAACACCCCCGAGGCCATCCTGGCGCTGGGCGAGGACGGGTTGAAACGCTACATTCGCAGCATCGGCCTGTTCAACAGCAAGGCGACCAACATCATTGCAAGCTGCAAGGCCCTGATCAAACACCACAACGGCGAAGTCCCGACCGAGCGAGAAGCACTGGAGGCGCTTCCTGGCGTCGGTCGCAAGACCGCCAACGTCGTGCTCAACACGGCTTTCGGCCAACCGACGATAGCCGTCGACACCCACATCTTTCGGGTCGCGAATCGCACCGGGCTGGCGCCCGGCAAGACCCCGCTGGCAGTTGAACACGCGCTGCTCAGGCGCACACCGCCCGAGTATCTTCGGCACGCGCACCATTGGCTGATCCTGCATGGCCGCTACACCTGCAAGGCGCGCAAACCGGCCTGTCCAAGCTGCCCGGTCGCCGATCTGTGCAATTTTCGGGACAAGACACCGGTCTCCTGAGGACCGCGGCTGGGCTGCGACAAGATTGTATTGAACATCGTCTTTGTGTTATTTAAAGCTGAGATTGTCGGCAACTGCTGAAAGCAAGTTCCGCAGCTGCCGGTCCAATCGACCAAGGCACGTATTTCGCGTGACCGTATCTGGGCCTTCAAGGTCCGTGGAAACCCTAATAATCATCCTGTTGGAGGCATTTCGAATCATGAAGAAGACTCAATTGGTATCTGCCATCGGCGCCATTGCCGGCGTCTCGTTTGCAGCCGGTGCTCTGGCTGCCGATTCCACCAACCCGTTTCAGGCCGACGATCTGGAATTCGGCTCGCTGTCGCAAAACCTGAACATCGGTGATGACAAGGAAGGCTCCTGCGGTGAAGGCTCCTGCGGTGAGGGTGCAGGCGACGACAAGGAAGGTTCCTGCGGCGAAGGCGACGACAAGGAAGGCTCCTGTGGCGAAGGCGACGACAAGGAAGGCTCCTGCGGCGAAGGCGACGACAAGGAAGGCTCCTGCGGCGAAGGCAGCTGCGGTGAGGGTGCAGGCGACGACAAGGAAGGTTCCTGCGGCGCTGCCTGAGGCAGTGCTTTCTGATCGTTGTTGATGAAGAGGGCCCCACTCACCCCGGTTGCGGGCGCGGGACTCGGACTCAGGCGGGCCCTGCTGGGCCCGCTTGAGCATGCCGACCTCTCCGGTCTGGGCTTCATGGAAGTCGCACCGGAGAACTGGATCGGTGTCGGCGGAGTTCGCGGCCGCAAACTCCGGGCCTGGACCGAACGCATGCCGTTTGTCTGTCACGGACTTTCTCTGTCTCTGGGTGCCGTCGAGCCGCTCGACGAAACTTTCCTGCGGCGTCTGCGTCGCTTTCTCGACCAGCATGGCATTCGCACCTATTCGGACCATCTGAGCTACTGCTCCGAGCACGGCCACCTGTACGACCTGATGCCGATCCCGTTTACCGAGGAGGCCGTCGACTGGGTCGCCGGACGCATTCGCCGGGTTCAGGATCTGCTCGGCCAGCGCATCGCGATCGAGAACATCTCGTATTATGCGCAGCCGGCACCCGAGCTGACCGAACTGGAATTCATCAATGCCGTACTCGAGCGCGCTGATTGCGACCTGCTGCTGGACGTCAACAACATCTACGTCAACAGCGTCAACCATCGCTACGACGCGCTGCAATTCCTGAACGGCTTGCCGGCCGAACGCGTTGCCTACATTCACATCGCCGGCCATTACAACGAGGCCGACGACCTGATCATCGACACCCACGGCGCCGATGTCATCGACCCGGTCTGGCAGCTGCTTGATGCGGCGTATGCTCGACTCGGCCCGGTTCCGACCCTGCTGGAGCGCGATTTCAATTTCCCGCCGGTCGAGCAGCTGCTGGCCGAAGTCGACCGGATCAACCGTATTCAGGCACGTCACGAACCGCAGCAGGACCATCGGGTCCATGGTCGCTGACAAGCCGCCCGCGCGACTCGCGGAGATTCAGCGCCGCTTCGCCAACCATATCCGCGACCCCGAGGGTCAAGCCGCACCCTGCGAAATCGAAGACCGTCGCATGGCGATCTATCGGCGACTGTTCTTCAACAATCTCTCGGGACTGTTCGGCAAGAACTTCGCCACCGCTCGAAAGCTGCTGCCAGACGAAGACTGGAACCGGCTGATCCGGGCATTCTTGATCGAGCACCGCGCCACGACCCCGCTTTTCCCCGAGATCGGGCGAGAGTTCGTGCGCTTTCTCGCTGACCACCCCGAACACCATGCCGAGCGCTGGCCCTGGCTGGCCGAACTGTGCCACTGGCGCTTCCTGATCACCAGCGTGCGCAACGACGATGCGGAGCCGGCCGCGATTGCGGTCAAGCCGGATCGCGACCTCATGGCTGGCCGGCCGCTGCTCAACCCCACGCTGCGACTGGCTCAGTACCAGTGGCCCGTTCATCGAATCCGCAGGGGCCATGTCCCTGAGCATCCCGACGCTGCGCTGCTGGCCGTGTGGCGGCAGCGCGACGACCGCATCGGTCGACTGCAAATCAACCCCGTGACCGCACGACTGCTCGAACGGCTGCAAGCAAATGTTTCGGCCAGCGGTCTTTTCATCCTGACCGAACTGGCCGACGAGATGGCGCACCCGAAGCCCGAGGCCATGCTCGAGCATGGCCGCATGCTACTCGAATCGCTGTGTGCCCGGGACGTAGTTCTGGGTTCCGAGTGATCGGAGCAGAAACAGCGCAACACGTTTCGGCTTCTTCGTGACAACCACACCTCAACTACAGGGAGCTTTTGACCCATGTCCGGATTGACCGAACTGTACGACCGTCTTACCGACCGGCTTCGCTCTGCCGGTGACTGGATCGCCCCGCTGGGGCTGCGCCTGCTGCTGGCGCACGAGTTCTACAAAGCCGGCGTGATGAAGGCCGGAACCGAGGGTGTCCCCGGCTGGTTTGCCGGCAAGGGATTCCCGTTGCCATTCGACTGGTTTCCGGCCAGCGCCAACTGGACCATGGTGACCTGGACCGAGATTCTCGCCGGAATCGCCCTGGCACTCGGCCTGTTCACCCGTTTCTTCGCCTTCTCACTGGTCGTGGTGACCACCATCGCCATCGTCTCGACGCACTGGCCTGAGAGTTGGGACAGTCTCGGCCAGCTGTGGCAAGGCTACTCGGTCTCGCGCGTGGTCGAGGAGGGTGAATTCCGCGGCAACTTCAGAATTCCGATGCTGTTTCTGGTGATGTTGCTGCCACTGGTATTCATGGGCGGCGGCAAGTTGAGCCTGGATCACCTGTTGGTCAAGCTGGGTGGTCGCGCGGACCTGGTTCATGCGCGCAGCGACGACCTGCTGGCGCTGACGCTGGCGCTGCTGATCCCGGGTATCGTGCTGCTCTACCTGATTCCGCTGTGGGGCATCGTGCTGCTGCTGGGCGCGCTGGCCACTGCCGTGCTGTATCGGGTTCGCAAGGACTGATCGACTGTCATTGCCTCCGGTTCGTTCAACGAGCCGGAGGTACCTGATCGGCCGGCAGCGACTCCGGCAGCGATACCCGATCAAATCGTCAATAAATCGGCTCGACCTCGAATCCGGCAGCCCGCAGGCGCTCGATCAGCCCGCCCGGCCCTGGCAGATGCAGTGCACCGACAGCCACCAGGGTGTTGCCGAGTCGCAGCAGCGGCAGGGCTCGCTCGGCCATCCGCTCGTTGCGCTGTTCGATGCCGCGCCGGACAAAGCGTTCCGCCGCAGCCCCGCCAAGCGGTTGCAGCTGCTCTATCGCCTGCTGCTGCAGACCGTCGATGTCCCGGGCCAGGTACAGTTCAAGCATTTGCCGATGCTGGTCCTCAAGTCGCTCGGGAGCGCTCACTGCCAATTCCAGCATCTGCACGTGGATAGCGAGATCGAGCGTCTGGAAAAAATCGATCTGCTCCTGGATCGTTTCCAGTGCAAGCAACTCAGCGCCGTTCTGAAAAGCACGCCGGGCCAGTACCAGATCCATGAATTCAGCGTCGACCGCAATGGGCTGCGACAGCGTCATGGCCGCGGCCCAGGGCTGCATTCGCCGGGCTCGTTCTGGCACCACACCGCGCGCAACCAGCGAGGAATGCACGACCGTCGCGAGATCGGCCGGCAGAAAATCCGACAGGCAAGCCCCTTCGGGAAGCGATGCAGCCTGATCAAGAAACTTCAGCGCGGGCTCGTCCGGAACCAGCTCGATGACGATGCGCTCGGCATCGATCAAAGCCTGATCGACGACCGGTGGAACATCAACCACTCGCGGATCGGTGCTGTGCAGCGTGCCGAGCAACCAGTTCTGCCGGCCTTCCGCAGAGGTCACGGTATAAAAGACCTCCGCGGCCGCTGGGACCGACGCCAGCGCCAGGATGATCAAGACCGTCGTTCTTGCAACAGTCGCTGTATGCATCAGACCACTCCTCCGGTGAAACCCGACCGAATCTGTTAGCTTATCGTCTTGCCCCTGCCGCGCGCTTCCGGAACATGGAAATCAAATCGAGATTCCGCGGTTTTCTGCCGGTCGTCGTCGATGTCGAGACCGGGGGCTTCAATGCCGCGACCGATGCCCTGCTCGAAATCGCCGCGTGCATCATCGAGATGGACGATGACGGCCTGCTGGTGCCTGGCGATCTGATCTCGCGCCACGTCAAGCCTTTCGAAGGCGCCAACATCGAAAAGGCGGCTCTGGAGTTCAACGGCATCCGACCCGATCATCCCCTGCGCCTGGCGGTGTCGGAGCGCGAGGCGCTGAGCGACATCTTTCAGCCGATCCGGCGCCGGCTGCGCGAAGCCGGCTGCAAGCGCGCCATCCTGGTCGGCCACAACCCGACCTTCGACCTGTCCTTTCTCAACGCAGCGATCGCGCGAATCGACTACAAGCGCAATCCATTCCATCTGTTTTCGAGCTTCGATACCGCCACGCTGGGTGGTCTGGCCTACGGTCAGACCGTGCTGGCCCGAGCGGTGCAGGCCGCCGGGCTGGAATGGTCCCAGGCCGAGGCTCATTCGGCGCGCTACGACACCGAGCGTACCGCGGCGCTGTTCTGCACCATCGTCAACCGCTGGTCGGAGCTCGGCGGGCTGGACCCGGCGACGCTGGCTACAGGCTGACCGGCCACTGGCCATATCCTTAAAAGCCCGGTGTATTCATGACTCGACCTGCTGCGACGCCCCCAGGCTGTGCATCGGCGAGGTCTTGCCCGGTCGCGCCTCCTCACCTGCCGTTATTGACAAGCAGGGCGAGTCCGGCTGCGGTGCGCTCGGTCGCGAAACACCGCGGCGACAAGACCTGGAGCCGTCTCGCGACGGTCGGATCATGAATAATCCGGGCTTGGTCATTTGCCCCAGCGATAGCAGCACTGCCCTTCCACCGATTCTGCCGGCTTATCGATGAAACTCCCCAGCCACCACCAAATCGCAAGCTTCGACGTTGATGCCCAGCGCGGCTTCTCACCGCTGTGCCCGAACGAATTACCGGTGCCCGGCGGGGATCGCATCGTTGATGAGCTGAACCACCAGGCGCTGCTGGCAGGGTTTCGCGTCGGATCGAAGGATGCCCACAGTCCGCAGGCGGTATGGGTCACCGAAGATCCGGCGCGGATCGGAAAACCCGGTGTGCCCGGGCGCAACGTCGAGGAACACTGGCCGGTGCATGCCGTACCCGGGACTCCAGGCTTTGAATTACTGCCCGGGCTGCCCGCACCGGTCGAATATGACTTCTTTGTCTGGAAGGGGGTGGAGCTGGACCTGCATCCGTACGGCGCCTGTTTCCATGACCTGGATGAACGCCTCAGCACGGGTGTGATCGAATGGCTGGGCGCGCGCGAAATCAGCCATGTACTGATCGGCGGCCTGGCCACCGATTACTGCGTCAGATCCACCGTGTTGCAACTGCGCCGAGCCGATTTCGCAGTCGTTCTGAACCTGGCGGCCAGTCGCGGCATCGCGATCGAAACCACCGCAACTGCAATCGACGAGATGCGCGCGGCCGGCACGCACATCGTCGATTGCGCAGCGGATCTGGAGCCACGGCAATGATCATCGAATCCCTGCTCGACACCGATATCTACAAGCTTTCGATGATGCAGGCGGTCCTGCATCAATTCCCTGGCGCAGAGGTGGAGTATCGCTTCAAGTGTCGCACGCCCGGCGTCGATCTCCGGCCGCTGCGACAGGAGCTGGAACGCCAGATCGAGCAGCTGTGTTCGCTGAGGATGGATCCGGAGGATTTGAATTTCCTCGCCTCGCAGCGCTATTTCAAGCGCGATTTCATCGAATTTCTGCGCCTGTTCCATCTGCAGTCCCGGTTCATCGAGATCGGCGAGGATAACGACCAACTCGCGATCACCATCCGCGGGCCCTGGTTGCACACCATCCTGTTCGAGGTGCCGCTGCTGGCTATCGTCAGTGAGCTGTACACACGCCGAAGCCACCCCGACGCAAACCTGAACGAGGCGCGCCGGCGCCTGGCCGAAAAGATCGGGCAGGTGCGCGCACTCGATCGGCCGGACGAGTTCATCTTTGCCGATTTCGGCACCCGGCGGCGATACTCGCGCGCCTGGCACGATGAAGTGGTGACGGTCCTCGCACGCGAAATCCCCAGCAGCCTCCGCGGCACCAGCAATGTAAGGCTGGCCAGGGACCTGGGACTGGTGCCGATCGGCACCATGGCGCACGAATTCATCCAGGCCGCCCAGGCGCTGGGCCCCAGGCTGGCCGAAACCCAGCGCTTCGCGTTCGAGGTCTGGGCCCGCGAGTATCGCGGAGATCTCGGCATCGCGCTATCGGACACATATAGCCTGAAAGCCTTTCTGCGCGACTTCGACATGTACTTCTGCAAGCTGTTCGACGGTGCTCGTCAGGATTCGGGCGACCCGATCGTCTGGGGCGAAGCGATGATCGAGCATTACGAGAACAACCGCGTTGACCCGAAAACCCGGAACCTGATCTTTTCCGATTCGCTGAACATTCCGAAGGCGGCAGAGATCTGGCAGACCTTCCGTGCCCGCACCAATGTCTCGTTCGGCATCGGCACCAACTTGACCCACGATACCGGAACCGAGCCGATCAACATCGTCATCAAGATGACCGAATGCAACGGCCAGCCGGTGGTCAAGCTGTCCGACTCACCGGGCAAGGTAGTCTCGACCGACCAGCACTACCTGGCCTGGGTCCGCCAGGCCTTCGACGTGCCGGAAGGTTCGTAGGGGCTTATTGTCGTTTTATCGTTTCGTCGTTTTGTCGCTTGGTTGGTTGATTCATTTCGCTGGTCGCTCAACGGGACCCTCGTGAGAGCCGAGTCCTTTCGGCGATGGGTTACGGGTCTGGCCGTTCGCAATCGACTCTCACGAACCTCGCCGGGTGCCCCATTTTTCATTTTCTCCGCGAAACGCGGTTTCTCGTGACCGGCTCGGCCAGAAATCGGGCTCAAAAGCCGCTTGGTTCGCGGCCCGGTGGTGGCGGTTCGGAAGGGAATTGATGAACGATTGCACGAAGGCGAACGGTCTCGATCAATTGTGGTGCCTGGTAGACCTGCCGAATTGCCGCACTTGATGACGGGTCGGCCGAGCGTGCCCGGATCGCTGCCTTGTTGTCAGACTTGCCATTCATTTTAAAAGCACCGGTTCAGCCGGTCGGGTCGCATTCTTCTGGTAGTGCCAGCGAAGTACATGCGTACCAGCTGCCAATTGAAGCTGATACTGTCCCCGAAGCCGTCTTGCCGCGAAGCTCAGGCCGGCGGTCTCGTCGATCAGGCTGCTGTTTTGCAACGCACCGTCAGGATCGTCCCAGGTCAGTGTTGCCGGCCCGCCGGGACTGCGAATCTCAACGCGCCATTCGTCGGATTCTGCCGGTTTCCTGAAGTCGCGCACATAGTCTGCACTGAAGGTGCCGAGGTCACTTCTCGGCAACACCATGATGGTCGCTGCCGCGCTGGGCGGGCTGAGTCGTTCCGCGTCGTAGACATCGAAATCATCGACAGCCTCGGGATGCTGGCCGAAGCGCACGCTGGCGAAGTCTCGGTCGGTCTCGAGGTAGAGCGTGACTGCCCAGCCATCGATATTTGGGTGCGTGATATTTCGGATTGATTCCAGTGATGAGGGTGCAGCGGTGGTCGGAAAGCGAACCTGCACATCATCGAGGATTCGAACCCAGATCGCCTGGCCGGGCTGAATCTGCCCCTCACTCAGCAATCCGTTGAATTCGCTGTAGGTCGCTGTGACCGGGTCCCAGATCCACATCATGCTGCGGACCCGGCCATCGCTGACCGCCTGGGTGAAGTCGTGTTCTGTGCCGTTGTAAAAGAAGCGCACGCGATTCCAATTCATGGAGAAGGTACGTGGACTGGCGAGCATGTAGGGCCGACCGAAACCGGTGGCACCGATGGTTTCGACGGGCCAGGCTTCGGTCAGGTCAGGTACCAGACCGGACAGGGTGCCCATGCCCGGGTTGAGACTGTAGAGCCAATAACTTTCACCAACAGTCAGGCTGGCGGAGCCTGGTAAATGGCTGTAGCTGCCTGCATTTGGATCCCAGCGTGAAATAACCCAGTCGCTGCCATAGGTTCCCAGGCCCAGCGTGCCGAAGGTCTGCGCGATGCTGTTGCCGTTTCTTCGGTCGCAGGGCAAGCTGACTTGGTGCCAGGCGCTGGCCGTAATGTTGAAGTTGCTCGAGCACTCACGCAGTCGTATCCTGCCGTAGCCGAATACCGTGTCGTGATCGGCGGCTCCAAGGTCGTTATCACCATCGAGACCGATACGAGCCAGGCCGTTGTGCAACGCTTCGGCTGCATTGGTCGCGGTCTGAGTCGGCTTCTCAAGGCGAAGCTGAGCGAGCACGGCGGCGATGCCGGCTACGTGCGGAGTTGCCGACGAGGTGCCGCCGAAGCCTTCGCTGGTGCCGTTGCCAGGACCTTCAGAAACCGTCGAGACCCAACTGAAGTTCATACCGTCGGGCTTGTCGAAATCCGCCGGCGGCGGCAGCCCGCCACCCGGAGCCAGCACCGGCCCTTCGGAGCTGAACGACGACTGCTGGGTGAAGGTGCCGGTCGCATTCAGCGCGCCGACGGTTAACACCGCAGCCGAGTCGGCAGGAAAACCCAGGCTGCGCTCGGGGATGGAATTGGAAAATCCGATGTTGGAAAAAATCTGCAGGTTTCGGTTGGTCGGCGCATTCCAGCGGGCGACCATCAGTGCATAGTTTGATCCGGAGGAGCAGTTGCCACTGGACCCGCTGGCAGTCAATGAAATGAATTCCTGTGGAACCTGGCCCGCGGCGCTGCTTTGCTCAAGAACCGAAGAAGCGACCTGGTCCCAGGCTGTATTGGAAACATTCCGCCGAAACAGGAACAGGTCGTAATCGTGATTGACCGTGGTCCAGTCATTCCAGTGTGCGGTGACCTGAATCGGAAAACCGGCCGGTAGACAAAACG
>Ga0210039_1000713_pt1 | contig 34074 bp, 29 predicted proteins | sample CryGeyCG2114_250_3_FD_185460 | JGI IMG/M metagenome (GOLD analysis project Ga0210039, IMG submission 185460) | Groundwater microbial communities from aquifer - Crystal Geyser CG17_big_fil_post_rev_8/21/14_2.50 (SPAdes) (version 2) | ecosystem: Environmental > Aquatic > Deep subsurface >...
CAATGATGGCCCCGCCAATGCTGTTGCCGTGGCCACCGAGGTATTTGGTCAACGACTGCACAACGATGTCGGCACCATGCTCGATCGGGCGCAGCAGGTACGGGGTGGCTACCGTGTTGTCCACAATAAGCGGCACGCCGTGGCGGTGGGCTACGTCGGCGATCGCAGCAATGTCGGTCACGCGCCCCTGCGGGTTACTGATCGATTCGATGTAAACCGCCTTGGTCTTGTCGTCAATCAGGGCTTCCAACGCGGCCAGGTTGCTCGGGTCGGCAAAGCGCACCGTGATGCCCGAGAGCGGAAAGGTGTGGGCAAACAGGTTGTAGGTGCCGCCATAGAGCGCATTGCTGGCGACGATGTTGTCGCCCACTTCGGCGATGGTCTGGATCGCATACGTCACCGCCGCCGAGCCCGACGCCAGCGCCAGCGCTGCAATGCCGCCTTCAAGCGCGGCGATGCGCTGCTCGAGCACGTCGTTGGTCGGGTTCATGATGCGGGTGTAGATGTTGCCAGCCACCTTCAGGTCAAACAGATCAGCGCCGTGCTGCGCGCTGTCAAAGGCGTAGGCCACCGTCTGGTAGATAGGCACTGCCACCGACTTGGTGGTCGGGTCGGGGCTGTAACCCGAGTGAACAGATTTGGTTTCAAATTTCCAGGATGTCGACATAAGGTATTCCCAAAGGTTGATGAGGCAAGGGTCGCACTCTACCAAGCAATCGCGCGCGGCCCAACGATTGATTGGTAAGTACCTAACAACGAAAAGTTCTTAACCGACTGTGCCCTACCAATACCGCATCGCGTCGCGGTACAACTGGCTCAGGTCGGTCTGGCTGACCGCGCGCGGCGCGTTGGTCAGCAACCGCTGCTGCGCCCAGGCGCCAGTGGTTAGCTCGGGCACATCGGCCTCGCCGTAACCGACCCCACCCACGCCATTGGGGATGCCAGTGGCCTGCATCAGCTTGATCAACTGCTTGGCAACGATCTCACCGGCGTCGTCGGCCTGCGCGTCACGCGTGTCAGCGCCCAGGCAGGCCGCGCCGTGCAGGTGGCGCTCGGGGCAGGCGCAGGCGGTAAAGCGGAACACCGACGGCGCGTTGACGATGACGCTCATGCCGTGCGGCACCATCGGCTCGTGCCGGGGGTAGCCGTCAGGCTGAAAGTCGCGCACCAGACCGGCCACCGAATACGCCATGCCGTGCGGCACGTGCACGCCCGAGTTGCCAAACGCAATGCCGGCCAGCGTGGCGGCGTACATCATCTGGTCGCGCGCCTCATGGTCGCTGGCGTCATTGACGGCACGCACCAGATACTGGCCGAGCAGCTTGAGTGCAGCCTCACAGCCAATGTCGCTCCACGGATTGGCGCCCTGGCTCATCGGCCGCAGCGACGGACTGCCCGGCGCCACACGCTGGGTGTAGGGCCGCGCGGTGTACGACTCCAGCGCGTGCGACAGCACGTCAAAACCGCTGGAGGCCACCACGTTTTTCGGCAGCGTGTAGGTGGCAGCCGGGTCGATCAGCGCCAGCGACGGCCGCAAGCGCTTGGAGGCAATACCGGTTTTGACACGGTGCGAGAGCAGGTCAAAAATCGTGATGCCGGTGCACTCCGAGCCGGTGCCGCAGGTGGTGGGGCAGGCAATATGGGGCTTGAGCGGCCCTGGTACCGCTTTGCCCGCACCGATAGGCGCGTTGACGTAGTCCAGAAAATCGCCCGTCGGCCAGGTGGCATACAGGTTGGCCGCCTTGCAGGTATCAATGACCGAACCGCCGCCCACCGAGACGTAGCCGTCAAAGCGTCCCTCAACGGCAAAGCGTGCTGCCGCCAGAAACGACTGGTCGGTCGGCTCAACCTTGACCTCGTCAAACACCACCACGTCCAGCCCAGCGGCGCGAATCGCATCACGAACCTGACTGACGTAGGGCAGGCTGGCGAGCGTCTTGTCGGTAAACAGCGCCACCCGCGTCATGCCCAGCGCCTTGGCCTGCGCACCCGCTTCCTCGAGCACGCCGTGGCCGAAGCTGATGGCGGCGATGTCCACCGAAAAAACGCTCTCATGACCCTCGGTGGCCAGGTAGTAGTTGTGGCAGCACGACATGGTTTGTCTCCTTCTTCGGTTTGCGCGGATATTAGCCCAGCCGCCGATAATCGCGCCCATGTCTTTGCTACCCCACCAACTCGAACTGCTCGCGCCGGCGCGCAGCGCTGACATCGGCATCGAAGCCGTCAACCACGGCGCCGATGCCGTCTACATCGGCGGGCCGGGCTTTGGCGCACGCTCAAGTGCTGACAATTCGGTAGCAGACATCGCCCGGCTGGTGAGCCATGCACATCGCTTTGGCAGTCGCATCTTTGTCACCCTCAACACCATCCTGCGTGACGACGAACTGGAGCCTGCGCGCAAGCTCGCCTGGCAGTTGGTCGACGCAGGCGTGGACGCACTCATCATCCAGGACATGGGCTTGCTGGAGCTTGACCTGCCACCGATCCAGCTGCACGCCAGCACCCAGTGCGACATCCGCACGCCCGAGAAAGCGCGTTTTTTGCAGGACGTGGGCTTGAACCAGCTGGTGCTGGCGCGCGAGCTCACGCTGGCGCAAATTGCCGCCATCCGCGCCGCCACCGACCCCGCAAAATCAACACTCGAATTTTTTGTCCACGGTGCGCTGTGCGTGGCCTACAGCGGCCAGTGCTACATCAGCGCCGCGCACACCGGGCGCAGCGCCAACCGGGGCGAATGCAGCCAGGCTTGCCGCCTGCCCTACCAAGTGGTCGATTCAGCAGGTCGCTTTGTCGCGCATGACAAACATGTGCTGAGCATGAAAGACAACAACCAGAGCGCCAATATCGCCGCGCTGGTCGATGCCGGTGTGCGCAGCTTCAAGATCGAAGGCCGCTACAAAGACATGGCGTATGTGAAAAACATCACCGCGCATTACCGCACCCTGCTTGACACGCTGATCGACGAGCGTGCGCACAGTGCCAACCCCTTGGCGCGCGCCAGCAGCGGCCAGACGACGTTCACCTTCACACCCGACCCCAACCAGAACTTCAACCGCGAATTCACCGACTATTTTGTCAATGGCCGCCAGGACAGCATCGGCGCGTTCGATACGCCCAAGAACCCGGGCCTGCCGATCGGTTTTGTGCTGCAGGTCGGCTCCAACTGGGTCGATCTGGACTTGAGCGACCACGGCACGGTGCTGCACAACGGCGACGGCCTGTGCTACTACGACCTGCAAAAAGAGCTGGTCGGCCTGGCGATCAACCGCGCCGAAGCCATCAGCGCCAAAAAGGGCACGTGGCGCGTCTACCCCAAAGACGCGCTGGCGACACTGAAAGACCTGCGCAAAGGGGTGGAGGTCAACCGCAACCGCGATGTGGAGTGGCTGCACGTGCTCGACAAAAAGAGCAGCGACCGGCGCATTGGCATCTGGGCGCACCTGCAGGTCTTGACCGAGAGCGTGCAGTTGACACTCACTGACGAAGACGGCCACAGCGCCACCACGCAACTGCCCTGGCCCGCCACAGAGCGCCAAAAAGCCAACAACGAGACAGAGGCTCTGAACCACATCCGAGCCCAGCTTAACCGCCTGGGCAATACGATTTTTATAGCTGCTAGCGCAGACGGATCAAGCGCTAAAGCCGATTTTCACCATTTATTTTTGCCCGCCTCATTGCTCAACAATCTGCGTCGACAAGCCGTTGCCGCGCTGGAAGCAGAGCGCGCTACCGCCCTGCCACGCTGGACGCGCGCGCCAGCAGTCGAGCCGCCGGCGCCCTACCCTGAAGACAGCTTAAGCTACCTGGCCAACGTGTTCAACACTGCGGCACACCGCTTTTACGCCAGGCACGGCGTCAAGGTGATCGCCCCGGCGTACGAGTCGATCGAAGAGCCCGGCGAGGTCAGCCTGATGATCACCAAGCACTGCGTGCGCTTTTCCTTGAGCCTGTGCCCCAAGCAAGCCAAGGGCGTGACCGGCGTGCAAGGGTTCGTCAAAGCCGAGCCGCTGCAACTGATCAACGGCAAAGAAAAGCTGACGCTGCGCTTTGACTGCAAGCCGTGCGAGATGCACGTGGTGGGCAAAATGAAACCGGCGGTGGCCAAACAGTCGCGCAGCGAACTGGCCGACGCATGCGCCGCGCTGGCGCAAGGCGTCTCAATGACTTTCTACAAGACCCGTCCCGCCAGCCTCACCGGTTTCGGCCACTGAACTGCTGGCATCAGGAACCACGGCGCGGTTGCGGCCCTGACTCTTGGCCTGGTACAGCCGGGCATCGGCTTCACGGAACACCGCAACCAGTTCGCCCTGGGCGGGATTTTTCAGGGCCCCACCGACCGAGATGCTGACCACGCCCCAAGCCTCATTGAGCGTATGGGCGATGCCCAGCGCGAACACCGCCTTGACGATACTGTCAGCCGCCTTGTGCAGGGTGGCGACGGTGGCCTGTGGCACGACGACGGTGAATTCTTCTCCCCCGTAACGTGCGGCAAATGCGCCGTGCGTCAAGCCCAGCTCGTTGCCATGGCGGGTGGTAGCGTCAATGGCGTGCGCCACCTGACGCAGGCAATCGTCACCGCCCTGGTGGCCATAGTGGTCGTTGTATTTCTTGAAGTTGTCAATGTCAATCATCAACAGGCCAAAAGATCGCTCGTGCGTCTGCGCCTCCAGCCAAAGTTGATCGGTGCGCAGATCCATGCTGCGGCGGTTGCACAACCCCGTCAAACCGTCCTGGCTGGCCAAATCCTGCAGTTTCTGATTGGCCTGCGAAAGACTTTTTCTCAGGCTGGCAATGCGGCTCATGGCTTTCATCTTGGCTTGCAGCACGGGCTCAGGGACAAATTTGCTCATGAAGTCGTCGCCCCCGGCTTCGATGGCCGTGACCAGGTTTTCCACCGTATCTGACGATGTGAGGAAAATGACCGGCGTCCAGGCCCATTGCTTGGTCGCCTCCAGGGCGCGGATGCGGTTGGTGGCCTCAAAGCCGTTCATCACCGGCATTTCAATGTCCATCAGCACAAGGTCGGGCGCGGTGCTGGCAAAAGTGGCCACCGCCTCTTGGCCATTGCCTGCGTGAACCACGTCATGGCCATAACTGGCCAGCCGGGAAGTCATCACCATCACCACCGAACGGGCATCGTCAACCAACAAAATCTTCATTATTTTTCATCTTTCTCGGTCGGTCGGTCAGCCCGACCAGACCGTCTTGTGCCAACAACCCAACAGAACCGGCTTCTGGGGCAGCGCCGCTTACAGCTTGAGGGCGCGTACCCGGCTCGACACCGCCATCTTACCGCTGGCAAATTGGGCGCGGTAGGTGTCCAGACGTTTCAGGTCATATTGGTAGTTGACCATCATGCCAAACGACTGCTTGAGACCTTTGGCTGACAAGTCTGCGCACCAGTTGATTTGCTCGACGCGCGCGCCTTGTCGTCCAGCCGGGCCAGCATCTCGTCGCCGTGGCGCGTCAACCAGGCGCGAAAACCGGGAAGGGGCGACAGCGTGGCAAAGACCTTGAGCTGGGCAAATTCCTGCTTGAGCGTTTCCACCACCTGCTTGATCAACGAGTCGCCAAAGCTCACCCCGTGCAGACCGCGCTGGGTGTTGCTGATGGACTAGAAAATCGCGTGCAAGGCCTTGCTGATGTTTGCCGCAACCGTAACAGCGCCGGTCTGAATCGAGCCGGTTTTTCAGATCACCCCAGCCACGGATGTCGTGCACGGCCTCGTACTGAATCAGCTTTTCGAGCATCGAAGCGGGTGAATCCCAGCTGATGGAGCGCAGCTCCAGAAAAGCCACGTCAAACCAGGTCGAAAAAAGTCCCTGCAATTCACCGTCAAGCGCCAGCAGCCGCGGATCGTTCTTGACGTGCGGCAACAGCTGGGCGCGCAGCTCAACCAAAAAACGCACGCCGTTTTCAAACGCCGCAAAACGTTGCAACAGCCGAGCGCGGGGCGACACCAGGGCCAGGCGCAAGGCCATCTCGGCGCGGCCTTCGTCGACGCTGCCCAGCGCAGCCTCGTACTGCTGGCGCGCCACCGAGACCAACTGCGCATCTGGCGCAAACTGCTCGCTCATCAACCACCAGCAGTCACGCCGTTCCTCAGGTTTGGCTTGGGCGTACCAGCGGGCGAATTCACTGGCGCGACGACCGCCTTCGACCTCGCTGACCTGGGCGTCGATGATGGAGCGCAACTGCCGCGGTGACATGACCTCGCCACCACGACGGAAAGTGGCCTTCAGGCGCTCACCGCTCAAGCGCACCGGTGGCGCTTCTTCTTTGTCGGGATCGCCAGCGCGTTGGGTAACGGCTGAAAGGCAGGCGCAGTGATCGGGTTATGCGACCGGGCTACTGCGTGTGAGGCGTGCGCCGACAGTAGTTTGACCTGACGCTCTGGCTTTTCGCGCCGACACATCAGTTGAATCGCGCCCGGCTTAATCGACTTGAGCCCGTTTCTACCCCACCCACTTACGCGCATTGCTCCACAACTGCAGCCACGGGCTAAAGGCTGACACATCCTGATCAGTCCAGCTCATCTGCACGTTGCGGAACACGCGCTCGGGGTGCGGCATCATGGCGGTGAAGCGGCCATCCAAGGTGGTGACTGCGGTCAGGCCGCCCGGGCTGCCGTTGGGGTTGAACGGGTAGACCTCGGTGGCTGCGCCGGTGTTGTCAACAAAGCGCATCGCGGCAATGGCCTTGTCGGCGTTGCCTCGGTAGTTGAAGTTGGCAAAACCTTCGCCGTGCGCCACGGCAATTGGCAAGCGGCTGCCAGCCAAACCCTGGAAGAACAGCGACGGCGATTCCAGCACTTCCACCATACTCAGGCGCGCCTCAAAACGCTCGCTCTGGTTGGTGGTGAAGCGTGGCCAGTCTTGTGCGCCGGGAATGATGTCGGCCAGCTCGGCAAACATCTGGCAGCCGTTGCACACGCCCAGACCAAAGGTGTCCGTGCGGCCAAAGAAGGCTTTGAATTGGTCAGCCAGTACGGGGTTGAAGGTGATGGAACGCGCCCAGCCAATGCCCGCGCCCAGGGTATCGCCATACGAGAAGCCGCCGCAAGCCACCAAGCCTTTGAAGTCGGCCAGCTTGGCTCGACCCGTTTGCAAATCCGTCATGTGCACGTCAAAGGCTTCAAAACCGGCTTCGGTGAAGGCGTAGGCCATTTCCACGTGCGAGTTGACACCTTGCTCACGCAGCACCGCCACCTTGGGGCGGGACAACACGATGGCTGGCGATGATACGGATTGAATAGCTGCTTGCGCTTGTTCTATAAGGGCTAGAGCCTGATTAGGCATATAAATATGCAGACCCGGATCAGCCGCCAAACCCGCTGCCGCGTGCTCAGCATCGGCACAGGCCGGGTTGTCGCGTTGCTGGCAAATCTTCCAGCTGGTGGCATCCCACACCTGGTGCAAGTCAGCCAGCTTGGCGCTGAAGATCGACTTGGCATCGCGCCAGATTTGCACCTCCCCCACGCCCGCCTGAATCTGCGAGGTGGCCGGGCGCGTCTGACCGACCACATGGCTGAAGGCGCTCAAACCATGGGCGCGCAAGACCTGCATCACCGCGTCGCGGTCGGCTTTGCGCACCTGCAGCAGCGCACCGAGTTCTTCGGTAAACAGGGCTTTGAGCGTTTGCTCATCGCGCCGACCGCTGACCTGGCTGGCCCAGTTTTTGGCATCACCCCAGTCCATGCGGCTGTCACTGATGCCGTCGCCCTCACTGACCAGCATGTCCACATTCAGCGCCACACCAACATGCCCGGCAAAGGCCATTTCACAGGCCGCCGCAAACAAGCCACCGTCACTGCGGTCGTGGTAGGCCAACAGATGGCCGCTGGCACGCAAAGCATTCACCGCTTTGACCAGCTTGAACAGGTCTTGCGGGCTATCCAAATCCGGCACGGTGTCGCCCATCTGCCCCAGCGTTTGCGCCAGAATGCTTCCACCCATGCGGTGTTGGCCGTGCCCCAGGTCGATCAGGATCAGCGCGGTTTCTTCGGCTGCATTCAATTGCGGGGTCAGCGTGCCGCGCACATCCGCCAACGTGGCAAAGGCGGTCACGATCAGCGACACCGGCGAGGTGACCTTTTTATCAACGCCCGCCTCGTCTTTCCACTGCGTGCGCATCGACAGCGAATCTTTGCCGACCGGAATCGAAATGCCCAAGGCCGGGCACAGTTCCAGCCCGACGGCTTTCACGGTCTCATACAGTGCGGCGTCTTCGCCCGGATCGCCGCAAGCGGCCATCCAGTTGGCGCTGAGCTTGACGCGGTCCAGCTCGATGGGTGCAGCCAGCAGGTTGGTGATGGCCTCGGCCACCGCCATGCGGCCACTTGCAGCGGCGTTCACGGTGGCCAGCGGCGTGCGTTCGCCAATCGCCATGGCTTCGCCGGCAAAGCCTTTGAGGTCGGCCAGTGTCACGGCGCAGTCAGCCACCGGCACTTGCCAGGGCCCCACCATCTGGTCGCGGTGCGTGAGGCCACCGACGGTGCGGTCGCCGATGGTGACAAGGAAGCGCTTGGAGGCCACCGTGGGGTGCGCCAGCACGTTGATGGCGGCTTGCTGCAAATCAACACCAGTCAGGTTGAGCGGGGCAAATTCGCGCTTGACAGTCTTCACGTCACGGTGCATTTTGGGCGGCTTGCCCAGGAGCACGTTCATCGGCATGTCTACCGCCACCCCCACGCTTGTCACTTCGTGTACTGCGCTGTCCAGGTCGACCTCACCCACCACCAGCTGACGTTCAACGGTTGCGACACCGACCACCGCAAACGGGCAGCGTTCGCGTTCGCACAAGGCCTTGAACTGCGCCAAAGACTCGGGTGCAATCGCCAGCACGTAACGCTCCTGGCTTTCGTTAGACCAGATTTCTTTGGGGGCCAGGCCGGATTCTTCCAGCGGCACGCTGCGCAGATCAAACAGCGCGCCACGCCCGGCATCGTTGGTCAGCTCGGGGAAGGCGTTGGACAGGCCGCCCGCGCCCACGTCGTGAATCGCCAGAATAGGGTTTCCGCTACCGCAGGGGCCGCCAGCTTTGCCTTGCAACCAGCATTGGTTGATGACCTCTTGCGCCCGGCGCTCAATCTCGGGGTTGCCGCGCTGCACCGAGTCAAAGTCCAGGTGCGCCGCATTGGCCCCCGTGGTCATGGAACTGGCCGCGCCGCCGCCCATGCCAATGCGCATGCCCGGGCCACCCAACTGGATCAACAAGGTGCCCGCCGGAAACTGGATTTTGTGCGTCTGGCTGTCGTCAATCACGCCCAGGCCGCCGGCCAGCATGATGGGCTTGTGGTAGCCGCGCTGCTCGGTCTGCTCGACCGCAGTGCCACTGGCATCGGTGATCTGGTAACTCAGGCTTTGTTCGTATTCCCGAAAGTACCCCAGCAAATTGGGTCGGCCAAACTCGTTGTTGAACGCCGCCCCACCCAGCGGCCCTTCGATCATGATCTGCAGCGGACTGGCAATGTGCCCTGGCTTCCCATAAATTGGGGTCAGATTCCAATTATTTTCAGAATCTTGATTTTGCGGATTAATTGGAATCTGACCCCAATTAATTTGCGAGACGCTGAAGCCCGTCAGGCCGGCCTTGGGTTTGGAGCCGCGGCCGGTGGCGCCTTCGTCGCGGATTTCGCCGCCTGCACCGGTGGCTGCGCCAGGGAAAGGCGAGATCGCGGTGGGGTGGTTATGGGTTTCCACCTTCATCAGAATGTGTTGCAGAGCACTTTCTTTTTGATAGCTGCTTGCGCTTATTCCATAAGGTCTAGAAGCCGATTTTGCACTAAACCGCTCGACCTGGCTACCGACCATCACCGAGGCGTTGTCCGAGTACGCTACCAGCATGTGCTGGGGGTGGGTCTGGTGCGTGTGGCGAATCATGCCAAACAGGCTGTGCGGCTGCGCTGCGCCGTCGATGGTGAACTCGGCGTTGAAGATTTTGTGACGGCAATGTTCGCTGTTGGCCTGGGCAAACATCATCAGTTCCACGTCGGTGGGGTTGCGCTTGAGTTGGGTGAAGGCGTTGACCAGGTAGTCAATTTCATCGGCGGCCAGCGCCAGGCCGAACTCGGTGTTAGCCGCCAGCAGCGCGGCTTTGCCGCCACCCAGCACGTCCACATGCGCCATCGGTGTGGCGGGCAGTTCTTCAAAAAGCTTGGCGGCCTGGGCGCGCTCAAACATCACGCTCTCGGTCATGCGGTCGTGCAGCAACGCGGCCATTTGCGCCAGTTGGTCGGCGCTGAGCGTGGGCTTGGACAACAAGCCGCTTTTCAGGGTGATGTGGTACTCCACCACACGCTCGACACGGTGAATGGCCAGACCGCAGTTGTGTGCAATATCGGTGGCTTTGGAGGCCCACGGTGACACAGTACCCAGCCGCGGCGCGACCACAATCAGTGCGCCATCCGTGGGGCCGGTGTAGGGGTCGCCATAGGTCAGCAGCGCAGTCAGCTGGTCTTGCAGCGCCGCTGTCATGGCCTGGTCGGTGGCCGCCAGATGCACATAGCGCGCGGCAATGCCGCTGACCCTGTCATGCACCGCTTGCAGCGCGGGCAGCAGTTGTTGGACACGGAAGACGCTGAGGGCACTGCCGCCCTCGAATGGGGTGAGATGCAAGGTCACGTTGGGGCCTGATGGTGAGAACTGAGGAGTGGAAAGCGGTTGACGGCACCAGCGCTGACTGGGCCAGTGCAATGGAGTCCGATTTTACCCGTGGCTGACCCGGCCAAAGGTCAGAAAACGGCCCGACCCTGCTCCGCACGGTGTCAAGCTGCATCGTCAGGCGCCTTGTCACCCAAGCGCACGCGAAATTGTTCCAGTTTGGCGGCGTCGTCTTGCCCCTCGCCCTAGCCCAGAAAGCGGGCGTAGCGCGAATGCGCCCCAGCATCTTGCGCGCATGCTTGATAGGGCAAAAATACACTTCAGTGCGGCGCACGTTGGCGTTGAGGCAGCAGTGCCTGCAGGGACTGCACCTGCTGCTCCAACTGGGCGATGCGGTCCAGCTGGCCCAGCATCATGGCCACGGTGAACAAGTCCAGGTCAAAGTCCAGGCGCATCTTGGCCACTGTGCGCAGGGGCATCACCCAGTGGGCGCTGAACACCCGCTCTGACGCAACGCCGTCCAGCGGCGTCAGGGCCTTGTAGTCCACCAGTTCATCCAACTCTGTCGCCGTCAGGCCGCAGCACTCGGCCAGCTCGGTCAGGCTGATGCTGGCTCGGACATCCAGGTTGAGCCATTCGGTTTGTTCGTCAAACATGCGCCTTCTCCTTGAACGCATTCGCCCGTGGATTGAATGCTGAAACTTTGGCCAGTTCCTGGTACAGCTCGCGTTCACGCTCGGTCAGCGTCGCTGGCACGTCAATATGAACAATCGCATACAAGTCGCTCTTGTCTGCTGCCAGCCCACGCCCGCGCAGGCGCAACTTGCGCCCGGCGCGCGTGCCTGCAGGCACCGTCAGCAGCACCGCGCCGTCCAACGTCGGCACTTGCACCTCGGCTCCCAAAGCCGCTTCCCAGGGAGCCAGCAGCAGGTCAAAGTACAGGTCGTGGTGGTCGGGGCGAAACACCGCATGTGGGGCCAGGTTGATATGCAGGTAGATGTCACCATCGACCCCGCCCTGCATGCCCTTGCCCCCTTTGCCGCGCAGGCGCAGCTTCTGATCTTGGCACGCCCCGGGTGGAATCGTCACTTGCAACGTGCGTTCGCCCTGCGCGTCGGCCAGCGTCAAATTCATGCTGCTGCCCCGGCGCGCGTCTTCCAGCGTGAGGCTGACGCTGGTTTCAAAGTCGCGGCCCTTGATCGGCATGGCATGCCTGCGTCCACTGCCTGCCCCACCGGCTTGTCCGCGGCCCATCGCGGCCAGCAGATCGGCCAGGTCAATGTCTTCAAATGACGCTGAACCGGGCGCAAAGTCTTGCTGCCATTGCGGTGGTGGCCTGAATTCAGCTCCGGCTGCCGGGTGACCCAGCTCGTCATAAGCCGCGCGTTTGGTCGTGTCTTTGAGGGTAGCGTAAGCCTCGGCCGCTTCTTTGAAGCGAGCCTCGGCATCGGGCGATTTGGACACATCCGGGTGGTAAGTGCGCGCCAGTTTGCGGTAGGCCTTCTTGATCTCGTCCAGGTCGGCGCTGCGGGGTACACCCAAGATAGCGTAGTAGTCTTTGTATTTCATGATGCGGCCAGTGTGAGAACTTCAAGACATCCATGTATTGCGCTGGCGCAAGTCAGGCCAACATGCATGTTGAAATTTGCCGCAAAGAACAAACACGGTCACGCGCAGTCGCCTGCAGCGCAACCCGTCACGTCGGCACCGCAGAAAACCCGTACAAGCGCTCGGGCGGCAGCCGCTTGAGCAGGACTTTATCGACCGCATTGCCCACAATTGCAAAACCCGCCTCCCCGCTGTCACGACGCAAGGTCTTGGTCACCGGGCGACCCGTCGTGTCGGTGATCACCGCGACGATCGGCGCTTTGGCATTGCTGGTGCGTTGCACGACGATGCCCAACTCGCCGCTGGCAAGCTTCACAAAGTCTCCCGGGGGATAGATGCCAAACTGCTTGATGACGGCAGTCGACATGGGCCCACCCTGGTCCTCGCGATACAACTGCCGGATGGCCTCCTGCGGCGTCAACGCGTCGCGAAGCGCGCGCGGGCTGATCTTGGCCGTGAAGACATCGCATACGCACAAGGCAAGAGCCAGCTCGCTAGGGTTGGTGCAGCCAGCGGGGTAGCCGCTGCCGTCGACATGTTCGTGATGCTGGGCGATGGCGGTCAACCAATCCGAATCGCTCACGCCCAGTGCTGTCAGCAGCGCCACGGTTTGTTCTGGATGCGCCAGAATTTCCTTCTTCTGAGCATCTTTCACCGGCACATCTTGCGCGGCCATTTGCCCCTGCAGCTCCATGATCGTCAGATTCATGGTTAAGGTAGCCTTGAGCAAACTCATCAGGCGCGGTTGCGGCCAACGTAAATGACGCGCCAACAAGACACAGAGCACCGCGGCATGGATAGCATGGTTGTAGCCATAATAAAAAAGCGGCTGCGTTTCCTGACGGACAGCGCGGTAGATGCCCACGTCCACATTGCAGTCAAGCAGCGTCAGCAGATGACTGGCATAAGCGTCAAATTTAGGCATGAAATCCGGGTTGGCTTGCGGGTGCTGGCACAGGGTACGCAGCGCCTCGGCTTCTTTTTCCCACAGGCCAAACAGGTTCGGCGGGGCAACCACCTTGGGTGCTCGTGGCGGCGCGTCCGCCTCGGCGGCAGCGCGCACTTCTTCGATATCGACGAAGGCGCCGCGCTCAAGCAGTTCGTCAAGCTGGCGCTCATCGCCAAGGACGTAGCCCTTGGCCAGTAACAACTTGCCCTGTTCGTCGCGCACACTCCACGGCAGTGGTGCGCCGATGTGCACCTTGGAGCGGGGGAGGCGAAGAACCTGCATGGCGCTCATTCTATGCAGGGCTTGGCCCAACGCCAAATCTGGCCAGAAGCGTCAAACCTACAATCCGCGCTCTTCTTCCCTGCCACCGCATGAACGAACCAAACTCCGCCCCAACCGAGGCCACCACGCCAGTGCGCCGCCCGATCAAGAGCTTTGTCAAACGCACCGGCCGCACCACCAGCGGCCAGACCAAAGCGCTGGAAGAGCTCGGACCCCATTTTCTTCTGCCGTACCAGGAAGTTACTCTTGATTTAGTAGCTGCTTTCACAGACATAACCTGCACTAGAGGCCAAAATGATGCACAACATCCGGTGGTGCTGGAAATCGGATTTGGTATGGGCGAGGCCACCGCGTGCATTGCTTCGCTGCTGCCAGACACCCATTTTTTGTGCTGTGAGGTGCACAACCCTGGCGTGGGGGCGCTGCTCAAGCGCATTGGTGAGCAGAACCTGACCAACATCCGCATCTGCGCGCATGACGCGGTCGAAGTCATTAACCACATGCTGCCTGAGCAAAGCCTGGACGGCGTGCACATCTTTTTCCCCGACCCGTGGCACAAGGCGCGCCACAACAAGCGCCGCCTGATCCAGGCGCCGCTAGTGGCCAAGTTGGCCGCGCGCCTGAAGTTGGGGGCGTACATCCACTGTGCCACCGACTGGCAGGAATACGCCGAGCAGATTCTGCAGGTGCTGAGCGCCGAGCCGCTGCTGAAAAACACCGCTCTGCCCGCGTACCCCGAGCTGCGCGGCTATGCGCCCAAGCCGCATTACCGCCCGCTCACCAAGTTTGAAAACCGCGGCCTCAAACTCGGCCACGGCGTCTGGGACATTGTGTTTGAGCGCATCTAAACCGCCCACGCGCGACGGTGTCGGCCCGAGTTGCGTCGGCCTGCCCAGCGGACCGTGGCCGACGCTGATCGATTTTTTGGCCGAACGCTTTCCCAACGTCACACGCCAGACCTGGCTGGAGCGGCTCCGCCGTGGCGACGTGATCGATGAAGCCGGGCAGCCTCTCACGTTGCAACAGGCAAGCCTTGCCCCCTACCCCGCCAACACGCGTCTGTACTACTACCGCGAGGTGCCGCACGAGCGGCTCATTGCATTTGACGAGGTGGTGCTGCACCAGGACGAGCATTTGCTGGTGGTCGACAAGCCGCATTTTTTGCCGGTGGTGCCCTCGGGTGGCTACCTGACTGAGACCGTGCTGGTGCGCCTCAAACGCAAGCTGGGGCTCAACGATCTGGTGCCGATCCACCGCATCGACCGCGACACTGCCGGACTGGTGCTGTTCTCCAAACAACCCGCCACACGCGCGGCCTACAGCGCGCTGTTTGCCGGTCATCGGGTGCACAAAACCTACCAAGCGATCGCGCCCTGGCGCAGCGATATTGTCTTTCCATTGACGCGCCAAAGCCGCATCAAAGAGGCCGGCCACTTCATGCTGCAGCACGAGTTGCCGGGGGAGGTCAACGCCATCACCCACATTGACGTGCTGGCGGTGCGCGGTGACTTGGCGCGCTACCAACTCAAACCGGTCACCGGCCAGCGCCACCAGTTGCGCGTGCAGATGCTGGCCTTGGGTCTGCCGATTTTGAACGACGGCCTGTACCCCACACTCACGCCCGAAGGCCAGATTGACTACGCCAAGCCGCTGCAACTGCTGGCCAAAGAACTCGAATTTACCGACCCGGTGAGCGGCCAAACGCAGCATTTCGTGAGCCAGCGCCAACTGATGTTTGAGTGAAGCACACGCCAACTGGCAACCCACACCGCCAGGCGCGGTGATTGGGCCATGTGACCGGGCTTTGGGGTGCAAGGCGCGCGCCGACAGTCGCAGGCCGAACGCACACTCTGTTTCGCGCGTGATTGCAACCCAAAACCGCATGCACATGGCCCGGTCGCCGCGCCGGGTTTGACACGAAGCGGTTGAACCCACGACGCACACCGGGTATCCCACTACGCGAACGTCTACCCGCCAAACACCAATAGAATGAGATCGCAATCAAACACCCCAAACCAGCAACGCCCAAGCGGAGACCCCATGATTCTTGAACTCGCCGACTTTGCCATCCTGCCCGGCCAAAACGCCGCTTTTGAAGAGGCCGTCCAGCGCGGCCTGGACACCCTCATTTCCCACGCCAAAGGCTTTAAAGGCTTCAAGGTCAACCGCTGCATTGAAAACCCCAACCGCTACGTGCTGCAGATTTTCTGGACCACACTGGAAGACCACACCGTGGGCTTTCGCGAGTCAGCCGCGTTCACCCAGTGGCGCGCCATCGTTGGCCCGTTTTTTGCCAGCGCCCCGGTGGTGCAGCACTTTGACCTGCTCGCCAAATCGCCCAGCCCCAAGCGTTAAACACCATGACCTACGTTTTTAACCCCGCGCCCACGGCTGCGGTGCCCGTGGTGGGCAGCACAGACCGCTTTCCGGTGCACCGCATCTACTGCGTTGGCCGCAACTACGCCGAGCACGCGCAAGAGATGGGCCACACCGGCCGCGAGCCGCCATTTTTCTTCATGAAACCCGCCGACGCGGTGGTGGTGGTTGATGCCGGCCTGACAGTGACCCTGCCCTACCCCAGCCTCACGCGCAATCTGCATCATGAAATTGAACTGGTGGTGGCCATCGGCACCGGCGGCCAGGCCATCCCCGTGGGTCAGGCGCTGGGCCATGTGTTTGGCTACGCCGTCGGCCTGGACATGACCCGGCGCGACCTGCAAAACGAAATGAAGCAACAGGGTCGCCCGTGGTGCATCGGCAAAGGTTTTGACCATTCCGCGCCGATTGGCCCAATCACCCCCACCGCTGCCGTGCCCGCCATCATGACAGCCGACATCAGCCTCAAGGTCAACAACAAACTGCGTCAGCAAAGCCAGATCAGCCAGCTGATCTGGAGCGTGGCCGAGACCATTGCCCAGCTCTCCAACGCCTGGACGCTGCAACCCGGCGACCTGATCTACACCGGCACGCCAGCGGGTGTCGGCTCGGTCGTCAGCGGCGACGTGCTGTCGGGCAGCATCACCGGGCTGACCCCGATTGCGCTGCAAGTGCGCTAAACCACCCTGACCCACGAACCCATGCACCGCCCGCCCATCAAGCATTGCAAAAACTGCGGCACCGCCGTGGTCTACCGCGTACCCGACGACGGCGACACCAAGGCGCGCGCCGTCTGCCCGGCCTGCCAGACCATCCACTACGAAAACCCGCTCAATGTGGTGGGTACGATTCCGATGTGGGGCGACAAGGTGCTGCTGTGCAAGCGCAACATCGAACCGCGTTACGGCAAGTGGACGCTGCCTGCAGGTTTTATGGAACTGAACGAAACCGTGGCCGAAGGCGCGGCGCGCGAAACCGTTGAAGAAGCTGGCGCGCAGTTTGAAATGGGCGATTTTTATGCGCTGGTCAACGTCACCCGCGTCGGCCAGGTGCATCTGTTTTATCGCGCCACACTGCTCAGCGACCAGTTTGAACCAGGCTTTGAGACGATCGAGGCACGGCTGTTTTCCGAGGACGAAATTCCCTGGGAAGAAATGGCCTTCAGAACCGTATCCGCAACGCTCAAACGCTTTTTTGCCGACCGCCGTGCCGGGCGTTACCTGACGCATGTTTTCGATGTCGCCTGAGCTGCTGGCCCAAGCCTCATGCTGCCCTGCTACGTCCTGCTTGACCTGGAAACCACCGGCGGCAACGCGCTGCGCGACCGCATCACCGAAATCGCCGCGGTGCGCGTTGAGCACGGCAAAGAGGTGGCGCGCTGGAGCACGCTGGTCAACCCCGGCGTGTCCATCTCCGGCTTCATTGAGCAGCTCACCGGCATCAGCAATGCGCTGGTGGCCGATGCCCCCACTTTTGACGCGGTGGCGCAGCAGCTGTTAAAGCTGCTCGACGGTGCGGTGCTGGTTGCGCACAACGTGCGCTTTGACCACGGTTTCTTGCTCAACGAATTGGCCCGCATGGACGTGGCGCTGCGCACCAAAACCCTGTGCACGGTGCGCCTGTCGCGCCTGCTGTACCCGGGCTACAAAGGTCACGGGTTGGATGCCATCATGCAGCGCCACGGCATCCGCACCGAAGCGCGTCACCGCGCCATGGGCGACGTGCAGGTCATGCAACTCTGGCTGGCGCAGGTTGTTGATCAGCTCGGTATTGACACCCTGCGCCAGCATGCGCAAACCCTGCTGCAAGGCAGCGCTGCGTTGCCGCCGCAGCTCGACACCAACGTCGCCGACATCCCTGAAGGCCCGGGCGTGTACCTGTTTTACGGTGAAGGCACGCTGCCGCTGTACGTGGGCAAAAGCGTCAAGTTGCGCAGCCGGGTGATGTCGCATTTCCAGGCCGCCAGCCGCGATGCGCGCGAAATGCGCATCGCACAGGAAATTCGCCGCATTGAGTGGGTCGAGACCGCGGGCGAATTGGGCGCGCTGCTGCTGGAGGCGCGGCTGGTCAAACAGCACCAGCCCATCCATAACCGCCAGCTGCGCCGCCAAAGCAGTCTGTGCGCCTGGCGACTCGATGCCAACCCGAACGCCCGCCCGCTGCTGGCGCTGGTACGCGGTGCCGAGCTGTCGCCGCAACAGTTTGGTAACCTGTACGGCCCTTACCGCTCTAAAAACCAGGCGATCAGCCACCTGCGCGAGCTGGCCGACACGCACGGCCTGTGCCTGCAAGCGCTGGGTCTGGAATCTGGCAAGGGCCGCTGTTTCGCGCACCAGATTGGCCACTGCAAAGGCGTGTGCTGCGGCGAGGAAGCGCCCGAGCGGCACCACCTGCGCCTGCAAATGGCGTTAGTCGCCGACAAGCTGCGCGTGTGGCCGTTTGACGGGCCGGTGGGCCTGCGTGAGCAGAATCAACAAACTGGCCGCAGTGAGGTGCATGTGTTTGACCAGTGGTGCCATTTGGCTACCGTACAGAGTGACTCGGAACTGGCGGATGCGCTGCAAACTCGCGCTGACGTGCTGGCGTTTGACCTGGACAGCTACCGTCTGGCACTGAAATACCTGTTGCCGCCGGGGCGGGGTGAGGCTTCGGTCTTTCCACTGGGAACTTTAAGAAAAATTGGCTTCTAGCCCTTTTGATATAAGCGCAGATAGCTCTGTTTTGCATAGTATTTTTTGGGTGTCACCGTTCTTTGAAAACCGTCTACGCCGGCTTTGTTGGTGCGCCACGCGCGGCGAGCCGTACGGGCGTCCACCTCATGCTGGAGTACCAGAAATCGGTGGCCACCCATACGACTCACCGCGCGAGACAGTGGATAGGCGACTGCTTTAGGAAGTCAAGGAAAGGTCACCATAGCGGTGCTGAGATTGATGTTGTAGCTAACCCGTCCAGCGCAGTGGCTGGCTTTGGCGGCCGACGATTTCTGGTACTCCAGCATGAGGAGGCCGCCAAAGACTGCCGCTGTGCGGGTCCGACAACAACCGTAACAACCGTGACAACAGCTTCAACCGCCGCGACTGGCTACAAAATCAACGCGGCGTGATGCGCTTGGGCTCCACGTCCGTGACTTCAGTGACATCGTTCACCTCGGCATCCACCACATCACGCGGATCAACCCCACGCCCCTGCTGCCCCTGCCCCTGCTGGTAAAACCGCTGCCACATGGCCTGACGGTTCACCTGAAACGTCCATGGACTCACAGGCTGACCTGTCAGCTTGGCCCACAGTGCGCGCAGCAGCCAAAAAATCAGCACCACAAACGCTGCCACCAACACACTGGCAACAAACACCAGGCCCGCCAGCAGCAAGCCCACACGCACCACAAACCCCAGCAACTTCATCAACACATCGGCCACATTTTTTCTCCGTTTGACGCCTGCAGCTTTGTGCAACGGGCAGATTTGCAAGTCATTTCACGCCAACTTTACACGGCAAGCGCTTAACTGCCGCTTAAACCGGCACAGTTTCCCCACGCACTCGGCGCATCACAGCATACGGCGGCAAGCCTTGCAACATGCGCCTGCCATACGACTGACTCAGCAGGCGTTTGTCGTAGCACACCACCCGTGCCTGATCGGTCTCGGTGCGGATGGCGCGGCCGGTCCACTGCAGCAGGCGAATACCAGTGGCGGGCACCACCAGCTCTGAAAACGGGTCGCGTCCCTCGCGCTTGAGCCATTCAGCGCGCGCCTCTTCCACCGGGTCGGACGGCGAGGCAAACGGCAGCTTGGCTATGAACACGGTCTCGCACAATGCGCCTGGCAGATCCAGCCCTTCGCCAAACGACTGCATGCCAAAGATCACCGACGGTTGACCCGACTCCACCCGCGCCAGGTGACTGCCGATCAGGCGGCTGCGCGACATCTGGCCCTGCACCAGCACCACGTCGAGCAGGGCCGCATCAAGCGCATCGACCGCTGCTTTCATTTGCACGCGCGAGGTAAACAGCACCAGCGCGCCGTGGGCCACCTGGTGCAAATCGGCCAGCAAGGCGGCGATCATTTCACGCGTGTACAAGTCCACATGGCGCGGGTCGGCGGCGGTCTCGACCACAGTCAATTCGCCTTGTGTGCGGTAGTCAAACGGGCTGTCGACTGCCAGCGTGGAAACATGCGGCAAATCGTCGAGCCCCGCCTCGGCGAGAAAATAATCAAACGTGCCGCAACTGGTCAGCGACGCCGAAGTGACCACCGCACCACGCACCTGGTTCCACAGATGGTGGCGCAGCAGGTCGCCGGGCACGATCGGGCAGGCGTGCGCGCTCAAGGCCACCAGGCCGCTGCTGGTGTCGGATTTGAGCCACTTGGCCATCGGCTGCGCCTCGTGCGCGAGCAGCATGGCGCTGGTGCCGACCACGCTGGTGAGTTTGGGCGCGAGCTGGCCGAGCTTGGCGTATTGCACTGCGCAATGCGCAGCCTGCGCCGGGTCTTCCTTGGCGCGGGCCTTGAGCTCGGCACCGAGTGCCTCCAGCACCTCGGACAAGCCCTTGGCATGGCCGTGGATCAGCGTCAGCGGTGCCACCAGCGCGTCGGGCAACTGGCCGTCCTTGAAACGGTAAACGGTATCGAAACTGCCCAGCACGGCGCGCAGCAAGTCCAGCGCGATGCGCCCGGCGTCATTCAAGCCGCCCTTGAGCTGCTGCGCTAGCGTCGGCACGTCCTGGGCAATGGTCATACCCATTTTTTCGGCGACGTCGTGCAGCGTCTTGGGTAGCTTGTCGAGCCAGCGCAGGCCGCTCAGATCCATCGCGCCCGAGAACTGGTCGAGCGCCACGGCGGGCAGGTGGTGGCCTTCGTCAAACACGATCAGGCACTTGTCAAGCTCCGGCAAAGCATTCATGCCCAGCGACGCCAGCACCAGGTCGTGGTTGGCCACAATCACCTGCGCCTGCGCCAGCTGGGCGCGCGCGTTGTAGTAACTGCAGCTGCGAAACAGCGGGCAGTGGCGCGCCGTACAGGTGTGGCGCTCGGCCGCGATGGTTGACCAATCGCGCGGGTCGGGTTGCTCGGGCAAGCTGTCGCGGTCACCGTCCCACTGGCCTGCAGCCAGTGCGTCGGCGAGCGTGCCGTAAAGCTGCAGGCGGCGCTCTTCGGGGTCTTGGCCCGCCTGGCCCTTGCGTTTTTTGCCGTCGACCGCGGCCGATGGCGGCGCATCGTCGTCAACGTCAAAGAGGTCACTGCCCTCGTCGCTGCCAGCACCGGCCAGGCGCTCGAGCTTGAGCTTGCACACGTAGCGGCCACGCCCCTTGGCCAGCGCGTAGGCGAAGGGCTCGTCCAGCACCGCCGCCAGCGCGGGCAGGTCTTTGGTCATCAGCTGTTCCTGCAACGCCACGGTGGCCGTGGACACCACCACCCGCGTCTTGCGCGCCAGCGCCATCGTCACCGACGTCGACAAATAGGCAGCTGACTTGCCAACGCCGGTACCGGCCTGAATGACGGCAATGGCGCGATCGGGCTGCGCGTGCTCGCCCAGATCCACGTTGTGCAGCGTCGTCGCTATGCGCTCGGCCATGTCGCGCTGGCCGGTGCGCGCGCGAAAACCGGGCGACGCTGCCACCACCCGGTCATAGGCGGCCAACGCCCGCGCCGACAAATCAATTTCAGTCAAGGAAACGCCCACACCAGAGTTGCCATCAATCCGGCGAGTATAGGTAGCACCGCCATGTGTGCACTGGCCCAACATCTCATAGACACCGCTTTTGATCGCAGCCGCAATGGTGTCAATCGCCGTCACGATTTCCGAAATCATCAATAGATTTCTCAGTTGGACGGGTCCGAGTGGGCTACTGGCGGCGTGGCTGGATAGGCGAGACGGCGCGGCGGGCTACTGCCCACAAAGAGGCGTAACGACCCCAAGGCGCGTTGCCAGTGGCGCCATCAAAGCGCGTAGCGCTGTCACCCAATGGTGAACTGAGACAAAGCTGAAAAGGTCAATCTTCATAGGGACTTAGGCACCGATTGCAGCACGCGCAAGAGCGCAATCGCCAGCAACACAATGCTGCCAAGGCTTGTAATCCACTCAATCGGCAGGGCATAACTGGTCCAACTTTTTGCCGCCAGGTTTTTGTGTTTAAGCAAATGGTACTGATAGCTGGACAAAGTGGCCGGACGAATTTTGGCGCCATCAACCAACTCGGCAAGCTCAACATCGCTGGGGCGAAGCGCGCCCCGCACCGGCAGGAGCCACAAATCGGCAAATTGTGCAATCTTCGAAGCAGCAACAACGGTGTGGCGGCTTCGCTCGAAAACCAGATCAGACTTTTGTGTCAGCGCGTCATAGTAGGCTGCCACCATGATGGCGGCCAGCCGGCGATTGCGCAGCTGGTAGCGAAGCGCCAGGTGGAACAGCACCCAGACCAGGACAAATATCCAACTCAAGGTGATCCTATTCATGCTTTCAATGGTCTGCGGCCAATTACCCAGTAGAAACAGGCCTACGAAAAAAGCGCCTTCAAGGCCAAATACCGAGAAAGCCATTTGTTCTTTATGGTTGTGATATTGCCCATAGAAGCCCAGTAGTGCTTCAAGGCGTTCCGACTGAACGGGCTCAGACGTTGATACTTGGGGCATAGAAGCATTCATGACCGATTGCCATCAGCTCTTGAAAAACCACAGGCCCAGTCAGCGTACAGAGCGGCGCAGCTCGGCCACCCGCTGGGTAATGGCGGCGCGATCGGGGTAGTTGCCCGCTTGCAGGCCGTCGCTGGTGTTGGCCAGGTAGGTCTCCAGGTCTTCCAGTGAATGCCCCAGGTGACCGGCCTCGGCGTGGGCCAGACCGCGGTCGCGCACCTCGTGCCAGGCATCGGGAAGCAAGAGGATCAAGCGGTCTTGCACAGCGATCAGGCGCGCCCAATCTTCCTGTGCGGCGTGGATTTCTTTCAAGTTGTACAACATGCGCGCCAGAATGGCGCGCGACGGCGCGGCCTGCAGGTACAGACCCAGCGGTATTTCTTGCTCGTCCACCAGCGCCGCCAGCTCGCGGTAAGGCTCCAGCCGCCCTGACAGCTCCTCGCGGCTGAGCGACTGACCGGTCAGCGGGTCAATTACCACCTGACCTTCGCTGAGGTTGACCTTGACCATGAAGTGCCCGGGAAACGACACCCCGCGCGCCTTCAGGCCGATGCCTTGCGCCAGCTCGAGCCAGATCACCGCCAGCGAGATCGGAATCGCCAGCCGGGTGCGCAGCACAACATGCACGTAACTGTTGTCGGGGTCAGCGTAGTTGTTGAAGTTGCCGGCAAAGTTGAGGTCGCGGTAAATGAATTGGTTGAGCACACGCAGCTTTTGCAGCGGCCCGGCGTCTGCAGGCAGGCGGCGCTGCAGCCGCGCCAGCAGTTGGTCAACTTCGCCCAGGACCTGCTGCACGGAAAGCTCAGGGTATTCGTCCTGTGCCAGGCTCACCGCGGCTTCCAGCAACGGAATGTCGGCATCAGCGTGCACCAGCGACGCAAAATACTCCAGCGGGGTCGGAACGTTCAGTGAGAGTTGCATGGCCGTGATTGTCTATCGACGCACCAGTTGGCGCAATTTCAGGCCAAAGACCGTCAGTGATACAAAATAAATAGCTGCTGACCCTGTCAGGACAAGGGCTAGAAGCCAAATACGCTTGAAACTCTCAGCGCGCAAAGCGGTCCAGGCAAAGTGGTTATCGGCCCACAACAGAAAGCCACCAAGCAAAATACAACCCACCAACACCTGCAACAGAAACCGGCCCCAACCCGGCTCGGGCCGGTAGCTGCCGCGTTTGATCAGCCCCATCAGCAGCCAGCCGGCGTTGACCATGGCGCCGATGCCGATCGACAAGGTCAGCGCAGCGTGGGCGAACACTGGCACCAGAAAGACGTTGAGCACCTGCGTTAGCACCAGCACGCCAATGGCCACGCGCACCGGGGTTTTGGTGTCCTGGGCGGCGTAGTAGCCCGGGGCCAGCACCTTGATAGCCACAATGCCGACCAGCCCCGCACCCCAGCCCATCAAGGCGTAGGTGACCTGCTGCACGTCAAAGTCGGTCATCGCCCCGTAGTGGTAGAGCACCGCCACCAGCGGGGTGGGAAACACCAGCAGCGCCACGGCACAGGGCACGGCGGTGACGACCACCAGCCGCAGCCCCCAGTCAAGCATGCCCGAGTACCTGGCTGCGTCGCCACTGGCGCGGGCGCTGGCCAGCTGTGGCATCAGCACCACGCCCATCGCCACGCCCAGCAGCGCGGTGGGAAACTCCATCAGCCGGTCGGCATACGTGATCCAGCTGACGCTACCCGGGCGCAGGTGCGAGGCAATCTGCGTGTTGATCAGCATCGACAGGTGTGCCACGCTCACGCCCAACAGTGCCGGTCCCATCAGGCGCAAGATGTTTTGCGTGCCAGCATCGCCCCACGCCGTTTTCAGCGCCGACCAGCGCCAGCTCAGGCGCGGCTGCAGGTTCAAACGCTGAAGCGCCAGCCACTGCACGCCCAACTGCAACACGCCACCCAGCAGCACACCACCGGCCAGCGCGTAAATGGGTTCCAGCCCCAGCGTCTTGAACCACGGCGCACCGAGCCAAGCGGCACCAATCATGCAGATGTTGAGCAGCACCGGTGTCGCCGCCGGCACGGCAAAGCGCTTGTAGGTGTTGAGCACGCCCGCCCCCAGCGCCACCAGCGACATGAAGGCAATGTACGGAAACATCCAGCGCGTCATGACCACTGCCACGTCAAAGCCGCGCGGGCTCTGCTGCAGCCCGCTTCCCATGGCCCACACCAGCCCCCCCGCGCCCAGCACGCCCAGCACGCTCAAGGCCAGCAGCGCCCAGACCAGCACGGTGGCAACACGGTCGATCAGGACGCGGGTGGTGTCGTCACCCTGCCGGGTTTGCGTCGCCGCCAGCACGGGCACAAAAGCTTGGCTGAACGCGCCCTCGCCAAAAAAACGCCGGAACAGGTTGGGAATGCGAAACGCCACGTTGAACGCGTCGGTCAAGGCCGACGCGCCAAAGGTCGACGCGATCAACAGCTCGCGCACCAACCCGGTGATGCGCGAGAGCAGCGTCAACAGGGAAACGACGGAGGCCGATTTAAAAAGACTCACGCCAGTGGCCGCAGACTGCCCACAACGCTTGGGCTTACTTGTTGGCGCCCTGTGCGTCGGCCAGCGCCGGCACAGTCACAAGCGTCTGCACCTTGAATTTCTCTTTGAGCGTGGCGTAATACGCCTGCACTTCGGCGGCGCCCCACAGCTGGGCGTATTGGTCGCGATCGCGCTGCTGCACCGCCGGCAGCGTTTCGCCTCGCGGCAACACCTTGTTGACCCGCACCACGGCATAACCACCCTGCCCCAGATCGACGCCCACCCAGGCTGGCAAGGTTGACGCATCAGCACGCAGCGTGGCCAAGACCACCTGGGGTGCAACACCTAGCGCCTGGTCACGTGACACCACCAGCGCTGCAGGCAAAGCGGTCTTGGCGGCGTCTTGCTTCCACTGGGCCAGTTTGTCGGTGCCATCACGGCGTGCCAGTTCCTGCGCGCCCGCGGCTACCACGCGCTCACGCACCTGCGCACGCACCTCGGCCAGCGGCAGTGTGCGCACCGGGCTGTAGGTGAGAATTCGGCCGGCAACCAACTGGTTGGCCGCGGTCTCGACCGCTTCGGTGTTGCGCTTGTTGGCCACGCTGTCGGCAGCAAACAAAGCGGCCAGGAAACGCTGGCTGGCCAGCACACCCTTGGCACCGGGCAGCGGCTCGCGGGTGACCTGGTCGGCCGTCATGATTTGCAGGCCCAGCTTGTCGGCCACGGGTTTGAGACTGTCAGACTGCTCATATACCGTGTTGGTGAACAGCTCGGCCACCTCGGCAAACTTGCGCTGTGCCTGTTGCGCCTTCAAGTCGGTTTCAATACCGGCGCGCAGTTCTTCAAAGCTGCGCTGCACGGGCAGCTTGAGGTCGGTCAGACGAATGATGTGGTAGCCAAAATCAGACTCCACCACGTCGCTGATGTCGCCTTTTTTCATGGCGAACACCGCATCTTCAAACGGCTTGACCATCGCTCCGCGGGCAAAAAACTCCAGGTCACCGCCCTTGGCGGCTGAACCAGGGTCTTGAGAATTCTTCTTCGCCACCTCGGCAAAGCTGTCGGGCTTGGCGCGCACGGCTTTGAGCAGACTCTCGGCCTGCGCCCGGGCTTTCTGCCGTGCCTCTGGCGCAGCCTCTTTGGGCGCGCTGATCAGAATGTGGCTGGCGCGGCGCTCTTCCTTGCCGCTCAGTCGCGCTGCGTTCTGCTCGTAATAGGACCTGGCGTCAGCCTCCGACACGATAAGGGTCTTCTTGACAGCATCCATGTCGAGCACCACGTATTCCGCCTTGGCCTGCTCGGGAGCCTTGAACATCGCCTCGTTGGCCTTGTAAAAGGTCTCCAGCTCGGCGTCGGTCGGGTTCACCTTGGTGGCGTAGTCTTTGGCAGAAAAATTGACAAGCTGAATCTCGCGCCGCTCAAAATACGCGTTCAACGCCACATCGGCTGGCGCTGGCGTCGCAAACCCAGAAAAACGCACACCGGCTTCAACCTGCTGGCGTGAAATATCACCCCGCACCGACGCCTCAAACCCCTCAGGCGTCAGACCCTGGCTGGCTGCCAACTGTCGGTAACGGTCCATGTCGAGCTTGCCGTCTGCGGTGCGCAACGAGGCGATGGTCGGGTCTTCTTGCAGAAAACGCGCCAGACGCGCGTCACTGGTGAGCAAATGCGCGTCTTGGGCGGCCACCGCCAGCACCTGGTCGCGCACCAGGCGCTCCAGCGTGGCCATGCGCGCCTCGGCCGAATCAAGCAATTTGGCCTCCAGTTCGGGCCGGGCAGCACGCAGACGGTCTACCTCGTTCTTGTGCGCTGCTTCCCACTGCGCCTTGGTGATCTCCTGGCTGCCGATCTTGGCGACCACCTCTTTGGCATCTTGCGAGCGGTTGTAACCATCAACCCCCAACAAGACAAACGACGGAATCACCAGCAAAAACAGCAAGACCATCATGATCCTGGTGTGCTTACGAAAAACATCAAACATGCGCAAACTCTCCTGGCAACAAACAAAAAAGGCGAACCACGCGTTCGCCTTTCAAGCAGGATGGTGGGTGATGACGGGCTCGAACCGCCGACCTACGCCTTGTAAGGGCGCCGCTCTACCAACTGAGCTAATCACCCGGCCGAAAAACCAAACATCAATTCAAGGCGTCTTTGAGCGCTTTGCCGGGACGGAACTTGGGCACCTTGGCCGATTTGATCTTGATCGACGCGCCGGTGCGTGGGTTGCGGCCGATGCGGGCGGCGCGCTTGCCAACAGCAAAGGTACCAAAACCAACCAGCGACACGGAGCCGCCCTTTTTGAGGGTGACCTTGACCGCAGAAATGGTGGCTTCGAGCGCGCGGGCGGCGACTGCCTTGGGGACATCCGCGTTGGCGGCGACGTAATCAATGAGTTCTGTCTTGTTCACAACTTACCTCTGTGGGAAAAAAGGACTAAAAATTCTTGCCAACAGGCGCCTTGTCACTTTGCTTGAAACGGGACGGCGGCCTGACGACGGGATAGGCGTACGGCTTGGCCGGGCGCGAAACCGCGATTCTAAGCGGATTTCAGCGCCCCACGGGGCAGGAATTTCACCCAAGCCAGTGCGTGAAGTCAGCAACAGCGATACGTGGTGTGTGAAAACTGTTGACTGGATCGGTTTCGTCTGCATAACCTAGCGACATACCGCAGACCAGCATTTCATCAGGGCCAGCACCAATGTGCGGCATGACGATCTTGTGAAACCCGTTCCAGGCGGCTTGCGGGCAGGTGTGCAAACCATGGGCGCGGGCAGCGACCATCAGGCTCTGCAAAAACATGCCGTAGTCGACCAGCGAGCCGCGGCCCATGACCCGGTCGATAGTGAACATGAGCCCGACCGGTGCGTCAAAAAATCGAAAGTTGCGCTGCTGTTGCAGGTGCATCTTGTCTTTGTCGCCCTTGCCAATGCCGAGCAGGCCGTACAGGCTCCAGCCGTTTTCGCGACGCCGGTCAATGTAGGGGCTGACCCATTTCTCGGGGTAGTAGTCGTATTCTTCGGTGTACTGTGCGGCCAGCGCGGGGTCGGCGCGCATGGCATCGTGCGCGGCGCAGACCTGGGCAACTAGGCTGTCACGGCTGGTGCCTTGCAACACATAGACCTTCCAGGGCTGGGTGTTGGTACCCGATGGCGCCCGGCTGGCCACCTGCAGCAGATGTTCAAGCGCTGCACGCGGCACCGGCTGCTTGGTGAAGGCGCGCGCCGACATGCGCGAGGTGATGACGGCGTCAACGGCAGCAGCGGCTGGGTTGCAGGGTGCTTGGGTCATAACAATTGTTCCAGTACATGTTTGAAATTGGCGGGCAAGGGCGTTGGCCGGCGCGTTTGCCGGTCAACGTAAACGTGAATGAAATGACCCTTGGCGGCCGTGCGCGGCTCGCCCTGGGCGAACAGGCCAACCTCGTAACGGACGCTGCTGTTGCCCAGACGGGCAACGCGGATGCCAGCCTCGACCGCCTGCGGAAACGCCAGTGGTGCAAAGTAGTTGCACTGGGTCTCGATCACCAGGCCAATGGTCTGGCCGTGATGAATGTCGAGCACGCCTTGGTCGATCAGATGGGCATTGACGGCGGTGTCAAACCAGCTGTAGTAAACGACGTTGTTGACGTGGCCGTAAACGTCGTTGTCCATCCAGCGGGTGGCAATCGGCCGGAACACGCGGTAGTTGGCGCGCGGCTCGGGCTGGCTTTTACTCTCTGGGGGCTTTGTCATGTGCGCGATTTTGCCAGCACCAGAGAGCCGCGTAAAAGCGCTTCAGCTTTTACTTTGCTCGTTGTGGTCACGGATCAGGTCGCGCAGGCGCTTGGGCGCGGGCACCAGCGGCGTGCGGCTGCGCGTCCAGGCGCCCTGGTCGCTGGGTGACAGCGCCCTGCCCCGACTCATGAACCACGACGCGAGCTTGTACAAGCCAGACTTGCTGTAGACCTGTGACCACACGCCCCAGACGGTTGACGCAGCCAGGCTGCGTGCCGCGCCGCTGCCACGCAAGGTAGCGTCTTCGGTGTCGGGGCGCGCTTGCGCCTCGTTGCGCAGGCGCACCAGCAGATCGGTGATCGGGATTTTGACCGGACAGACTTCGGCGCAGGCACCACACAGCGTGGAGGCAAACGCCAGCGGGTAAGTGGTTTCCAGGCCCAGTAAATGCGGCGAAATGATCGCACCAATGGGACCAGGATACGTGGTGCCGTAGGCGTGCCCGCCAACGCGCGCGTAGACCGGGCAGTGGTTCATGCAAGCACCGCAGCGGATGCATTTGAGGGTTTCGCGCAGCTCGAGGTCAGCGTAGGCTTGCGTGCGGCCGTTGTCGAGCAGGATCAGGTGCACCTCGCGCGGGCCATCTTTTTCGTCGGGTTGACGGGGGCGGCTGATCATGTTGACGTAGGTGGTGACCGACTGGCCGGTGGCCGAGCGCGTCAGCAGACTCAGAATCGGTGGCACGTGTTCGAGCTTTTCAACGACTTTTTCAATACCGGTAATGGCAATGTGTACCTTGGGCACGGTGGTGCACATGCGGCCGTTGCCTTCGTTTTCGACCAGGCACAAGGTGCCAGTTTCAGCCACGGCCACATTCACGCCCGACAGCCCGATGTCGGCCTCTGCAAACTTGTGGCGCAGCACGCGTCGGCCGATCTGGATCAGTGCGTCGACGTCTTCGGTGTAGGTCACACCAGGCACTTCTTCGGCAAACAGCTTGGCAATGTCTTGTTTGGTTTTGTGGATGGCCGGCATGATGATGTGCGACGGCGCCTCACCGGCGAGCTGCACGATGTATTCACCCATGTCGGACTCGAATGCCTCAATGCCTGCGGCCTCCATGGCGTGGTTGAAGCCGATTTCTTCGCTCACCATCGACTTGCCCTTGATGATGCGCTTGGCCTCTACCCGACGCGCAATCGCCAGCGCAATGGCGTTGGCTTCATCAGGCGTCTGCGCCCAATGCACTTGGATCCCGTTGGCAGTGAGCTTGGTCTCAAGCTGTTCGAGCAGGCGCGGCAGATTGGCCAGACTGTAGCGACGGATTTGCGAACCAAGTTCGCGCAGGCCTTGCAACTCCTCTGCGTCGGGGAACTGCGCCCGGCGCTTGCCCTGCAAAAAGTCCATGGCGCCGCGAAAGTTCTGCCGCTGGCCAGGGTCGTTGAGAACATGGCGGGTGCGGTCTTTGAAATCCTGTGTCGGATTAATGGCGATGACCTTGCTCATGCTGACACTCCCCTGGATTGGCGGATCAAGACAACCAGTTCGCGCGGCCCGTGCGCCCCGTAGGCCAGGGTTTGCTGAATGTCGGCGGTTTTGGACGGCCCGCAGATTAACAAGGCGTTGGTCGGTATGCCCGTGTGCCAGCCTTCGGTCCTCAGGGCTGAGAACAGGTTGACATGGATCGTATCAGCGTCGAGCAGCACAAAATGCAGGGACGGCACCAGCGACATCAGCCGCGGCTCGGCTGGTGTGGGCCAGAGGATCAGGCTGCCGATCTCGGCAATGGCGCCACGCGCCAGCGTCAAGGCAGCGTCGACGCCGTCAAACAGCAGCTCTTGCCAAGCGTCAACGGGTTGCGCGTAGCGCAGAATCTGCAGGTCAGCGGGCGCCAGCGCTGCCACCGCTTCACCGTGGGCGGTGGCGGCACCGATCAGCAGCTGGTGCAGGCCTTTGGCTGCTGCAATCTCCAGCAACACCGTCGTCCAGTTGGCGTCGGTGACCTCATGCACCTCGGTCTTGACCGCCTCAAGCGCTTTGCGCAGGGCAGCAACGCGCTGGGCGCTGTCTAACGATGCCGTGTGCCGGGCATACCAGCCTGGAACGTCGGGGACAACCGGTGCGGGACCAGCCGGTGCCGCGCGCAATTTGTCCAGAATGCGATCGCGCGCGCTCATGATGCGGCTCCGGTTTGCGGCTGGGTACGCTGCCAGACAAAGCTGGCGAGGTGTTCACCGCGCAAAGACAAGCTTGTGTTGCCCGCGAGTTCGTCCTGCTTGGCCGCCCTGCCGGTGATGTTGAGCAGGCAGCCACAGTCGGCGCTGACGACGCAGTTGACGCCGGTGGCCTTGATGCTGGCGACCTTGTCGGTGACGATGGCCTCGGATATCTCTGGGTGCAGCAAAGAAAACGTACCGCCAAAACCGCAACATTCTTCAATACGCGTCTGCTCAAGCACCTTGACATGCGCCAGCGTGCCCAGCAACGCCACGCTGGTGTCGTGCACGCCCATTTGGCGGCGGGCGTGGCAAGACGTGTGCAAGGCCACGGTGCAATCGGGCCCCAGATCGTCGCGCTGGAACTTGACCACGTGCACCAAAAATTCGGTCAACTCAAAGACGCGCTCAGAGAGTTCAACGGCACGCATATGCAAAACGGGGTCGTCAGCGAACAAATGCGGGTAGTGCGTGCGCATCATGCCGCCGCATGATCCTGAGGGCACAACCACTGGCCACGGCTGGGTAAACAGATTGAGCTGCTGCAATGCCACGGCACGTGATTCATCGGGGTAGCCGCTGCTGTGCGCAGGCTGGCCGCAACAGGTCTGCGCCTCGGGGTAATGCACGCGAATACCTTCGCGCTCCAGCAACCGCACCGTGTCAAGGCCTGCCTGTGGACTGAACTGGTCTATCAGGCAGGTGGCAAACAAATAAACGTCGGTGGGTTTCGGTGGGTAGTGACGGGTGGGTGTGGCGGTGCTTGGCAACGTGTGTCTCCTGGCGATACGTTATTGTGAAAACAGCCAAATTCTCAGGCATCGGGCGCTTTGCCGCGCTGATGTTTGAAATACCTTGGTTGAATTTATTTCAACCGAGATTGTTCATTAGGGTTTGAGATGATGGCGAGCAGGTTTGCGAGGCAGTTTGGGTGGCTGTGAGGCGTTCACAGCATGGCTATGGACACTGAGCAAACACTCAAAATGACCGCAAAGCTGCCGCCAGCGCTCAAACGGGTGCGAAGCACCGCCAAATGGACGATCTCGGTTCAACGCCTGTTTCTGGCAACCCGACTGATCAAATTTAGTGTCAATTCACTAATTTGTTGCATTGCAACAAAAAAGACTTGCGTACTCCGGGTTTATCCCTATAATTCAAGCCATGCTGCACTGCAACATCGGTTCAGTTCAGACGCCCCGATGGTATCGCCATCCCTTTAACTACTTATGGAGAAAGCAATTATGTTGACCGTAGAACAAGTTCTGGCCTCACAAAAAGCCAATGTTGAAACCCTGTTGGGTCTGACCGCCAAAGCCTTTGAAGGCGTGGAAAAGATCGTTGAACTGAACATGAGCGCCTCTAAAGCCGCTCTGGCCGAGTCCAGCGAAAACGCCAAAGCGATGTTGAGCGTCAAGGATGCCCAAGAGTTGCTGGCCCTGCAATCGAGCCTGCTGCAACCTTTGGCTGAAAAGACCGCTGCTTACAGCCGTCACCTGTATGAAATCGCCACCGGCACAACCAGCGAATTCACCAAGGCCGTCGAAAGCCAGGCCGCTGAAGCCCAACAAAACTTTACCGGCATGATTGAATCTGCCGCCAAAAACGCCCCCGCCGGCTCTGAAGCCGCTGTGGCCGTGATGAAGAGTGCTGTTGCTGCTGCCAACAACGCGCTGGAATCAGTGCAAAAAGCGGTTAAGCAAGCCACCGATGTGGCCGAAGCCAACTTCAATGCCGTTGCCAACAGCGCAACCGCAACGACCAAATCGGCCAGCAAGAAGCGTTAATTTTCAAACCCCCAATAAAAAGTAATCTTTCGTTCATAAATTAGCGAAGGAACTCTAACCAACAAGGGAAAACCCTGAGATACTCGGTGTCATTGATAGCCGGATATGCTGGGTTTGTGCAAGTTGTCTCCTCGGGTCCTTTCGAAACCATCAGGTTCAGGGATCCCTTAAGGGTTGGTCGCAAGACCAACCCTTTTTTTTTGAAAAATCTGGTTCAATACAGGCGATGCCTGATCGGTTCACCCCTTTGAAACCATTGACAACCTCTTTTTTTGCCCCGCTCTCGCGCCGTCGCCTGCTTGGCACTGGCGTGGCCGGGGCGCTTGGGCCGAGTTTGGCGTTGGCGCAGGGTATCTTCGCGGCGCCGCACCTGTTGGCCAGGCGTGCTTTGCAGTTTCCGCGTGACCTGGGTAGCCACCCCGATACCGCCATCGAATGGTGGTACGTCACCGGTGCGTTGCAGGCGCAGGATCAGCACTTCGGCTTCCAGCTGACGTTTTTCAGGTCACGCGTTGCATCCACCCAGACGATGCGGTCTGCTTTTGCGGCCAAACAACTGATTTTTGCCCACGCTGCCGTGACCGATGTGGCAAACCAGCGCTTGCTGCACGACCAGCGCATTGCGCGCCACTCGGGCAACACGACCAAAGCCAGCGTCGACCTGGCGCATGTCAGTGAACTTGACACCGATGTCAGCTTGCACGACTGGTCGCTGCGGCGCAACAACGGTTCTTATCTGGCGCTGGTCAAGACGCGAGAATTTGCCTTCAACCTGACGTTCACCGAAACCCAGCCGCTACTGCTGCAGGGTGACCAGGGGCTCTCTCGCAAGGGGCCGCAAGCCGAGCACGCGAGTTACTACTACAGTCTGCCGCAGTTGCGAGTGATGGGCGACTTGACCTTGGGCGTCAATTCAACCCCTGTGATAGGCCGCGCCTGGTTAGACCACGAGTGGAGCCAGTCAATCATGCCGCCGCAAGCCGTCGGCTGGGACTGGATTGGCATGAATTTGGCCGATGGCAGTACCCTGACCGCCTTCAGACTACGTGACAGCACCGGCGCAGCCGTGTGGTCCGGCGGCTCCTGGCGCGACGCGCGCGGCACCGGGATGCCTGAGATTTTTGCGCCGCAGCAAGTTGTTTTAAGACCCGTGCGTTACTGGCAGAGTCCGGCCACCACCGCCCGCTACCCGGTCGAGTGGGAAGTGCAGGCGGGGCAGCGCCGCTACACAGTTCGCGCGCTCGTTGACAACCAGGAACTCGATAGCCGCGGCTCGACCGGTGCGGTGTATTGGGAAGGACTGAGCGAGCTACTGGCTCCGCAGGGGCAGGTTGTCGGCCGCGGTTACCTGGAAATGACTGGTTATGTCAGCCCCTTGAAATTATGAATGCTTCAAGCCAAGCCGCCGCCGGTCGCCGCACCAAGTCACTCTCTG